>PVBE012541949.1_pt1 | contig 25974 bp, 26 predicted proteins | sample 1631181 | NCBI WGS metagenome assembly PVBE01 (sample SAMN08397723, study PRJNA350692) | Marine metagenome, whole genome shotgun sequencing project. | isolation source: water | place: Pacific Ocean | collected 2012-04 | reverse complement strand
TGGGTTTAACGAATATAAGGAATATAACGTATCCAAACTGACAGGATCTACGGAAGCATGGTACGGATACTGGGGTCCAGATGAAGATAATGTTAAATACTATGAATTAAGGTTTTATCCAGATCATTCAACAGCTGTTTCTGATGGAACTGCATTTGCAGAAGATGATACTGGAGAAGAAGCTAAGTTAGACAGGAAAGAAACAATGTGGAAAGTAGGATTAACAGATCGGAAAATGCTTGGAAAAGGACATGGAGGGGAATTTTGTGCTAGAAATACTGGTTCTTGTCAAGAAATCCCAAAATATTTTGATTATCTTACATACAACAATGTAATCCTTCTATGTTGGGGATTCACTAGTAATGAATCATTGGAAACATGTTGGAACTTAGTAGATATGATTGAAAAATAATTTATTCCTTATTTTCATACTTACTAATTTCAAAAGTATTAATAAAAAAATCAACCATCATTTTTTTTGTCAATCTTCCAGTGTTAACATTCCTTGGACTAGGATGATAAGAACCTAATAGAAGCACACCATTGTCCATCTTATATTTTACGTTATGCCCAAATGAGTAATCCTTTTTACGAATTTTTTGATATTGACTAAAATATTTCAAACATCCATCAAATGCAATTTTACCTAAAGCAACTACTGTCTTTACGTTATTTAAATACTCAAGTTCTTTATTAAAATACTTAAAACATGTTCGAAGTTCTACAGAGGTAGGTTTATCTTGAGGAGGAACACATTTTAAGACTGGAGTGATAAAAATATCATAAAGTTTCAATCCATCAGATAATGATTCTGAAAAAGGTTGATTACATAAGCCAGCTTCATGCAAACATTTCATTAAAAAATCTGCTGACTTATCTCCTGTAAATACTCTTCCAGTTCTATTCCCTCCATGAGCTGCAGGAGCCAATCCAACTATAAGTAAACTAGCATTTAAATCTCCATAACCAGGTACTGGCTTTCCCCAGTAATTCCAATCTGCGAATTGCTTTCTTTTCTCTCTAGCAATTTTATTGCGAAACTCAAAAATCCTTGGGCATAAAGAACAATTAATCATTTGATTATAAAAAACAGAAAGATCACTAGAACTTTCTAAAGAAGGATGATTATTAGGTTTTGGGTTTTTGATATTCATTTATTCTTATTAAATAATACTCCCGAATTAATAAAAACAAACAAAATCAATAAGATTAAACCCTCAGATGAAGAAATTCTTAACCCCAAAGAAGGAGTGAAAATAGAACAAACCCATCCAATATGTAAAGCTCCAATAGGTTGAGTCCCTATCATTGTAGTTAATGATCCCATAGCAGAACCTCTTAAGTGCGAAGGAGTTCTATCTAAAATTATCACGCTTTGTAAAGTGCTAAAGCATGAAATACCCAATCCTCCCAAAAATACAATAACTACTGAAAGTAAGTAAATATCAGAAATAGCAAAAATAAAAATACAAATCAAAAATAAAGAAGAACCCAAAGTAAAAACCATTGATTGAAGATTTCTTCTTACAAATGTTGCTACAAATATTGAGCCCAAAAATGCACCAGTGCCTTCAATAGCAACTAATAAACCTAGAAGAAAAGGATTGATTTTTAAAACTGTTTCAGCCACTACAGGAACCATACTTTGATAAGGAAAAGCCCAAATGTTCATAATAACTGAAATTCCTAATACCAACCTGAAAGCTTTTCCCTTTAGAAGATATGTTATGTCATCAAATACGGACGATTTTTCTAGCTTTCTAATAAATTTAGAATATTGCTTTTTCAGTATTAGAAGAGATAAAAAAATACCTAGCAAATGTGAAATAGAAGTCATCAAATAAGGAAGTGAAGGAAGTAAGACCAATAAGATACCTGCCATTAATGGTCCTAAAATCCTAGTGAAGTTTTGAGTAGAAGCATCAATACCTACCCCTAATGAAACATTTTCTGAATTCAAAAAATCTACTATCAAAGATCTTCTCGTTGGTAACTCAAATGCCCATCCAATTCCAGAAAATAAAGACCCAATCATTAAATGCCATATTTCAATCATTTCAAAATATATAAGAAAAAATAAAGAGAAAGAAACTAAGAAAAAAATCATTAGTGAAAGAATTACCATCAAACGTTTATCTAATCTATCACTGATAATACCGATTACCCATCCGAACAAAAATAGTGGAAGTAATCTTAGACCTGCATTAATTCCTACTAACAAAGGATCTTGACTTAATTGAAAGACAAAATAGGCATTAGCTAAAACCTCAAGATACCTAGTAAATGAAGTTATAAAACCCAAGCCCAATAGTATCTTGAATCCCTTAGAATTAAATATAATTAGCCAAATATTTTTATTCAAATTAGATGAACTTTTTAAAGATTATCATCTGATGGGACAATCCAAACTCTTAAAACACCTTCAATATTATTTATCTCATCAATCATCTCATCTTGATTCTGAACTGAAGATTCAAAATCAATGATATTATAAGCGACATTACCCTTAGATTTATTAATAAATTCAATAATATTAAATCCCATATTTCCTATTACTGAAGTAACTTGACTTACCATATTAGGGATATTCTTATTAATTATTGCTATCCTAGATAATTTAGTTTTTGCCAAGTTAGTATTTGGCAAATTAACTGAATTTGATATTATTCCATGTTCGATAAAATTTCTTAATTGTTCAGATACCATAGTTGAACAATTTTCCTCAGATTCAACAGTAGAAGCACCCAGATGAGGGAAAAAAATTACTTTTGGATGATTTATTATTTCCTGTTCAGGAAAATCAGAAACATAATAATTTAAAATTCCTTTTTCTAGAGATTCTTTTACTGCTTTGATATCTATTATTTCACTTCTAGAAAAATTTAAAAGAGTACTTCCTTCTTGGAATTTAGATAATAGATTTTTTCCTAAAAGACCTCTTGTTTGTTCTACTAATGGAACATGAATAGTTACAAAATCTGACAGTCCAACAAGATCATCAAGTATATCAATTCTATTAACATTTCTAGACAGTTTCCATGCATTTTCAACTGTCATTAAAGGGTCAAAGCCAAATACGTTCATTCCCAATTCTGCACAAGAATTTGCAACTGAAACACCAATCGAACCTAACCCAATAATTCCTATATTCTTACCGGACAATTCAATTCCTTTAAATTCCCCTTTAATTGATTCTACATGATCATCAAAATTACTAGTTTTTTCAGATATATTAGAAACTTTTTTAATAGCAGGAATTAAATTTCTTGTAGACATTAATAATCCTGCAACTACTAACTCTTTCACTGCATTAGCATTAGCACCAGGGGTGTTAAAAACCACAACTCCATTCTCTGTTAATCTTTCAACTGGAATATTATTTGTACCCGCACCAGATCTTCCAACAGCTTTAAGATTCGTTCCAATCTCAAGGTCTAAAATATTTTTCGACCTTAAGATAATTATGTCAGGGTTAGAAAAATCATCTGCAATCGAATACGAATTTTCAGGAAAAAGCTGCAAACCTTTTTCTGGAATTTTATTTAATACCATGACTTGATACATACCTATACCGATACCTCAAATTTTTCCATAAACTCTATGAGCTTTTCTACATCTTCCAATGAAACTGCATTATAAAAACTGGCTCTTAATCCACCAATAGATCTATGGCCTTTTAAATTAATTAGATTATGATTATTGGCTTCCTCTAAAAACTTCGTCTCTATTTCTTTATCTTCCACATGAAAAGTAACATTCATTTTTGATCTAAACTCTGGAACAATTTTATTATAAAACAGATTTGATTTATCAATAAAATTATACATTTTTTCTGATTTTAATTTATTTTTTATTTCCATCTGTTCCAATCCACCATTTTCTAATATCCATCTAATAACTAAACCTGCTAAATAAATATTGAAGACAGGAGGGGTATTATACCTAGAATCAGATTTGAGGTGAGTATTATAGTCAAACATAGTAGGAATAGAAGAAGATAAAGAATTAATTAGATCCTTCTGAATAATTACTATAGTCAATCCTGAAGTTCCAATATTCTTCTGTGTACCAGAATAAATCAGTGAATGAGATGAAACATCTATAGGTTTTGACAAAAAATTTGAAGACATATCAGAGATTACAGGTATACTTCCAAAATTAGGAACAAAATTAAATTCTATACCTTCTATCGTTTCATTAGCTGTGTAGTGTAGATAAGAAGAATTTGGATTAACACTCCATTGATTGATAGTAGGAATAGAAGTGAAATTAGTGTCTTCTCCAGAAGTAGAAATATGAACCTTGGAAAATTTTTGAGCCTCCATGATTGCTTTCTTAGACCAATAACCAGTTAAAACATATTCTGATTCTTTATTTTCACTTAAAAGATTCATTGGAATCATAGAAAATTGACTCGTGGCTCCACCTTGTAAAAAAAGAATTTCAAAATTTTCAGGAATTTTAACTAGATCTTTCAAATCATTCTTTACCTGTTCAATTAAGATATTGAATTCTTTACTTCTATGACTAATTTCCATTATTGACATACCTGTCCCCGCCCAATTTAATAATTCTTTTCCAACTGTTTTCAAAACTTCATCAGGAATAACCGCAGGACCAGCACCAAAATTAATTGTATTTTCTCTTTTTTTATTGTTTTGCATAATATTTAATTATCATCTATACATTAGAATCTGATACAAATTATAGTAAAACTGTTTCTTAAAATATGAAATCCTTTTTAAGAAATTTAATTTTCCAAATTTCATAATAATGTTTTTATCCAATTTCTTGAAAATAAGGAGCAAAAATGAGACCTGCATTTAATCTAGCTATCAATGCAATTGATTACAATACTTCGGGATTAGCAGAGAATGATTTAGAGTTTGCTGCACAATTTGGAGTAAAAGATCTAATTCTTAGTTCATATGATCATGGAGGATTGTTACCCGGTGAATCAAAATGGGAATTAAAAGACATTATCGATTTAAGAAAAAGAGTTGAAAAATATGGGATGAAAATATTTTGTATAGAAAATGTTCCTAATCGATTCTATGAAGACATTATGTTGAACGGACCCTTAAGAGATAAGCAGATAGAAAATATGATTTACACTATAAGAAATATAGCAAAAGCCGGAATACCTGTATTTGGATATCACTGGATGCCAAACGTAGTTTGGAGAACTAACAGAAATAAACTTATCAGGGGGAAAGCTGTAGTCACTGAGTTTGATAATAGTATCGTAGAGGAAGGTTTTAAGAACAAAAAAGTTGTAGATGGAAGACAACCTCTAACACATGGAAGAGTCTATACAGAAGACGAGATGTGGGAGAATCTTGAATATTGGATCAAAATTATTACTCCTGTGGCTGAAGAAGAAGGAATAAAACTAGGAATTCATCCATGTGATCCTCCGGTACCAATGCTTGGAGGAATAGCACAGATATTCAGAAGCTTCGAGTCTTATAAAAGATTGATTAACATATATCCTTCTGATCATAACGCAATTGAATTTTGCCAAGGAACTTTTTCAGAAATGCAGGATGAAGACATTTATGAAATGATTCGCTATTTTGGTAAAAGAAATAAAATTCTTTATGTCCATTTTAGAAATGTTTCAGGGCAAGTCCCAAAATTTCACGAAGAGTTTATTAACAATGGATATGTAGATATGTATAAAGCAATGGAACTTTATCACGAAATTGGACTAGAAGGTGTAATTACAGATGATCATGTCCCTATGGTTGTAGGAGATACTCCTTTTTGTCACAGAGGAAGAGCATTCGCAAACGGATACATACAAGCTACAATAGAGGCTGTAAAAAGAAATCATTAATAATATCGAGAGCTTTTATGAAAATTACAGAAGTAACAAGTAAAACTTTTTTCTATTCTACAAAAACTGTTAGCGATGATGAGGGACATACTCATCCTGATCCTGACTTAAAAGAACATAAAGTCAAAACAACACTATTTTCTATACATACTGATGAAGGCATAAGTGGTTATTCTTTTGGTGTAGGAAAAGAAATAACTGAAAATGTTATCGCTCCAATTCTGATAGGAGAAGATCCTTTTTACAGAGAAAAACTATGGCAAAAATTAAATCATATGCAAAGAATTGGACAAGAATCACTAAATGATAAAGTTTTATCGAATGTTGACTTAGCATTATGGGATACAATAGGAAAGATTTTAAAACAACCTATTAATCGAATACTGGGTCTATATAGAGACAAAGTTCCAGCTTATGCAAGTACAATGTGTGGTGACGAGATGAATGGAGGTTTGAGCATACCAGAAGAATATGCAAAATTTGCTGAATGGTGTATTAAAGAACGTGGTTATCAAGCTTTCAAATTACATACTTGGTATCCTCCAATAAAATGGGCTCCTGATCCCAAAATGGATGTGAAAGCTTGTGCTGCAGTTCGAGAAGCTGTAGGCGATGATATTCCACTAATGCTTGATCCTCATCATAACTATTCAAGATTAGATGCTCTATGGATTGGTAAAGAATTAGAAAAACTCAATTTTCATTGGATGGAAGAACCTATGGATGAATCTAGCATGTCATCTTATATATGGTTGAGTGATCAATTAGATTTACCGATTTTAGGTCCAGAAACAATGCAAGGAAAATTAGCAACTAGAGCTGAATGGATTACAAACAATGCATGTGATATTTTGAGAGGAGGCGTAGGAGATGTGGGAGGATTAACTCCATTAATGAAAATCATTCATCTAGCTGAATCATTCAATATGGCATTGGAAGTACATGGAGGAGGAGCAGGAAATTTGCATGCATTATTATCCATGGCTATACCAGGAGAATTATATGAAAGAGGTTTATTGCATCCTTTTATAGATCATGAAGAACCTCCTGCATATCTAAACAATATAATGGATCCCATGAATGAAGAAGGCTTCATTAGTATGCCTCTAGGAGATGGATTAGGTTGGGATATTAATTTTGATTACATCAATAATTCATTAGTAAATTAAAACAGGAAATAATTATGAAAATAGGTGTTACCTTTCCTCAAACAGAAATTGGCAATAATCCCGATGACATAAAACTTTATGGAGAAGAAGTTGAATCAATGGGGTTTTCTCATATATTAGCTTACGAACACGTGGTAGGAGCAAATTTAGAGAATAGGCCTAATTGGAATGGGGTTTATAATATTGATGATCCATTTCATGAACCATTTGTCTTGTTCAGTTTTCTTTCGTCAATAACTTCAAAAATTAAATTTTTTACTGGAGTAATTATACTTCCTCAAAGACCTGTTGTTCTTGTAGCTAAACAAGCAGCTTCACTAGATATATTAAGTAATGGAAGACTAGAATTAGGAATTGGAATAGGTTGGAATGATTTAGAATATGATGCTTTGGGAATGAATTTTAAAAACAGAGGGAAAAGATGTGAGGAACAAATAGAAGTTCTCAAAAAATTATGGACTAACAAATCAGTATCTTTTGAGGGAAATTTCCATAAAATTCCTGATGTTGGAATCAATCCTATGCCTAAAAACCCTATTCCTATATGGATTGGTGGAGGAGCAGAAGTAGTTCTAAAAAGAACAGCTAGAGTAGCTGATGGATGGATGGCTACTATTCAGCCAAATGATCAAGGTTTTGAAACTATAAAGAAGTTCAAAAAATATATTATTGAAAATGGTAGAGATCCAAAAATAATGGGGATTAATGGAACTTTCATACCAGCCGTTATTAATAAGTTCCTAAACACCAAAGAGAAATCAATATTAAAAGATGAAATCAACAAATGGAAAGAATTAGGAGCAACTCAAATTTCAATAAATACTATGAATCTTGGATTAGAGTCAGTATCAGAACATCTTTCAGTACTTGAAAATTTTTCTGACTTCCTAAATTAAAAAACTAATGGAAATGGTTTAATGAATAAAATAATTGTATTAACTGCGATTATTTTTTTGTTTTTAATTATTGCAGTTTATATAGGATTATCTTTGTATATTACAAATCTTGCTTTTCAAGTAAAAATTAATCTGCCTGAAACTAATCCAGAAGAATATAACATTGAGTTTGAAGAAATAGAATTTTTCTCTAATGAGAAAGAAGAAATCACATTGAGAGGATGGTGGATTCCAGCAACTAATTCAGAAGGAACAATCATTTGGATACATGGATTAGATGCAAATCGAGAAGGTGAAAAAATGGAACTTATCTCAGATATTCATAGGCTTGGATTTTCAGTTCTTACATTTGACTTGAGAGGTCATGGTCATTCTGATCAAGCACCCCTTGGTTTAGGCTTAAGAGAAAAAAATGATGTTTTAGGAGCAATAAAATATCTAAAAGAAAATCAAAATATTAATTATGTAGGGGTCTTTGGGATAAGCTACGGTGCTGTAATCGGAATTTTAGCAGCAGAAGAAACGGACTCTATTGTAGGAGTATTTGCAGATAGTCCCTACTACAACATGCCTGAACTTTTAGCTAAAGAAGTATCTGATAGAACACCTATACCAAAATTTATTGCAAACTTACTAAAATTCGGAATCATCAAAAGCTCAATAATACTTCAGGGTATCAATATTGAAGATATTACTCCTCAAGAAACAGTTTCAAATTTAAATTTTCCTATCATCATAGTCCATTGTGAAAATGATGAGCGCATTCCTATCTCTCACTCAGACGTAATATTTTCTAATTCTCCAAAGAAATCTGAATACCAAAAATTTGAAATTTGTGAAGAACATGGAAAAGCTTATGAAGGAAATAAAGATACTTACATGAAATATTTTAAAGAATATTTTGATGAAAGATTCTATTAGCTTTCTTAGTTAAAAAAATCTTTGTCTTCCTCATCAAGATATCTTGATGCTTCATCTTCTCTAAATTTAATTCCAAGACCAGGAGAGTCCCAAACATCTATAAAACTGTCTTTTACTATAGGATCAGGTAGACCCTCTATAATGTCGTACCACCATTTATGGCACGGTACAGGATATTCTAAAGCAATATAATTCCTTGGAAGTGTCGCTGCTAAATGAACATGAGCTGCTAGTCCAATTAGGCCGTCTATTGTGCCATGTGGTGCAATCATTATTCCATTCAAGTCAGCATATTCCGCAATCCATTTTGTTTCAGCTAAACCACCTACATCTAAAGGATCTGGGCCAATAATATTTACAGCCCTTTTATCAATAAGATCTTTAAAATTTTGGCGTAAATAAATTTGTTCTCCAGTATGAATTGGTGTGGAAGTATTGATTGTCACATCCCTATATAAATCAGCTAAGACATAAGGAGTGTAATCCCCAGTTATCATATCTTCCATCCACATTATATTTAAATCTTCAACTGATTGAGCTAATTTTAAAGCATCATGAGGAACAATACCTGGTCCACAATCTAGTGCAAGTCCAACTTCATCTCCTAAAACTTCTTTCATAGCTCTAATGCAATCTAAAGTGTAATTCATTCCTTTTTCAGTAATTTGACCTCCAAAAGGAAGATATTGGCTAAGAGCCCATTGATCCTTTGCATCGTCTTCAAAAACTATACTGTTTCGTTCATCCCAAGATATATCTCCATAAAAATATTTATCGAAATTATCGGCCATCTGACCATGCAAAGAAATTCCTTGTTTTATTATAGAAAAACCTTCTTTTAAGTTTTTCATTTTTAACATATTTTTAGCGAAATTTTCAGGACTTGAATCTCCTTCCATTGGAAACCTAATTCCTCCGTTATACACAAGAACTCTATCTCGAACTTTACCTCCCAGTAGTTTGTAAACTGGAAGATTTGCTGCTTTTCCTGCGATATCCCATAATGCTACTTCTATTGCACTTACTGCGGCACCCCAAGGTTTAAATGATCCTAGTCGTCTAATTTTACTCATTACTCTTTCAACGTCTGTAGGATCTTCTCCTAAAATCAATGGCTTATAAAACAAAACATAAGGTTTAAGATATGGTTTTGACCATTCAGCTTGACCATAACCCGAAATACCTTCATCTGTAGTTATCCTAACTACTGGAGTTTTTCCTATAATTGCACATTTCAGATCAGTAATCTTCATGATTTCTCCTTATTATTTTTCAGATATTATTCCTCTATCTGTTTCAAATTTATTAATCCAATCCCAATCTAAACTTACACCTAATCCAGGTTTATCAGGAGCTTCTACATTACCATTTTTATCTATAGAGTCTAAGTTATCAGAATAATCAAGATAACAAGGTGATTTATAGGAATGCACATTGGGATGAACTAATCCCATTTCAAAATAATTCGTATTTCTTATAGAAGTCATTAGATGTCTATGTGCAGGACCAGGACCATGTAATTCCACATCTAACCCAAAACCTTCTGCTGCATGAGCAATTTTCACTACTCCAGTAATTCCACCATCCTCATGAGCTCCTGCTCTTACTAAATCAGTACCATCAGCTACTATAAAATCTACATGCTGTTCCAACATCCTAATATGTTCAGTCTGAAGAAGAGGAGTTTTAACCATTTGTCTCAATTTTCTATGTGAAAATTGTGATACTCCTCCATCCTGATAAGGATCTTCCCACCAGAAAAACCCTGCCTCATCACATGCTTTTCCTAAAGCCAAAGCATCCATGAAGTTTTTTATTTCACAAGCTGGATCTATCATCAAATCCATTCTTCCTTTAAATTTCTCTCCCATTTTCAAAACATTGGATATTTCTCTAGATATATCATTTCTTGCTAAACCCCAACCATGAATCTTGAAAGCTGGATAACCCATGGAAAAACATTGTTCGGCAAATTCAATAAAATCATCAGGAGTAGTTAATCCTCCATTTTCATCACCATGTAAAGTCGAAGCATAACAAGGAAGTTTTCTAGATTGACCTCCTAATAATCTCCAAATAGGTTCTTCATATAACTTTCCTGCTATGTCCCACAAACAAATATCAACAATACTAGTTCCGAGCATTGCTCCATGTCGTAATCCCCTCTTAGTATCGTTGTATATTTGTTCTCTTTCTAAAGGATTTTTCCCTAATAAATAGTCAGCAATTATTTTCACTTCAGCTAAAGCAGGACCACTTAAACCTTCATATTCTCCTATGATACCTTCAGAAGTGTGAATCATTAAAATCAAACTTGTCATTTCTAAATCATTATTAGGAGTATAAACAAGATTAAAAGAATTATAATCCTTGCCTAAATTCTTTACTGGATGTTTAAACTCTACGATTTCTATTTTGGTAATCTCTAAATCTGATTTCATATTTCCTCTTTTCTAAGTGTTATTTAATTTTCCTTTAAAATTCAAGTAGAATAAATCTAAATATACTATCTATAAAAAAAAAATTCAGGTCTAAAATGAAAAATTCTAATCCCCGAATTGCTACAATAACAGGTGCCGGAAGAGGAAGTGGTAAGGCAACCGCATTAAAATTAGGAAGATCTGGAACATCGCTATACATTACAGACATTGATTCAAATTTACTTGAAGAATCTTTATCAGATTTAAAAAGCGAGGGAATTGAAGCTACAGGGGGAGTATTTGATTCTAGTGATATATCCAACGCTAAGGTTCTTATAGATAGCGTAATTGAACATTATGGAAAGCTAGATATTCTCATTAATAATGCAGGTGCCTCAAAACCTAATAACTTTCCTGAAGTAAGCGAAGAAAATTGGGAATGGAATTTAAATCTAAATCTAAAGGGGCCATTCTTCATAATGCAAGAAGCAGCAAAACATATGATTAAACAAAAATCAGGATGTATAATTAACATATCATCAATATCCTCATCTGGAGGAATGACTTCTTCTCCTTCCTACGCGATTGCAAAATCAGGTGTTGTGACTATGACTGTTACAGCTGCAGCATATTTAGCAGAACATGGAATAAGAGTTAACGCAATTTCTCCAGGTATAGTTGATACTCATTTTCACGATGAGGTGAAAATCAAAAACCCAAGTGTTTTAGAATATCAGATAAAATCTATACCTTTAGGAAGACTGGCTGAACCTGAAGATATAGCTTCAGCAATATCTTTCCTAGTATCTGAAAATGCTTCTTACATTACTGGAGAGGTAATCACTGTTGGTGGTGGTAAAAACCGCTTATAATTATATTAGATTTTTTAACTTATTTATAAGAATAAATCTAATCACTATCAATAAAATTACAGCAGCTAAAATAGATATAATTCTTTCAAAGTTCATGCCATTCAATATTAATCCCAAAAGGCATGCAGCTGCCGGGGGATGTTCAGTATTGGTTATTCCCATGATCATTATTAAAAATCCTATTGAAATAACAGAAGCTATTTTTAAATAATTTGCAGAAATATTTGAGAAATCTCCAAAAATAAAATTTAACAACATCAAAACAATAAATGCTAATAAAATAGCTACAATATGTCCGCCTAAAACTCTTCTAGGATGAGTTGCTATAGAATGTGGAACTAAAAATATTAAAGCTATAGTAGAACCGATACCAGCTAAAATTGCTCCACTTGCAAATCTATCTTCAAAAAAAAATATTAAAAACAAAGCAATAGAAGTTAATACAGACTGAAATAGATAATTAAATTTTTTCTCAGAAAATCTTTTATCTAAAATGTGCCAATTTTTCAAAAAATCTTTACCTTCTTTATTCATAGTATATTTTTAATTATAATCAAAATATGAAAATAGTTGATGTAAAAGCTTATCCAGTTAGAATTCAAAATGATGACGATTTTTCATCTAAGTTTGATAAGGGGAGGAAAGAGGTATCTGATCAAAGCTTCGGAGGAGATTCTGAACGCCCTCCAATAAAAGATCTCGGAGATCATTATATAGACGAAACTCATCATACTTCTATATATTCAAAATTTCATGAAACCACTGTAGTGAGAGTAGAAACCTCAGATGGAGTTGTTGGATGGGGAGAATCTCAATCTACTGTATCCCCAAATACAACAGCAACAATAATTAATGACCTTGTATATCCATTAATAATTAATGCAGATATCTTAGATGTAGAAGCAATTTGGCATAACAACTTTACTGCTATGAGGGAAAGAGGACATTACACAGGATTTTATATCGATGCGATTTCTGGAGTAGACATTGCAATTTGGGATTCAATTGGGAAAACTTTTAAATTACCAACTCATAAACTAATGGGAGGAAGGCATAGAAATTCTGTCAAAATATACAATGGAATTGGTGGAAGAGACCCTAAAAAAGTTGCTGAAATGGCAGAGTGGTCAATATCAAAAGGATATAAGGCCTTGAAACTTCATCTTAGAGAAACTATTGAAGGAACTATTGATATTGTATCTGAAGTGAGAAAAACCATTGGAAACAATATAGATCTTATGCTGGATGTTCATATGATGTTCAATACTCACGAAGCAATAAAACTAGGTAAACAACTAGAAAAATTTAATGTATATTGGCTAGAATCTCCTTCAGATCCTAATGACATCCCGGGGCAAATAGAAATTTCAAGATCTCTTGATATGCCAATAGCCAATGGAGAATGGACAAGAACAAAATTCGAGATGAGAGAAATATTTGAAAAAAGAGCATATGATATTTCTATGCCAGATATTGCCCGTACTGGTTTGACTGGTGCTAAACAAATTGCTTCAATTGCTCATCTCTATAATATCCCTGTGGCACCACATGTAGGAGGAGGAGGAATACTATCAGTAGCATCCACAGTACAATTTTCAATTGCAACACCTAATTTCTTGATAATGGAACATTCAGAACAAGGAAACAAGAATAAATCTTTATATTTATCTAAGCCTTTTGAACCAGAAAACGGATCATTCCCTGTCACTGAAAAACCTGGATTAGGAATAGATATTGATGAAGAATTATTACAGAAATTTATAATAAAACCATCGGTCTAAATAAAGAGATAGTTTGAACTGGGTCCTTATAGCAACCTTAAGCGCAATCGTCTACGCAGGTGTAAGTCTCACTGACAAACAAACATTGAGTAAGCATAAATTGGATTTATACCCGTTTTGCCTTTTTGCCGGTGCAGTAAATTTACTTATTTCTCTGATAATTTTCTTATTTCTTAATCTGCCTTCATTATCATTATTCCCCATTATCAAAGGGATAAGTGTAGGTGTTTTATGGGGACTAGCAATTTGGATAATGTTCTCAATACTAAAAAAAAGAGAAATAACTAGAGTTGAACTTATATTTCAAAGTTCCCCGATTTTCGTAATTATTATGGCTACATTATTCTTAGATGAAAAACTTAGCCTACCTATAATTTTTTCTTTTATCATAATGATACTTGGATCTATTCTTGCATCATTCGATGTTAATGAAGAATCTTCTGGGTTAAATAAAACAGATCTATTATTTCTGTTATTTTCAGCTTTTTTAGTTGGTTGTGCATCAATAGTCCTAAAATCAAACTCCAATGCAGTTGGAGAAATACATGCTTTAGGACTCCGAGGAATTGGAATTGGAATTACCCTAGGAGTCCCTAGTTTAAGGATATCTTCAGTTAGAAACTTGATTAACTATCTAACTAATGTAAAGAAAGGTCCATTTATAATCTCAACAGAACTAGGTGCTGCCCTTGCTAACATGTTAGTAATAATAGCAATAACTTCTGGTCCTGTTTCAATTGTTCAAGCTATTATGGGCACTAGACCTGTCTTCATATTCATAGGATCAATAATTTTAACTATGTTTGGGATAAAATCTTTCGAAAATTGGAGTAAAACTAATACTTTAATTAAGATTATATCCTTAATCATGGTAACTAGTGGATTAATTACATTATCATTATTTAAGTAACATCTTAATATCTTTTTTCACAAAACCTTTAAATTATTTTGAATAATAACAAATCAAAATCAATAATGAGATTAATAGATTTCTTTTTAAAAGGATTTGCAATAGGTTCGGTTGATTTGATTCCGGGAATAAGTGGTGGGACAGTTGCATTAATGCTTGGTATCTATGAAAAAATAATTAATTCTATCTTCAATATTGAATTTGGAATAATAAACTTCATCTTGCAAAAAAGAGAAAAGTCCTTAGAACATTTCAAAAAATTGAATTGGAAATTTATTATTGGCCTGATCTTAGGAATTATCACTGCTTTATTTATTGGGGCTAATCTAATTTCAACTTTACTAGAAAAGTGGCCCAATGAATTAAAGTCTCTATTTTTGGGTTTGATACTAGGATCTATAATAGTACCATGGCTACAAATTAAGAAAAAAAACTTTTTGATTTATGCAATTCTATTAATCTCAATATCATTAAGTTTTCTTGTTTTCTCAATATCCTATGCTACAAAAACTAATCCTCAATTATTATTGATAATGGTCGCGGGGTTCTTATCAGTCTCAGCTATGATTCTTCCTGGAATCAGTGGAGCTTTCATATTATTATTACTGGGCATGTATGAAAGTACTCTTGATGCTGTGAAAAATGGTAATTTTTCCTATCTGTTTTTCTTTCTTTTAGGCGGAATTACTGGACTTATAATACTCATTCCGATCTTAAAATGGTTATTAAAAAAATCTAGAGATAAGATTCTTATTATATTAGTAGGATTAATGCTAGGTTCATCAATTCATCTATGGCCCTGGAAAACAGATACAAACAGTTTGCCAATAATACCAGATGAAATAAATCTTCTAATTATTTCAATAATTTTAATCATTATAGGAATAATTTCATCAATTATATTAAGAAAATTACCTTTGATAATAAAAAGTTTGACTGAATAAGGTATAAAATGTTAATTTCTTGAAGTGTTAGATTTAAGATTATTTTCAACTTCGAATTGCATATGTATGAGCCCCGACAGGATCGGGGATTAATTAATTAAATAAATCTTCTAAAAGATACTATTCTACAAAATCACTTAATCGGAGTTTAAAATGATAAAAAACTTAACTGAATTCTTCACTTTTCCTAATCCCGTAAATGAAGTTTCTGCCAGACTGGTTGCATTAGGAGTATTTTTGATAAGTATCATTTCAGTAATATTAATGTACCTGAATATATTTCAAAATTTACCTAACCTTTACCCTCTGATAATACTTTCACTAATAATCTATGGGTTCATAGCAAGGGTTATTAGTGGTCCTAAAATAAGCCCTTTAGCACTATTAGTCACGAAAATAATAGTCCCCAATTTGAGTTTAAAAGAAAAATTAGTTGCTGGTCCTCCTAAAAGATTTGCACAAGGAATAGGAGTCTTAATTTCAGCTTTTGCATTAATTTTCTTTGTATTATCAGTTAAAGAAATATCAATAATTCTTATGGGAATATTAATAATATTTTCATTTTTAGAATCTTTTCTGGGATTCTGTGCAGGTTGTAAAATATTTAATATATTAATAAGACTAGGATTAATTCCTCAAAACATATGTGAAGCATGTTCAAATTATTCTCCACAACAATCTGGATAGTCTTTGCAAAGAACCCTTTAAAGAAAATGTAGTGTATAATCTACATTATAAAACATATTTTTATAATGCCTGATTCTATTGAAAATAAATCTAATAATCATCCAAAATATTTCTCAAGAGTTAAAGATAGATATTTGAATGCGATTCTAAATGGGAAAGAACAGGAAGCTTTAGCATCTATAACATACGCTTTAACTGAAGAATGGGATCTATTATCGATCTATAGCGAGTTAATTTCATCATCAATTAGAAATATTGGGGATATGTGGCATCAAAACGAAATTACAATTTCACATGAACATCGAGCATCTCAAATAACATTAAACATACTTACATATTTAAGAAACAATCTAGTTAAAACTCCAGTTGCAGGACCCTTAGCAATTGTTACAACAATTGAAGGAGACCCACATATTATTGGACCTAGGATTATAGCTGACATATTACTAATAAATCACTGGAAAGTAGATTTTCTTGGTACTGATACTCCTTCTGAAGACCTTCTTAAGTTTATTGAAATAAGAAACCCGGAACTCGTTGTTCTATCTGGAACATTAGAATCATCTTTTGATATTTGTCAAAATCTCACTAAAAAAATAAAAAATATTCCAGATAACATCAACGTAATTTGGAGTGGATCTGGAGTTTTAAAAAAATCTAAGGTTAATGGCTCCGATTTAACAAAAGCAGAGATTTCAGAAAACATAAATATTGAAGAAAAGTATTGTCCAAATTTTTTGGCTCAAAATCCTAACTCCACATTAAAATATATTGAAAATCTGTCTAAAAGTAGTATTAAAAAAATAAGTACTTCAAAGTTACTGAAAATTATTGGCTCTAATATTCAATATTTCAGAGTAAAGAAAAACTTAAATCAAAGCGAGCTTGCATCAATGTCTAATGTTGATAGAACTTTTTTGAGTGGAATTGAGAACGGAAAAAGGAATATTAGTATTTCTGCACTACAGAAAATTTCCAGATCCTTAGAAATAGACATTAACGATCTTTTTAACCCTGCTAACTAGAATTAATCAACCTTTTTAACTTTAATTAAACTATCTTGCAAGACTTTGTTTAACTGATCTCCAGTCATTCCATCTGAATTTTCAACGGGTACTGAAAAACCATAATTAACACACTGTAGATCATTACCATCTAATCCAGAAACTAAAGTTACAGTTCCTCTACATCTTTGACATTGATCAAATAAAAACATTATTCACCTTCGCTTATATTCCACTAGATAAATATATTGTAGTTTATAAACATCAATGTTGCAAACAGTATATTCAATTTAATAAAATAGTAATTATAATTTAAGAAATAACTTGATAAGTTATCTAGTTTCCATCTGAATTAGAAACATATAGCCAGGGTTTACCATTTGGAAGCTTCAACATCCATCCTTGAGTATGTTCAGGCATTTTAAAACTTGTATTAATACTATTTAAGTCTAATTTATGCTTTTCTTTAGCATGTAAGGCCCAGCTTTCCCAATCAGAAGCTTCATCAATCTTAATATCCTTACATAAGAAACAAATTGCTCTTTTATTTAATTTTTTACTTTCCATTATTAGCTCCGGAAACACTAATATATCAACTCTAATAAAATTCTTAATATGATTCATAGGGGAAAATAGTCCATTATTTATCATTTTGATAGAATATTAGCCAAAGATGTTTAAATTAATTGAAAAAACTAGTTATATTTTACTTATCTTATGGGTAATCCTTTATATTTCAGCAATTCTAGCTGTAACTTTTAATCTTTTACCTGCTTCAGTATTTATCTGGACTTCTATCCTAATGATAATCGCTTTAGCATTGTTATTCATTAAAGTTCTAGTAGAAAGGATCAATAATAAGGAAGACTCTCATTATTCAAAGAAAGTAAGGAGATAAAAATGGAAATAACAACACAGGACAATTTTTCAGATCATAAAATTACAAAAACTCTTGGGATTGTAAAAGGTAATACTATTAGAGCTAGACATATAGGAAAAGATATTCTTGCAGGATTTAGAAGTATAGTCGGAGGAGAAGTTTCTGAGTATACCAAAATGCTTGCTGAATCAAGAGAACAGGCAATAGACAGAATGATAGAAGATGCAAAATCAAAAGGAGCTGATGGAATAGTTGGAATGAAGTTTACCACCTCCGCTATCCTACAAGGGTCTGCAGAGCTTCTAGCATATGGAACAGCTGTAAAAATTCAAAAGTAACTGTGAAAAAAGCATTAGGGATATATGGACCAGAAACAGAAGGAATTAAAGAAAAATTCAATATATTAAAAATTCTTTTCGGATCCCAATATACCACCAAATTTATAAATTCAAATTTACCTCTCCCTTCTCAAATAGAATTACTAAAAGATTTATCAGTAATAATTGCTATGCCTTCTACTTTTCCAAACGAGTTAGCTGAAAAATGTAAAAATTTAAAACTAATCCAAGTATTTAGTGCTGGAACAGATAATATAGACATACAATACTTAACAAAACATGGAATACAAATTGCTAATAATTTTGGTCAAAATGCAGTCACTGTAGCTGAACATACGATAGGTTTAATGATTTCAGTATCCAGAAATTTTCATGCCCAGATTACAGAGACTTTTAGTGGAAACTGGCAATCGAATGTAAGAGGAAAACTACAAAACTCTGAATTGTTTGGAAAGAAAATTGGAATAATTGGTTTTGGGGAAATTGGCCAAAAAGTTGCTCAAAGACTACAGGGATGGGAATGCGAACTTTCATATAACGATATTTTGAAAATCCCAGAAGAAATTAAAGAAAAATTTAATATTCAAGAAAAATCTAAAGAAGATATTTTCTTAAATTCAGATATTATTACACTTCATGTACCTTTAACTGCTATGACAATAAAATTAGCAGGAGAAAAAGAGTTGAATATGATGAAGAAATCCTCAATATTAATCAATGCATCTAGAGGACCTGTAGTAGACGAAAAAGCTCTTTATAAAATTCTAAAAAATAGAAAAATAATGGGAGCTGGTTTAGATGTATTAGAAGATGAACCAAATATTCATGAGAACCACCCATTACTATCTTTAAAAAATGTATTTATTACTCCACATTTAGCTGCCCTATCTTCAGAAGCTGGGGATAGAACAGATAAATTTATGGTAAACAATGTAAAAAGATTTTTAGACGGTGATATTCCTCTCTCAATAATTAATTAAGAAATTTTTAAACCCTATAACTTATAAGTTACGTATTCGTTCGAACAAGGGTTTCCTCTTGTTAAATCCATCTTATTTTCAGAAGGATCAATAATCACAGAAATAGTAGTAGTCCAAAATCCAGTTTCAGGATGTTCATTTTCATGTCTACAGATTGATCTTGGGAACTCTTCATGATCCATTAAGATATTTTTAAAATCATCAGAGGTAATCCTTTCTGATTTTCTATCAAAAAAAGTCTGGGCTCTTGGAAATCTAGCTTTAGATTCTATAAGATCAGGATAATCAGCAGCAATTTTAGAAAATTTCGGATGAACACAATGGTTAGTATGTATCAAAACACCATTGGAATCAGGAAAAAGTGTCTCCATCTGACTATCAGTAATCTCTAAATCAAATAATTCGGAAGTAGTAGTGATAAATGCATTAGCAGGTATTGCCCTCTTTGCAGATACAACTTGCTTGATTACATTTTTATAACTGTTCTGTTCAAAAATTTTCCTGACTATAAAATACCAAGGAACTCCAGAACCTTTTCCTGGTGCCATCAATGCATTCATACAAATCCCTAACCCTTCATCATTAAACCCTATATAAGCCATTAATCCAGGCTGAGTAAATGAAATAAAATCAGGTTTATCTTTAGGTCGTCTAATAAGAACTAATGAAAATTTATCTAATTCTGGATCATTGTCCCAATTCTGACCAATAATATTATTTCCTGACTGAGATTTTTCTCTACTGACTCCTACTGAAGTACACCCTGAATCAAAGGCTATTCCCAATTGATTTCTGATATTTAACAACATTACTTCCCAAATCTTTAGCCCAGAAGAATTAGAGATACCTTTTATTTCTTCAAGAATATCAGGAGAATATTCTTCAACATACACAATACTTTCTTTTGCTATTTTTTTAGCAAAATCAATAGAAATTATACCTATATCTTTAAACGACTGGTCGCCACCTCTTCCCTCATTAATTCTATCTAAAGTAATAGAATAAAAAAAATTTAAAATTTCTCTCTGTGATTCTCCTATTGATTCACCCATTTGAATAGGAGTACCGGAAACTTCTTCTACTGGAAAAGATTTTTTGTTATCCTCTTTCATAATAAAATAATTATCTCACGGATAGATGAAAGAAAACCAGAAAAAAATAGATACCCACTGCCACTCAGGAAAAAATTGGTATGAACCTATAGAGTCTCTTATATTCCAGATGGATTATAATAATGTTTCTAAAGCGATTATTATTCAGCACGGAGGATATTTTAATCATGAATACTTATTTGAAGCATCTTCTAAATACTTAAATCGTTTACACATAGTTGCCCAATTAGATCCCAATGATGAAAATCCTCTAGAAACTCTTGAAAAATTAAAATCATCAGGTGCTTGTGGAATCAGACTCTCACCTAACACTAAGTTCTCAAAAATCAACTCTAAAAAAATATGGAATACTGCCGGAGAACTAGGTCTACCAGTAAGCGTACATTCTGATTTATCAGGATTGATATCAGAAAATTTTCAAGAAATTATCTCTACAAATTCTAAAACAAAATTAATCCTTGAACATTATGCAGGTTTAGGAACTACTTTAATGGGAAGAGGAAAATCTAAAGAATTGAAACATAAAAAAGAACTCCTAACTGGAAACCCATTTACAAATGCTGGAAAGATAAAAAATCATCTTGAAAACTTCAAAAAAATCCTAAAATACTCTAAACATAAAAACATTTTTGTAAAGATTCATGGCTTAGGAGAAATAGAATCCAAGAAAAAAGAACTAAATGATTCTTTTGACCTTAAAGACTCTAATAATATTGTTAAACTGTTAGTGGAAAATTTTGGCTCTAAAAGATTAATGTGGGGAAGTGACTTTCCACCAGTATCAGGTAGAGAAGGATATTCTAATTCTTTAAAATCTATTACAGAAAATAAAATTCTTTCTGAAAATGATTTAATTAATATCTTTTGGAATTCTCCTAAAAAAGTATTTAATCTCTAATTATTTCCCAAATTAGGTAAATCCACAGAATCCTCAGCATCTTTTTGCCATTGCACAATTGATTCAAATAACTTTGAAACAGAATCTCTATATTCATCCTTATTAAAGACATTTTCTTGTTCAAATTTATCTAAGTTTAAATCAAATAATTCAGGTTTATCTGTAGCACAGAGATTTAATTTTAATCTTTCAGAAATAATAGATCTCCAAGGGCTAGCATTTAAAGAATTTATACTGTCACTTCCTAGATTTCTATCTGGAATATCTCCAGTCCCATTCCATTGGACAACGACCTTATTATCATCTAAGTTTTGTGTTCCTTCAAAAACACCTTTACGAGATTTTCCTTGAAGGTGATCAGGAAGATCCTCTCCAATCAAATCCATCAAAGTAGGAACCAAATCTATATGACTAATACTTCCATCAATCATTTTCTGCTGATTATTTAACCAAGGAACCTTAAAAAGAAGAGGAACTCTTGAAGCTTCTTCATATAAAGCTCGTTTTTCCAACAACCCATGGTCTCCCATCATTTCCCCATGTTCACTTGTAAAAACCACAATTGTATTTTCAGAAATATTATTATTTTCTAAAGAACTGATAATATCTCCAACCATATTATCTACTAAGGTAATATTGGCAAAATAATTCGCCCTTGCTTCCTTCCATCCTTTTTCTGTGGAGAAGTCCTCGTCACACACAGCTAAATATTTTTGCATGTAAGAATCTGAGGATATATCACCTCCTTCTAGGTATTGCATAAAATATTCAGATCTTACTCTATTAAATTCTGATACACCTTCAGGTTTCTTTAAAAAACTAGGCCCTACAGGTAATTTTTCGGGATCATAAAGACCATTTAATGGTCCAGAATATGGCGAGTGAGGTTCGAAAGTACTTACATAAAGAATAAAAGGTTCATCTTTATTATTATCAATAAATTCAGAAGCTTCTCTACCTAGAAATGAAGCCATTTGATCTTCTACAGGTAGACTAGCTCTGAATTCTACAGAAAAAATATCTCTAGATGCATAATCATTTGAAGTTTTATCTTTTAACCCAAAAAATTGACTGTTTTGATCAGGTTTATAACCTCTACTTAATAGATAATTATGATAACTACTGAATGGTAAATTATCCTCGATTTTATTATCTTCTACACTTCTCAATTCTGTAAAACCATGCTGAGGTAGAGTATCCTCTCCCAAATGCCATTTACCAAAGTAAGCACATTTGTAGTCTTGTGTAATCATTTCTGCAATAGTTTTTTTATCTTTTGGTAATGGAATTCTATTTACAACTGGACCAGCTTTTGGAGGATATAACCCAGTCATTATAGAAGCTCTAGCTGGAGCACAGACAGGTTGAGTAACATAAGCATTTTCAAAAACAAAAGATTCATCTGCTAATGAATTCAAATGAGGAGTTTTTATCCAATTATTACCATAACACTTCATGGTATCGTATCTTTGCTGATCACTGAAAATAAAAACTATATTTGGCTGTTTAGGGGAGAGTCTTTGAGAATCCATGAACTTTACCTTTTAATTTATTTTTTAATTAAGTATAAAAATGGGGGAAACAGTTAAAACTATTCCCCCCATTAATTATTTTTCGCTAATTAAGTTATTATTTTAACTCAATTAATTCCCATCCTGAATACGCTGCCTGTACAGAAACGTATTGAGGCCAAGCCTTAATGTAATTAGGGTTGAAAACTTGGATGAATTTTTTAGTTACAACACCAGGAGCTAATGCTTCGGTGTACATGTAGTCTAATAAGTCCAAGTTAGACGCTAATCTTTTAGCTGGATCTGCTTCAGTAGAAACATTCTTGAATGTCTTAAGAACCATAGGGTTCTCCATGTGACATCCGAATCCACCTCTAGTCAAAGTAGTTTCTTCTTCCATTCTTGGCCAGTCATAAGGCACTTTCAAACCTGACCTACACCACTGAATAGTAGGAGTAGTATTGGTTCGTCCAACCATAGATGGCCTAGCGATAGCATAAGCTGCTTTCACTACAGCAGTCTTAATTCCAACATCTTCAAAGAAACCTGATAATGCATCAGCTGTTTCTTCATATAGTGCTGTGTTAGTAAATCCATATAGTGGCATTTCGAATCTGTATCCGTCTTTACCTCTTGGATAACCTGCTGAGTCTAGCATAGCTTCAGCTAATTCTGGGTCATACTCGTAAGCATACTTTTCATCCCAGTTAGGATCATCAGCAAAGAAACCATTTACATAATAAGCGTTACCAAAACCACCCATTATTACTTCATTAAGTAAGTCTCTGTCATAAGAACGAGCAATGGCATTTCTAACCATTCTTGCTTGATCTTGATCATTCATGCCGTCTGGGTTGTTACCATCATTAGGCTTAAATGGGTTACCAATCCATGGAATATCATGAATCATAGTAGGGTGCTTTAATACTTCACCTGTCTGAGCATGTTCAGTTTCCCAATAGTTCCCAGCTAAGTGAAGAGTAACACCTGATTGTCTCTGACCTGAACTTTGTCCAAATCCAGCTTTAAGTAGCGGAATTGTCTCTCTAAGATCTAAGTCTGCAATATCTATTTCACCTGTAGACATCATTGCCTTTCTAGTAGACCCTTCAGGTACTGCAATCATTACTAATTTTTCAATCTTTGGAGGGTTAGCCCAGTGATCTTTCACTGCAACCAATTCAGCTCGGTCATTCACTAACCATTTTCCAACAGAAAAAGGCCCAGTACTTATCACGTTCTCACGCATCCAGTCTTCACCTTTTTCATCATAAAGTTTCTTAGAGAAAACATTATGTCCATCTCCACCACCATTGAATAACATTGTCTGCCAACGAGATTCAACAGCTGAGAAATTCATTATAAGTGTACTATCATCAGCACATTCTGCAGCGTCCAAAAACGCAGCAAAGTCTCCTGCTTGACCATGAATACTAGTTGGAGTTGTCTTTCCATTAGCATCGTTAAGACTCCAAGCTATATCACAAGCACTCAATTCACCGTTTCCACCATGGAATTGAACACCGTCTTGTATTGTCACTGTAGCAGTCATAAAGTCATCAGACATTTCCCATGACTTAGCCAACCAAGGCTGCACAAGATCTTTCTCATTACCACTGCCTGGCTTACCAGGTCTAAATAATAATTCTGAAACACTCATCCACATTAGACTTTCTGGAGACTGAGCTCTGTTAAGTCCTGGGGCAGGTCCTACACCTTGTAATCCAAAGTGCACTACTCCACCTGACTGTTTACTTTGCGGAACAGAAATATCGCCTGAAGCTACTTCTTTAGCAGCAATTATTGGTTTCTTGTCAGCTTCAACTTCCACAATCACCTCTTTAACCACTTCTTTTTCCACAACAACTTCTACTGGTACTTCTTTAACCACTTCTTTTTCTTGAACAACTATCTTTTCAACTTCAACAGTTTCAACGATAGTTTCTCCGGCACATGCCATTGAAAAAAGAAGGGCTGGCGTTAAGCCTAAAAGTACAATCATTTTTTTATTCATGATCTCTCCTATACCCATTTATATAATTTTTTAACTTTAAAGTACTCTCAATTCTCTTATAACTAAATAAAGATTAAGTTACAAAAGATTTAAAAATTTTTATTATTTTCAATACAAAAAAGAAAATTCCAAAGAACTTCGCTCTTATATTTGAAGGATAGGTTAAATATACTTGAACAAGATGTCAAGACTAAAGTCGTAAAAAGTTGGTATAAAAATAATCAATTAAAAACGGATCAAAAAAGAATATAATCAACTTTCGTATTATGCTTAAAAACTATTGACGGAAAGATTAATATTACATATATTTCTTTCTAATATAAAAATTTTAATCCTACTCTTAGATATAAAATGAATAATGCGTAATTTCATATTCAGACGGTTTATATATGCGATAATTTCTGTTATCGCTGCTACATTTCTAGTCTTTGGCTTATCTCGAATGTCTGGAGATCCAAGACTTCTTTATGCTAAGCCTGGAGGATACGGAAATACTGAAGAGCAATGGGAAGCCTTAGGAAAGAAATTAGGACTAGATAAACCTTTTCATATTCAGTACCTAATGTATCTCGGAAGAACATTGAAAGGCGATTTAGGAAAAACACTTCTAGATGAGCGTCCGGTTTTAGATTTATTCCGTGAATTGTTATGGTCAACAGTATCTCTGGGACTTGTCTCTTGGGTATTTGCTACAGCACTAGGGATTCCTCTTGGAATTTTATCTGCAGTTAAAAGAGGTTCATTGTGGGACTACATAGCTAGAGGTGTGGCTCTTTTAGGTGTCTCCATGCCAACATT
>PVBE011902086.1_pt1 | contig 25976 bp, 22 predicted proteins | sample 1631181 | NCBI WGS metagenome assembly PVBE01 (sample SAMN08397723, study PRJNA350692) | Marine metagenome, whole genome shotgun sequencing project. | isolation source: water | place: Pacific Ocean | collected 2012-04 | reverse complement strand
GGTGGCGCGATCGAGGGGCTTCCCTGATATCGGAGAGGCGTACTCGACTTCGCGGGCCTTCGTTTCGGTGTAGTACTCCTCCTGCCCCGCGTCGTACCAACCCTCGAATGTTCCGAGGTAGACATCGCCCGAGTCCATGAGACGCTGGACGAGTGCCTGAACCTGCTTCTCGTGGCGTGGATCGGTCGTACGAATGAACTCATCGTTGGTGAGGTCAAACAGGCCCATGACGCGGCGGAACTCGGCCGTATTTTGGTCGGCGAGTTCCTGAGGAGATACACCTTGGGCTTCCGCGGACTGCTCGACCTTTTGCCCGTGTTCATCGGTGCCAGTTAGAAAGAACACATCTCGGCCGAGAAGGCGTTCGAATCGAGACCAGACGTCGCAAATGGTTGTCGTATACACATGCCCGATGTGTGGTCGGCCATTGACGTAATAGATCGGCGTCGTGATGGTGCGATGAGGATTATCCATGGGCCCCATGGTAGTAGGCTCTCTTTCAGGCCGAAGTGCTACCGCCTGCACTATGATGATCACCGTCATGAGAATTTACATTTGGCTTGCGATTTCGATGGGACTGAGCGGGGCTGTATTGGCGCAGAACCGATTGGAATCACCTCGGATCGGCAGTGTGCAGGGTGTTCGTGGGGTGTCCGGGTATAGCGGCGTCGGTGAGCGGCGGGATCTTCCGAGTCAGTACCAATTCCGAAATAACGCCGTGGCTGGGCGGCAGTTTGAACAGTCCTTCAACATGACGACGGACCAGCAGTTTCGCGATCACAACATCGACAATGTTGGTGAGCGTCTCAGAACAGAGAGTCTCTACAACAACCCGTGGTACTGGCAGAACATCGGCAGCCTTGATACCGAACTTATGACTGGAGGGTCCGGTCTGGCTCTCAACACTTCCCAAGCCGACGGCAACTACTACAACCCTTACTTCTACGACCAGTGGAAGACGCCGAGTGGGCAGCGGCATTCGGGAGCGATGACGTCTGAAATCGGGCGGGTGGCCTTGGCTCGGAGAGATTCCGGGGTCGGGGCAGGGCCGGCACTCCTGCCGGGAACCAACGCACCGCTCGACCCGGATCCCCCCCGTATTGGAATGCTGGCGGCCGACCGAACGACGCTGAGTGGAGATCGGCTGGCTACGACGCTTCGATCTGATATCGACGACACGTGGTCCGGCAGGTTGGATCGGGAAATGGGAATCGGGATGCGGGAAGACAAGCAGTCGATTCGATATTTCGCCTCTGGTCTACGCGGCCTTGCAACAGCGCCATCCAAGGCTGGTGTACTTGATATGGGTCTCTCTTCGTATGATCTTGCCCGGATGCGGGAGGATCAACTTTCAGGTCGCCGCGTCACCGCTGTTGGTCTGCCGTGGGATACAAACTTCAAGGACCTCGCTATTCAATCGAATCCAATGGACACGCGAGTCCAGCCTGGATCGACTCAGTTGCCTACCACGCCAGGACTTCAGGGTGCTCACGAAGCAATGGCCGATCGGTATGCGTCCCTTCACCCAGCATCGATGAGCTTGAATGATCGTTTGGCGGCGCTTGATGCCGACTACCGTAGGTTGCGGGGAGAACTTGTCACCGGGCGGAAACTTCCCGAACCCCTGATTCCGGGTGGAATGGCGCCGCAGGAGACCACAGGTACGACCGAGCCGACTGGAACCACCAAGCCCGAAAGCCTTGAATCAGAAACGCCGGATGATGAGACGCTGACGATAGTCGACCGATTGCCGCCCATGAAGTGGAAGGATTACGGCCTGGTGCTGCGGCACGGCCAGAAACTCGACGCATTCGCGACCAAGGACGGAAGCCGGTTTGATGACCTGCTCATGGCTGGCTCACAGAAACTGGCCGCCGAGGATTACTTCTGGGCAGAGCGGCGGTTTAACCGCGCCCTGTGGTTTGTTCCAGGTCATCCCTTGGCGACTGCGGGTCTGGGACACGCCCAACTTGGAGCCGGCTTGTACCTTTCGTCGGCGCTCACGCTGCAAACTCTATTGGCGTTTCAGCCCGAGATGATCGATGTCATGTACGACGACGAACTTCTCCCGGCACAGGAAGACATGGATCGGGCGATTTCGACGCTTGCGGCTCGGCTTCGAGGAGATCGGGATCTCGACCGGTATGGCTTCCTACTCGCGTACATAGGGCATCAACTCAATCGCCCCCAGTTGATTCGTGAGGGCCTTGATGCGATGCGGCGTGGCGATGCCGACCGGGAGTTCCGCTTACTTCTTGAGGAAGTGTGGGGCCCACCGGTCGAGGACACAGAGACTGAGTGATTGCCTTTCCGGCTACTCAAGGTACTGGCGGTTCGGTGCCGGTGTACTACATCTGCTCTGCCGTGGCGACGAAGAGTTCGGGGCCCAGTGCCTCTGGATCGGGCGGGAGTACCGTGTAGTGGACCCGGTGCAGTCCTGCTTGTTCGCACCAGTTCACGATGTCCTGCTCCGGAAACCCAAGGTGCAGATGCCCCATCGTGTCGCGGTATTCAGATCGCTCGTGCTGGGCCATGTCCAGAATCAAGATGCGGCCATTGGTTGCCAGAATCGCGGCCGCTGATCGGATGGCTTCCGCCGGGTCTGGCAAGTGGTGAAGAACGAGCGACAGAATGGCGAGATCGATTGAGCCGGGGTTCAACGGAAGGGCGGTCAAATCGGCTTCGTGAAATCGAACATTGGGAGCGTTTTCAAGCCTCCGCCGAGCAGCCTGAAGCATGGCGGGTTCTCGATCGACGGCCTCTACCCGAGCTACCCAGGGGGCGATGGTTGCAGCGATGAGACCCGTTCCGCAGCCAAGATCTGCGACCATACTCTTGGGGTGCAACAAGGCTGGCATCCATGAGATCGCAATCGATTGCCCGAAGAGCCTGCTGCGGACATCTGTCCACTCGGATCCCAATGCCCCGAAGAAGGCTCGCGTATCGACATGCCGAGCGGCCAGAATGGCCTCGACTCGTCGCAGGTCCTCTGCGTGGGTCGGATCGTTGCCCAGCGTTACGCATGCTGCGTCCCACAGGGCTGCTGCAAATGGATCTCGCTCTGCGGCGACTTTTCGATAGAGGGCCTGAGGTCCGACGCTACGCCGCTGGATCCAGCCCGATTCGACCAACCTCTTGAGATGTCGAGAAACGGTGGATTGCGGTGCCTGAACTGCAGCAGCGAGTTCACCGACAGAGAGCTCATGCGTGTCGAGCAGCACGAGGAGCCGAATGCGTAACGCATCATGCAGACCGCCAAGCCTCTCAAGCAGCATCGCTGCGGGCGAAGGAGCCGACTTGGTCATTCGCCAGAGGTCAATCGCATGGTCGGGCCTGGAATGACGCCGAGATCCCGCAGGGCATTGGCAACGTCCGGGTCGTTCGGGGCGATTTTCCATGCAAGGGAGAGCGAGCGGAACGCATCTTGATCATCACCAAGCCGTCGCGCGAGGCGGGCGGCGCGAAGGTAGGGCACGACATCGGTTCCTGCGTCCACGGCCAGCGCAGTCCTGATGGACTCGCGGGCTGTGTCGGGGTCCTCAGCTTCAATGGCAACGCGTGCCAGCCGGAGCCAATCCTCAGCTGTCGATGTTGTGTTGGCGCGGTCTCGCAGATAAGCGAAGAGATCGTCCCACGCTTCTTGCTGTTCGAGTGTGTCGGAGAGATCGCGGGCAATGTCGCGATCGGCGGGACGCAGTGCGGCCGCAATCTCGAGCGCCCGACGGGCGGTTGTGAGATCGCCGCCCTCAAGCGCAGCGTGTCCGAGAGCAGCTTGCGATTGCCAGTCGGTCGGGTCGCGATCCGTTAACTCCAAGTAGTACTCGGAAGCCGCCGGCCAGTCGGCGATGGACATGGCCGTAGTTCCCTTACGGCGCAAAGCCTCGCTGGGAACATGGTTGGAACATCCCGCCAGTGTGCTCCCAAGGAGCGCTGTGGCGAGTACAAGTATCGATTGGTGGTGTACAGTCACGATGGGCATGATACGAATCAGCGTCGATCCAGTCTGCCTCGCAGCGGAGAATGGTGGAGCATCCGTGGACAACGAACCCGCACGATGGCCCGGATCGCCACATATGGACCCTGTGGCGGTCGTTGTATTGGAGCACTCTCAAGAGGGCCGAGAGGTGCATTGGGATCTGCTGATCGCGAGAGGACAGCAGCCAACAAGCCTGTGGGGGGTGCGGTGCTGCATTCGGCCCGATACCGCCCCCGTTGGTGCAGAGATTCTGCTGGAGCGGACCGAGGACCATGATGCAGCGTGGCTCGACCGAGAGGGTGCTGTGAGTGGAGGTCGCGGACAAGCGAGCCGACTGGCGGCTGGCTTCCTGCGAGGGTGTGGGAAACCGGTCGCTGAGGTGACATGGTCCGATGGGCGAGCGTCCTGCTGGCAGCTGCGAAGCGACCACCGAACTCTTTATATTATTGTCACCAAATAGTTTACGGGTTCGTAAAACTCGTGGCGCATTGACAGACCAAGTGACTGGCAGTTCACGATTCGTCGGTTTGGCGATTTCGGTGTCGTTCGCGGCCCTCTGCGTAGGCCTCGGTTGTGACGTTGAGTTGGATGGGCTCGCCCGCTTCCCATTGCCGATGCACTTTCTCAAGAAAGGGGCGACACCATCCGCATCCGGTGCCAGCATCGAGACAATTACACAATTGGGAGGCTACAGCAGGCTTCTCTCTATTGAGAAACGTCTTCAGTTTACGAAGTGTGACATGGAAGCAAAGGCAGACTTCGCCATCTTCATCGCAACTCTCGGTTGTGGTCATGTGTCCCGTTCAACCATATCTCGTAAGAGTGAATCTAGCCGATGAAGTACTTCCAACATTGACTCCGGCCGATTCTCCCGACTCTTCTCGACGCACTGCAGAACAAGCTCTGAGAGTCCCTTGGGAATCATCGCGTTGATTTCGTGCGGTGGCTTTGGGGGGGGAACCTCATCCACGTCGCGGGTGGACGCCAGTGGCGAACTCCCGCCTTGTGGGGGCATTGCCGTCGGAATGACCTCTCGAGCCAGCACCCAATACATCATGGCGCCCAGATTGAATACATCAGTTCGCTCATCGATGGCTTCTCGGGTTGCTTGTTCTGGGGCCATGTACCCCGGCGTCCCCTGAATCCGTTTCTTGATCGTTCCAATGGGGCAGGCCTGACCAAGGTCAATAACCTTCACTTGGCCCTCCTCGGTGATCAGAACATTGGTCGGTTTCATGTCTGCGTGCACAAAGCCTCGCTCATGCATGTGTGCAAGTGCATCGCTTACCTGGCGGAAGATATCGATGGCCGCTTCATACGAGCGTGGCAATTGTTGGTCGAGCGTGTTGGCGTCGACGAGTTCCATCAAGAGGGCAACGGTCTGCACTTTGAGCATCTTCCGCTTCTTGATGATCTTCCGAATCTTTCGAATTGCCGGATGAGAGAGCTTGGACCCGATGGCGTACTCTCGCTGGGCCTGCTCGAGAAAGCGGTCATCCTTCTCGTTCTCAAACACGACATACTTGAGTGCCCAGACCTGTTTCGTCTTGGCATCCTGTACCGCATAGATTTCAGACTTGGCACCTTCCCCGATCTTTGCGAGGACGGTATAGCCAGCAAGTTTTCGTATAGGAGACATCGTGCAGCTCGTTCCGGGAGATGCTGAAGAGAGACAGCATCCGAAGCGGTGCAGGATACATGGGGGGGCAGGTACGCTCAATGCGTTCAGCGTCGGTTTGGTAGATCGTCGGTTCGGCAGGATGCCGAATTGCTTAATGTGCAAAGGGGAGGCGAATTAATCCGCCACGCTGAGCGATTGGATCAGTCTGGATTATCCAGTTTGGAGCGGCTGATTCTGGTGTTGCTGACCGCGGGAGTCCATGCCCCAGAGGGCCTCGCAGGGGGGGCACACCCGTGACGATGTGACCCGGCCAGCATTTGCCAAGCGGCCTGCTAATCGAGGATCTGTGATCGGAAGTCCGCTCGCGGGAAGAGGGTCCCCGGGGAGCTGACATTCGGCGCGAGGTCTGTATGAAGGTGGACCGCGTCTGCTGGAATATCAAATTCCTGCTGGAGCCGCTGAACGAGCCGCGAAAGATGACGCATCTGGCGGTCCGTGAACGATTGTGAATCGCCGTTCCCGATCATGCAGATGCCTATCGAGTGCTCGTTGTGACCTTGGCCAGCCTCACCGACGACGTGGGCTCCAGGCAGTTGCTCGATCCAGCGATAACCGACGTGGATCTGACCATTGCTCAGGCCATTGCCGTTTCCAACAAGGAAGTGGTAGCCGAGGCCCTGGTATCCCCACGAGAGGTGCCGGCGATGGATGGACTCGGGTGTGCCGAATGGCTCACCGAGATGGTGGATAACGATTCCAGACCATCGCTCTCGATCGAGTTCACGCTCGGTAGTGAAGAGCCGGTCGGAATTTGACTCGGGACGATCTTCAAGAGGCGTGATCGCCATGAGCGGGAATCCACCGGCCTGCCTCGGCGTATCGATCGCTAGCAATGCCATGGCGGCGGTCATTGCGACTGCAAAGGCCACAAAGACATACTGCGTACGGCGGCTTGGGCCACTTGATTGTGTGGATGCGTGCGTGGTCATAGTTGTGGGCCGTCCATGTCCCTCACACATACCATCGGCCATATCCCCCCACCCAACTTGAATACGAGGAGTCAACTTGGCGTGCGGAGCCGCACTTTCCTCCAAACAGGGCTTGCAATCAGCACGACTCATGCGAGTCATCTACTCCGAAAGTCGGGCACGAAGCACGGGCTTGGGTTTTCCGAAGAGGTCGTACTCCTCGGTGGGCACTGCGCCATTGCGGGCGGCGTCGTATGACTGGTACTGATGTCGCGGTAAGTTGTCGTCAAACAACGGCCGGTAACAACCAGCCAGAGGGACCAATAGCAGCACACAAATCAAACGCTTCATGAGCGGCAGTCTAGCCGAGCGGGCTTCCGCCAGCCATGCAGGTACGCCTCAGGGCGAGTCGGTGGATGGCTGGTGGGTGATGTTGCCCGAACACTCGAGCCGCCGTCCGGTTCGAAGGTCCTCGTGAAATACGTGGACGATCAGTGGTTGTTCGCTCTCTGGCCGACCCATCGTGATTGGCATCAAGTAGGTGCTGCCAAACATGCTGCTTCTCCACGCGTCCCGAACCGCCGCGGGATCAAGCGTGAGATCTGCCAGCACCTCAGGTGCCTCATTTGGGCGAGGACGCAAGATCTGCGCCTCCAGTGGCCCCACGAGCTGGATCGGCCGCTGGCGGCCATCGGTGGCCTGAACATGCACTTCGAGCACGACGTCCTCCGGCGTAGTGCCGGGTTCAAAACCGCTCAAGGCCGAGACTGTGAGCGTCGCGACCTGTGGCGCATGGACCGCCGTGCCCACCTTCAGATCCTGGTCGGATTCCATGGCCTCGAGTGTGCCTTCCAACTCACGAGTTCTCGCTTCGAGCGACTCGACATGCTGCTCGAGCGCAGCGTTCTCAGTCCGAAGTCTGGCGCTGGCACGGCGAGAGCGTGCGTCACATCCAGCCACGATGATTAGGCTGGCCACGAGCAGCACGTCCACACCCCGGCGTGGCATCATGCCTCCCCGGTAGGCAACCGACGGACAATCCGATCAACCAGACCGTATTCCACCATGCCTTCGGCATCGAGCCAGCAGTTTCGTTCGCAGTCCGTGCTGACCTGCTCGGTACTTCGGCCGGTTGCGTCCGAATAGATCTTGTACAGAACGTCGCGGAGGCGGACCATCTCGCGAGCTTCGATTTCGAGATCAGTGGCTTGACCTTCTAAGACACCCGCGAGCAGCGGCTGGTGCATGAGATTCTTGGAGTGTGGGAGCGTGCATCGCTTTCCTTCGGCCCCTGAGCAGGCGATGAGCGAGCCCATGGACGCCGCCTGACCGATGACGAAGGTTGCGATATCGCACGGCACAAAGTTCATCGTATCGATGACACCAAGCCCGGCCGTGACGCTGCCGCCCGGAGAGCTGACGTAGAGGTTGATGTCAGCCGAGGGGTCCTCGTTGGCGAGGAAGAGCATCTGAGCCACGATCAAATTTGCAGAGTCATCGGTGACGGGACCGGCGAGAAAGACAATCCGATCCTTGAGCAGCCGGGAGTAGATGTCATAGGCACGCTCACCGCGCCCTTCCTTCTCGATGACGATTGGAATCAACTGCGACATGGACTTCACTTGCCCTTCTTCGGCTTCTTGGATTCTGGAAACTCGAACACTTCGTCAACCAGCCCATAGGCCTTCGCTTCATCGGCGGTGAAGTACTTATCACGTTCCGAATCTGCGCTCACAGTTTCGTAGTCTTGTCCTGTGTGATTGGCGAGGATCCGATTGAGGGTTTCCTTCGACTTGATAATTTCTTCCGCCTGAATCTTGACGTCAGTGGTCTGCCCCGTCACGCCTCCATAGGGCTGGTGAATCATGACCTTGGCGTGCGGCAGAATGTGACGCTGCCCTTCCTGCCCGGCTGCAAGCAACACGGCCCCGCCGCTGTAGGCTCGGCCGATGCAGTAGGTCGCGACGTCACTGGAGATGAAACGTATGGTGTCGTAGAGCGCCAGCGTGTCATCGACGGCCCCGCCGGGACTGTTGATGTAGAAGTTGATCTGCTGCCCTTTTTTCTGGTCTTCCAGATAGAGCATCTGCATCATGACTCGAGCAGCCGATGCTTGATTGATCTCTCCGACAAGAAAGATCACTCGATTTTCGAGCAGCAGTTCGTCGAGCGTCATCTCTCTCGTTCGCTGGTAGGAACCAGAGATTCGGGCGTCCGGTGGGGTGATTGAGAGCGGGTGGGGCACCGTGATATCCATGGGCAAGATGTTCCTTCGCGGTGAAGTGCGTGTAGAGGCTCGGCATCATACGAGCGTGAGCTATCGGAGTGGGTCAGGACTCAAACTCGGTTGGATCTTGGGGCGACGAGAGCGGAATATCGGTATCTCCCGGATCTCCTCTTGCCCTGCGGGTCGGCAGCCGTATTTCGAAGCGGGTTTCTCGTCCGGGATCGCAATACAGAACCAGTCGTCCGCCATGGGCTGCGACGATGCGGCGCGAGACGGCCAGACCCAGTCCGGTACCTCGCTGGCCGCGGGTTGATGCGAAGGGCTCGAAAACCGATGATTGCTGCTGGACAGGAATGCCAGGGCCATTATCCGTAATGGCGAGAACGGCTTCCTCGCGGTCTAGATCGAGGCTCGTCTCGATTCGAACATGCCCGTGGCGGGGGGGAGCCGCCTCCAACGCATTGAGGACGAGATTCAGGAGGGCCTGATACATCGCCGCGGGGTCAAACGGAACATCGGCCATTGGCGGACAGTTCGACTCCAGCGATATTCGCCGCGAGTCGAATGTTGATGTCTGGAGTGCCACGACTTCATCAACAAGCCGGGCGAGGGAGCCAGGTTTGAGATTGAGTTGGCTTGTTCGTGACCAGGCGAGCATATTGAACGTGAGGTCGTGAATTCGATCGAGATTACGAGAGAGGATCGGCCATCCTTCTCGTGCGAGATCCAGATCGCCACGATCAATCGCCAATTCGATCGCGCCCGCGCCTCCTTGAAGGCCCTGAAGAATGTTCTTCACCGCGTGGCTGATGATCGCGATGGTTTCACCCATGGCTGCGAGTCGATCTCGCTCGTTGACGCGTTCCGCTGCAGACATGGTCCGGCAGAGCCAGATTGCGAAGTCAACGCTGCTCCGCTGCCAATGTTCGACCGGTCGTTGGAAGGTGAGTGTGATTGAACGAGATTCATGAAGATGAAGTGCTCGCGTGATGGACAGTTCAGCATCTTCTCGGTCGTCTGTGATGCACGCGGATGCTGCGGCGAGGCCACGCTGCAGGTGATCCAGAAGTCGCGATTCACTGTCATCATCAGGCGGCCCGAGCCCCGCAATAGCACCGAGCATCTGTAGCACGCGAGCGGAGTCGTCGGCCGAGTCAGGAAGTTTGAGCGAAGGTGCCGCGGGTCGGCTGCTGAGAGTTTCGCGGGCAGGGCCAGCGATCGCTTCCTCAATTTCGATCATGTGAAATACCGATTGCCCGCATCGGATCGTGTCCCCGGCGGCAATTGAGACAGATCCCACAACATTGGTGTTGTTTACGGCAGTCCCATTCGAGGAGTTGAGGTCGCGGATGGTCCATGCTTCGCCGTTTGGTGTCAGTTCTGCATGGCGGCGACTCACCGATCGATCTGTGATGGGGACGGCCTCGGATGAGCGTCCGATCAACTGGGGCTCGTTGGCTGGCAGCGGAAATCGGCGACCGCGATCTGGTCCTGAAGTGACTTCAAGGGCAAGCATGATTGTGGAGACTAGCAGCCCGCGCCAGCGGCCTTGGCTGCGGGCCTCTGATCCACCGGCCTGCTGCTCGCCTATCAAGCATTTCTTCGTGGGACCAATGTTCGGTTCACCAAGGATGCGAGACGCCGCCGAAAGGGCTAGGCTGCGGTCCGATGGCAGCTCCTCGATTCAATGCATCAATGCGAGTCGTCGCACTTATTGGCGATGACGCTTTTCTGATTCCTTACTACACGCGTCAGCTCATCGCTGCGCTTGAGGGGGCCCATGGTGAGATCGAACAGTTTGACTTCGACGGCGATTCCGCCTCTCCGGCAGATGTCTTGGATGAACTGAGGACCTTTGGACTGCTTCAACAGCACAAGATCGTTGTGCTCGATAAAGCAGATCGTTTTCTGGCGGCTAAGGCGGACGGCGGAGGCGCGGGTCGGAACCGATCGCTGATGGAGAAATACGTGGCCGCTCCATGCGAGCAGGCCACGCTGCTGCTTCGTGCGGCGACCTGGCATCGCGGAAAGATTGACAAGGCGATTGAGAGTGTCGGGCTGGTTCATCGCGTCAAGCCGCTCGGACCCGCCGACACACTTCGATGGGTGCAGGGCCGCGTTGAGAAAGAGCATCGGGCCAGCATTGATCGGGGCGCGGCAGAGCGACTGGTCAGGAGAGTCGGATGCAATCTGGCACGATTGGATTCGGAGTTGGCGAAGCTGGCGGCAATGACTCCCGAGGGCCGGGGGATTTCCACTGCACTGGTTGACGAAGCAGTGCCGCTGAGCCGGGAAGAGAAAGCATGGGTGATACAGGATTCAATCCTGAGTGGTGGCGCTGGCCGCGGCATAGCAACATTGCACGAGTTGCTCGGTGTGTCGCGTCAGAGCGACGTACTGATTGCATGGGCAGTGACGGACATGCTCAGGCGGCTCCATGCGGCGGCGCGGATGCGGCAGTCGGGAGCGGGAGCTCAGCAGATTCGCAAGGATCTCAAACTGTGGGGTCCGGCGGGCGATGCAACACTGTCAGTTGCTGATCGGGTTCCAGCGGCTCATTTGGCGAGCTTGCTCGGCGATTCACTCAGAGCCCAGCAGCGTTTACGGCGAGGAATAGGGCGTCCGGACCGGATGCTCGAAGTCATGCTTGTTCAAATCGCCACCGCGATCGCGGCGTGAGATCGTTGGCAATAGACCGCTACGAGGCCACCTCGGTGGGTTGACTCGGTGCGCTACGGACAACCAGATGTCGTGAAGCCGATCAGATCATCGACATCAACGTCACCATCTCCGTCGAAGTCGCCTTGCCCGATGTAGTCCACGGGGCAATCAGGAGAACCTGGACATTCCCAGTAGTTGATGATCATCAAGATGCCTTCGGCTTGGGACTCGGGGATGTTGTCCCCGTCAAGATCGCAGTTTGGATTGAATTCACATTCATCCGGGACACCATTGCCGTTGTTGTCGGGGCTGCTGCCATCATCGATATCACATTGATCGGGTACACCGTTGTCGTTGCAGTCAATGCTGGAGCCATCGGAGATATCGCACTCGTCCGGGATGCCATTGCCGTTGCAGTCGGGGACATTCCCTTGGTCGATGTCACACGCGTCTGGCGTGCCGTTGAAGTCACAATCTTCGAGCGAGCCGTTCGCGTAGTCGCAGATGTCAAGGATGCCATTCTCATTGCAGTCTGAGTCCTGGATCTCACACTCATCGAGGACGTCATTCCAGTCACAATCGATATCCGCTTGCGTGCCACCATTCTCAACCCACTCAGATATGTCACAGATGTCACCGATTCCGTTTCCGTTGCAGTCGGCCTGATCTGGGTTGGCCTCATCGCAATTGTCGATGACGTCGGGAACGCCGTCGCCATCCAGGTCTTCGGAGCAAGAGCCTGGAAAGAGAGATTGATCAACTCGTCGTCCGAGACTGAGGTCGTCTTCGATGTCGAAGGTGTCGCAAAGTGTTCCAGGGCTGTGGGGCACAAGGGTGTCACCGAGCAAGTCGGGGCAACGGGTGAGGCTGGTTCCAATCGGGACTCCGTTGGCGTTCCATGTGACAACTTCGCGCTCCATGCCATCACTATCAAGGAGTGACAGCACGCCGGACTGAGTCAGTGGATTTTCATCAGCGGGCATGGAAACCGCCGGCAAATAGTCATCAAGGTGCGCTGCGTCGATGTGGTTGAACAGCAGTAATACACAACCGGAACCAAGTGTGGTCCCGGATGGAAATTGATACCACCCCAATCCGAGGTTGCGGATCTGCCATCCACCAAGATCAATGTCATTAGCGGTGAAGTTGACCAGTTCGATGTACTGATCACCCGCATCTGTAACGCCATCACTATTCAGATCATTGAGGGGGTTGATGAGTATCTCGTTGATCGTCAGGAGTTCACAGTCGTCCGGAATGGCGTTTGAGTTTCCATCGGGCGTCCCGAAGAACAATATATCGCAGAGGTCGGGAATACCGTTGGCATTACAGTCGTCATACGTTCCGCTATCCAAATCGCAAAGGTCCGGGATGCCGTTCCCATCGCAGTCCAGATCTTGATGTCCATCGCCGTCCTGATCACCAGCCCCGGCGATGTCACAGAAGTCGGGAACACCGTTGAGATCACAATCAGGAGTAATGCCCTCCGCGATCATGCAGAAATCTATTCGACCATCACCGTCGCAGTCCAGTGACGGGTCTGCGTCGATCTCGCACACATCGATTTGACTATCTTGATTGCAGTCCAGATTGATCTCCATCAGCCACGCAGGCTCGAGATCATCTTGCATCGCATCGTCCCAATCCCAGACATCGTCTAGTGCGGGGTCAATCGCTCGCAAGGCGGTTTCGTCGCCGGTCGCATCATCGGGCCCGGGCCGGCTGGGATCCATCCAAGGACTCCATGCCCACGCCTCGCCGTTGAGCCAAGACCATTCCTCGTCTGGATCGGCAAGGATGGCGCGATTCAAGTTCAAGACTTGTAACCCCCCGAGCCAGAGATTCCCCGTTGCAAAATCCCACGTGACGGCATTGGCGATGAACAACGCCTCGTGATAACTAGACAACGCCGCCATCTGAACTCCAGCCCCCATCGCATTCGCCGCAAGGCGAGCATCGGTAAAGCTGATTGGCGACGTTGTGGAATTGGTCAGATATCGGTGCCCATTGCCGGGAGGCGAGAGCGCAGGATCCCAATACACGCTTCCGGGTGGGTTGATTTGGCACTCATCGAGTATTCCGTCAGGGGCGCAGGTTGCGCCAGCCTTGTCGATCGACGGATCCCATATCAACTCACATGTGTCGAGGTGTCCATTGTTGTTGCAGTCGAGGTCGGGGTTGGCGGCGATCTGGTCAATGTCCGACGTGCCGTCGCCGTCGCAGTCACAGGTGATGGTCCATACCTCGACACCGCCACGATCATCGGTTGTTCCGAGGAGAGGATCGTCGGCCAACCACCCACCAATAAAGAGGTGTGTGGCGGTGAGTGAGACAGAGTGTCCCCAGCCATCTGAGGGCTTGCCGAGAGGGGACTCATAGAACAACTCAAGGTCCCAACTCCCGAGTGCATTGTGAGTCCACATGTAGGTAGTACCCGGATTCGCTTGATTCCAATCGTGGCCAGGCGCACCAACGGCGATATGACATGGGTCGATGGCGACGGACCAGCCGTATTGGTCGCCCGCAGCCAATACGCCGCCTGCGGGAACGATCTGCGAAACCTCTGACCAAAGATTTGGGTCGGCATCACTTTGATTCTGTTCGAAAGCCCATGCTTGACCGGCACCTTCGAAGTACGCAAGTGCGGCGCCGGGATCCCAAAGTGGGCAAGGCCCACCTGCTGTGGTTCCAGGCTGCCCGACGACGATCGTTGCCCCCGACATGTCGACTGACCACCCAAATCGGCCGCAGGGATAGTGGAAGTTGGAGTCCGGGGCCAATGTCTCAAGATGCGCCCATGATCCAAATCCGGTTCGTTCAAAGACATAGGCGGATCCCTGTTTGGACCCTATTCCGCCGACGTTTGGCGCGCCAACGACAAGCAGATCGCCAGCAAGTGCGATGGAGAAGCCAAAGTAATCCAGAGCATCCACATTCTCGCCAGCCATATTGCGAGTGATGACTGCTTCGTACTCCCAACTGCTTCCCTTCTTGAGAAAGATCAGTACGAGTCCAGCTTCGGGTTCGTCTGCAGCACCCGGCGAGGGTGGCACTGCCGCATACGGCGCACTGATCGCAAGGAGATCGCCGTCGATGGAGACATCATGGCCGAATTGCCAGCCGCTCGTGTTGAGGTCAATGCCGACGAGATCAAGATCGCTGGCGAGTCTTGAGTCGATAAGGATGCCGTCGGTGCCGGTCAACAGGATTTCGGAGGCAATACGCCACGCGTTTGTTCGGCGCTCAATCAGTACGGCCGAACCATCATTGAAGTGCCATGGAGGCTCATCGGTGAGCGTGTCATAGCCACGCATTCCCACGACAGCGAGATCTCCGTCGACGTCAATGGCCTCACCAAGACGACTCCCCGGTTGCGAGGGGAGAGCGTCTGAACCATGAAAATACCGGCCGTCGATTCGGTCGTAGACAAGATCACGCTCCCAGAATGTGGATTGGGGAAGCGAACGTTCTCGGAATGATGCGATGGCCCCCTCTAGACTCTCAAGATCACTTGCATTTGGAGCACCGGCGACAAAGCCATCCAAACTTGCGCCCACGGCAACCCCGAGTCGGTCGCCGGGCTCTAGGCCTAGAAATCTCCCAACCATGCTTGCTGCAGGTGCAGGAACCCCAGGGCCACTTCTGGCCAGTGGCGGCGCGTCGTGTTGGCGCGGCTTGGAATGCCCAGGCGACCCAACCTTGCTCGGCCCGCCAAGCGCAACGCCGCATGCAAGTCCGGATAGAAGAAGCATTGTTCGCAGCATTACAAGGCGCTCCAAGCGGATCATGACTTTGCCCCCCGTCCCCTTACATTTTCTTACGATTTCGAGACCCAAGTGTACTGGTGTGTGGTCCCAGCCGCGTGGGAATATTTGGCCTTTCACAGGGAACAGCACTCGTGGCGATTCGGCAACCCGATTCTCGGGGGGTACGGCGATGATTACAGAAGAGTGACACTCGGCCCTCCCGCTTGGGGGCGGATCACTCGGTGAACGTCTGGGCAATGACGGTGTCGTTTTGGCCGCCGAATCCAAAGGAATTGCTCAGGCAGACGTCCACATTGACCTCTCTCGCTGTGTTGGGGACATAATCGAGGTCAAGTTCGGGATCTGGATCGGCCAGATTGGTGGTCGGTGGAATGATGTTGTTCCGCATGATCAATAGGCAGGTGATCAGTTCCACAGCACCAGCGGCGCAGATCAGGTGGCCCATCATTGACTTGATGCTTGTCATTGGAATTCGAGGCGCATTGGCTCCAAACACATTCTTGACGGCGGCAGTTTCGATCGAGTCGTTCTCTTGTGTGCTGGTGCCATGAGCTGAGATGTAGTGCACATGCGGTCGCCCGTCAGGTCCGTCTGCTTTTGGATCGATGCCCGCTTGAGAGAGCGCTGCATGCATGGCTGCTGCCGGGCCACGGCCTTCGGGGTGCAGATCCGTAATGCGATAGGCGTCCGCGCTTGAGCCGTAGCCTGTGATTTCGGCCAGAATCGTGGCGCCTCGCGACTCGGCGTGCTTCAGCGTTTCGAGCGTGATGACGCCCGATCCTTCACCCATGACGAAGCCATCCCGTGTTCGGCTGAACGGGCGGGAAGCATGTGTTGGATCGTCACTTCTGGTTGAGAGCGCCGTCAATCTGTTGAAGCCGGTGATGCCGAGAACATGCAGCATCGTATGTGTACCACCACTGAGCATGACATCGGCGTCGCCACGCATCAATATGTCGCAGGCCTCTCCAATGGCTTGCGTGCTCGCTGCGCAGGCAGTCAGACAGTTGAAGGCGGGGCCCCGCAGTCCAAACTCACGCGCGATGTGCGTCAGCGGTTCGTTCGGCTCTTGGGCCACTTCATATGTGCACGATATGTGGTTCTTGGCAGCTTCCAGCCATTCACGGTCATTGACCGACTCGCCCTTCCATGCCGAAAGGCTGGTCCTCTGGTACGAGTCAAAGTCAAGCACGCCTTCACCAGATCCGAGATACAGGCCGCATCGTCGGCGATCAAGGCTCTTCATTGCGCCAAGTCCCGACGCCTCCCAAGCCTGCCGCGCGGCTCCTAGGGCGAATGCCGTGTGCATTCCAGGAGTGCCGTGGCGTGACGAATCATCGACGTACTGCGTCCAGTCGTAATCTCGAACCTGATTGGCAAAGTTGGTGGGGAAGGTTGTGGCATCAAATCGATCGATCGGTGCTACCGCCGTCTCTCCGGCGACAAGTCGCTTCCACACCGAATCGATGTCGTGCCCCATTGGCGTAATCCACCCCACGCCAGTGACGACCACTCGGCATGTCATGACGAAGCCCCCCTTGAGAGAATTGTGGCCGTGTTCTGCCCACCTTGGCTTGCTGTGATGACCAGCACGTGTGAGAGATCACACGATGCGCCTGGTATCCGTTGATTGACTAAACACTGTGTTGCGACTGCGAGTTGTACAGCGCCGTGTCCAGCGCAGCAGTTTCCAGTGGCGGGCGTTATCAAGACCCGCGGGATTGAATCTGCACGCTCACCGAGGACAATTCGGAGGCCTCCCAGTTCACCCGCGTCGATGGCAGTGATGCCCAGCCCCATTGGAACGACGGCATCGATGTCTTTGGGTTCCAGATTTGCCCGAGCAAGGGCCAGAGAGATGGCGTCGCCGATAGATTCGGCCGAGGCAGCAGTTAGCACATTGTCATCAATGCTTTGCGTACATGCCAAACCTGAGACGATTGCCTTGATGGAACCGCCGCGACGCTGCGCGTGCTCCAGAGACTCGAGAACCAAGATGCCGCCACCCTCGCCAAGAACAGTGCCAGCGGCATCAGAGGCGAAGGGGCGAACAAGCGAGGCGGGATCATCGTCCGGAGACGCATCGATGATGCGTCCAGCGCACTCTTGCCGCCACGTTGCAAGCACGTTCAGTCGGCTCTCCACACCGCCAGTCAAACAGGCATCGGCCGCGCCACGTTGAATGACTCGCATGGACTCTGCAAGTGAGAGCGACGAACTCGACTCCCAGCAGGTCACCGTGTTGCTAGGGCCTTGGCAGTCATGAACGATCGTTACGTGGCATGCAAGCATGTTTGGCAGATACTTGAGCAGCCAGAGGGGAGTGAGATTCTCGATGCCCACTTGCCCCCAGTGGTGCAGATCGAACTCGCCATCCTCGTCTTGACTGGTTACAAGCGCGGCCCCGAGTTCATTGACGTCGGCGCAAATCAAGCCCGCGCCGATGTGGCAGCCCATGCGGTCGGGCGGAATTGTTATGTCGCCCTCGCCCGATCCGGCGGTCGTCAAACCAGCATCAACTGTTGCGGCGGCGGCAGCCGCGACGGCGAGTTCAACATCTCGGCACATAACCTTCGTGGCTTTGCGGTAGTGCTTCGGGACGATTTTCCGAATGGAGAACTCGTCCGCGGGAAGTTCTCCACCGAATGGACATCCCCAGCCGTCGCCGTCGAAAGACTCCAGCCGGCGAATTCCGGTTCGGCCATCTTCAAGTGCCCGCCACAAGGGGTCGATACCGATTCCCAACGCCGTGATCGGGGCAATGCCTGTGATTGCGACTTCGTGAGTCATGGGTGCGGATTGTAGGGTGCGTTGGCATTGGCTTGTCAATCGGTGGGCCCATAGCCTGCTCTACTGCTCGGAATGGCAATCGGCGAAATCCTGGCAATCGGCATTCCGGCCGCAGCGATGTTGGCGGGTGCCTCTATCGGACTCTGGTGGGTGCCGGGCATCAAATTACGCTCGGCTTCGCAGCATCTCGCCGCCGGAATCATCTTTGCGGCCGTGGCGACCGAACTGGTTCCCTCGATGGTGCAACGCACAAACCCGCTGGCGATGCTTATTGGATTCGGCTTGGGTGTCGGGCTGATGCTCGGCATCCGCTGGTACTTCGAAGCGGATCAGGATGACGCCCCAGTTTCAGAATCGTCCGGTGCATCTCGGCCCATGCTCATTGGCTTTGGTGTGGATCTGTTCGTCGACGGCTTGCTGGTGGCGATGGCGTTGAGCGAGGGTGAACAGGGGGGGCTTGTTCTGGCGGCGGGAGTGAGCTTTGAGACGTTGTTTTTGGGGCTTGCGTTAGCAGCAACCGAGTCGGGCAGAAGGCGGCGGCTTATCGTCGCGGCCGTCGTGCTCGCTTTGTTGTTGGTTGTGGGGGGTGTGCTGGGATTGATTCTCATTTCTTCGGTGACTGGTGGCATTCGCATCGGCTTTTTGTCCTTCGGCTGCGCGGCACTGCTGTATCTGGTGACGGAAGAATTGCTTGTCGGGGCGCATCGTGGGCAAGGGGAAACGGTCTGGGGGGCCGCGTTGTTCTTTGCCGGGTTCGGTGCCACGCTGGCGATTGCAGGTTCAGCGGGCTGACAGGCCACCTTCGACGGTATGGGCTGTGGGTGAGCTAGTCCGAACTGGGCTTGGCTGAGAGCCGACGCGCGATCAGCATCGCCATTTCAAGTGCTTGCTCGTAATTGAGCCGTGGATCGACCAGTGAGCGGTAGCCATCTTTCAGGTCGTCATCTGTCAGTCCCCTGGCACCACCGGTGCATTCGGTGACGTTCTCCCCAGTGAGTTCAAAGTGCACGCCGCCCAGATTGGATCCGCAGGCTTGGTGGATTTCAATGGCCTGTTCAAGCTCCATGAGAATGTCGTCGAACCGGCGGGTCTTGATGCCTGCTTCGGTCTTGCGTGTGTTGCCGTGCATCGGGTCACACACAAAAAGCACTGTTCGGCCCGTGGCCTTGGCCCCCTCAATCAGGGCGGGCAGATACTCAGCCACCCGTTCTGCGCCGTAGCGGTGAATAAATGTGAGTCGTCCGGGCTCGTCATCGGGGTGCAGTGTGTCGATGAGTTTGTTCAGAAACGGTTGCATATCCCGTGGCTTGAGCGACGGCCCCATTTTGATAGCGATGGGATTGCGGATGCCGCGAAAGAACTCAACATGCGCGTCGTCCAATCCCGCAGTCCGCATTCCGATCCACGGAAAATGTGTTGATAGGTTGTACCACCCCTTTCGCCTCGGCACTTCTCGCGTCAGTGCAGCCTCGTAGGGAAGCAACAATCCCTCATGGCTCGTGTAGAAATCGACTCGAGAGATGTCAGCAACCGAAATACCGCTGAGCGTTTCCATGAATCGCAGGGACTCGCCGATTGACTCGACGATCGCGTGGAATTCGGCTGCTTTGGGTGAGTGTTCAACGAAGTTGAGTTCCCAGTATTCGGGATGATGTAGATCGGCAAAGCCACCGTCGATGAGACTCCGAATGAAGTTAAGCGTCAGGGCCGATCGTTCGTAACCGCGAAGCATGCGCCAAGGGTCCGGCATACGTCCTTTGGATTCGAATGCCGGGCGATTGACAATATCGCCGTAGTAGCTCGGCATGGACACGCCATCCCGCGTTTCCATCGGGTCGCTTCGCGGCTTTGCGTATTGACCCGCGAACCGGCCGACTCGAATGACACGGCGATGTGTGCCGTGTACCAGAACGAGGGACATCTGCAGCAGGATCTTGAGTTTGTTGATGATGACGCTCGACGTGCATTCGGCAAACGACTCGGCGCAATCTCCCCCCTGCAAGAGGAAGCGGTGGCCGGTGGCAGCTTCGCCCAATTGCTGCTTGAGGACTTCGATCTCCCAACTGGTTACCAGCGGCGGAAACGAGGCCAGCTCCTCCGTGGCCTCGGCCAGCGCCTTGGCGTCCGGATACTCAGGCTGGTGGCGAACTGGTTTGGATTTCCAAGATTCGCTTGTCCAGTCGCTCATGCATTACTCCACGAAGCCAAATATCTGATAAGCCAAGGGCCGGTCCGTGACCGGCTACTATGCGGACGGGAGGACTCGAACCTCCACGGGTTGCCCCACTGGTACCTAAAACCAGCGCGTCTGCCAATTCCGCCACGCCCGCGATGGACTGGATTATGGGGTGCTTGGGAGGGGGCAGCCACTCAATCTGGGAGCCTTCCTTGAAAGAGGATGGAAGTCTCTCGGAAAAATGAACGAAATGTCTCTTGGGGACCTGTTCCCGGACTCACGAACCTCAATCTCTTGGAATCACCCGTCATGTCTAGCACCCAGCCCGTCCAAATTGGTTTCACCCTGTTGCTCTCCCGAATCGTGCTCGGAACGGCGTTGTTCTTCGCCGGCTGGCACGCCTGCTTCCAGGAGGTGGAGTTCAGTCCAGAAGAAATTCGGACGCTGGAGGGTGTTGGGGCAGTCGCGGTGCCGGTTTCATGGCTGCAGGCGGCCCCTGAGGAGGCAGCAGCACCGGCCGATGACGCCACAGAGCAAACCGCCGCCAAGCCCATCAGCCCGATGGCGGCTTCGGTGAAGGCGGTACTTGAGACAGGGAGCCACAGCAGTTCGGACGAAGTAGCCAGCGGGAGCATTAAGCGTGTGGGTGCTGAGCGAATTGCACTCTGCCTTCGCACGCATGGGTTTGGCGAGTGGTCAGAGCCGACTGCTTGGGCGACTGCGGTTGTGAAGCTTCTGGGTGGAGCCTTGTTGGTGCTGGGTTTGCTGACTCGGCTCTGGGCATTCCTTGCCGCTGTCATTTTCGGCGTGACTTTCTGGCTTGGCAGCGTTGAGACGGCTGGAATGTTCAGCACCAATCCACTTGGGTGGGTTGATGCGGGGGGCGGATTCCAGCAGATGTACTTCGTGTTGGCGATGTTCGTACTCTCGTTTGGCTTGTTGGCGGGTGGGCCGGGGATTCTCTCGCTCGATCGGCTGTTCTGGCCGGGGAGGCGGCCTTCGGGTCCAGTGACCCATCTGGCTACAACCGACAACGAGCCACACTGAGCAGCCACAGCCCTCAATCCCCGACTTTCTACTTTCTTGCCCCCACCTTTACGCATCGCCTTCGGGTCGGGCTCATGCGTTGCGTATCCTCCGAGGTTGGAGGCAAGCCGCTCGTGCATCGCATGATCAGCCAACGAAACCGATTGCGTCCCCGCGAGATCGCAGCGCGGCTTGGTCCGTGGTCGGCCTCGCTGCTCTTGCACCTGGGACTCATTGCACTTGGCTTTGCGTTGACATGGTCGATCATCCAATATGAAGAGCAGTTGCCCTCACCGGTCATTGCATCCAACGTCGTTGTGCTGACACCGACGATGCCCCTTCTGGACGCAACTTCACCCTCCGAGCAGACGGCGGCCTCAATAGATCTTCCGGACCTTCCACAACTCAGCACCGATGTGCCGTCGATTGCCGGTCCTGCTCCGGCAGTCTCGCGGCTGCAGGCCCCGGCGACCTTTGCGGGTTCGTCCATGCAGGCAGCTCGCGATGTGGTTTTTGTTGTCGATGCAAGTGGGAGCATGATGGCTTGGGTATTCGCCATCATCGATGAGGTGGAACGTTCGCTCTCCGGCATGTCCGGGCAACAGCGGTTCGCTGTCCTGTGTTTCGCTGGTGATACCGTCTGGCGTGTTCCTCGCAACGGCTTGACGCGTGTAACACCCGATTCGATTCGCGGAGCGGTGAGTGAACTTCGCAGCGGGATCAATGCCCTCTCTGGCTTTGGGTCAGATCCGGTTGCTGCGCTGCAGTCGGCCCTGACAATGCGCCCGGATCTCATCATGCTCTTGAGTGAGGGGATCGAGGGGCGCGGCCGCTTCACGGTTGATCGGGAGGCAGCGCTCAAGACGCTGGACCGTCTGAACCCGTCTCCAGCGGGCGGCGCACGGCCGGTCGCGATTTCTTGTATTCAACTCACGGTGGCCGCTGATCAGGTCCCCGCAGTGCTCATGAGCGAGATCGCCGAAGCGCATGGCGGTACGTTCAACACCATTGCATCTGAGGATTTCGACCCATGAAGTTTCGTCCCGTGTGCTGGCTCCCCATACTGCTGTGCGTGAGCGGCTCCGCTTCGGCAGCACCGACTGCGCGAAGTTTTGCCTCAGCCTTCTTCATCTCCAGAGACGCTGATGGAAGTGTGGAGGTTCTGGGAACCGCTGTGACTTGGCTGTTGTTGTGCCTATCAGCGGGCGCCGTCGGGCTCGCAATCGCTATGGCGACCGACAATCGGCGATCCACGATTCTTCCTGAGGGTCTCGTTGATGCGATCCGCGGCGAAATCGAAGCCAAGCGATACCGCGAAGCAATGACCAAGGCTGCTGCGAGCGAAAGTTTTCTTGGCCGGATTCTCTCTGAAGCCATGCAGCAGGCTCCGCATGGTTGGACGGCGGTTGTTCGCGCTCTTGAGCAGGCCTCTGAGGAACGAACGCTCGCCAGACTTCGAAGAATCGAAGTACTCAACATCATTGGTCAGGTGAGTCCCATGATTGGTTTGTTCGGAACCGTCTATGGAATGATTCTCGCCTTCTCCGCGATCGTTGCTTCTGGAGGGGCCGCCGATCCAGTCATGCTGGCGGGAGGCATTGGCACCGCGCTAACAACGACATTCTGGGGACTGGTCGTTGCGATTCCATCGTTGGCGGCCTGCGCGATGCTTCGTGGAAGGATCGATGCTGTCACAGCGGAGGCTACTTTGGCAGCCGAGGATCTTCTTGGTGGATTCAGGCCACGGCGGGACAAGTCCGGTTCACGCGAAGAAGGGCGCCAAGGGGAATGAGCAGGCGCCGAGTTCATGGTCCGATTCAGGCGAACATGACGCCACTCATCGATGTCGTGTTTCTGTTGATCGTGTTTTTTGTTCTCGTTTCTCGGATTGTGGACGAGGATCGGCCGCGTTTGGATTTGCCGGCACCAGTGCCAGCCGCAACACTCATCTCTCCGCCGGGGGCAAAGATCATCGTGAGTATCGTCGCCGATGGCTCGGCGGCGTGGCGATATCACATGCCCGGGGCAGACATCCCCGCTGATGCTGCGGGAGCAGACGCATTGGCACACATTGTGGCCGAGTCGCTGCAGCGTGACCCAGAAGCTGCCGTGCAGGTTCGGGCTGGCCAGGACACGCCATGGGAGGTCGTCGCGCCGGTACTTGAGGCAGCCCGTGTTGCCGGACGCGCGGCAAGTATTCCACACCCGGTTCGTGTGCAACTTGCGACAACTCGGAATCAGGGCGCATGAGAACACGCGGGCGGACAAATCGAAGATCGGGAGGCGGATTGACGCTCAATATGGCTCCGCTGATCGATGTTGTGTTTCTTCTGCTCATGTACTTCATGGTTGCAACCGACTTCAGTCCCGCGGAAGAAGTGTTTCGCCTGGATCTGCCTGCCCTGGATGGCGGCCGACCGGACCCGCTGGAGATGCTCGACGAGCCGCTGCGTGTGAGGCTTGCGGCTGCCGGGGCGAGTGGCGACGCTGTTCGAGTTATCGTGGACGGTCCGTGGGATGTCACACCGTCCGTGCGGGGCCTCGGGGAGTTTCTCACAGAGTCTGTGATGCCCAGCGGAATGCTGTTCGTGGCGGATCATCCGATCATCATCGATCCAACACCACACGTCGCGTGGAAACATGTCGTGGATGCCTTCAATGCAGCCGTGGCGGCCGGATGCACCAACATTACGCTGGAGACGTCCTCATGATTGCAGGGAGGTGTTTTCTTGCAGTTGTGCTCGCGTGGGTCGGAGCTTCTTCAGCCGAGGCGAACTCGCTTTCCGAGATTCAAGTCGATGAAGGCATAGAACAACTCGATGACCTGCTCATGCGCCAGTGGCAGAGCGGTATGGATGTTGACTTGGAGCTTCTTGGCGTGGCCGATCTCAATCGGCGAGCGCGTGCGGAAGCTCTTCTTGATGAGGCGTTGATCCTGACCGATCAGCTCGATGCTGCGATCCGTGCTGAAGCGCTCGACGGCGGTCGAACGAACATGACTGGTTCTCGCTGGAGGCTGTACCGCGGAATCGCCGCTGCGGCAACGGCGTTGCTGGACGATGGTCGAGGAGATCTTGCCGAGGATTCTGCGTACCTCTTGCGAGATGTGTCGCCACGTATGGACTTGGGGAGATGCCGGCGGCTGATGGCCATGTTGTGGCTCCGCCAAGGGAAGCGAGACGAGGCGGCGGTGGCAGCAAAGACACTTGCGGAGGATCCCGGCGCGGCTCCTTACGAGCGTGCTGCGGCTTCAGCACTTCAACTTCACATTCTTTCAGGGCCAGCGTGGCATGCCGCAGCACGTGACATGCTGCGTGGGACATCGGCTGCGTGGCAGGTCGTGCTTATTGGGGAATCGATTCTGGCAACTGCGGAGGGCGGCGACGAGGTCATTGAGTGGGTCGTGCCGATTCGAAATGCGTTCGAGCGAAGCGGTGTTGGGTCGAGCGAGCATCTGGCACTTGTGGCCGCCATGATCGAGCGGCTGTCGCTGACCGGTGATCCTCCAAAGAGGCCGCTCGATGCCGCAGTGCGAATCGGCGCGGCGCGGCAGGCAGGTCGTGCCAGTGCGGCGAAGGCATGGCTTGGCGATCCGGATGAAGTCATTCAAGAGGACCGCTCGGCGGTGTATGGCGAACTTGCTCGCTGCCACGAAGTAAGTGGCAACGAGCTTGGGGCGATGCGAGCGTGGCGGTCCGCCTCGAAGCACGCCCAAGGTGGAGGCGGAGAGGCATTGGATCAGGCCGCCGGGAACGCAGCCAAGTTGATTAATGTTGGTGATGATGTCAGTGAAGCCGTATCCGTTTTGGAGGAGGCAGCAGCTCGGGGCGCCTCTCGACCCACATGGATATTGTTGTTGGCTTCCGTGGAAGCCGGCCGTGGCGAGTATCAAGCCGCGATAGATCGACTTCTAGACATGCCGCCCAAGGGACCAGAGCACCTTCGTGGTCTCGCAGCGGCCGCCGAGTGCATTCGTATTCGTCGGCGTGAAACTGGAAGATGGCATGCCGCTGATGAAGCTTGCCTGATGAAACTACTGGCAGCGGCATCGGCAGCTGCCGATCAGCAGAGTGATCAGGTCCGCGCTGCGCTGGCCGCGCCGACGGCTTCGACGATTGCTCGAATCGATATTGACCGATTGATCGATCTTGGTCAACTGACCGCTGCTGAAACCAAACTGAGCAACCCTCGCGTCCGAGCTTGGTGCACCGCCGCTGATGTGGCGTGCCTGGCGGCAAAGTTGGCAGTGGCATCGGGCGATGAGCCGGCGTTTCGCTCGGCCATGGCCCGATTGGATCATGACGGGGCTTCGTCGGTTGCGCAGCAACTATTGGTGTGGGCTGCTTTCGAACTCGGCTCAGATGCTGCCCTTGATCTGATCATTACCGTCATTGACCAGCCAACGGTCGGCGGAGACGAGGCCAGCCAACTCGCCGTAGCGGAGGCACTTCGTATGGGAGGTCGGTACGACTGGGCATTGCCCTTCTATGAGGAAATGCTCATTCGCAAGCCGAATCTTCTACCTGCTGTGCTTGGCCGGAGCGAGTGCCTGATCCATTCAGAGGACCGAGGGGATCTCTCTGAGGCTGCTGCGGGATACCGCCGAGTGGCGGCAATGCCCAGGGCTGAAGATCCCCTTCGGTGGCGGTTGGCGAATATTCGATTACTTGAAGTGCTTCGCCGCGCCGGTACTGATCCGGTGCGTATTGATGCGAGATTGGCGAGGCTGCGTCTTATCGATCACACGATCGGTGCCCCAGAGGG
>PVBE010298137.1_pt1 | contig 25978 bp, 28 predicted proteins | sample 1631181 | NCBI WGS metagenome assembly PVBE01 (sample SAMN08397723, study PRJNA350692) | Marine metagenome, whole genome shotgun sequencing project. | isolation source: water | place: Pacific Ocean | collected 2012-04 | reverse complement strand
CTGCTAAAATGATAACAGAGTCTGCTTTGAGTGTTTTGTTAGATCAAGACAAAATCCCTAAAGTTCATGGGGTATTGACACCGGCCTCTGGAATTGGAGTTGTACTTGCTGAGCGTTTAAAGGATAAGGGAATAACTTTTAGCATAAATGAATAAAATGTTCCATCAATGCTTGCTTGGTCTATTCATCATGTCTTCCATTTCATCCGATCCCCATCCTCAACCTCATTGCATAATGTCTTATAACATAAGGTATGATAACAACTGGGATGTGAAGAATAGTTGGTCCATTCGAAAAAAGAAGGTCATTCAAATATTTGGTCAATATGAACCTTCCATCATGGGTGTCCAAGAAGGGTTGCTCAACCAGGTTCAATACATAGATAGTTGTCTTGCAAATTATGACTATGTGGGAGTTGGAAGAGATGATGGCAAGGAGCGCGGGGAATTTTGTGTGATATATTTTGATACGACCCAGTATACTGTATCAAGACATTCTACGTTCTGGCTTTCTGAGACCCCTGATACCATATCTGTTGGATGGGATGCTGCACTTGAAAGGATCTGCACATACGGCTTGTTCAAGGATAGGAAGACTGCTAAGGAATTTTGGGTTTTCAATACTCATTTTGATCATATGGGTTCCATGGCAAGAGAGCGATCATCGGGATTGATCCTAGATAGGATCAATAAGGTCAATCACCGATCCCTGCCTGTAATAGTCATGGGAGACTTCAATTCAGTCCCTGATAGCCCGCCTATAAATACAATAAGAACTGAAATGAGTGACGCACTAAAGATCTCCCTGGAAGAATTGCAGGGTCCAATAGGTACATTCAATGGCTTTGATCCAGACCTGCCCATAGAAAGAAGGATCGATTATATTTTTACCAGAGATATTAAAGTACTTTCCTACATGCATATTAATGATAGACTAAATAACAATAGACATATATCAGATCATTTACCTGTAATGATCAAAATTCAATAATGATCCTTACAATGGGAATAGTGTGTGCCATTATTCAAAGAAATTCAAGTAGGATCACTTATTCAATATTATTATTGGTTGGTACCTTATTTTCCCAAGATCTGGAAGACCTGTCCTTTGGTGATGATGTCTCACTCGACATAGCAACCTGGAACATTGAATGGTTTCCAAAGAATGATCAGACAACGGTCGACTACGTCTCAGACATCATTACCCTTCTGGATCTAGATATTCTTGCCATTCAAGAAGTGGATGACACCGTCATGTTCGATCAAATGCTAGATGACCTACCACTATATTCTGGCTATTATGAGTCAAGTTGGTTTGCAGGGCTAGCATATATCTATAACACAGAGTCAATAGAGATCAATGATATCTATGAGATCTATACGACCTCATCCTATTGGAATGCATTTCCTCGTTCCCCTATGGTAATGGATATCAATTTCATGGGTGAGAATTATTTTATAATCAATAATCATTTCAAATGTTGTGGTGATGGTATGTTTGATACTGGTGATACCTCTGATGAGGAGAACAGAAGATATACTGCGATAAATCTGCTTAAAGAGTACATTGATGTCAATCTACCAGAGAGCAATGTCATTGTGTTGGGTGATCTGAATGATGATATAGCCGAGGCACCACCACATAATGTATTTCAAAATATTTTTAATGATTCCACAAACTATCGTTTTGCCGATCTTGAAATTGCCATGGGAAACAGCTCTGAATGGTCATTCCCCAATTGGCCATCACACCTTGACCATATTTTAATTACAGATGAACTCTTCAATGGGTTTAATGGTCTCGAAGTTCAGACAATAAAAATTGATGAATACCTTGATGGTGGTTGGAGTGAATATGACCAAAACATTTCGGATCATAGACCAGTTGCGATAAAGATCGTTAATCTTGTCCCATCCTACGATATAAACGGTGATGGAACAATAAATGACTCTGATCTTGTAATGTTAACTGCCTTTGTGATCAATGATGATGAATCAATCGATGTGGCAGATATCAATCAAGATTCCCTGGTTGATATCTTTGATTTGCTGCTTCTATCTGACTTTCTTCAAAATAACTAAGTTAGAAGATCTGACCTCAGGATAACGCTTTACCAAGGATCTTTCCCAAAAGCTCGTTCCACATTCACACACTGAAAGGTGATCACTATAAAATATAATAGAATTATTTTTTATTCATTATCCTACGTTTTTCAGTAACCCTTTTCGCCAGTTCTAATAAGTTCTCTGAACTGAGCATCTCTCGTATTGCACCTTTTATTGGTTTCCAGGTATGATGAAGTGGGCATGGGGTCTCGTCACTGCAAAAATCCAGCCCAATTGCACACTTTTCATTTTCTGGAGGAGGTCCGTCTATGGCATATACGATCTCATGCAGATAGATATCTTTTGGATTTCTTCCAAGGAAGATGCCCCCATTTCGACCTCTTTTGGCCTTGAGCAATCTGTGCTTTACCAAGGTCTGTACGATCTTGGCAAGGTATTGATGAGGAATATCATAAGCATCTGAGATCGTTGATACCATAGTGGGTTCATCTGATCGATATTCGGTCAGATATATCATTGCTTGAATCCCATATTCTGCTGATTTGCTATAAAGCATAAAACGTATTTTAGATTTTCCAACTTTATTAAACAAGACTAATATATCTTATATTATTCACTTGGATCTTGATTCCTCATATATACCATTAAGAGGCCAAATATTAAAAAAGGTAGACACACAAGAACGCCAAGGGGAATCAGTGCCATATTGATATTTGATGATGGATCTTGTGACGCGCAATAGGTACAGGCCACTGCCATGTCCATAAGAACAATTATTGAGAGTGCAGATCTTATTCTATCACCCATTCGAATCTAGCCTCATATATCAGTCCCAATAAAAAGTATAACATCAATGGAATCGGGATAAATAAGATCTTCCGGAGGATCCTCTCCTCAAAATACAGGTGCATGAACACATAGGCAACAAATGCCATTTTCAACAATGAAAGGGTGACCAATAGTCCAATCTGATTGAAACGAGGCATGTTCCAGTATGAGATGCCTATCTCTACGATCGTTATTATGGCTAGGTAGATGGTCGTCCTTATGTACATGGGTTTTGGGTTATTCTTCATAGTTTTTCCTAAATGAGATATATGATGGTAAATACCAGGATCCATACGAGATCGACAAAATGCCAGAATAGTCCAGCGATCTCTATGCGATCATAATATGCTTCTAGCCCAACGCCCTTACTCACATTGAATAAGATAACTGACAAATAGATTACTCCAGTGAGCACGTGAAGACCGTGGAATGATGTGGTAGCATAGAAAGTGGATCCATAGACTCCAGTGTTCCATGTGAGAGATGAGTGCCCAGAGAAACCCGCTTGAAGTAGGGCATTCTCCAATGCTGGACCCCCAACGATAAAATGTCCATATTCATAGACCTGGATTCCCAAAAATGTGACCCCACCCAATATGGTAAGACTTAAGAATAATTTCAAGTTGTCAATATCTTTCGATCTTGCAGAATTAAGTGCAAGAACCATTGTGAAACTGCTTATGATCAGGAGGAAGGTATTAAATGACGTCAGGGGTATATTCAAAATCTCCCCCGCATTGGGCCAGAGATCCGTTCGAAGTCTTAGGTAGAGGCCTCCTGATAAGATAGTGGCAAATGTAAGCGCATCCATGACCAAAAAAAGCCACATCCCCAGTTTCCCTGTGGAAGCGTTGCCAAATGGATCGTAGTTAGTGATTGTATGATTCACGATCTACACCAAGGTGACAGTGAATAAGGTGACCCAGATCAAGCACAGAAAATGCCAAAATAGTCCAACATTTTTTATTAGATCCAAGGATATTAACTCATTTGATAATGACTGAAGCCAATACAAGATGAACAATCCCGCGATCACATGAATCCCATGTGCTCCTGACATCAAATAGACCATATCTGATAATTGACCAAAAGTAAATGGAATGCCTACGGTCACCAGCTCTGACCAGAGTAGCAGTTGACCACCAATAAAAAGTATTCCGGTCATAATCGCCCATAGTAACCAGATCTCATAATTGATTATCCTATCATTTTTATAATGAAACTTTGCGAGCATCATACTAATGCTGGAGAATATGATTATCATTGTATTCACAACACCGATCATGATAGTATTCCCAGGCAAAGAGACCGAACTCATGAGACGAATTTTTAGTACGAAAAAGCTCGAAATGAATGTGCCAAACAGCATTACGATAGATACCATGGCAATGAGTATCCCAAAGGTTTTTGTATTATGATCTATTCTTTGTATCACATTTGCCATTTTTTTACCTCCATTAACTCATTTTGTCCTAGCCAGTCCTTGTCCTTGATATCTGGCCGACTGTATTCATGCGGGCCATAGTAAATAATAGGCACCTCATCAAAATTTCCATGGGGGATGGGATAGTTCACTGTCCATTCAAGGGTAGTCGCCTTCCATGGATTTTTTTCACATATTTTTGATCTTGAGATAGTCCACAGAATATTCAATAGAAATAGAAATTGAAAGATTCCCAGAAAGAATGCGAATATAGTTATCCACTCATTCAGACCTGAAAGTGGCTTCAAAAAATCATATTCTGTGGGGTTGTATATTCTGCGATGTTGTCCTGCATAGCCGGTGACCATCATATTAAAAAAGACATAGTTAATGGTGATGAATGATCCCCAAAAGTGGACTTTCCCAATAAATGGATCTAGAGCCCTACCAAACATCTTTGGAAACCAGAAATATATAGCTGCGAAACTCCCAAACATCACTGAGGCGGCCAGTGTATAATGAAAATGCCCCACAACGAACATAGTGTCATGTAGATATATATCTGCAGTTACGGTAGCATTATAAAGTCCGGTCAACCCCCCAAGGCCAAATACCCAGATCACACCCATGGAAAAAAGCATTGGTGTGTCGAAGTGGATTGAACCTCGCCAGAGGGTTCCCAGCCAATTAAGAAAGAACATGGATGACGGTATGCTGATCAATAATGTCAAGAACATGAAACTTTTACCCAGAAGGGGGCTCATCCCTGTGGTATACATATGATGACCCCATACCAGACTGGATAGTGCAACGACAGTGCTCATGGCAATCGCAGTGACCTTATACCCATATGCGGGTTTTCTTGAGAAAACGGAAAGAAGATCTGATGTGATTCCCCAAACCGGAAGAATAAGGATGTAGACCTCTGGGTGTCCAAATATCCAAAAGACATGTTGAAACAAAAGAGGATCTCCTGGGTCTCCTGATGCAAGTCTACCAGCAATGAAGAATTCTGTTCCAATGGTCTGGTCAAGCAAGAGCATGACCAGACCTGCGGCAATTACTGGGACAAATACTGCATTCAGTATTGATGCCAAGAACAACCCCCATACAGATAAGGGCATTTTAAAGTAAAACATGCCAGGAGCTCTAAGACGAACCACTGTTGTAATATAATTGATCGCTCCCATCATGGTTGCTGCCCCCATCAGTATCAGTGCTATGGTCCATATGGTCTGTCCTAGGCCAGGGATTCCACCTGCGGGTGAGCTCAGCGGAGGGTATGATGTCCAGCCTCCAGATGCTGTACCTAGAGGGAGCATGTATGATGATAAAAGTACCAGACTTGCAAGGAACATAGTCCAAAATGAGATCATGTTCAGTTTGGGAAAGGCCATATCTGGTGCCCCTATTTGTAATGGAATCAGAAAATTTCCAAACGCACCGATCAATAATGGAGTGATTGCCCAAAATATCATTATGGTACCGTGCATAGTGAACATCTGGTTGAAAATATCTGGGTTTATGATGCCGCCATCATCTGGCCACATCCATTTTCCAATGATAGGGACAGGCTGTTCTGGATATCCCAGTTGCCATCGTAGAAGCATGGCAAGTGCTCCACCAAAGAAAAGGAAGAACAGGCCAAGCCAAAAAAACTGTTTACCAATTGTTTTGTGATCCTCAGAAAAGATGTGCTTGCTCCAGAAGGAGTCTTTATGAATTTTCATTATTTTAGTTCCTTCCATGTCCATCCCCATTCTTCTGGGATACCTGTCTCCTCACCAGCATCGTCCCAGTCATCCCAGTCATCATCAGGTAGTTCAGGTGCATTCTCAATCAGCCAATTATCAAAATTTTCTTTTGATTCGACCGTTAGATATCCCTTCATTTTATAGTGTCCATTACCGCAGAGCTCTGCACACGCTATGTCAAACACACCTTTTTCAGTGGCCTGAAACCAGATAGCCGTGATCATACCTGGTGTCGCATCCTGTTTGATACGAAAATTTGGTAGATAAAAGGAATGTATCACATCCCAAGATGCCATTTGTACCACAACGGGTGTGTTCTCGGGTATGTGCATATGATTCTGTGTAGGTATGATGTCATCTGAGGTCCCAAATTCATCATCAGGACCTGCATATCTGAAATTCCATGCGAATTGTTGAGGCAATACCTCTATCCTTAGAACGTTCTCTCCCTTAGGAAAATTCCAAAATGCCTCTCGAAGATCCCTAAATGCAATGGTCTCAATAACCACATCAACAGAACAAAAAACAAGGAGCCCAAGCCCTCCAGTCACAATGACATTCTTTTTTTTGTCACCGTGGTCATAGACCGCCCCATTTCCAAGAGATGAGCGATATGCATAGATGAAATAAATAAGTGCGACCACTACAATGCCAAAATAGATTCCGATCACGAGGTCAGTGTACTGTATCACGCTATCGATCCTATAGCCATCAAGTGACACATCCTTTGGAGGATCTTTAAACCAAATTCCAGCGTGGATCATGGTCTTCCATCTATTTGATAATTGTCGCATGACTCTGGGCTTGTTCATTTAGGCCATCAGAACTGATTGGTCATATTCTTTTTTTGTTTGTGGACAGAAACAGCAGTATCCGATATTATCGCACTCCTCTCTCATCCGGCTCCATTGTGAATCATCTTTGATCATTTGTAGTGCTAGAGGAAATAGAACGGTATTCTCCTTTTGAATGTGATTGCGGAGTATGCTACATAATTTTTCGACCAGATCTTGTATCTCTATCATGTTCTTTGGTATGAAATGATCTTTAACTATCATTAGATTTAAATCCTTTTTGATCTTTCTCATGATCTCGTGTTCCATCACCATACACTGGGGTGGCTCTGTGATACCTAGATCTTCGAGTGCGGGGAACAGAACTCTTTCTTCACGTTGATGGTGGGGTTCTGCGCTAATTATTTTCACCACTAGATGATTTATTTGTTTCAATGATCTCTCTCTATCTATCAGGTCTGTATTTCTTAATTGATCGGAGTTCTCTTTCAATTCATCTAGCATTGATAAAATATGGGCATGCTCTTCGACCAAGGTTTTTATTACATGTCCATCTGGCAAATGTTCAAAGGTATTGATCTCTGATACAGTATGATTGATGCAAGTTGATCTGTTTTCATTTTTCATGATGTTAAAATGCCTCTCCTTTTGATTCTCTGATTAAACTTCCTTTTGATACGACTCGATCCCAAAGTTGTTGAAAAATGATACCAAGTGTTCCAATTTGAATGATCGATATAAAAAATGCAGTCTGCAGCAGTTCGTTGTTCAACGTGATCCCTGAGTACAGTTCGATACAAAATCTTCCTAAGGTTGAAAGGGTCAATGACCAATACGATATCCACATGACCTTGGGGTTATAAACTCTATAGCCTCTTTTAGATCGTGGAAAAAACCAGCAGGCGACTCCAATGATCATGTTCATCATGCCACCGATCAACATAATGTGTGCATGAGCAAATGAAAGAGTCCCTGGTGAGTACCAATTAAAAACAATATGTCCATATTGCCATACACCACAGGCCATACCTAGAACCATGAATAGGAATGAGGTTTTGATAAAATAACGTGAGGTGGTTGTCACTGGTCGTCTATATTCATATGCATTGTTTTTAGCGCTTCAGCCTCATCACCATCGTCATAAGTGACCAGGAAGTGTCTACCACACCATGAACAAAGACCCCGCCATGACATGAGGAAAAAAAACGATCACGCTCTTATTCCCAGTGTACCTTACAGCCGAGATGGGGACAGACGGAGCTAAATGTCTTGATCCTCTCAGTTGTACGTTTCACTTGGAGATCGTTTCTGGCAGGGTCTTTGTATGTCTTTATCTTGTTCGAAAGAAAGGACCTCAGGCTTCCAGCAAATATCTTTTTATATCGTTCGAATCCTGGTCTTGGAATCGAGAAGGCCAAACTCTGAATAGAAAAAGTACTGTAGGTCATGATAGATCTGACCATAACGGTAATAGTGGAAAATCTTTTTATATGCTTCATTCTCTTACGGTCGTCTTTTGTTTCTATCAATGAAATAGAGATCATCAAATTCCTCTATCATATAATTCATTCGTGCCACGCTCTCAACACTGTCTGAGGGTCGAATCCTATCAATAAACCTTACAAATTCATTTGTTGGAGCAATATTATCTTTGGTGTGACCAAGATTTCTTGCCTTGTCCAGTCTATATTGCACATCATCATATATCTTTTTAGAGATTCTGCTGGCCGTATCTAGAAAGAGAAAGGGGAAAAGAGAATGTATCATACAGCAGACACTTGCCATGGCCAACTTGATAGAGTAGACGATAGCCTTTTTCATATGCTGTATATAGGTCTCACCAACTGAGTTAGGATGTTCTTTGAATATATTTTTCATAATTTCATCATTAAAACAAGATAACTATGTCCTATATTAATAATGATAGAGACATTAAAACAAGAAAAAAGGATAGACATATCTTATTAATATGTAAATTATCATTATGTGATCTATCGTCATTGGAAAATGTTGAAACAAATAAATTCAATGCTGGTGTCTTTGTCGATGTGGAATACCAATATGTGATCATTGCTGAAAAGGACAATGACTATATTGACATTGAAAAGGCACTAGAGATGATCACTGACTCAGGATATGAAGTTGCTTCTATCTATACGAACAGAACTGGAAAAAAATTTGACATTTGGCATGTTGGACAATAGAATAAGAACCTAATTCAATTTAGATCCAGTGTAACTTTTGTATTTCTATTAGTGAAATATAAATTGAAATGAATTCTTAATTTTTCGCAAATTAGCTGATTAAAAAAGACGTACATCCCTTGCATAAAACCTTCGTTCTCATTTTTCTTCTGAGCATCATGATCATCTCATGTGACACAGATCAGCACATACGCACATATCGTTTACCAAAGAATCTCACTATGAAGGACGTTGGCACTGATAATATCAGTCATGATCCAGAGATTGCTTGGGAAAAGCCAAGGAACTGGAAGGAAGTAACAGGGCATTCCATGAGACTTGCAAGTTTCGGTGCTCCCTTTTCAGAAGGAAATGGAGATGTATCGATCACAACCTTTGGTGGAGCAAGTGGTGGTATTGGTCCGAATGTCAATCGATGGTTGGGACAAATTGGACTAGGCTCGATGTCACAACCTGAGATCGAAGCATTGGCTATCAAAAAAATTGGAAAAATAGGTGGATATTCATATTTCAAATTGATAAATGATAAAGATCCGAGTTTGGCTATATTGGCATCCATATTTCAACTTAAAGAGAGAACGGTCTTTGTAAAACTTTCTTCAAATCTCAAAGGTTTGAAGGAGATAGAGCCTGATTTCAATCAATTTTGTAATTCCATCTATATAAAATGATTGTGAAGACATCTCTCATGAAGATCATCACCAGTCCCAAAGTGTTCTCATATACTGTTTTGTGGTTGATAGTCCTTGTCTTCTTTGGTACGGTCGCACAAAAAGATATTGGGCTATACGCCTCCCAGGTACGGTATTTCTCCTCATATTATTTTCTTATAGGTGGGTTTCTTCCTCTCCCAGGTGGTCGGTTAGCTCTTTTGCTGATGACGATCAATCTTGCATCAAGCCTATTTAATGAGAGCCTTTGGAAGGTGAAGAAGACAGGCATCATAATTGTCCACCTTGGAGGGCTGCTCCTGCTCTTGGGAGGTGGCATAACAGCCCAGTTCAGCACTGAGGGCAATATGGTCATAGCTGAGGGTGAAACGTCCAATCACGTGGATGATCACTTTGATATGGAGTTGGCATTTGTCAATACATCACGTGATGATAGCCTAGAGTATACTGTTTTTGATGCGCCGCTTCTTCAAGATGGTAACTCGATCAATTATCAAAAGTTTGGTATTCAAATAGATGTGATCAGTCATATGGGAAACGTAAGGATCGAAAGTAGGATCTCACCTACAGAGTCCATATATAAGGGTTTTTTGAAAGACTTTGTGATATTACCTATACAGCCACATAAGGAGGCCACACAAAATCGACCTGGGATTATTTTGAAGTTATCGGGATTGAGTGAAGAAGAAGATGGTATATATGGAATCTTCCTTGGACAGAGGACACCAGATACTTTTGACATAAATGGAGACCTGTTCTTTACTGAGTTCAGACGAAAACGTACGTACTTGCCATTTTCCATAAATCTGTTGGACTTTGAGAAAGTAATGCACCCTGGGACTAATGTTGCCAAAAGTTTTAGTTCTGAGATCAATTTGATCGAAGACTCCATTCCAAGAAGAGTGCTCATACAAATGAATGAGCCTCTGAGGCATCGAGGATATACCTTTTTTCAGGCATCTTTCATAGATGGCCTAGACAATGAGACCACCGTGTTGGCCGCGGTAAAGAACTATGGCAGACTCTTTCCTTATGTATCAAGTATTATCATGTGCATAGGACTATTGATCCATCTTCTTATGCGTCTTCCAATAATGCTTGAAAGACAGAAATAGTGATGTCGCTTTTCAGATCAAAGATCATAATTGCATTATTGACCATCGTCAGTATTCAGACCCTATCAGGGTTTGATATTGGGGACATTCCCTTACAGGATGAAGGAAGGATAAAACCTCTTGATACCTTTGCTCGGAATCATCTTTTGGCTTTCTATGGAAAGCGTTCGGTAAAAGAACTTGACCTCACCGCAACGGACTGGCTCATGAACCTGATCCTAGATCCTCAGACTGGTAGAGATCAAAGGGTATTCAATATCAGAAATCCTGAGGTTGCGTCAAGTTTGTTCCTTGAATGGACATCTGATCATAAATATAGTTTCAATGAGATCGTTCCAGGACTCAGTGAGCAATCATCACTCCTTGGAATCATTGATCAAAAAGATATCAATTCACGAACTATCTTTGAAAAGCAGTTATATGAATTAAGTCAGAATATTCTAAGGTTTGAGGAAATAAGTTATCTAAAGGCACTTAGGTTCATTCCACCGGATCATCATACCAGATCAGAAGAGTGGCTGTCACCCTTTGACTTCATATTAAATGGGTTTCCAGCCAATGATGACCAAGAGAAGATACTAAACTCACTACAGGTTTACCTTGCTAGCCGATTGTCTGGTGAAGTGTTGAAAATGGATTCAGCGCTGACCGTTTATAGATCGGCGTTGTCCTCATTCCCAGGCCAGGACATCGACATAAATATTCTAGAAAAAGAGACTTGGATGAACAGGGCCAATCTCTTCTATATAAGTCTGGGCCTATATCTAATGGCATTTATATTCTTGTCCTTTAGTTGGATGGTCAGGCCAATATTTCTCAATAGGATCTCTTATCTATTAATGATCTCTGGATCAATCTTCCATGCATATGCGATCTATATCAGAATGCATATCATGGGTAGGCCACCTGTGAGCACTGTGTATGAATCGATCATTTTTGTGTCATTCATTATCATGGTCCTTGCCATCATATTAGAGTATTTTCGAAAAGATGGTCTTGGAATCTTTGTTGGGACAGTCAGTGGCTCTATCTTTCACTACATTGGATTCAGTTACGCATCTGACGGGGACACTCTTGGCATGTTGGTGGCAGTGTTGAACTCAAATTTTTGGTTAGCCACCCATGTCACAACCATTACAATAGGGTATGGCGCATCATTGATGGCTGGATGTGTTGGTCACCTGTACTTGATCCAGGCATTGAGAGAAAATGTTAATAGCGCTTCCTTGAAGAGTATTTTCAACAACCTCTTTGGAATAACTCTCTTAGCACTTTTTTTTACTCTATTTGGTACGATCCTAGGTGGCATATGGGCCGATCAGTCATGGGGAAGGTTTTGGGGGTGGGACCCCAAGGAAAATGGTGCATTGCTTATTGTGCTTTGGCAATTGATGATGATACATATGCGTCTCTCTGGTCTAGCGAGACCCGCAGAGTTCGCATTGGGGATGAGCTTGAACAATATCATTGTAGCACTGGCATGGTTTGGTGTTAATCTGTTGCAAGTTGGATTGCATAGCTATGGTTTTGATGATGGGGTTGCGAGGAGTCTTTTTATTTTCATTGTGTTTGAGACTTTATTTTGTTTTGGTGTTTATTATTGGCCAAATATTAAAATGAGATTCGAATCCAGATGAGGTACTTCAAGGAATAGATCTTAATTGAGAGGTATTATCCATAATGCCTTTCCCGGTGGTGGTTCTCTATAATCCAGTTCAATATTTGGCAATTTAGTTGACGGCGATAATGGTCAAATAATTAAAAAATAACTTATTTACTTGTATGCTTATTGTATAATAGTGTATAATAAGACCTAGTTATCCTATTATAATTGATTATTTTGAAATGAAGATGAATTTTGAAACATATTTCCTTTTATCAACCTCTCATTATTAGGTGATTATATGATCGTAAAAAAGATTCATCATGTAGCCTATCGTTGCCATGATGCAAAAGAAACTGTACAGTTTTATCAAAAATTATTGGACATGGAATTACTACTGGTCTTTGCAGAGAATAAAGTTCCATCAACAAAGGCTACGGATCCCTACATGCATGTTTTTCTAGATGCAGGAATGGGAAACGTACTAGCATTCTTTGAATTACCTAATTCACCCAAAATGGGAAGAGATAGTAATACTCCTGAGTGGGTACAGCATATTGCATTTGAGGTCAATGATATCAATTCACTACTCGATGCTAAGGCTAAAGTCGAAGCGGCAGAAATTGAAGTATTGGGCCCCATTGACCATGGTCTCTTCAAATCGATCTACTTCTTTGACCCAAATGGACATCGCCTTGAATTGGTTGCCAATACACCTATCTCCACCGAAGATATGGCCAAGGTGCAAAAATTGGCATTTCCGATGCTGGAAGAATGGGATCGCACCAAGGTGCCACCCAAGCAAACTGCGTGGCTTCATGAGAAGGAACTAGGAAATGATTGAACGAAGCGGTCAAATACCTGATTTTGGGGGAGGCTCATGAGTCAGAGCAATCCTTTGAATATGCGTGGTTATGAATTTACCGAATTTATAGCACCAGAGAATGGGGTCTATGATGGAAGCCTGGATCATCATATGTCTGGTATATTCTTTGCATTTGGTTTTTCCAAGTTAAAAAAACATATGGAAAAAGATATTTTTTATTTTCGTCAAAACAATATCCACTTTTTACTAAATCAGGAAAGTAGTGGATTCTCTTCAAATTTTGCCAGGAAGCATGGTCCTTCAATTAGTTCTATGGGCTGGCGAGTTGATGATGCTGAATTTGCCTTTAATGAGGCCATTAGACGTGGGGCGAAACCAGCTGATGAAGGATTGAAGGACCTAGACTATCCTGCCATTTATGGTATTGGCGATAGTCTGATCTATTTTATTGATCGATTTGAAAATAATTCGATCTGGGATAGAGACTTTGTTGATCTGGATGAGCCAATTGTGGTTGAGTCTAAAGGGTTTCAGTCCATCGACCATTTAACGAACAATGTTTACCAAGGGACAATGGATACATGGGCAAAATTTTACAAGAATATATTTGGTTTTGAGGAGGTTCGTTATTTTGATATCAAGGGGAAGAAAACAGCACTGTTGTCCTATGCTTTACGTAGCCCCGACGGTTCGTTCTGCATTCCAATAAATGAAGGCAGGGACAACAAGAATAATCAGATCGATGAATATCTGGATGAGTACGATGGTCCTGGTGTTCAACACTTGGCCTTTCTGACCAACGATCTGGTGGGGTCCTGCGATCTATTACAACAAACTTCTATTAACACTCTCGATATCCAGAGTGACTATTACGATACTGTCTTTGAGCGAATACCTTGGGTCCGTGAGAACAAAGAAAAGATCAAGAACTATAAGATCCTTGTTGATAGCCAGGAAGAGAACACCTATCTCCTTCAGATCTTCACTGAAAATCTTTTTGGACCCATTTTTATCGAACTGATCCAGCGTGAACGAGACAATGGCTTTGGTGAAGGTAATTTTCAATCATTATTTGATTCCATTGAAAGAGACCAGATGAAACGAGGTGTGATATGATGCCAATGGTAAAGGAAAAGGTTTTCACAAAGAATGAAATGGAGGCATGGCATGCGGTTCTATCTGAGCATAAAAAAACCCGCGGGTTTCAAATTGTCGATCTCTTCCACAGTGGGCTAGCAACATTGAATATCAAGGCTAATAAAATTCCACAACTTTGGGAGGTCAATGATATCATGTATAAAAAAAGTGGATTCAAGGGTGTCTATGTTGATGGCCTTGAAGATGGGAAAACTTTTTATCCCATGCTGGCAAATAGATTGTTTCCCATTGGAAATTTTATTAGAGATAAGAAGGATCTGAGTTACACACCTGAGCCAGATATGATCCATGATCTTTATGGACATATTCCTTTTTTAGTTGACAGGGACTACGCTCGATTCTGTCAACGGTTTGGTAAAACAGCGTGTAGGTATATCGATGATGAAAAAAAGTTTCATCAGTTTGAAAGGTTTTTCTGGTTTACCATTGAATTTGGCCTCATTAAAACAGGGGATGGCCCTCGTGCCTTTGGGGCTGGCATAGCATCGTCTCTTGGCGAATGTGACTATGCACTTAGTAGTGGTCCTGTAGTAATTGATTTTGATATTGATCTTATCATCAATCAAGAATTTCGGATCGATAGAATTCAAAAAATACTGTTCATTATGGAAAGCAAAGAGCAACTGTATGGTTGTATTGATGAACTGGTTCATAAAATATGCATTAATAATTGATCAATTGATCAATTGATTCATTGATTCATTGAATCATTTTAGTGTAGTGCAAAAAAGGAAAAGGAATGGATCTTGTTTTTGGTTGATAAAGGATGAACTATGAATAAAAAAAGAAAATTCCCTATTTTTCTAATACCTCTATCTTTAATGCTGATTGTTTTTCTCCAAGCATTCATATCTGGAGAGCATGATCAAACAGGAGAAGATCTATATAGATCGTATTGCGCCTCGTGCCACGGGGTAAACGGGGACGGCGCTGGTGACCTAGCCTACCTAGTTTATCCAAAACCACGAGATTTCACTGGTGGGAAATTCAAAATAAAATCAACCCTACCTGGTCTCCCTCCTACAGACGATGATCTGTTCAAGTCCATTAGCAGTGGAATGCCAGGAACGGCCATGCCGTCATTCAATTTTTTGGAAGAAGATGAAATAAATACTCTGGTAGAGATCGTGAAAGAACATAGTGGGATCGAGAACGACAATGTACACCCTATGAATATTCCAGAAGAGATACCATTCTCAGATGAATTGATCCAATTGGGGAAAGTAGTATATGATGAAGCTGGGTGCAATATGTGCCACGGTGATAATGGTAAAGGTGATGGTCCGTCATCTGATCGATTAATGGACACATATGGATTTCCCATTGTTCCCAAGGATTTTACAAGCGGTGTGTATCTAGGCGGCGGAGCCATACAGGATCTATATTTACGATTTGTTGGCGGTATGGATGGAACACCCATGCCATCATATGGAAATCTTGCTGAATTATTGGGAAGACCAAAAACAGAGGAAAGTAAATTGGCATGGGCATTGGTTCATTATGTGAAGAGCCTTGAAGTTCCTCAAAAAGACAAGATCAATGCAAAGCCCAACAATGGGATCATTGACGCCAAAAAATTCGAACGATTGGAGAAGTTTGATGATCTAACTGATGGTTTCAGCGATATATGGAAGAAATCTTCGACCTATTCTATCCCACTTTCACGACTCTGGCAAAGTGAGAATGCAAATTATCAGATGATGGGTGTACAGGCGATCTATAATGATGAATATGTAGCAGTCAAATTAGAGTGGAAAGATCCTACCATAGACCAAGGCATTAGTCGAATCCAAGATTTTCAGGATGGTGCTGCGATCCAATTCTCATTAGATGGCAGTAAGGGATTTCATGGGATGGGTTCAAAAGATCACCCAACAGATATTTGGTTTTGGAAGGCGGAGTGGCAAAAAAGAATCGACACCAATATGGAATCAGATATTACGCTTGCCTATGCAAACAGGGTCAGTGATTCAGACATAAAACAATTTCCTTCCGTCATGAATGATGTTGCATATCTTGCAGGTCGGGATGCAGGCAATTTAAATGCATACACCACTCAATTATCATCTATCGAAAATGCGCGAGCTACAGGTCCAGAAACTATCACGCCGTTCCATAAAGATGATCAAGAGGTATTTGGGAAAGGTATCTGGGATGGAGGGAAATGGCGAGTGGTGTTTGTACGAAAGCGTAGACCAAGTTTGATTGAAAAAGTAAACTTTAACAAAAATAAGTCCATACCTATTGGTTTTGCGGTATGGAATGGAAGTGAACAAGATCGGAATGGACAAAAGATGGTATCCACCTGGTATGATCTGGAACTAAAGGATTAAGAATGAAAGAAAAAGATTCAACCAACACAGTAAGCCGTCGTGAATTTCTAAAGGTTGGAGCGACTGGATTTTGTGGAGCAGGTCTGTTATGGTCCATGCCTGGCAGTATGTATTTCCTGAAAGGAAGTTCAGGGATTGATAATCCATTATCGTATTATCCAAATCGAGATTGGGAAAAGATCTATCGTAACCAATATGAATATGATGAATCTTTTTCTTTCATTTGTTCACCGAACTGCACGCACGAGTGTCGGATGAAGGGCTTCAAACGCAATGGGGTGATGATTCGAAGTGAACAGAATTATGATTCCCATAGGATCAAGGATCTATATGGTAATCAATGCACCCACGCTTGGAATCCACGAGGATGCTCAAATGGTTTCACATTCCATAGACGGATCTATGGTAGTTATCGATTAAAATACCCGCTGGTACGTAAAGGATGGAAACAGTGGGCAGATGATGGCTTTCCTTATCTGACACCTGATAACAGGGATAAATATAAATTCAACTCCCGAGGGACTGACACATTGGTCAAAATATCCTGGGATAAAATTGAAGACTATATCGCTAGAGGACTTATCAACATCTCAAAGACCTACAGTGGTGAAAAAGGTAAAAAAAGGTTGATCGATCAGGGGTATCCAGAGGAAATGCTCACCCACTGGCACGGCGCAGGCACGCGTACGATCAAATTACGAGGTGGCATGGGACTTTTAGGTGTCATTGGTAAATATGGAGCCTATCGTTTTAATAATACTTTGGCATTAATGGACCATCATGTCAGAGGCGTTAGCAGCAAAGATGCAAAAGCTGGCAGGAATTGGTCAAACTATACCTGGCATGGTGACCAGGCACCGGGTTTTCCATTTGTCCATGGGCTCCAAGCATCCGATGTGGATATGAATGAGATGCGTTACAGTAAACTACTTGTCTCTATCGGAAAGAACTTGGTGGAAAATAAACGAGCAGATAATCATTTTGCAGCGGAGATCATGGAGCGAGGTGGTAAACTAGTAAATGTATCGCCAGAGTATGGTCCATCATCCTCTAAGGCCGATTATTGGCTTACCATCCGCCCGAATACGGATACTGCATTGTTGCTGGGGATTTCAAAATTGATCATAGACAACAACTGGCATGATGAGAAATTCTTAAAGGAATTTTCTGATTTCCCATTGTTGATTCGTAAAGATACGTTAAAACGATTAAAGCCAGAAGAGTTCATTAATGACTACAAAAATCAATTGTCAGAAAATGGGCCGAGTTTCACCATTCATGGGATGAAAAAGGAACAATATGAAAGTATAGGTGATTTTACCGTATATGATAAGATAAGCAACTCTGTTCAGCCGATCACACGAGAGGATATTGGTGAATTTATTAAAAAGAAGAAAATTGATATGGCTCTTGATTGGGATGGGACTATAATAGATAAAGAAGGTAATACAATTGAGATATGTACCATTTTTTGGGCATACAAGCATATTCACCTTAAGGACTATGATCTCGATTCAGTGGTAGAGATCACCCATTCTAATAAAGATTTGATTGTGGAATTGGCAAAGGATCTATCTACCATCAAGCCTGCAGCGATTCATATTGGTGAGGGATTGAATCACTGGTTTCACGCTGTGGAAAGTAATCGTGCATGTTACCTGCCTGTGATCCTCACTGGAAATATTGGCACGCGTGGTGCAGGGTGCCATACTTGGGCCGGAAATTATAAGGCGGGACTGTTTCAGGGGTCGAAAGATGTTGGTCCTGGATTTAAAGGGTGGGTAGCAGAAGATCCTTTCGCACCTAATTTGAATCCCCGTGCAAAGGCGAAGGATCTAAAGATCAAGGGGTATGCAATGGGAGAAGAGCCTTCCTATTGGAATGTGGGTGATTTTCCATTGTTGGTAGACACACCAAAGTATGGCAAAAGATCATTCACTGGCGAAACTCATATGCCTACCCCTACCAAGGCAATTTGGCACAACAATGTAAATCTTCTGAACAATGCAAAATACCATTATGAGATGGTGAAAAATACAAATCCAGGGATTGAAATGATCATCAGTCAGGATATCGAAATGACTGCAACCTGTGAGTATGCGGACATTGTTTTACCAGCTAATAGTTGGGCAGAACAACAGAATTATGAATTAACAGCTTCTTGTTCCAATCCATTTCTCCAGATTTGGAACGGAGGATTGAAACCTGTATTTGATTCCAAGGATGATGTGGTCATCTGGGCAAGTGTCGCCAGGAGATTGGGGAAGATCTTGAAAGACGACCGTTTTGAAGCATATTGGAAATTTATCTTGCAAGGGAAGGCAGAGATCTATATCGATCGGTTATTGGATGGCAGTAATACAACAAAGGGATACAATACAAAAGACATTATGGATGGTAAATACGGTGAGCCTGGTTCTGCATTGATGTTATTTCGAACTTATCCAAGAATACCCTTTTATGAACAGATCAAGGAAAGTGTCCCATTTTTTACTCCAACAGGAAGGCTGCAAGCCTACAATGATGAACCCGAGATCATTGAGTATGGTGAGAATTTTATCGTCCATCGTGAAGGTCCGGAAGCTACTCCGTACCTACCAAACGTCATTGTCTCAAGTAACCCAATGATCCGTCCAGATGACTACGGGATTGGGCTAGATGCCGTATCAGCCGAAGAGCGGCAAGTGCGTAATGTAAAACTCCCGTGGTCAAAAGTGAAAAACACCACAAATTTTTTATGGGAAAACGGATTTTCCTTTTACTGTCTTACACCCAAAACACGCCACGCCACTCACTCAAGTTGGCAGGTGACCGATTGGCATTTTATTTGGGGGAATCCATTTGGAGATCCATACAGAAAGGATAAGCGCCAGCCTGGTGTTGGTGAACATACCATGTATATGAATTCGGATGCGGCAAGAGACCTAGGCATTGAAGATGGAGACTATGTTTACGTGGATGCTGATCCTCAAAATAGACCCTATCGGAATTTTGATTCCAAGGATCAATTTTATAAAGTTGCTCGATTAAAACTTCGCTGTAAGTACAATCCTTCTTATCCATATCATGTTATCATGATCAAACATGGTGCTTGGATGGCCACAGAAAAATCCGTGTTGGCCCATGAATCAAGAAAGGATGGTAGAGCCTTATCGAAAGATACAGGATACCAGGCAAGCTACCGCTATGGGTCACATCAATCACTGACCTATGGCTGGCAGATGCCCATGCAGCAGTTGGATAGCCTCTTTCACAAGGCGAAAGCAAAGATGGGTTTTTTATTTGGTTATGAAGCTGATAATCATGCAATTAACACTGCTCCAAAGGAAACGCTGGTAAAAATTACTTTTGCTGAGAAGGGTGGAATGCATGGTAAAGGGAAATTGGATGTTGTGAAGACAGGATACACTCCCGCGAATGAAAATGAATTGATGCATGATTATTTAGGTGGCAATCTGACCACCATTGGAGAAGATGAATGGTAAAACCTTTCGAGAAAGAAGATCCTTTTGAAATGATGGCTATTGAGATCATTGGTATTGATGCACTTATCCAACAAACACATACCATGGCCGAAGAGTATCGTGACATGGGTATGGATAAGGATGAATTACTATCTATGTTCTCCAACAAATTTTATTCAGGAATGAATATGGCCTATTCTCAATTGGGTAGAACGGAAATTGAAAAAATAATCGATCAGGTATTTTCAAAAATTCGCCTGATCAATGTTCAGGAGTGATAAATGGCGAATGTGTATAATTGGCAGATCAAGCGAGATATGGATTATCCTTACGAGGGAAAATATCCTGAAAGGCAATTTGCTGCTGTATTCAATATTAATCGCTGCATAGCGTGTCAGACATGTACCATGGCCTGTAAAAGTACATGGACATTTTCCAAAGGGCAGGAGCTGATGTGGTGGAACAATGTGGAGACCAAACCTTATGGTGGTTACCCACAACATTGGGATATAAAATTACTTAAACTCATGCAGGAGGCTCACGATAGGCAGGAGGGTTCCATGACGTGGAACAGTGAGGGTGAGTATGATGGAATGACCATTTTTGAGGCAGTAAAAAGAGAAAAAACTGAGAATGGTCAGTCCCGTGTGTTGGGTTATTTGCCAGAGGATCATGAATGGACCAAACCCAATATTGGAGAAGATGTCTCACGGCCCAATGTATCTAATAAAGATAAAATGGGTTTCGTCACTGACCCGATCAAATTACCAGAGCATAAGAGCTTTTTTTTCTATCTACAACGAATCTGTAATCATTGTAGCTATCCAGCCTGTCTGGCGGCATGTCCAAGAAAAGCCATCTACAAACGAGATGAGGATGGGGTGGTGCTCATTGACCAGGAGCGTTGCCGTGGTTATCGAAAGTGTGTAGAGGCCTGTCCATATAAAAAAGCAATGTACAACGGCCAGACCCACAACTCAGAAAAATGTATCGCATGCTACCCTCGATTGGAAGGCCAGGACAGAGACATTACACCTGATGGTGTGCCAATTGAGACAAGGTGCATGTCATCCTGTGTGGGAAAAATTCGTATGCAAGGACTGGTGAAAATGAATCAAGACGGGTTGTGGACAAAGGATGAAGAAAATCCACTGTATTGGATGATTCACAAAGAGAAGGTCGCTCTGCCTCTGTACCCTCAGTTTGGAACGTCACCTAATATGTTCTATATCCCACCACGTTGGGCACCAAGGGACTATCTGACTCAGATGTTTGGCCCTGGTGTTCAAGCCGCCATTGACCGATACACAGTGCCCTCTCGTGAGTTAATGTCCATTCTGCAACTTTTTCGAGCCCAGCAGGAAGTGATCTTCAAATTTGAGATTAAAAAGGGCCCACGGATCTATGAAAAAGAAGTCACGCTATCTGATGGGTCAATAAAGGCATTTTCTGTATTTAACGATACCGTCATAGGGTACAATGAAAACGGAAAAGAATGTGTTCGCACCACAGTAGATGAGCCTATGTATGAACGACCTAGCAACCATTTCAATTCGATCTGATATGCCTGGGTCAATAAAAGAAATGCAATTGCTCGAGTCATTATCGAACCTCTACGGTGTTGTGTCTGCACTATTTGCAGATCCAGATAGTGAAAAATTTTTTATGTTATTGAAGCCAGACATACAGGATGGTATTCTTGATTCCTGTCTTAATTTGGAAGAATCTATAGTGGATGAATGCCATGACCTATCTCCGGTATTTAAGGATATCAGTAAAAGACTGAATGAATCCCAATTAGAAAAGATCCAGTGTGAATATATTGATGTATTTGGTCATACTCTTTCAAAAAAAATAGCACCCTATGCCTTGGAGCATTTAAAAAACTCTGATGTTTTTTTTCGCACACAAAAATTAGCAGACTTGAATGGATTCTATAAGGCATTTGGTTTGGAAGTAGAGTCCATTGAAAGGGCAGATCACATATCCACCCAGGCTGAGTTTCTATCTTATTTGCTTCTGAAGGTAGTTCTCGCTGAGAGAGATGGATTGATAGAGGAGATGAGCATCTGTAAGGATGCTTTTGATAGATTTCAAAAAGATCATTTTTTTAATTGGGCGACAATGTTTGCTGAAAATACGGTCAACAAGGTTGAGGGGGCTTTCTACCCTATGGCAGGAAGATTTTTATCTGGTTTACTTGAGATAGAAAAATATTATGGAAATTCAACTTTGATGGAAGAAACTGTAAAAACAAAGTGACCTTTTATTGACGTCTTTTATTGCATATTTTGAAAAAATCCATATGTAATAAAAGAAATAGGATTATTCAGTATTGGAACTATGACCCAATATAGAAAAATACATAGAGAATATGGAAATAGATTGTTTGATATAATGTTTATGACCATTTTTCAACGGAAGATATATTGAAATAATATTCTCTTAGCCAAAGAACCTAATTCAGATGCTGATAAGGTTCGAGGCCGTTACGGTCTTGATGGAAACATCAAGATCTGCTCCCGATTTCTGTATTTGACCAGAATGACTTGGAATGAGAAAGCATATGCAAGCACATGAACAGCCTATGGTGGTTGCCAGTGGAACTAGGTCCATTGAGCCACCGATCACTGATAATTTTGGTAGAGTCTTTGACTATCTTCGGCTCGCTGTGAATGATCAGTGTAATCTACGGTGTATATACTGCATGCCTGAGAAGGGCATATCCTTTCTAGACCAAAAAAAACTTTTGGGGACCAGAGAGGTCAAGAGACTTATAAAGATCTTTTCTGCCTTGGGAGTGTCTAAAATTCGATTTTCCGGTGGAGAGCCATTACTAAGAAGAGACATCCTTGAATTGATCCAGTATTCGAGTGCGTTACCAGGAATAGAAACAGTCCATATGACAACCAATGGCGTTCTTCTATCATCCTATTTGAAGGAATTGGAAGGAGCAGGCCTATCCGGTTTGAACATAAGTCTAGATACACTACGCCCTGATAGATTCAAATCCATCACCCGAAGAGATCGCTTTGATGATGTCATGGAAGGGTTGACCATGGCCTTTGCTTCAGGAATTGACAATATCAAGGTCAATGTGGTTGCAATGCAAGAATTCAATGATGACGAGATCTTGGATTTTGTAGAACTGACCAGATATAATGATATCACTGTGCGATTCATTGAATTGATGCCGTTTGACTCACACCAAATATGGAAAACTGGAAAATTCATTGGTGCGGACAATATCATGAACCATCTTTCTCTAAATATAAAAGGGCTCAGGTCAATTACTGGCTCGAGCACGGAGCATCACGCACTAAAGGTTGATGGTCATAGAGGTAAGGTAGCAGTTATTCCCGCCTTTACGAGGAGTCTATGTGGAAATTGCAATCGAATTAGAATTACCGCAGATGGAAAACTATTGAATTGTTTATACAGTAAGAGCGAGACAGATATTCGTGGAGAGATGATCAATGGTTCCTCTGATAGAGTGATCAAAGATATGATCCGTGAAGCAATGAGGAATAAATTAATGGACGGATGGTCAGCCCAAAGAGAGGGGAAGGACCAAAGAGAGTCCATGACCCAAATAGGAGGATAGACATGGACGAATTCTCACATCTTGATGCCAATGGAAATGTAAGGATGGTGGATATCACTGATAAATTGAGCACGTCAAGAGTTGCACGGGCAGAGGGGTCGATCTCAATGAGACCAGAGACATTGTCAGCGATTCAAGATGATAAGGTTCCAAAGGGAAATGTGTTGACCACCGCAAAGATCGCAGGGATCAATGCGGCAAAGAACACAGCACATTTGATCCCCATGTGTCACCAATTGAATGTTTCCTATGTAGATCTAGAATTCGAGTTGCGATCGAATTCGATCAAGATCATGTCTCTAGTAAAGACCAAGGACGCCACTGGGGTAGAGATGGAGGCTCTTACCGCTGTATCTGCTGCTGCATTGACCATCTACGACATGTGCAAGGCAGTGGATGACACCATGATGATCAAAGAAACCAAACTAATTGAAAAGATCGGAGGGAGATCAGGACATGCCACAGACCATAGACCAAGGGTCGGTGTCATCACACTGAGTGATAGTGTATCTTCTGGTAGGGCGCAGGATAGGTCTGGGCCCATTCTATCTGAAGGTTTTTCAGATGCGGGTTGTGATGTAGATCATCACAAGGTCCTGCCCGATGGATCTGATGAGTTGGTAACAATCATTGGGGAATGGATCGAAGAGGGTGTAGAACTTATCCTGACCACTGGAGGTACAGGTCTAGGAAAAAGAGACCTCACGATTGAAAAAATGGATAAGGTTTTCGATGCTAGATTGCCTGGAATAGAGCAAGCACTTCACGACCATGGGCGTAGGAAGGTTAGCACAGCAATGCTCTCTAGACTCGCTGCTGGAATGGTAGAGGATGTGATCGTCATATGTCTTCCTGGTAGTACAGGGGCGGTAAAGGATGCTCTAAGTGTATTGATACCAACCATCTTTCATTCATTTCATGTCATGAGGGGAGAGAGACATTGACCGATCACCTCCTGCCAATTGTATTTTTCTTTGTATCCTTGGTCTATTCAAGTGTAGGTCTAGGCGGTGGGTCATCCTATACCGCTATCATGTCCTTGACCACAATGAGCTACAAGGTCATTCCGTCCACCTCACTCTCCCTTAATCTTGTTGTATCATTCTTTGGGATGTTGAACTTTTGGCGATTTGGACATGGTAGATTGAATTTGGTCCTGCCATTTCTGCTTTGTTCAATGCCAATAGCCTATCTGTCAGGTTCCATCATGGTATCTGAATTCTTTTTCCAAATAATATTATTGACCACATTATTGCTCATTGTGATTCGAATATATATCATCAAGGAACTCAGTTTTACCATCCAATTATCCAGTTTCCAAAAATGGTCCTTTATTATCATTGTGGGAGCATTCTTGGGATTCATCGCAGGAACCATTGGGATCGGAGGAGGGATATATCTAATTCCCCTGATCATCATGTTGGGACTGGGTACTCCAAAGGAGGCAGCGGCAGCGGGCGCAACATTTGTATGGTTGAACTCTCTTGTGGGACTTGCTGCAAGATCGCAAGTTGTCAGTTTCGATGTTGATCTCATTGCCCCAATGGTATTATCGGTTTTATTAGGAGGTTCGATCGGGTCATACTATGGTGCGACAAAGTATGACTCTGATACCATAAACAAGATAATGGGTCTTGTGATCCTAGTCGCCATATTGTTACTAGTAAGGAAAATGTCATGATATCTGTGGAGGAAGCCAAACAGATCATTGATGGTAAGATATGGATGAAGGATCTTGAGTCCATAGACCTTGAACATTCCTCAGGCCGAATCATTGCCCAGGATGTGACCGCAAGCTTTCCATCACCCAGATTTGATAATTCGGCAATGGATGGATATGCCGTAAGAGCGAATGATATAATTGGAGCCTCAAAGGATGCCCCTATTCTTTTAAAGAACATTGGAGTCAGTGCCGCAGGGCAACCATTTGAACGCTCTCTTGGGACTGGAGAATGCATTCAGTGCATGACAGGTGCCAGGATACCCATTGGAGCGGATACGATCATCATGGTCGAAGATTCAAGTGGGTTTAATGACGATGAATATGTGAGCATATATTCTTCATCATCAAAGGGAAAACACATTAGACGGATTGGTGAGGAGATCAAAACAAATGATATATTGATCGAAAAAGG
>PVBE010529268.1_pt1 | contig 25979 bp, 21 predicted proteins | sample 1631181 | NCBI WGS metagenome assembly PVBE01 (sample SAMN08397723, study PRJNA350692) | Marine metagenome, whole genome shotgun sequencing project. | isolation source: water | place: Pacific Ocean | collected 2012-04 | reverse complement strand
GGAAAACCCGTTCACGGTGTAAGGTGCCCCCGCGACCCCTGGGGGGGGGGGGGGGGGGGGGATAGCGGCTGCCGGCGCCTACTCCGTCGCGTACGCCTCTTTGGTGCTGGCCGGCATGTCGCCGCCAATGATGTAGGCCAGCGCCTGGACGACTTGGCGGGGCTCACCGGCGACGGCGCTGGCGTCGTCGTCGATCTCTTTCAGGGCATGGTCGTGTTCGCTCGGGTGCAGCGTGATGATCGGCTTGCCGAGCGTCACGGCGCAACCGGCGTCGAAGGCGGCGTTCCATTGCTTGTACTTCTCCCCGAAGCGAATGACGACGATGTCGGCGTCGGCGATCAGGGTGCGATTGCGGATGGCATTGAGCCGCGCGCCCTTGCGGTCGTGCCAGATATTGCTGTCCTCGGCGCCGAAGATGGCGACGCCGCAAGTTGTCCGAATCGGTGTGCACCGTGTTGGGTACACATAACTCGATCGGGAGATCCATCTCCGTGACCCCGGCGGTGATCTGTTCGTGCCAATCGCTCTGAATTTTGCCGGATAGATAGACCTTCCAGGCCCGCTCGCTCATCGCTCGCCCCCTTCTATTCGGATACTTGTTTGGTTATCAGCTTTCGTCGCCGCCGTTTCCCCCATCCGCTGGTGCTTTTGCCGCAGGCGTCTCGACGCCCCGTACGTCGGCGATGGTGGCGCCGGGGAACGTATCGAGGATCGCCTTGACCACGGGGTGCTTGGCGGCGGCGGCCTTGGCATGGGACTTTCCATCCGCTTCTTGTTCGCGCAATGTCTGCGCCCCCGCTTCCCGCGACACCGTCACCACCCAGCGCCGGTCGGTGACGGTGTTGAGGAAGGTACTTAGCTGGTTGGCAAGATCGGGCGGCGCGTGCTCGCCGGGCCGGAATTCGACCCTTTCCGGCTCGAAGCGCACCAGATGCACGTTGTTGATGAGGTTGGCGTGGAGGATGGCTTTCTTGCGCTCGGCCGCCAGGGTTACGACGTCGGCGAAGGATTGCGGGTCGGGGGGGGGCGTCTCGTCCCCGGGTTGCGCTGCGAGGCGGGGCTCGGGCGGCGCTTCCGGGGCCATCTCTACGGCGGCCAGCGCCGCTTGTGGCGGTTCGCCGCCGCCGGTTGGGACATCGGCCGCGGCGGGGGCCGAGGGTGCCGTCGCCGTGCTCACGGCGGGCGGTTTCGGGGCCGGCGTGTCGGGCACCGGTTGGCCCAAGGCCTTGATGGCCTCGGCGGGTGTCGGCAATTCAGCCACGTAGGCCAGGCGCACGACAACCATCTCGGCGGCTAGCAGAGGCGCCGGTGCCGAGCGCACTTCGTCCAAGCCCTTGAGCAGCATTTGCCAGGCGCGGGTCAGCGCCGCCATCGATAGCTTGGCGGCCATTTCCCGGCCGCGCACCCGCTCGGCCTCGGGCACGCCTGGGGCGTCGGCGGCGTCCGCGACCACCTTGAGACGCGTCAGCCAGTGGGTGAGTTTCAGCATGTCGATGAGCATCACGGCGGGATCGGCGCCCGAGCGGTACTGCTCGGCCATGAGATCGAGAGCGGCGGTGACGTCACCGCGCATCACCGCGTCGAACATGTCGAAGGTCACGGTGCGGTCGGCGAGGCCAAGCAAGCGGCGCACCGCCTCCTCGCCGATTTCGGGTTCGCCGGAATCGGTGATCGCCTGGTCCAGCAGACTAAGACCATCGCGCACCGAGCCGTCGGCGGCCCGCGAGATCAGGTGGACCGCCGCCTCGGTGATGCCAGCGCCTTCCTCCTTGGCGACGGCAGCGAAGTGGCGGGCCAGGGTATCGATGTCGATGCGGCGCAAATCGAAGCGCTGGCAGCGGCTGAGGACGGTCACCGGAACCTTGCGGACCTCGGTGGTGGCGAAGATGAATTTGACGTGTTCGGGGGGCTCTTCCAGGGTCTTCAGGAGCGCGTTGAAGGCGTTCTTGGAGAGCATGTGCACTTCATCGATGATGTACACCTTGTAGCGTGCCGAGGTGGGGCGGTAGCGCATGCCCTCGATGAGTTCGCGGATATCGTCGACGCCGGTGTGGCTGGCGGCGTCCATCTCCAGCACGTCCACGTGGCGATCCTCGGAAATGGCCCGGCAATGTTCGCATTTGCCGCACGGTTCGGGCGTCGGTCCACCCGTGGCGCTAGGGCCGATGCAGTTCAGTCCGCGCGCGATGATGCGTGCTGTCGTCGTCTTGCCGACGCCGCGTACGCCGGTGAGGATGAAGGCGTGGGCCAGCCTTCCCGAGCGGATGGCGTTGGTCAGCGTCTGGACCATCGCCTCCTGGCCGATCAGCGCAGTGAAGGTGGTGGGCCGGTACTTGCGGGCGAGGACGCGGTAGTCGCCGCCCGGTGCGGCGCCGTTGGGGGGCGGGACGCCGTCATAGAGGCTGTCGCCCGTGCTCTCTTGCTGCTCGGTGGAAGGATCGGGGACTTGGTCTTCGGTCATGGGGCGCCCCGGTGGTGGCGTGCCGGGCGCCCGTCGGCGCTCCAGGCGATGGTGGTGAAAAACAAGGTGGGAGACTGAACGAACGACCCGGGCGGTAACTCGTTACGGCTGCTTCCTTCCGGATCTGACCGGGTTGGCGAGACGCCCGTCCGCCGCCAGCCCCCCACCTGCACTATAGCAAGGGGACGGCGCATTCGGAAGGAACTCTTGGTCTACTGGACGTAGATGATGTCCATCGGGTTGCCAAAATTGAGCTACGGCGAGTCAATCAAGTTGTCGGCGAACTCGAAACGGCCGTCGCAAACCGTCACGAACACCACCTCCGCCGTCTGGCCACCACCGACGTTCACCCGCGTGACGCAGGTCCGGTCGTCTCTATCGCCGCCCTCGTCGACCTTGGCGACGGCCACGGAACGGAAAAAATCACTGGCCCCGAAGAAGTGACCGGTATCGTCGGCGTTGGTGATGCGGATGACGTAGGGCCGGTCCTGCTTGAGGTTGATGATAATCGGGTTGAACTCGTTTTGGCGGATTCTGGAGGATATGATCTCGACCTTCGACCAGTCCGCTGTCTCGACGCGCTCGCGGGCATCGGTCACGCAGGTGAGTGCGAATAAGGAAAAGTTGCTCTCCGGATAGGAGCACGCCTGCAGGATACCTGCCGTCAGGAAAAACGCTGCAGCCCGAGCGAAATTCGCCGCACGTCCAGCACTCATATCGATCCCTGCGTTCGCTATTATTTTGCGCGCCACTTGTAGGCGGCGCGCAAAGTTTCGCGAAAGGTAGCAAGCGCACCCGGCGCGGCCTAGGAAAAACAGTGTTGGCGGGCGCCGAAGGGGAACCGGGACGAGTACCATTGCCTGCGCGCAAGGCCTGTGTCAGTTTTGCGCCATGCTGAAGGGCCTTTCCTACACGGACACCGGGTTAGACCGCGCCGCGCTGCTGCGCCGCAAGGACGCGTGGACCGTGAAGCGGCTGCGGGACCCGGATACGCGCGTCTTGCCGGTGTGGCGCAACCGCAACCTGATCAGGCCTGGCGATACCCCCAAGGCCACTTCCCTAAGGGGTGAGACGGCGCAAAAGCTCCTGCGGATCGTCTCCGATGTGGCCTTGCTCGGGGTTAACGGAAAAGTCGCCTATTTCGCCGCCGATGCCTCCGATAGCGAGCCCGAGGAGTTGAAATTCGTGTCGCGCCGCGCCGAGTTTATCGACCTGCGCCAGGTGGGCCCGGTGATGGAGCCCCGGGAAGCGGCCATGCTGGCCTATGCCCGCGCCATGATGTACTGGCACCGCAACCACCGTTATTGCGGCGTTTGCGGCAGCTCCACCGAGAACCAGCAGGGCGGACACGTGCGGGTGTGTACCAGCGCCGACTGTGAGCGGCCCCATTTTCCACGCACCGATCCCGCCGTCATCATGCTGGTGACGCGCTTAGGCAAGGGTGGCGAGGCCTGCCTGCTGGCCCGCCAGGCGGCGTGGCCCGAGGGCATGTATTCGACCCTTGCCGGCTTCGTCGAGCCTGGCGAACGCTTGGAGGAGGCGGTGGTCCGGGAAGTCTTGGAGGAATCGGGCGTAACCGTTGCCGACGTGGAGTACCGGAACTCCCAGCCCTGGCCCTTCCCGGCGTCCTTGATGGTGGGGTTCCGGGCGAGAGCCACGAGCTGGCGCATCAAGTTCGACAAGGAGGAACTCGAGGACGCCCGCTGGTTCACCCGCGACGAGATTGGGAATGTCGAGAAACTGGACTTTCGCCTGCCCCGGCCCGACTCCATCGCCCGCTGGCTGGTCGACACCTGGTTCGCCGAGGAGTGACACCAAGGACCGTTGGCAGGAGGAGCGCACCCGGGATCAGCTCGCGCCGTCGCTTCCCTCCAACCGGTAGGGATGGGCAGGATAGACGCCGAGGATGTTCACCTCGTGGGTGAAGAATTCCAGCTCATCGAGGGCCAGCTTCAAATTTTTATGCTCCGGGTGGCCCTCCACTTCGGCGTAGAACTGGGCGGCGTGAAAGCGTCCACCGTCCAGATAGCTTTCCAGCTTGGTCATATTGACGTCGTTGGTGGCGAAGCCGCCGAGCGCCTTGTAGAGGGCGGCCGGCACGTTGCGCACGCGGAAGACAAAACTGGTGATGGAGCGGTCCACCTTGGGGTGGGGGATGATGGCGTCCCGCGCCATGATCAGAAAACGGGTGGTGTTGTGTTCGGCATCCTCGATATTGGCCTTCATGGACTCCAGGGAATAGGTCTCGCCGGCCAGCGCCGAGCCGATGGCGCCCTGGGTCTTGTCGCTGCCAGCGGCGATCTCGGCGGCGGCTCCAGCGGTATCGGCGTGGACCACCGACTCGAGCCCGTGTTTGCCGATGAACTCGCGGCATTGGTTGATGGCATGTACGTGGCTGTGCACGTGGGTGAGGTCGGCGAGCTTGGTGCCAGGCAGGCCGAGCAGGTGGTGGTCCACCCGCTGAAAGTGCTCGGCGATGATGTGCAGGCCCGAATCGGGGAGCAGGTGGTGGATGTCGGCGACCCGCCCGGCCACCGAGTTCTCGATGGGGATCATGGCAAGCGCCGCGGCGCCGTCGCGCGCCGCGGCGAAGGCGTCTTCGAAGGAGCGGCAGGCGAGGGTTGCCATCTCCGGGCGCGCGGTGCGACACGCGAGGTCGGAATAGGCGCCGGGGGCACCCTGAAAGGCGATGGTCTTTGCCGGATCGGACATGGGTCGGTTTCGGCTGTCTATTCTTTTCCGGGATCGGCGAGCAGTCGGCGGGCGCGTTCGAGGTCGGCGGGAGTATCGACACCGAGTGGAACCGTGTCAACGAGGGCGGCATCGATGCGCATGCCGTTCTCCAGGGCGCGCAACTGCTCCAGCCTTTCGCGCTTCTCCAGTGCCCCGGGGGGAAGCTCGACAAAGCGGGCGAGGGCGGCGCGGCGGAAGGCGTAGATGCCGATGTGGTGGTAAAGCGGTCCGTCGCCGAACGGCACCGGGGCGCGGCTGAAATAAAGGGCGCGCCCGATCGAGGCGCCCGCCGCCAATGAGACTACCGCCTTGACCACGTTGGGGTCGTCGCGTTCCTCGGGCGCGGCGGCGGCGGCGAGGGTGCCGATGTCCACAGCTTCGTCGGCAAGCGGCGCCAGCACGGCGCCGACGGCTTCGGGAGCGATGGTCGGCAGGTCGCCCTGCAGGTTGATAACGGCGTCGAAGCACCGCTCTTCGTCGATGGCCTCGATGGCCTCGAACACGCGGTCCGTGCCGGATACGTGGTCGGGCCGGGTCATGACGGCGTGTCCGCCGGCCGCCTCTACGGCGTCGATGATCTCAGCTTCGGCACAGGCCACCACCACGGGCCCCAAGTCGGCTTCGGCGGCGCGCCGCCATACGTGCACGATCATCGGTGCGCCGCGGATGTCGGCGAGGGGCTTGCCGGGAAGACGGTGCGCCGTCATGCGGGCCGGGATGACGACAACGGGGTTTTGCGGCTGGCTCATGGTCGGCGCGCCCCGGGGAGGGCGCTCCCGCGGGCCTGTATTGCATGTATTAGTTTGACGCGGACGCACAATATACCGCCGAGCGGGCCCGTGAAACCGGCTTGTGGCAATGGGACGATCGAAAGGGACGATTGAACGGACCGTGGCCTTGGGGCTACATTCCCCGTCATAACCGTTGGGGCCTATTCCGGAAGGGTGCTTCATGCGTTTCTCGCTTCTCGAAAAGACTGGCGGCGCCATCCTGGTGACGGTGTGGTTGTTGTATGGCACCACCGCCGTCGGTAACCTGTTGCTCCCCGTCGAGGAGCCGGCGATGGGCACGACAATGGCCAAGGCGGCGTTCAAGCAGGCGGCCAAGACGGTTGTGGCGCCGGCCGCCCAGGACTTGACGATGTTGTTGGCGGCGGCCAGCCCGGAGAGCGGCGCTAAGGCCTTCAAGAAGTGCAAGGCCTGCCACACCACCCATTCGGGCGGCGCCCACAAGATCGGCCCCAACTTGTGGGAGGTAGTGGGGCGCTCCAAGGCCGGCGCCTCGGGTTTTGCCTATTCTTCCGCCCTCGGGAAGTTTGGCGGCACCTGGGGCTACGAGGAGCTCGACGCCTACCTCACCAAGCCGAAGGAGTACGTGCCGGGTACCAAGATGAGCTTCGCCGGGCTAAAAAAGGCGCCGGAACGTGCCGCCATGATCGCCTATCTGCGCTCCCTCAGCGAGTCGCCCAAACCTCTTCCATGAGCGGCGTGGGGACAGCCGCCACGCCCGAAGACGCCTGCCCGGACGCGTTCGTGGATCTGGCCGGGCGGCTGGCCGACGCGGTGCGCCCCATCGTCCTTAAACTCTTTCGAGGCGCCGTCACCGTCGAGACCAAGGCCGACCGCTCACCGGTCACCGCCGCCGACCGCGAGGCCGAGGCGGTCATGCGCGCCATGATCGCCGACGTCTACCCGGACCACGGCATCCTCGGCGAGGAGCACGGAAACGAACGCCTGGAGGCGGAATACGTCTGGGTGCTCGATCCCATCGACGGCACCAACACCTTCGTCACCGGAAAGCCGCTGTTCGGGACCCTGATCGCGCTGACGCATCGGGGGCGGCCCGTTCTCGGCGTCATCGACATGCCGGCGCTCGGCGAGCGATGGGTGGGGGCGCAGGGTCGGGCTACCTTGTTCGGCGGTGCCCCGGCGCAGACCCGTCCCTGTGCCAAGGTCGCGGCGGCGTGGTTGTCGGCGACCTCGCCCGGGATGTTCGCCGACGCCGAGGCGGCTGCCTTCAAGCTCCTTTCCGCCGGTGTCCGGTGCACCATCTACGGCGGTGATTGCTACAACTACGGCCTGCTGGCCAGCGGCCACCTAGATCTGGTCGCCGAGGCCGGGCTCAAGCCCTACGATTTATGCTCCCTGGCGCCGGTGATCGAAGGCGCCGGCGGCATCATCAGCGATTGGTGGGGGCAGCCGCTCACTATCGATTCGGACGGCCGGGTGCTGGCGGCGGGCGATGGGCGCGCCCACACCGAGGCGCTCACCGTCCTGGCCGGCGGCGGCACCGTCACAAGCCGGTGAGGAGGCACGCAGTCCTTGATCCGGGGCGGTCTGGTCCGCCAATATCCCACTCATGCGCGAACTGATCACACCGGCCGGGCTTATGGCAGTGAAGGCGGCGCTGGCGTTGGCGTTTGTCCTAAGCGCGGTGGTGGCGTCGCCCGACGCCGGTGCCGAGGCGGTCAAGCCGCGCCACGCCATCGCCATGCACGGCACGCCCAAGTATGGCCCCGATTTCAAGCACTTCGATTACGTCAATCCGGAGGCGCCCAAGGGCGGCGCGGCGCGCTACGCCGCCATCGGCACCTTCGACAACCTCAACCCCTTCATCCTCAAAGGGCATTGGGTGGCGGGTGCCGGGGCGTTGTTCGAAACCCTCACCACCCGTGCCCAGGACGAGGCCTTCACCAACTACGGGCTGTTGGCCGAATCTATCGAGATGCCGGACGACCGCTCCTGGGTGGCGTTTACGCTACGCAAGGAGGCGCGTTGGCACGACGGCCGACCGATGACGCCGGAGGACGTGATATTCAGCCTGGACGTGCTCAAGAACAAGGGCCACCCGCGCTACCGCTTCTACTACGCCAACGTGGCCAAGGCCGAGAAGGTGGGTCCGCGCAAAGTGCGCTTCACCTTTTCCGGACCCGAGAATACGCTGGGGCCGCGGCCTGTTGCCGCCGGCCCGGGTTGCGAGTTTACGCTGTCCAGTTCCGTCAACCGGGAGCTCCCCCTGATCGTCGGCGAAATGGCGATCCTGCCCAGGCACTATTGGCAGGGTAAGGATTTTACCAAGACCACCCTCGACCCCGGGATCCTCGGCAGCGGCCCGTACAGGATCAAATCGTTCGAGCCGGGGCGCACCGTCGTCTACGAGCGCGACAGGAATTACTGGGGGGCCGATCTGCCGGTCAACCGGGGGTCCAACAATTTTGACATCATCCGCTACGACTACTACCGAGATTCGACGGTGGCACTCGAGGCCTTCAAGGCCGGCGCCTACGACTTTCGGATGGAAAACACGTCCAAGTCGTGGGCCACGGCCTACGATTCGCCGGCCGTCAAGGCGGGCCTCATCAAGAAGGAGGAAATCCGTCACGAACTGGGCACCGGCATGCAGGCCTTCGTCTTCAACACGCGCCAGCCGATCTTCCGGGACCGCCGAGTGCGCCAGGCCTTGGCCTACGCCTTCGACTTCGAGTGGACCAACAAGAACTTGTTCTACGGTCAGTATACGCGCACGGCGAGCTACTTCTCGAACACCGAGCTGGCCTCACGCGGCAAGCCGGGGCCGGAGGAGCTGAAGATATTGGAGTGTTTCCGCGGGCGCATCGCCGATGAGGTATTCTCCCGCCAATACAAGGTGCCGGCCAGCGACGGCAGTGGCAACATCCGGCGCAACCTGCGGGCCGCTCTCAGGCTGCTCGGGCAGGCCGGCTGGGTGGTCAAGGACGGTAAGCTGGTCAGCAAAAAGACCGGCCAGCGCCTGAGCTTCGAGATCCTCCTGAACCAGCCCATCTGGGAGCGCATCGCGCTCCCCTTCAAGCGCAACCTGGCGAAGCTCGGCGTGGAGGCGAAAATCCGCACCGTCGATACTGCCCAGTACCAGAAGCGCACCGAGAAGTTCGATTTCGACATGATCGTCGACGTGTTCGGTCAGTCCTTGTCGCCGGGCAACGAACAGCGCGACCTTTGGGGATCCATTTCCGCCGACCGCGAAGGCGGGCGCAACACCATCGGCATCAAGGACCCGGTGATCGACCAGTTGACGGATCTGGTGATCGCCGCCCCCGACCGCGAAAACCTGATCGCGCGTACCCGGGCGCTGGACCGGGTGCTCCTGTGGGGGTACTACGTGATTCCCCATTGGCACATTCGCACCTTCCGCGTCGCCGCGTGGGACAAGTTCGGGCGCCCCAAGGAGACGCCCAAGTACGGCCTCGGCCTCGGCACCTGGTGGGTGGACGCCGCCAAGGCGGCATCCCTCGAAGAACGCAAGAAGAGGCTTAGGTAAAGGCGGGGACCGTCCCCGGAGGGCGCCCATGACCGCCTACATCATCCGCCGCTTGTTGCTCATCATCCCGACACTGTTCGGGATCATGGTCATCAATTTTTTCATCGTGCAGGCCGCCCCCGGCGGCCCCGTCGAGCAGATGATAGCCGTCATCAAGGGAACCGCGGTGTCGGCCACGGCGCGGGTCAGCGGGACGGCGACGGGGGACGTGTCGTCGCAGAGCGGCGAACGTGGCGCGCCGGGAAGCGCCGCCGACGCCGCTACCAGCAAGTACCGTGGCGCCCGCGGCCTCGACCCCGATCTCATCAAGGAGATCGAGAAGCTCTACGGCTTCGACAAGCCGCCCTATGAGCGCTTCATTCACATGATGAAGAGCTACGTGGTGTTCGATTTCGGCGACAGCTTCTTCCGCGACCGCAAGGTGGTCGACCTGGTGATTGAGAAGATGCCGGTCTCCATCTCGCTCGGCCTGTGGACGACGCTCTTGGTCTATCTGATTTCCATCCCGCTCGGTGTCGCCAAGGCGGTGCGCGACGGCACCGCCTTCGACGTGTGGACCAGCGCGCTGGTCATCGTCGGCTACGCCATCCCGGGGTTCTTGTTCGCCATCTTGCTGGTTGTGCTGTTCGCCGGCGGCAGCTATTTCGACTGGTTCCCCCTGCGCGGCCTGACCTCGCCCAACTGGGTCGATTTGAACTGGCCGGCGAAGATCGCCGATTACTTCTGGCACATCACGCTGCCCGTCCTGGCCCTGGTCATCGGCGGTTTCGCCGGGCTCACCATGCTGACCAAGAACTCGTTCCTCGATCAGATCAACATGCAGTACGTGACCACGGCGCGCGCCAAGGGGTTGAGCGAGAACCGGGTGCTTTACGGTCACGTCTTCCGCAACGCCATGCTCATCGTCATCGCCGGTTTCCCCGGCGCCTTCATTTCCATCCTGTTTACCGGAGCCCTGCTGGTCGAGATCATCTTCTCCCTCGACGGGCTCGGGCTCTTGGGCTTCGAGGCGGCCCTCAACCGGGATTACCCGGTGATGTTCGGCACCTTGTTCTTCTTCACCTTGCTTGGGCTCTTCATGCAGCTCATCGGCGACCTGGCGTATCACGTGATCGATCCGCGGATCGATTTCGAGGCGCGGGAGGTCTGAGCCATGGAGAGCGCGCGCTTGTTGGGCCTGCCCATTACGCCCCTGACCCGGCGGCGCCTCGATAACTTCCGCGCCAATCGGCGCGGATTCTGGTCGCTGTGGATTTTCCTGGCCCTTTTCGTGGTAACCCTCGGCGCCGAGCTCATCTCCAACGACAGACCGCTACTGGTGAGCTTCGACGGTGCCCTTTACGCGCCGGTGCTGGTCACTTATCCGGAAACTGCGTTCGGCGGCGACTTCCCCACGGAGGCCGACTACCGCGACTCCTACATTATCGAGCTGATCGAAGCCAAGGGCTGGATGGTGTGGCCGCCCAACCGCTATTCCTTTGACACCATAAATTACGATCTGCCGGTACCGGCCCCGGCGCCGCCGAGCGCCGAGAACTGGATCGGCACCGACGACCAGGGCCGCGACGTGGTGGCGCGGCTCATCTACGGCTTCCGCATCTCAGTGCTGTTCGGCATCACGCTCACCTTCTTCAGCTCCATCGTCGGCGTCGCGGCGGGCGCCGTGCAGGGTTTCTTCGGCGGCCTCACCGACCTCTTGTTCCAACGCTTCATCGAGATGTGGGCGGGGCTTCCGACGCTCTATCTCATGATCATCATGGCCAGCGTCGTCGAGCCCAACTTCTGGTGGCTGCTTGGCCTCATGCTGCTGTTCAGCTGGATGGTCCTGGTCGGCGTCGTGCGCGCCGAGTTCCTGCGCGCCCGCAACTTGGATTACGTGCGCGCCGCCCGTGCGCTGGGCGTCAGCAACGCCATGATCATGTTCAAGCACATCCTGCCCAACGCCATGGTGGCGACCCTGACCTTCCTGCCCTTCATCCTGTCGGGCTCGGTGGTGACGCTGACGGCCCTCGATTTCCTGGGCTTCGGATTGCCCCCGGGCTCGCCATCCCTGGGCGAGCTTCTCAACCAGGGCAAGGCCAATTTGCAGGCGCCGTGGCTCGGCCTTTCCGGCTTTTTCATCCTCGCCGTCATGCTGACACTCCTGATTTTCATCGGCGAGGCGGTGCGCGACGCCTTCGACCCGCGCAAGACGCTGCAATGAGCGACGCGCCCCCGCCTGCCAGCCCGTTGCTGAGTGTCGACGGCCTGCATGCCTCGTTCGGGCGCGGCGAGAGCGAGATCAAGGCGGTGCGCGGCGTCTCCTTCGACATCGGCAGGGGCGAGACCGTGTGCCTGGTCGGCGAGAGCGGCTCGGGCAAGTCGGTGAGCGCCCTGTCCGTAATGCGCCTGTTGCCCTATCCCCGTGCCTGGCACCCGGGCGGCGGCATCCACTTCGCCGGCGAGGATCTGATGACGGCGTCCGAGGAACGGCTGCGCCAGTTGCGCGGCGACCGCATGGCCATGATCTTTCAGGAGCCGTTGACCTCGCTCAATCCCCTGCACTCGATCGAGCGCCAGGTGAGCGAGGTGCTGCTCCTGCACAAGCGCATGGAAAAAGACGCGGCCCGCGAGCGGGTGGTCGAGCTTCTGCGCCTGGTCGGCCTCGACGAGGCGGTGGACCGTCTGCACGCCCTGCCCCACGAGTTCTCGGGCGGCCAGCAGCAACGCGTCATGATCGCCATGGCCCTGGCCAACGAGCCCGGCCTGCTGATCGCCGACGAGCCCACCACCGCCGTCGACGTCACCATCCAGGCGCAGATCTTGGGGCTCCTCGGCGAGTTGCAGGCGGAGCTCGGCATGGCGCTCCTCCTGATCACCCACGACCTCGGCATCGCGCGGCGCATGGCGAAGCGCGTGTGCGTGATGAGCGAGGGTCTGATCGTTGAGCAGGGCCCCGTCGCCCAGGTTTTCGACAACCCCCGGGACGCCTACACCCAGCACCTGCTCGCCGCCGAGCCCAAGGGCCGCCCACCGGCGGCGCCGGAGGCGGCGCCCGTGGTCATGGAGGCCCGCGACCTGCGTGTGTGGTTCCCCATCAAGAAGGGCGTCATCCGGCGCGTCATCGGCCACGTCAAGGCGGTGGACGGGGTGAACCTGGAAGTGCGCCAGGGGCACACGCTGGGCATCGTCGGCGAAAGCGGCTCGGGCAAGAGCTCGCTGGGGCGCGCCCTGATCCGGCTCGACTCGTCGGAAGGCGACATCCGCTTCGCAGGGCAGGACATCCAGGGTCTGGGATGGAAGACCTTGCGCCCGCTGCGCCGCCAGATGCAAATCGTCTTCCAGGATCCCTTCGGCAGCCTCAGCCCGCGGCTGTCCGTCGGCCAGATCGTCGGCGAGGGGCTCAAGGTCCACGATCTCGGCGGCTCCTACGAGGAGCGCCGCGCGCTGATCGGCGAGGCCCTCGTCGAGGTGGGGCTCGAGCCGGACATGATGGAGCGCTATCCCCACGAGTTTTCGGGCGGCCAGCGCCAGCGCATCTCCATCGCCCGGGCCCTGGTGCTCAAGCCTAAGTTCATGGTTCTCGACGAGCCGACCAGCGCCCTCGACATGTCGGTGCAGGCGCAGATTGTCGATCTCTTGCGCGCCTTGCAGGAGCGCTACGGCCTGGCCTATCTATTCATCAGCCACGATTTGCGGGTAGTGCGCGCCCTGGCCCACGAGATCATCGTGCTGCGCCAGGGCAAGGTGGTCGAGCAGGGCACGGCCGACGCGCTGTTCGCCAATCCGGTGGAGGCCTACACCCGCGCCCTGATGGCGGCGGCCTTCGATCTGCGGGAGGACGAAGAGGGCGCGGTAAGGAGCTGATCCATGGTCATCCTATTTTCCAGCGAGACCGACGATCCGGAGCCCTGGCGCACTGCCTTGGCCGCGCATTTCGAGGATCTCGATTTCCGGGTGTGGCCGGACGACGATGGAGATCCCGCCGACGTCGAGTTCGCCCTCGTGTGGCTGCAGAAAGAGGGGGCGCTCAAGCACTATCCCAACCTGCGCGCCATCTTTTCCCTGGGCGCCGGGGTCGAGCACATCCTGCGCGATTCTAACTTGCCCGCCGGCGTCCCCATCGTCCGCCTAGTCGACATCCAGCTCACTCGCGACATGACCGAGTACGTGCTGGCCTGGGTGCTCTACTACCACCGCGACCACCACCGCTACCGCACCCAGCAGGCGGCGCGCCAGTGGCGCACCCTGCCGCCGGTGGTGGCCGCCGACAGGCAGGTCGGCATTCTCGGCCTCGGCGAACTCGGGCGCGCCTCAGCCTCAGCGCTCGCCGGCCTCGGCTTCCGCGTCAGGGGGTGGAGCCGTACCGCCAAGGAGATCGAGGGTGTCGCGTGCTTTGACGGGGCGGGCGGGCTGGGTGAATTTCTCGAGGGGGTAGAGATTCTGATCTGCTTGTTGCCGCTGACGCCAGAGACGCGCGGTATCGTCGACGACGCCCTGCTGGCGGCGCTGCCGGCGGGGGCCTGTTTCATCAACGCGGCACGCGGCGGCCACATGGTCACCGCCGACCTCGTCGCGGCCCTCGCTTCAGGGCACATTGCCGGCGCAACCCTCGACGTCTTCGAGCCCGAGCCCCTGCCTGCCGCTGACCCTCTATGGAGCCACCCCGGCGTTAACGTCACGCCGCATGTGGCCAGCATCACCTACCACAAGACGGCGGCCGCCGAGATCGTCGAGGATATCCGCCGCATCCGCGACGGCGGCCGGGCGCGCCACATAGTCGATCCGGCCAAGGGGTATTAGCTCGGGGTCGGCCCGCACCGCCCCCCGGCGCCCGGTCAAGCGAAGGCGTCGTAGGCGAGGCCCAGGAGGAAGGCGCCGAGGACGACACGGTAGATCACGAACGGCGTGAAGGTGGCGTGTCTCAGCCACGCCATCATCAGGAATATAGCGAGCCAGGCGGCGGTAAAGGCGAGGCCAGCGGCGACCAGGGTGTTGGCGGTGAGATCGGCGTCGTCCGCCTGGTAGAGCTCCCACGACTTGAGGGCGCCGGCGCCGAGGATGGCGGGGATGGAGAGCAGCATGGAGAAACGCGCCGCGTCGGTGCGCTCGAGGCCCAGCATGCGGCCCGCCGAAATGGTGATGCCGGCGCGGCTGGTGCCCGGAACGAGGGCTAGGACCTGGGCCAGGCCGATGACAACGGCGTCGCCCAGGGTGGCGTGCTCGATGTAGCGCACCGTCATGCCCAGGCGGTCGGTGACATACAGCACGATGCCGAAACCGAGCATGGTCCAGGCGATGACCGTGAGGCTGCGGAGGTCGTCGTACATGTAGGCGTTGACCACGAAGCCGGCGGCGATTACCGGTACGGTGGCCACGATGACGAGGCCGGCGAGCCGCGCGCCGGCGTCCTCGTGGCCCCGCGCCAGGCGCCCCAGGCCGGCCACCATGGACCACAGGTCGCGCCAGAAGTAGGCCATCACGGCGCCCAGGGTGCCGACGTGAAGGGCGACGTCGAGGACCAAGCCCTGGTCGGGCCATCCGGTGAACGTCGGAACCAGGATCAGGTGCCCCGAAGAGCTGATGGGGAGAAATTCCGTGATTCCCTGGACAAGGGCCAGTACCACTATATGTAGGAGCGTCAAAATACTCTCCCCCCATACCTTGCCCATTTATAGCACCCGCCCAGCGTCATCCAAAGCTCCAAATAGTCCTGAATCGGAACTAAAATATTTTGATTCATTGCTTTAAAAATCGCCTGTGGTAACATACAGGCGTTGGGATGTCTTAATAGGTAGCTAATGCTGACCTTTTCTGGTAGTATCTTACGGTGGCCGAACTGCTCACGGTCCATGCCGGAAACCATCGGGCTGCGGCTTTGCCTCCCGCGCATGTCGGTTAAAGGGAGATCGCGGCCATGGCTACATCCATGATGAAATTCGTCAGCATCGACAGATCGATGCCGGTGAAGCGCGACCCCATCGTGCGACTCGGGGATTTCGGCGAAATCTACGACGATTTCAAGTCTCCGGCCCTGGTCCGCCAGTCGTCACGGTGCGAACAGTGCGGCATTCCCTATTGCCAAGTCCATTGTCCTCTCTCCAACAACATTCCCGACTGGCTGGCCCTGGCCGCCGAAGGGCGCATGGAGGAAGCCTATCGGGTCAGCCAATCGACCAACGACTTCCCCGAAATCTGCGGGCGCATCTGCCCCAAGGACAGGTTGTGCGAAGGCTTCTGCGTGCTCGAGCAATCGCGCCATGGAACGGTCACCATCGGCGCCGTCGAGATCGCCATCACAGAGAACGCCTGGAGGGAAGGGTGGGTCGAGCCGCCGTGGCCACGCCGCAAACTGCAGGAGACGGTCGGCATCATCGGCGCCGGCCCGGCCGGGCTCACGGCCGCCGCGCACTTGCGCCGCCGCGGCTACCGCGTGCACGTTTATGACCGCTACGACCGCGCCGGCGGGCTTTTGATCTACGGCATCCCCAACTTCAAGCTGGAGAAGCACATCGTCGAGCGCCGCACCCGGCTTCTCGCCGAGGGTGGCGTCGCCTTCGAGCAGAACTTCGAGGTCGGCCGTGACGCCACCCTCGACGACCTGCGCGCGCGTCATGACGCCATCCTCATCGCTACCGGCACTTACAAGGAAAGGGACACCGACGTTCCCGGCGCCGGTCTCGACAATATCTTCCACGCCATGACGTACCTCACCGCCTCCAACCGCAAAAGCCTGGGCGACGCGGTGGCCGCCTTCGACGACGGCACGCTCGACGCCAAGGGCAAGAACGTGGCCGTCGTCGGCGGCGGCGACACGGCCATGGATTGCGTGCGCACCGCTGTCCGCCAGGGTGCCAAGTCGGTCAAGTGCCTGTACCGCCGCGACCGCGCCAACATGCCGGGCTCCATGACCGAGGTCGCCCACGCCGATGAGGAAGGCGTGGAATTCATCTGGCTCGCCCAGCCCGAGGCGTTCCTCGGCGACGGCGCCGTCGGCGGACTGCGGGCAACGCGCATCCATCTCGGCGTCCCCGATGCCGGCGGCCGCCAAACGCCGCAACCCATCGAGGGGTCGGGATTCACCATTGACGTCGACATGGTGCTCAAGGCCCTGGGCTTCGAGCCCGAAGACCTGCCGGGGCTATTCGGCGCACCCGAGCTGGCGCTCAGCGAGTGGGGGACGATCGCCGTCCATCCAACGACCATGATGACTAACCTGGACGGTGTCTTCGCCGCCGGCGACATCGTGCGCGGCGCCTCGCTTGTGGTGTGGGCCATCCGCGACGCGCGTCTCGCCGCCGAGGGCATCCACATTCACCTGCAAGCCAACCTGCCGGCGGCGGCTTAAGGGGGAGAAGAGCTTCATGTCCCACCCTCCCGAATCAGGTGCCGCCTTCGTCCGCGACTGGCCGGTCCAAGTCCGGTATCTGGCCGAGAGGGGGCTTTACAACCCGGCCGACGAGCGCGCCTCCTGCGGCATCGGTTTCGTCGCCGCCATCGACGGCAAGCCGCGCCGCCAGGTGGTGGAGGCGGGAATCGCAGCGCTTACCAGGGTCTGGCACCGGGGCGCCGTCGACGCCGATGGCAAGACCGGCGACGGCGCCGGCATCCACCTTCAGATCCCGCAAGTCTTCTTCAGGGAACACATCCGCTACACTGGCCACGAGCCAGCCGAGGGCACCATCGCCGTCGGCATGGTATTCCTGCCCAAGACCGACCTCAATGCCCAGGAACGCTGCCGCTGCATCGTCGAGACCGAAATCATCGACTTCGGCTACACCATTTACGGCTGGCGGCAAGTGCCGGTGAACGTCGACGTCATCGGCGAGAAAGCCAACACGGCGCGCCCCGAGATCGAGCAGATCATGATCGCTAACAACCTGGGGGTCAGCGACGAGCAGTTCGAACTCGACCTCTTTGTCATCCGCCGGCGCATCGAGAATACGGCGCTCGACGACCACATAACCGACTTCTACATCTGTTCGCTGTCGTGCCGCTCCATCATCTACAAGGGGATGTTCCTGGCCGAGCAGCTGACCGCCTTCTACCCGGACCTGCTCGACGAGCGCTTCGAATCCAACTTCGCCATTTATCACCAGCGCTACTCCACCAACACCTTCCCCACGTGGCGGCTGGCGCAGCCCTTCCGCATGCTGTGCCACAACGGCGAGATCAACACCCTCACCGGCAACGTCAACTGGACGGCGGCGCACGAGCCGCGTATGGCGGCCGAGATCTTTGGCGAGGCCATCGAGGACATCAAGCCCATCCTGCAATCGGGCATGTCGGATTCGGCGGCCCTCGATGCCGTCTTCGAGGTGCTGGCGCGTGCCGGGCGCCCGGCGCCCGCGGTCAAGGCCCTAATGATTCCCGAATCGGTGAGCCAGAACGCCACCATGCCCGATTCCCATCGCGCACTGTTCAACTACTGTAATAGCGTCATGGAGCCCTGGGATGGTCCGGCGGCGATCTGCGCTACCGACGGGCGCTGGGTGATCGCCGGCATGGACCGCAACGGTCTCAGGCCCATGCGCTACACCATCACCGGCGACGGCCTGGTCGTTGTCGGTTCGGAGACCGGCATGGTCGAGATCAAGGAATCGGAGGTCGTGGAAAAGGGCCGTGTCGGTCCTGGCTGCCTCATCGGGATCGACCTCGCCGAGGGACGGTTCTATCACGACCAAGAGCTCAAGGACTGGGTGGCGGCGCGCCGCCATTACGGCGAATGGGTGAAGAAGAGCAAGCCCCTCGACAGCGTTATTCGCTCGGGCACGGAAGAACCCCAAGTTTATTCGAGCGACGAGTTGATGCGCCGCCAGCTCACCTACGGCATCACCATGGAGGACGTCGAGCTCATCCTCAGGCCCATGGCCGAGGGCGCCGGAGAGGCAGTGGGTTCCATGGGTGACGATACGCCGATCGCCGTGCTCTCCGATCACTACCGCGGCCTGCATCACTTCTTCCGGCAGGCCTTCAGCCAGGTCACCAACCCGCCTATCGATAGCCTGCGCGAGCGCCGGGTGATGACCTTGAAAACGCGACTCGGAAACCTCGGCAACATCCTCGACGAGAACGAAGATCAGTGCGACCTGCTACAGCTCGAATCGCCCGTTCTTTCCAACGCCGAGTTCGAGGCCATGCGCCAGTACATGGGCGAAACGGCGGCCGAGATCGACTGCACCTTCGACCCCAAGGCCGGCTCGGGGAGGGTGCGCGCCGCACTCAACCGCATCCGCGCCGAGGCCGAAGACGCGGTGCGCGGCGGCTGTACCCATCTGATCCTCAGCGATAGGGCGGTCGGCCCGGAGCGCGCACCTTTGCCCATGATCCTGGCCACGGGGGCGGTGCACACCCACTTGGTGCAGCAGGACCTGCGTACCTTCACGTCCCTCAACGTACGCGCCGGCGAGTGCCTGGACGTGCATTACGTCGCCGTTCTCATTGGCGTCGGCGCCACCACGCTCAACGCTTATCTCGCGCAGGAGGCCATCGCCGAGCGCCACCGGCGCGGGCTGTTCGAAGGCAAGACTCCGGACGAGTGCATAGGAAATTACAAGGACGCCATCGACAAAGGCCTTCTCAAGATCATGTCGAAGATGGGGATCGGCGTGGTCAGCTCGTACCGCGGCGGCTATTGCTTCGAGGCGGTGGGCCTTTCCCGTTCCCTGGTTGCCGAGTTCTTCCCCGGCATGGCCTCGCGCATCTCGGGCATCGGGCTCTCCGGCATCAAGAGCAAGATCATCAACATGCACGCCAAGGCCTACGATGAGGACGTAGTGTCCCTTCCCGTTGGCGGCTTCTATCGATACCGCCAGAGTGGCGAGCTCCACGCCTTCGAGGGCCAGCAGGTCCACACCTTGCAGTCGGCGGTGGCCAGCGATTCGTTCAGTGTATACAAAAAATACGCCGAGGCGGTCTACGCAATGCCGCCAATCCATTTGCGGGATCTCCTCGACTTCAGGCTAGTCAATCCCCCGGTGCCGGTGGATCAAGTGGAATCGATCACCGAGATCCGCAAGCGCTTCGTCACCGGTGCCATGTCGCACGGCGCCATATCGCGCGAGGCACACGAAACCCTGTCGATCGCCATGAACCGGATCGGCGCCCAGTCCGACTGCGGCGAGGGCGGCGAATCGCCGGAGCGCTTCAAGACGCGCTCCAACGGTGACAACCCGAGCTCGTCGATCAAGCAGATCGCGTCGGGGCGCTTCGGGGTGACGGCGGAATACCTCAACAAATGCGGCGAGATCGAGATCAAGATGGCCCAGGGCTCGAAGCCCGGCGAGGGGGGGCAGCTTCCGGGGCACAAGGTTACCGTGGAGATCTCCGGGCTGCGCCATTCGACGCCCGGCGTCATGCTCATATCGCCGCCGCCCCATCACGACATCTACTCGATCGAGGACCTCGCTCAGCTGATCTACGACCTCAAACAGATCAACCCCGACGCCCGGGTCTGCGTGAAGCTGGTGGCGCGCGCTGGCATCGGCACCATCGCCGCTGGCGTTGCCAAGGCCAAGGCCGACGCGATCATGATTTCCGGCCATTCCGGCGGCACCGGCGCGAGCCCGCAGTCGAGCATCAAGTTCGCTGGCATTCCCTGGGAAATGGGGTTGGCCGAGGTCAACCAGGTACTTATCCTCAACAGGCTCCGCCATCGCGTTAAGCTGCGCGTCGACGGTGGCATCAAGACGGGCCGCGACGTGGTCATCGCGGCCATGCTTGGCGGCGAGGAGTTTGGGGTGGGTACCGCCGCCTTGGTGGCCATGGGCTGCATCCTGGTGCGCCAGTGTCACTCCAACACCTGTCCGGTGGGCGTGTGCACGCAGGATCCCAAGCTGCGCGAGAAATTCAGCGGTTCGCCGGAGAAGGTCGTCAACCTTTTCACCTTCATTGCCGAGGAGGTGGCCGATATCCTGGCCTCCCTCGGCGCCCGCTCGGTCGAGGAGATCATCGGGCGCTCCGACCTGCTGGCCCAGGTGAGCCGAGGCGCCGCCCATCTCGACGACCTCGATCTCAATCCCATCCTCGCTCAGCCCGACACCGGCGGCTTGGCACGCCACTACGATCAGGAAGGCCGCAACGAGGTGCCGGACACTCTCGACGCCCAGATGATCAAGGATTCCCAGCACATACTGGACGCCGGTCAAAAAATGCAACTGACCTACACGGTGCGCAGCACGCACCGCGCCGTGGGCACGCGCATCAGTTCCATGATCACGCGGCGCTACGGAATGAAGGCGCTGGCGCACAACCACCTGAGGGTGCGCCTGCGCGGCTCGGCGGGACAATCGCTCGGCGCCTTTGCCGTGCAGGGGCTGACCCTCGAGGTCATGGGCGACGCCAACGATTACGTGGGCAAGGGACTATCGGGTGGCATCATCATGGTCAAGCCGCCCGTTTCCAGCCCCCTGGAATCTAATACCAATACCATCATCGGGAATACCGTGCTCTACGGCGCGACGTCGGGAAAGCTGTTTGCCGCCGGCCAGGCCGGAGAAAGGTTCTGCGTACGCAACTCGGGCGCTGAGACGGTGGTCGAGGGGTGCGGCTCCAACGGTTGCGAATACATGACCGGCGGCGTCGCCGTGATCCTCGGCCCCACCGGCGCCAACTTCGCCGCCGGCATGACCGGCGGCATGGCCTACGTCTACGACCCGGGGGAGGAGCTCCCTGTGCGCATCAATCCCGACGCCGTCGTCTACCAGCGCATAGAGACCGACTACTGGGAAGGGCTCGTCAAGGGGCTCATCGCCGAGCACGTCGAGCGGACAAATTCGCGCTTCGCCTACCAGTTGCTCAACGACTGGGACCTGGAGGTGAGCAGGTTCTGGCAGGTGATTCCAAAGGAGATGCTGGACAAGCTGGAGCATTCGGTCAGCCGGGAGACGCCGCCCGAAAAAATGGCCGCGGCGGGGGAGTAGGTTGCCGCCGGCGGAGACCAAGACATGCGGCTATGGCTATTCGTCGCGGGCCTGAATGGAACCTTGGCGGTAATGGCCGGAGCCTATGGCTGGCACTGGCTGGAAGCGGCGGACTCGGGACTGCGCGATATCTTCATGATGGCCGTTCAGTACCAGATGTGGCACGCCCTCGCGTTGCTGGCGGTCGCTTGGCTGGCCGGCCGGGAGGAGGGGAAGGGCACCGTTGTCCCGCATGTCGCCGGGGGGCGTTCACCTTGGGCACCGTGCTCTTCTCGGGCTCGCTTTACGCGCTCGGGCTGGGCGGCTCGGTCCCGGTGCCGGGCGCGGCGCCCATCGGCGGCGGGCTGCTGATGATCGGCTGGGCGGCGTTGATGGTGGTGGCGCTCAAACGCCCCTAGGTTATGGACAAATAAACCAACTCGTTGAGTAACGATGTCCGCTATTGGTCGCAAAGTGGAACTTGGGTGTCGTCGCCACTGATTTCTGCTCCTGACCGATACTGTTGATAGAGTCGGTTGGAGGCGGCTTTCGATGTCCGCAATGGCTATGAGCGGACTTGACAGCAAGGGCCGCGCGACATCTGCTTCGGGATGCAAAGCCTACATCGGCGTGGCGAGCAAACATCCAATCAAGACGTCATATATTTAGGGGCTTATTCACGCCTTAGATCAACTTCGGTCTAAGGCGTGAATAAGCCCCTAGGCGGCTGCGCGGATGGCGGCTGCCTTCACCTTGTCGTCCACGTTCTTTTCGAACTTCACGAAGTTTTCCTCGAACAGGGAGCGCAGATGGCGCGCCGCGGCGTCGTAGGCATACTTGTCCTTCCAGGTGTTGCGAGGGTCGAGAACATCGGCCGGCACGCCGGGGCAGCTATCCGGCACGAGCATGCCGAAGTTGGGGTCGGCCCGTGTCGCCACCCCGACCAGTTGCCCGTCGAGGGCAGCGTTGACCATGGTCCGAGTGTGGGCGATTTTCATGCGCTCGCCGCCGCCGAAGCCGCCGCCGCTCCAGCCCGTGTTGACGAGCCAGCAGTCGGTGCCGTGCTCCGCGACCTTCTTGCCCAGCAGATCAGCGTACACCGTTGGATGGCGCAATATGAAGGGCGCCCCGAAGCACGTCGAGAAGGTGGCCGAGGGCTCTTTCACTCCCTTTTCCGTCCCCGCCACCTTGGCGGTGTAGCCGGAAAGGAAGTGGTACATGGCCTGATCTGGGGCCAGCCGGCTCACCGGCGGCAGCACGCCGAAGGCATCGCAGGTCAGCATGATGATGTTCTTGGGGTGTCCGGTGAGGCCGGTCTCCGAGGTGTTGGGGATGTACGATAGCGGGTATGAGGCGCGCGTGTTTTCGGTGAGGGACGCGTCGTCCAGGTCGAGGGAACGGTCGTCCATGTTCATGATAACGTTCTCGAGGACGGTGCCGAACATGCGTGTCGTGGCGTGGATTTCGGGCTCCGCCTTGGGGCTCAGGTTGATCACCTTGGCGTAGCACCCTCCCTCGAAGTTGAAGAGGCCATTGTCCGTCCAGCCATGTTCATCGTCGCCGATGAGGGTGCGCGAGCTGTCCGCCGAGAGCGTCGTCTTGCCAGTGCCCGAAAGCCCGAAGAAAAGGGCGCTGTCGCCATTCGGGCCGACGTTGGCGGAGGCGTGCATGGGCAGTATGCCCTTCGCCGGCAGCAGGAAGTTCATGATCGAGAAAACCGACTTCTTGATCTCGCCGGCATAGCCGGTGCCGCCGATCATCACCATGCACCTTTCGTGGTCGACCAGGATGAAGACCTCGGAGTTGGTGCCGTCGGTCTCCGGGTCGGAATGGAAGCTTGGCGATTGAATGATGGTGAAGCCGGGCTCGAAATCCGCGAGCTCATCGGGCTTCGGCTGGATGAACATGTTGTGGGCGAACAAGTTGTGCCATGCCGTCTCGGTGATGACGCGGACCGGTAGCCGGTGTTCCGGGTCGGCTCCGGCGAAGCAGTCCTGGATGAATACGTCGCGCCCCTGCAGGTAGGCCATGAAGCGCTTGTGCACGGCGTCGAATTTGGCCTGATCGATGGGGCGGTTAATGCCGCCCCACGCGATGTCGTTCTTGCTGGTCGGCTCCTCGACGATGAACTTGTCGTTGGGGGCGCGGCCGGTGTTGAGGCCGGTGTGGCAGACCAGCGCGCCGCCCGGCGACGCGTTGCCCTCGTGGCGCCTCAGGGCCTCTTCGTAAAGAGCCGCAGCCGAGTAGTTCCAGTGAGCCACGTCCACGTTTTGAATGCCGTGATTCTCGATACCGTAGCTGCTGATATATGGCCCTAGTTGCTGCACGTTTTCCCCCCGCGACGACGTTTGTGAAGTGCTTCTTCGTTGCAATTATTACAGGTTCGGAAACTCGGCGAAAGAGTGCAATTGGCGGTGCTCCCGAACAGCGCCAACCACTCCCCGGCGGGATTAGATTGCTTGTTTGCGCGTGCAGCCACGCGAACATCGCGGTCGCGAGGATGGCGTCGTCGCGCCCATCCTACCGCAAGCCCCCGGGGGGGGGCATAAAGCGGCGCTTGATTCTCGGCGCCGCTGCGACATGATGAGCCCCACCATGAAATCCGTGATTGTCGTCCTGGCGGTGTTCGCCGTGTTCAGCGTGACGGCGCCGGTAGCCGCCGGCGAGTACCGTCTCGGCGCGCTTGTGGTTGAAAAGTTCTGGGCGCGGGCGACGCCGGGCGTGGCGCGCAACGGCGCGGCTTACGTGACGATCGGGAACCGGGGCCGGGACGCGGACCGTCTGATCGCCGTATCCTCGCCCGCCGCCGCGCGGGCGGCGCTGCACTCTCACGCCATGGAGGCGAGCATTATAAAGATGCGCCCCGTTGCCGCCGTCGAGGTCGCCCCCGGCGCAGTCACCGCCATGAAGCCGGGTGGATTGCACATCATGCTCAAGGGGCTGACGGCGCCGCTCGTGGAAGGTGGGAGCTTCCCCCTGACCCTGACCTTCGAGCGCGCCGGCACGCTCACCCTCAAGGTCACGGTCATGAAGATCGGCCCGCGTCACGAGAAAAAATAGGGAACGGCGGCGGCGGGCGGGGTGCCCGCCGTCTCAGGACGGCTCCAGGCGCCGGTAGAAGTAACCGGTCAACGCGCCGAGCAGCATCCAAAAAAGGCCGGTGATCACCAGGGTGGCCACCGCGAACTGGGAAGCCAGCTCGGCGGGCAGCGGGCCCGGCCCTATTTCGTGTCCCGGCGCGCCGACCAGATGGGGGACGAGAATCAAGGTGCCCCCGGCGATCTTGGCGACGCGCGGTCCGGCCAGGAAGATCAAGGCCAGGCTGCCGGCCGTACACGCCGCCGTCGCCAGCCACCAAAGCTGACGTTCGTTGAGGTCGGCAGCCTGCATGCCCGGCAGTTCCGGGGGCAGGCCGAAGGCCGGCGACAGGTAGAAGGCGGCGAAACCGCAAAGTCCCCACAGGATGCCTCTTCGCCAGTCGACGCCGCGCCCGGCCAGCGCCACGGCGCCGGTGAGCAGGAAGGCGAAGCCGATGGAGCTCAGCATGTCGGCGAGGAAGGTATAGGCGCTGCGCTCGATACCGTCCACCGGCGCCCAAGATTCGTCCTCGGCGGCAGTGGCTGCGGCGACACCTTGCAAATGGGCGGGAGCGGCGGTCTCGTAGACCTCGGCCTGCAATATCAGCGGCGTCGTCTTTATCATGTGGGCGCCCCACACGAAAATACCGGCGATGGCCCCGGCGCCCAGCGCCGTCAGGACAATCCGACCAAGCATGAGTGTGTCTCCCCTGTCTTCAGTGGCAGGGGAACGACATGGCGTGGCGGGCGTCGTGGGCGGCGTTGTGGAGGATCTCTGGGCTGGCGAAACCGGTGCCCCACACCAGGAACAGCCCGAAAACGACGGTAAGCACGGCGGGCAGGGCTAAAGCGGCACGCTGCTGCGCCGCAGGGTGGGTCTGGGAAGTAGCGATACTCATCATATCCTCCGTTCCGGCAATCTTCGGTCAACAATGTCAACCGCCACCGCAAACGGACAACCCGCCCCACCGATGTCGCCCTGTCCGGCAGGTTAGCGATGACACGAGATGGCCGGTCTCCTGGCTCGCGGCTCGGTGCGAAAGCTTCACCTTCCCAGGCTCCGCTTCGGCAGAGGCCCAGTGGCTCCCGAAACACCCACTCGCCGCCCACAGTTGCGGGGGCAGCCACGGCATTGGCCTGAAAGGAATTCGGACCGCACCGTATTCCCGTTTCATCTCCTTAACGGAGAACCATCGAAGAGACTATAATTTCGCCACAAATGCGCCGTCAATTGCTTATCGCCGGATTGTCCGAAAAAAAGGAAAGTTTTCCGGGGATGCCGGCGGTGCCGTGTTTTTGGAATTTGGAGACACAGCTAATGCCCCATACCATTGCCCTGGTCGACGACGACCGCAACATCCTGACCTCGGTGTCCATGGCGCTTGAGGACGAGGGGTTCAGGGTGACCGCTTATTCGGGTGGCGCCGAAGCGTTCGAGGGACTCGAACGCCAGCCCGTGGACCTCGCGGTGCTCGACATGAAGATGCCGCGCATGGACGGCATGGAACTGTTGCGCAAGATTCGCGAGAAATC
>PVBE010933523.1_pt1 | contig 25986 bp, 24 predicted proteins | sample 1631181 | NCBI WGS metagenome assembly PVBE01 (sample SAMN08397723, study PRJNA350692) | Marine metagenome, whole genome shotgun sequencing project. | isolation source: water | place: Pacific Ocean | collected 2012-04 | reverse complement strand
CGGAATAAATAAGAGAAAAACACACCGGAAATAAGGAACCCTTCACGTGAAATCAAACCAATACCTATTCGCCTCTCTCTTCGTATGTCTTCTCTCAACATCTCTTCTCGCCCAGGAATCGGATCTGTATGGAACCGGGGGAAGAGAAAGAGGAATGGGGGTCGGGGTCGCTTCCCCAAAAGGACATAGCTCTCTCTACTACAACCCGGCGGGGCTCGCCCGAACGATGACCCTCGATGGCAGGGTCGACCTGAGCCTGCACTCCGGATCAGCGTCGGTATCCTCGCCCAATCCAGAATTTAACCAGGACGCAGAGAATGAACTCGGCTCATCGGCATTCCTGGGCGTGGGAATCGCCAGTCCTGTCAGTATGGACGAATGCCCCACCTGCCAGAAAGATAATGCGATGATTGCACATACCTGTCCCATCTGCGGAACGAATCTTCCCTCTGCAAGCGATTCCGCCTGGTATGACGCGCTCTACTGGGGGGTATGGTTCGAATTTCCGGTCACCGATGGAACACAGGTAGGCCTTACCTCCGACCAGCAGAACCCCGAATGGGCGCAATACGGACGGACCACAAGCCGGTTGGCCGCCTCCCTCGGCCTCGCTTATCGAGTCAATGACTGGTTCTCGGCGGGATTTTCGGCACATCTGGTTTACGTCAGTAGCGGTGAGATCACAAACGAGGTACTGGCCTTCAACTCAGGGGCAGAATACTCCAACATTGAGATCAATCAGGGAGTCGACTTTGCCGGAGCTGTAAATCTTGGGCTCCTCTTTAAGGCAACCGAAAATATCGATGTCGGCCTCACCTTTCGTTCCGAGAGAGCCGGACAAACGAATAGCGACTCTTCTACCTATTTGAATATTCTGAATAATACGTACACATCAACAACGGAGTTCAAGATCCGATCGACGCCCGGATTTTCCCCGGCGCAAGTCGCTGCGGGCATGGAGTGGATGATCAATGAACGTTGGAGTGTGGCGTTCGACCTTACCTGGATGAACTGGTCCGCTTATGAGGGGCCGTACAGCTTTTTGATAACCGGTGGAGGTACCGAAACGGTAACCATGCCGGTCCAGAAGCCGGGTCACAAGGATATCATCGTCCCCCGGGTCGGAGCAGAATATATTGTCAATGAGACATGGAAAGTCCGGGGAGGGTACGGATACCGTCAAAACCCCGCCACCGAACAGGACGGCCTCATGAACGTAATCGACAACTCAGCCCACATGTTCAGCTTCGGTGCAGAATACAAGATCAACAAGACGATGAGTATCGATGCCTTCCTCCAGATCCATCTCTTTGAGAAGCAGTCGACCGTAGAAGATCCGGCGAAACATGTACAGAACGTAAACACCTCTGATGGATCCCCGGCCACCATTACATCAACACCAGAAGCGCCTACCTGGTCGGCATCGGGAACCTTCTTCCTGATCGGCTTTAGCTTCAATTTTGTTCTGTAGCCAAAACCTCTTCCCGCAGGAAGTCGAGGATCAGGTCCCGGGTCATGCCGGGATACTCCATGTGCGGAACATGCCCACACTCCGGATAGATAAAGAGGCGTGAATTCGGCATCACTTCGTGCAACGCCTTGCCGCTCGAGAGATAAGTAATCCTGTCGTTCTCCCCCCAGAGGAGAAGCGTCCGCGCTTTGATCTTCTGAAACTCTTCGGCATATTCCAGGAACTCCCGGAAATCGAGTTGCCGGGCGGTTTGTCGCATCGCCCCCATCACGCCGGGAAAGCGCATCTCATGCGCATACTCCTCTAAATCCTCCGGATGAATCTTCTCATCATCATGATAGACCTTCCCAAGCCCGATTCGGGCCACTAAACCCTTCGGAGCGATGTGGGTCGTCCAGGCAAAGAGCGACCCGACCACCGGGACTCGCAGGAGACGCAAGAGAAAAGGAAAGGGTTGGGGCATCGAAGCGGGCGCGAGAAGGACAAGCCGCTCGACCCGTTGGGGTTGGTTCATCGCAACGTAAAGCGACATCCCTCCCCCCCACGAATTCCCGATCAGGGTCGCCTTCGGGATCTTCAACCTCTTGAGAAATTGAAGAACCCGCTCCCCATGCGCCCCGATCGAGTAATCCCCCTCCGCAGGCTTATCCGAATAACCCGCCCCCATCGTCTCCAGGGCCAGAACGCGATATCCCGCGCGGACAAAATCGTCAAAAAGAAAGCGCCAATCGTAGAGGGAACCGCCCAGTCCATGTAGAAGAACGAGAACCGGACCCTCTCCGCGATCCCAATATTGAAGTGATACCCCCTCGATCGTCATCGACTTCTCCACCCCCGCGTCGATCTTCGCCCGCCGGTAGCCCGAGGGTTGCACAGGAGTCGAGCAAGAAATAGAGGTTAAAAGAAGAAGGGCCAGGAAGAGAAGGGATCGCATCCCCAGAGAATACAACGCACTGCGTCATCAGTCCAGAAACCCCTAGATTTTTTTCTTTCTGACTTTGAGGCACAGTTTCCGGCCTCGACGGACGATCCAATTAAAAAGGAGGAATCGATGGCCGACCTGTCCCACCTGGGAACAACCCCGATCCCTGGAGATACCCCGACCGGTGTCGATGCAAAGCGGGAAGACACCTTCCGGGAACTGAAAACGGAGATCGGGAAACTCGGCTCGATGGATCCCCGTGTCGACTGGGGGAAAGTCGTGACTCTCTCTACAGACCTCCTCACCCATACAACAAAGGACCTTCTCGTGGGCGTATATCTCACCGCCGGGCTCTGGGACAAAGAGGGCTTTCCCGGCTTTCTCTCTGGGCTCACCGTGATGGAAAAGATGGTCGAGACCTACTGGGAGGACCTCTTCCCCGAAAAAAGCCGTATGCGGGGACGCCTCAACGCCCTCGAGTGGCTCACGGAGAGAACCGAGAAGATCATGGCAAAAGAAGCCCCTCCCACAGAGGGGGATCGAAAGAAGCTTACCGAACTGGTCGAGGCGACGGAATCCTTCCAAAAGGCGGTCGAATCAAAATTGGAAGGAGAACAGACCACCCTTCCCCGGTTTACCCGGGTTTTCCGTGATCGACTCGGAAGTATCCCGGAGCCAAAGCCGGAACCGAAACCCGAGCCCAAACCGGAACCGAAGCCCGTGCCGAAACCGGAACCGAAGCCCGTGCCGAAACCGAAACCCGCCCCCAAGCCGAAAAAACCGAAAGGGCCACGCAAATGGACCTTCCTCCGGATAAGTGTCTACGCATTCCATTGGATCATCATTCTGAACTTCATCGTTGAGATCGCCTATGCGGGATACATGGTCTTCAACATCCTTCGTCCGGAAGGGGGAGCGGGAGGGCCACTCTTTGAACGCGCGCTTGAGATCCCCCATGAACAGATGGTCACCCGAAGACTGTACGCCATGGAGTTCTGGATCGCCGCCGCAGGCCTCGCCATCTACCTTGCCCTGACCGAAATTGGGCCACGACTGAAACAGTTCCGCTCAGGAGGAAAGTGATTTCTCCCGAAGGAATCCGATCATGATCAAGGCCTGCCCTCCATAATAAGCCGGCCACGTAATGTAGTGGCTTCCCGGAACATGCGAGACAAACTGGTTATAGGCAATAAGCGTATCAGAGCCCATGTAGAGAAGAGCCCCCACCGTAATCCATTTCCCCCGGTACCCCGGAAGAACCGTTAACACGACCATCGCGGCAATGGCTACCATGTAGACAGCCAGCGGAGGGATCATCCCCGGCGCCAATTTCGGAAGAAGAATCCATCCAATAAGAACCGCATATCCGAGAATGCCAAGGAGAAAACCAACCTTCCCCTTTGTCCACTCCACGCCGCGACGAACATCCGGAAGAAGCATCACGATGTAACAGAGATGCCCAATCAAGAATCCACCCACGGCAACCAAAAACAGATTTTCCTGCTTAAAGTCGAGAATCACATCGCCCACGCTATGAAAAAAGAGCCCCAAGGCGAGAGCCCACCTCTGCTTTGATTTGGGTCCCAGGAACATATAGAGGGAGAGCAACCCCACCGGGAACCATTTGAGAACCGGACTTCCCGGAACGGGCTGAAAATAGATCGAGACCCAGAAGGCGATCGCAAAGAGAACCGAAAGGAGGAGAAGAGCCTTCCCGAGAGAACCACTCTGTTTCGAATTATCCATTCACAAAAAACCTTTGCAAGAGAAGCGCCACCGAAACACCGAGGTAATTCCCCAGCGCAAAACCGATCAACCCTCCGGTCACCCCGGAGACAACCACCTCTCTATTCTGTAACCGGTCGGCAATCACCCCGATAAAGGCGGGGCTAAAAATAGCGGCCGAGGAGGTGATAATCCAGGTATCCCGGTCGACCTTCAAACCACTACAGAGCAGAAGGTGCAGAAGAATCGTTCCGAACAACATGAACGCCGTATAAAGAAGAATCCAGGGACTTCGGGTGAGGAGGGTTTCAAAGTTGGCCATCGTACCGATGCCGACACAGAAGATAAGCAAGATCCACTGCCCGCTCTCATACGTCCCCGGAAGGCTTCGAACCTTTCTCACAAAAGAGAGAAAGATCGCCAAAGAGGTGACAGAAAGAATCGTGGCGATTTCCCGGTACCCATCGGGAGCAATAAAGTAAGAGGCGGACCCGACCCCCGCGACGAGTACCCCGATAAGAACCCCAAAAATCTTTTGGCCAAGAGAAGGCCGCAACTTCAGAAGCCGGGTCGAATCGGTCTTTTCCCGCCTCCGGTCGACCGGAAAGGGGGGGAGAATTTTTCCGAAGACTTTTGGGCCCCACGAGATCAGAAAGAGAAAATAGAGCGAACAGAGAAGAACATCCGCTGCATTTACGAGGACAAACTGTTCCGGCTCCACCTGAAGTGCCGAACCGATCGCCGCCATATTGGGACTCCCCCCGGTAAAGGCCCCCACAAGCATCCCGGCAATTTTCCAATTGTCATCGATATGGTTCTGAAAGAGAAAGAACGCCACCACACTCACAATCGTCACCGCCGCTGCGGCCAATAGCGTTGAGAGAACCGTCGACTTCGCCAACCTCATCCAGCCGGCGATATCGACAGAGAGAAGGAGAAGAGGAAGAGCCAGAAGAACCGAAGCGTACGATCCGTATATCGCCACATCTTTGTGCAACGGAATCCCGGGAAGATTGGCCAGGAGAATCCCGATCGCATAACAGAGCACGACCGGACTGATCGTTTTGATCAATTTCGACTTTGCAGCCGCCCATGTGGTCAGGACAGGCACCAAAAGAAGAATCGCAGAATGAAAGAGAATCGTTTTCATCAGACAAAAAGAAGAACGCCAATCACGAGAAGGAGAACATGGACCACCGCCCGGAAAACTTTTTCGGGCGTACGCGCATGCAGAAATTCACCCAAGAGAATTCCACCGGCAAGCGCAGGAAGAAAAACAGACGCTTGAAGAACGGACGAACTCTCCACCCTCCCCTGTACCAGAAAACTCCCGAGCATCACAAAATTGAGCATCAACCAGAGAACGGCAAGGGTCGCACGAAATTGCCCCTTCTTCGGTAGCCGCCGGCTCGCATAAAGAACCACCATCGGGCCCGCCGTGGCGAAGAGCCCGTGAAAGAATCCGCCGCCGGCCAAAAAAGCTCCATTGACCCATTTGGAACGGATACCGGGATCGGAATTCAGAAAGGAACGGGAAAGCTCCTTGAGAGCGACAAAAATGACCAATCCCCCGAGGAACATTTTTAGAATCGACTCATCCCAATAAATTCCCCCGAGAATCCCAAGGGGAAATCCGACCACGACCCCCGGAAGAAGGCGTGTAAAAATGATCCGCCACTCGATCACATGCCGGCCCCGTACCGCAAGCCAGGTACTCTGCACGAGGGCATTCAAGACCAGGACAACGACCAGTTCGCCCAACGGAACAAATTGAACCCCAATCGAGAGCGCAATCACCGTCGCTCCAAACCCGATCGAGGTCTCGATCACTTGAGCGAAGAAGATCACAACAAGGAGGATCAGACCGATTGTGGAAAAAGGATCCATCACCTATCCGTTCAGGAAGTTCTCAGCATTATCACGGAGAAGAAGGGTCCGCACTTTCTGATCTCCCCGGGTGACATGAAGCGCCTTCGCCATCGACGCCGCGATGTGGTAGAAGGGCCAGTCTGAGCCGAAGAAAATCCGCTCCGGCCCAAGCCGGTCGATAAATTCTTCCATCGCTGGAATTCCAAGCCCGTGCGTATCGCACCAGACATTTTTATTCTCCGCCGCGATCTCAAGCGCCTCTTTCCAATCCCGATTCCCGGAATGGCCGAAGATAAAACGCATCTTCGGGAAACTCTTCAAGGGTTCGATATACCCCTTCATGGCGGAATATTTCCACGAGTCTTTCGGCCCCACAGACGCCCGACCCGAATTCCAGATCACGGGGAGATCAAGTTCCTCGCAAAGAGCATAGATCTTCATCGCCGCCGTATCGTTGGGGTAAAAGCTCTGTACGGAAGGGTGAAGCTTCACCCCCCGAATCCCGTACTTTCTCTTCTGCAAACGGAGTTTCTTCTCCGCATTCTTGTCCCGCGGATGGACCGCGCCCCAAAGAACAAGTCGATCCTGTGCTCCCGCCTTCTGAATCCCTTCGTACCACTCCCGTGTCAGGTCTTCGTTTTTGGTCAACTGAGGAGCTAAAGAGAGAATCCACGACTTCGCCACACCCGTTCGATCCATATCATCAAGAAGATTCGGGATCGTATGGGTCTTCCCGACCTCGCTACCGGAAGTGAGCGTCTTTCGAAACTCCGTCTCCATCCTTTCCAGGACGGCGGGCGTCGCATTCTTGTTTACATATATGTTGAGGTCGAGCGGTGCAACCGGATCGACATTGTCAAAATCGAACCAATAGTGCGTCTTCGGAGTCTTCGCCAGGAGATCGATTTTCGGAGCCATCAGAACGGCGATTCCGAGGTGGCTATGAACATCGATCGCCCCGGGTACATTTTTCTCGGTCAGGCGGAGTTTTCCGTCCGCATCAAGCTCGAAATAAGGCAGATCGGCCAACCCTTTGAACCCTTGCACCCTCGTCGGGATCGTCGAACCACAGCTCATTAGAGAGGGTCCGAGAGCCGCAATCGCGGCCGCTCCCTTGAGGAAAGCGCGTCGGTCGAGACCGTCGAGGAAATCCTTGTTTTCACGCATAGACACCTCCGAAGTCAGAATGAGCGGGTTGTTATACCGCGGACGTCGAATGAATGCAAAGCTTGACTCGCCCCCCCATGGCAGCCTACGATCTCGCGCCGATGTGGAAAAGACGGTTAATTCAGCGCCTTCTTCGATTTCGATACCTCTCCTTCTTCCTGGTACTCGGAATCACCGTTTTCGCTACCACCCAGGCCTTTCCCCTCACCTTTCTCAGCTCGATTGAAGCGTGGTTCCTCGAAGGGGATCCGAGCCTCGACGTTTATCAGGAATTTCTCAAACGATTCCAATCGGATGAAATCATCGTGGTCGGGGTCTTCTCGGAAGAGGACGACAAGGAGAAAGACCTCTTTACCGAAAAAGGGATTGCGGCGATTCGGAAAATTGAAGAACGAGTTTCCAACGTGGAGCATATTCGTGATGCCCGCTCCATCATTCGAATGAAGGTCCTCGAGAAAACCACGATCCCCTTCCTCGGAACCACCGTCGTGCCTGCCCCTCTCTTCCAGGAAGAGTTCTCTCCCGAAGAATTACGAGAACGGATCGAGAGTTACCCACTCGTCTGGGGAACGTATGTTTCCGATACCGGTCGGGCGACCGCGATTATCCTGGAACTCTCCAAAGACATCAGTGACCTGAACGAAATGTCGGCTCTTGTAGAGACTCTTCGTACCATCGCCAAAGAAGAGAGTAAAGATGGGATTCGTGTTCGCCTCGCCGGGATGCCGCTCCTCGATGCCGCCTTCTTCAGCTATAGCCAAGGCGATTTTATGATGCTGGGGCCCGCCATGGCGGCCATGGTGGTACTCATCACCTTCATCGTTTTCCGGAGATTTGCGGCCGCGTTAATCCCGCTCTTTATTGTTGTTCAGACCTGTTTGTGGACCTTTGGATTGATGGGGATTCTGGGGATTCCCTTGAATGTCGTCTCTTCCGCTCTGGTATCGGTCATCATGGCGATCGGGGTCGCCGATTCCATTCATATTCTGAGTAACTACGACCAGGAAAGACGCAAAGGTCGCTCAACAAAAGAAGCGATTGAAAACTGCATGACACACCTCTTCGTCCCGTGTCTCTTTACTTCTCTGACAACCGCCGCCGGCTTTCTCTCTCTTATGGCCACTGATCTCGGTCCCGTCCGGGAGTTCGGTTGGCTTTCTTCGGTCGCGGTCATGATCGCGTTCCTCCTCACGTTTACGTTCATCCCGGTCCTTCTCCCCCTCATTCGCCCTTCGGGAAAAGAAGAGGCGGAAAAAGATCTTCTTAACCGGCTCCTCGTTCGTTGGGCGACCCCCTCCCCAAGAAAACAGAAGATCATCATCATTGTCTCGATCCTGTTTGTGGGCCTCGCCATCTGGCGAATCACCAAGCTCGATCCAGGACCCAATCCAATCAACTACTTCCCCAAAACCGATATCCTTCGACAGGACATGGAGGCGATCGATAAATCCCTTTCCGGAAGCACCTCCTTCGAATTAATGATCAAAACCCCGGAAGGAGATCTTGCCGATCCGGAGGTCCTTCAAAAGCTCGATGAACTCGCCCAATGGATTGAGGGAGAGACGAAGAACACTCCCGGAGTAACCGGAGTCTTCTCCGTCCTCAACCTGATTAAGGAGGTCGAACGGATCAAGGGTGGAGGGAGCCCGGAAGCGGCCGTACTTCCGAAAACCCGAAAAGAGATCGAACGGATCTATCAACACTTCCGAAAGAGTCCGGAAGGAAAAAAGATCCTCCACTCTCTTCTTCAATCGAATGAGTCGGTTGGACGAATGACGGTCCGGGTACAATTGTCGGAAACACAGGTTCTCATGAACTGGGTACCCCGCCTCCGGAAGAAAGTCGTCGAAGAATACAATCAAGAGGGAATACAGATCCAGGCGACCGGATATGTAAAATTGATCTCCGATATGTCGGGCTATCTCATCCGCGCCCAGATGAGAAGTTTTGGAATCGCTTTCGTTCTGATCGCGATCCTCATGTTCCTTATCCTCCGGAACATCCGACTCGGACTCTTCGCTATTATTCCCAACCTCGTTCCGATCATCCTGGGAATGGGGCTCATGCAGGTGATCGGAATCGACCTCAACCTCGGGACGGTCATGGTCGGCAGTATCGCCCTCGGTCTTGTTGTCGATGACGCGGTCCATTTCCTCGTCCGAATGAAGCAATATACAAAAACAAGCGACACCATTGAGGAAGCGGTGATCCATACCGTAAAAGAAACGGGTCATGCCATCCTCGTCACAAGCCTCGCCCTCGCATGCGGCTTCGCGATGCTCTGTATCGGCTCTTTCGCCCCGAGCATCAATTTCGGGATTGTGGCTGCCGAAACGGTCATCTTTGCGGTCGTCGCTGATCTCGTTCTTCTTCCGGCGGCGCTTCTCCTCATTCGCCCGAAGATCTTAAAATCGGGGAATAAATAAGCCCTTTCCTCCGTCTTAAGGGTCTCTATTTTCCGATTCAAAAACAGTATAATCCGCGACTCATGAATAACGACGTGACCCAAAAGAAAATTTTTCATCGCTGGTCTCCCCTTGCAGCGAGCTGGCTCCTCATGGCGATTGAACTCCCCATGGTGAGCGCCTTCGTGGCGCGTATGGAGAATCCCGAGATCAATCTCGCGGCGTACGGGGGGTTGATCTTCCCGCTCGCGCTCTTGATCGAATCCCCGATCATCATGCTTCTGGCCGCTTCAACGGCCCTCTGTAAAGATTGGAAGTCGTACGTCAAAGTCCGCCGATTCATGCTCGTAACGGGAGGGCTTCTTACCGTCCTGCACATTCTCGTCGCTTTTACCCCACTCTATTACGTAGTCGTCCGGACCATTATTGGGATTCCTGAGCCGGTACTCGAACCGGCCCGAATCGGATTGATGATCATGACCCCCTGGACCATGGCCATTGCCTATCGCAGATTCCAACAGGGGGTTCTGATTCGATTTAATCGCTCTGGGGTGGTGGGAAAAGGAACGATGATTCGCCTTGTCACCTTAACCTCTTTCCTCGTTCTTGGATTTTTCTTCACCGCGCAACCCGGAATCATCATCGGATCCTTCGCCGTAGCGATGGCGGTCACGAGTGAGGCAATTTTTGTCGGGATCTCTGTTCAATCGACCCACCGGGGTCCCCTGCGGAAAGCGATCACCCTCTCTCCCGCCTTGACCTGGAAGGGATTCACGAAGTTCTATACCCCTCTGGCGCTCACTTCCTTCATGAGCCTTCTCATATTACCGCTCGGAAGTGCTGCCTTGAGCCGCATGCCGATGGCAATTGAATCTCTCGCCGTCTGGCCGGTCGTATCGGGGCTGCTCTTTCTTCTTCGCAGTAGTGGAATCGCGTACCAGGAGGTTGTCGTGGCGATGCTCGATGAACCGGAAGGCTATCCGAAGTTGAAAAGATTTACCTGGGGGTTGTCTGGAGGTTTGACCGCGGTGCTTCTTCTGGTTGCGGCGACCCCTCTTGCTCTCCTCTGGTTTCAGGACATCTCGGGACTCACGGCGGATCTCATTCCTCTGGCCAGGACGAGTCTCTGGATCGGGGTTCTCTTTCCCGCCCTCACCGTCTTTGTCCATTGGTACCAGGGAATCCTCATGAACCGTCACCGAACCCGGGGCGTGACAGAGGCGACCGGAATCTTGATGGGGGTCGTCTCCATCGTGCTCTTCTTCGGCGTCGCCTGGGGAGAAGTATCCGGTCTGATCTTATGGCTGGTGGCAATCGGAATCGGGGCAACCGTGCAGATTTTCTGGTTGATCTACTGCTGCCATAGGACTCGTACCCTTGGGGATACGCCGAACCCGATCCTTCCGGATCCTCTTGAGATAGGAAGCACGACGGGGGAATGAATCCTCCGTTGGAATCCACAGATCAGAAAAACGAGCGATTCTCCAGAGCATAAAACCTCCTCTTCGTCTCTCTGTGTGGTAAACGCACCTCCGATTGAAAATGACCAAAATATTTTAACTAAAATGCGATTATTCTTTGGCCGCTTTATAGACCAGATCAAGAGCCTTCTGTGCGCTTAAGGTGGGAAGGAAATCCTGCCAGAACGCCGGAGCGATATGCCACCCCTTTTCTTTGCGCTCGATCCTCACCCAGAAGTCTTTCTGAAAACCATCCTCTGAAAGGAAAACCGCCACCATCGCTTTCTCTTTCTTGGGATCGTAAAGATATTCTTTGAAGACAACCGAAATCTCCCCGACTTCATCTTTCGGGGAAAATCGTTCCGGATAAAACGTATCGATGCGGTGTGTTTTCATTTTGCTTTCTCCTACATCAGGAAGAATTGGATGCCTTATCTTCCGAAGCCTTACTTCCTGAAAATCAGCAACCCCTTCTTTTTTCCACTTTCTCTGATATCGGGTCTGAACAGGAATGTCCCCTCTCGTCCGATTCACTTCGAAGAGATCTCCGGGAACTCCTTCCAGAAGCCACTCGGCATACGGAGCTTGATCGGTAACCAAATAGACTTCCCCCCCATCACAAAGACGACTCGCGACGAGAGTAAGAAAGGAAGTGTCGAACGTTCGCTTTTCCATCGATCGCCGCTTTGGCCACGGAGAAGGAAAAAGGGAACAAATCCCCCCGACCGATCGGGGAGGGAAGAGGTATTTTAATGCCGCCCTTCCATCTAATTTCATCACCCGGGCATTTTCCACTCCCCTCTGCTCCATTTTCCGGATCGCTCTCTTGATACAACTCCAACGTAGTTCGAGGCCGAGCCAATTCTTTTCCGGTTCTTCCTCGGCACAGCGAACGAGATATTCCCCGTCCCCAAAACCGATCTCCAGTTCCATCGGGGCAGATCGGTCAAAAATAGAAGACCAATCTGTCGGGAGATCTTTTACGGTAGGTAGAATTAACGGGTGGAGGCTCTTATACGAAGGTTTCATCGCTTTCTCCACCATACTATGAACGAAGAAAAAGACCCAACAGATCCTCAAGCCAAACGGAACAACAGCCGATAATAATATACAGCAGAGAGTTTGTGCGTTTTTTGAACCAGGGAGGGGTATTCGTTCGCAAGGATGCGAACGATCCCGTGCTGCCCGCAGCGACACAAGGAGGTGTTGCCATGGGATTAACATCCTTATCTTTTTTTCAGGTTCCCCCAGCCGACCCGTCTGGAGTACCCCGTCCATTACGACCGGACACAGGACGATTCGACCGAAGAGATCCAGAAACTCGCCACGCGGAAAATCCAAAGGAACAGAACTCCTTCTCTTGGTCGAAAGAGAGTCTCACGATTTCCGTTCAATTCCATTTTGAGAAACAGGCCCAAACCACCACGGGGCCAAAATTTGGAATGAACCGGATCGACCTCTCCTTCCAACATGAAAAAATAGAATCGGTGATCGACCAGAATCACCCTCGATTTTCTCCGGAGAATCCTGCGAGTTCATGGGAGGAACTGGCCCGTCACTTCAGCGTGGAAAATACGGCGGAGCGAATTACTCAATTTGTAACCAACGGATTCTCAAAGACCAGTTTCGGTGCCCAGAACGGACCGGACTCGCGACAGAAGTTTGTGGACTTCATTCTTCCTCACGTGCGTGAGGGGGTCGATTCGGCGCTTACCCTTTTTGGAACCCTTCCCCCCGAAGTCGAGAAGAATGCGGAGGCGACATACGCTCGAATACAGGAATCACTTGAGGAGTTCGCCCAGGGAAAGAATTTAGTATAAATTCCTCGACCACTTACATTTTATGAGCCTCCCAGGGAGACCTCCTTGGGAGGCTTTTTCCGTAACGGACTTCGCTGGAAAAAGAAGGGAAGATTTCATATCCTGACCGCCCGCAAACCATACACAAAGTTACGTAAGGAGCAAAAATGAGCGAACTACAAGTAGGAATGTCCGTACCGGACTTTACGTTGACCACCTTTGAAGCCGAAAGTGGAGGCTTTGGCGAAGTCAGCCTGGCCAAACAGAAAGAAGGGGGACGCTGGACCTGCCTCTTCTTCTATCCAGCCGACTTCACCTTCGTCTGAGCGACTGAATTCGCTGCTCTGGCAGAGCAGCAGGATCGCTTCAAGAAGATGGGGTGCGACATCGTTACCGTAAGCACCGATACTCAATTCACCCATCTCGCCTGGCAGCGGGAAGAAAAAGAGTTGGCGGAAGTCCGCTACTCCATGGGTGCCGACACGACCGGGGCTCTCGCGAAAACCTTTGGGGTCTATCTTGAGAACGCCGGACTCTCGCTGCGAGGAACATTCCTGATTAATCCCGAAGGCGTCCTCATGAATGCAGAAGTGAACTTCCTCAACATGGGTCGTAACATCGATGAGATCATGCGGAAGTTTAAGGCAAATATCTACCTCGCCAAGAAAGGCAACGAAGGGTGCCCCTCCAAGTGGAAAGAGGAAGGCGACGCAACCCTCACTCCCGGACCGGAACTGGTCGGACGGGTACACGAAGCGCTGAACAAATAATCGACACATCGAAAGAAGCAAAAACAGAAAAACTCCCGTGGATAAATCCGCGGGAGTTTTTTTAATTACAGAAACCTACAGGAACGATTCAAGGATGAATCGGAGAATGGGACTCTTCCGTGACATTTTCGAAGGCGTCATCGCTTTTTTATTCCGCTCTTCCGTTTCATGGCGAATCTTAGCGAGGATCGGTGCATATTTCGCATTATCTTCCCCCGCCTTTTTTTCCCACTCTTCGACGCAGATCTGCACATGTTCGAGTTCGTTCTGATCGAACCAGATTCCGTGCTCAGAACATTTATCGATGAGGATTCCGGTCGTAGAGGCGTAATTGAAACGATTCATCAATTCGCCACATTTGGGGCAGGCAAGCTCTTTCTGCTTATCCTCTTTGTCATGGAAGACCTGCTCGTTGATCCCTCGTACGAGACTCACCTCTTCTGCGTTGAACGTATTCTCACGAATATCGACGATCTGCTTCAATTCACCGGAGTCGAGCCAGCAACCACCGCATGATTCGCAAAGATCGACTTCGACCCCTTCATTAAAGTCAGTGACAAGGTCGCCCGGACAGGTGAGGCATTTCATAGGTAAATCCCCGATTAAGACCAAAATAGAACCTTTTTGGATTATAGGGTCCGAATGGCCAAGGGCAACGAAAAAGGGAGAAAGGGAAAGAGTTCTGGAGACCGGTAGAATTTTTTCAGGATCGGATAAATAATTCCTCCGAAACATACAATCCCCCTCCGAGACAGGGCACAATACGGGGGGAGGAATCGAACGATGACCGAAGCGGAACAGGAGAACGCGGGGGAGGCGGGACAAAAGAAGAGGCTGACGCGCAGGGGCGCGATTATTGGTGGGGCCGAAATCGCTCTTCTCATCAGAGAGAGAGTATTCGTCCATTTCCATGGATGTTTTCATGACCGATGCCTGAGGTGCTTTCACAACGCTTCCCTGTTCAGAACCACGCTGGCTGATCAGGATGAGGCCCATCACCCCAGTAACGATCAGTATCCATATTGCTTTTTTCATATGCCCGTCCTCCTGTTTTCACTCGCGTACCTTTCCAAAGAACATTTTCCCGACGCTATTCTGGAAAAAAAGAGCCTGTTTTTAGAAATATAGAGAAGAAGGGAGAGGGGCAAAAATCGCTCTTTTGGGGACAGACCTTGGCACTCTGCTCCTTTATTCGCTATTCTGGGGGGCACAACCAATGAAACCCCCATTTGCACCGGTCATCCTGGTTATCGATGACGATGAGCTTATCCGAAAAAGTCTCGGACGGGCTCTTCGGGGGGAAGGGTTCGAGATCCTCTTCGCCGAAAATGGAACGAGCGCACTCGAAATTCTCAAACAACAACCCATAGATCTCGCCCTTCTTGATCTGAACATGCCGGGAATGCCGGGAACGGAGACACTCGAACATATTCGCCGGGGAGGATACGACGTCGATGTCATTGTCTTGACCGCTCATGGAGATGTCACCCTTGCGGTCGAGTGTATGAAAACGGGTGCGATCGACTTCCTGGAAAAACCGTTCGAGGTGGAAGATCTGCGCCGAAGGATTCAACAAGCCTTGCAGAAAAGAATCCTCCGTAGGGAAGAGCAACAGCTGAAAGAACGTTTGAAACCCCGACTCGTCGGAAAATCGAAAGTTATGAAAGATCTCCTTGCGATGATGGAGCGGGTCGCGCATACGACGGAAATCATCCTGATCCGGGGAGAAAGTGGCACGGGAAAAGAGTTGATCGCCCGGCTCATCCACTCTCTTGGGCCCAATGCAGCAGAACCGTTTCTTCCGATCGACTGTACAACGCTGACCCCTACCGTCGTCGAAAGTGAGCTTTTTGGCCATATGAAAGGATCCTTTACCGGCGCCGATCAGCACAAGACAGGCCTTCTCAAGGCGGCCGGAAAAGGGACCGTCTTCCTCGATGAAATCGGAGATATGCCACTCCAACTGCAACCAAAACTCCTTCGCGCAATGCAGGAAAGAGAATTCCGCCCCGTCGGGGGAACCAAAATGGAAAAATTTAAGGCTCGGATTCTCGTGGCGACCAATCGTGATCTGGAAGCGCTCATGAAAGAGGGCCGAATCCGGGAAGATCTCTATTACCGGATCAACGTAATCACCCTCCAAGCCCCCCCCCTTCGTGACCGGAGGGATGACATTGTAGATCTCGCCCGTCACTTTATCCGGCAATATGACACCTCCCCCACCGGTCCACGCGATATCGATCCGCAAGCCGCCAAGGGACTCGAAAGTTACGATTGGCCCGGGAACGTACGGGAACTCGAAAATTCGATCCGCAGGCTCCTCGTCCTGCACCCTGAAGCGCTCATCACATCCGAAATGCTTCCCAACCAGTTCGCGCAGGCCGATGCGGAACCACTCCAGAAAGAGGCCTCCTCCTTATCCGATATCGAGGTCCACGCGATTGAATCCGCCCTGAAAACCTCAAAAGGAAATGTCACCACCGCCGCGAAAAAGCTTGGAATCAGTAAGAATACGATCTATCGAAGAATGAAAACCTACGGAATCAAACCTCCTCGAAAACCCCACTAAAACTCCTTTTTGATCCAATAAGAACCTTTTCCTGACCCACCTTGGGAAAAACCGTCCCAAACTGACATCGAAACCTGCATATTTTCACGTATCTTGATGGCACCATAATTGCATTAGGAATGCATGTGGGGGCCGGAATTTGGGGATTCCGACCGGATGGTTTCTGTATGGGAGTGATGGCGCCATGGTTATGGCTGGGGATTCGTATAACGAAAGTTTGAAGTCGAATAGGGCGGGAGAGAAGGGGAATGTGATGGAAAAGGACCATCTTTGGACCCATCTGAACAAACTGAATCAGATTCAGTCTCTTGGGTACCATGCAGCGGGCGTAACACACGAAACAAACAACGCCCTCGAAGCAATTCTCAATAACCTTACCGTTCTCTCCGAATACGCAGAGTCGATGGAAAAGGTGATTGAATCCTACCAGGCTCTTCTTCTGAAAAAGACCGCCCTCTCTCCGAAAGAGATCTCCGGCCTTGTCGAAGAGATTTCACAGAAAGAAGGTCTCGAAGAGATTCTCGCAGACATTCCCGATCTCATCTCTGAATCGATCGAAGGAACTCGAAAGATTCGTGATACCGTTGTCGGCCTGAAGACCTTCACCCAAATCCATGGAGAACAAAAAAAGGAATTTAATATTAACGAGGCGGTGGAGGCGATGCTGCTCACCCTCAAAAACGATCTCAACTTTACCGGCCACATTACCAAAAAACTCGAGGAGGTTCCGGGGGTGCAATGTTCCCCGGGGGAGATCGCCCATGCGCTGCTAAACCTCCTGCGAAATGCCGCAGAAACTCTCCCAAAACAGGGAGAGATCACGGTAGAAACGCATGCCGATGATCTCGAAGTGGAAATTCGAATCTCAGAGAAGGACAACGGGACTGCGGTAAAGAAAGTGGGAGACCCCTCCCAACCACCCGAACCTCTCCCCGAAAAAGATAACTTCGATCTTCGATTTCATCTTTCCTATGGGATCGTGCAGAAAAATCACGGGACACTTCAGGTGAAAAACGATTTTGAAAAGGGGTCGATCTTTACCATTCGGCTTCCCATTGCGCAGTCGCAAGAAAGCTAATTTCCCCGGATGTCACCGAGGAACTGATCGAGAGTTTTTCTCAACTCACTTCCTTCCCGGTAGTCGGCCGTACATACACGATCCACGCGGCCGTCACGGAAAAGGGTTTCGCTCTGCTCCCGTGCAGACTCCTCTTCCGGATTATAAACTGCAATCGCTTTCCCTCCGTATCGTGTAACGATGGTGAAGCAGGGAATGTCGGTCGGGCCATCTCCGATATAGATCATTTTCTCAAAAGGAACGGGACGCTCAGAATCGGGCATGACCCGATTCACGTCTTGATCCATCTCCAAAAGCCCTTTATTAATCCGAAAGAGCATCTGCGTCTTGGTTGTGTGCCCGATTGTCCTCTTCGGCCGCCAAAGATGACCTTCTTCATTCACATCATATTCACAACCAAATATTTTCCGGACATGCTGGAACAAGGAACTGCCTTTGAGAATTTCCAGGAGGCCCGCGGTAATGATGTAAAACTCAACATCCGGATAGGCAGAAAAGAAATCAGGAACCCCGGGATAAAAAATGAGCTTCGTACCCAAAGCATGAAGGTCCTCTGATTTCAGGGCGCGGAATGCGTCAAAATCGAGAAGATGCCACATCCAGGCGAGTTCCCGATCGTACCCTCTTTCCCGTACCAACTCCGTCGTCTCTTTCCAAAACTCTTCCGGCATGATTTCCCACGACCGGAACAGGGTATCCTCCTGCATATGATGGGGACTCAGGGTTTTGTCATAATCGAGAACGACCGCAATGGTCATAAATTAGGATTCGTTCTCAGAAAGGATTTTCAGAAGACGAGCGGTACTCGCCTTGGCCATTTCGGAAATTCGCTCCACCTTGTCTTCCTGAAATCCAAAGGAAGGAGCGATCCGCTTGAGAATCTTCATCTCCGAATCTTGAATAACCCCATCCGCCGCAAGAATGTCGGCAAATTCCATAAAAAGCGTAACCCGTTCGGAAGGATGCGCCGGAACGGGAGGAACAAAATCAGGGTCGTGATGGACTTTATTGAGAATCGCATGCGAGTCCTGAAGAGGAAGTCCTATTCGCTTCGCCAAATTCAGAAGAAGGATTCGCTCCTCCGGTTGAATTTCCCCGTCAACCATCGCAGCCATCGCGAGCGTCTTAAATCGCAACTTCGAATCCATTTCTGGCTCCAGTATATCTCAAAGGGATAAGAGGGTCTATAGACCGACCGCCACTCCATCTCGCCGGGGATCGGCTACACCAAGAAGAGCATTCGATACCGTCCGCTCCACCGCGTGAACACCACCAAAGAAAAGATCCTGCACCCGTCGCTTTACCACCGGACCGGGAAATTTCTGTGTAATCTGATCAAAGACTTCCGAAGAGAAGTCTCCCTCTACAAAAGCACGTCCCTCTTCCCAATGAACCCGGGGGGCACGGATTGCCTCTTCCAATCCCATCTTCTGGTAAAGAAGTCGATCGAGAACGCAGGTGAGTGCCGGGAAGATGCGAAGGCTACCGGGAGATCCCAGAGCAATGGTTCGCCCTTCCGAAAAAAGGATGGTGGGCGCCATATTGGCAACCGGTCGTTTGGAAGGGCCAATACTATTGGGTAATCCAGGACTCCGTTCCATATCGGAAATATCGTTATTGAGAAGAATCCCGGTTCCCGGCACCATCACGGTACTTCCAAAAAAGTGACCGATCGTCTGACTCATCGTCACAATCGTCCCCGCCCGGTCTATAATCGTAAAATGAGACGTTCCTCCTCCCGAAGGGGGTGCACTCCCCGAACCGGATAGATCAAGATTCATCTCAAGAAGATCGGGATCACCAATAACCGGGGTCATTGCGCAGAAAATTCTTTCCACCTCTTTTAAGAGAAAAAGACTTCTCTCCGCAGGATCAAGCGATACATCCTCAAGAGCCTTCAAGGCATGCACCATTCCTACCCCACCCCGACTCGGGGGGCCTGTCGTCGCCAGGCACACTCCTGCGATTTCCGCTCGGAGGGGTTTGCGCACGCGAATCTCATAATCGGAAAGATCCGATTCCCCCCAGACCGGGCCACTCTCATTCATCGCGCGGGTAATCGCTTCGGCCAACTCTCCAGAATAGAGGATCTCGAACCCTTCGGAAGCAACCCGATCAAGCGTACCGGCCAGATCTGTTTGCACCACCTTTTCCCCAAGGGGAATCCTCTTTCCGTCCCGATAATAGATCCGGGCCGCGGCCGGACTATTTCGAAGGGAAGCTTCAAAAAGGGCGCTGCAATAGGCGAAAACTTTTCCGACCTCAAATCCGTTAATCGCATGTTCGCGTGCCGGAGCCACGAGTCTGGAAAGAGACATTCCCGATCCGTATGTCTCCATCGCATAGGTAAGCATCCGACCCAAACCGGGAATGGTCGCCGACATGGGTCCCGTTTTGGGTGCCCAGGGAAGGAAAACCCCTTCCGGATAGATATAGGTCTCCTCTGCAAGAGAGGGTGTTTTTCCTCGTCCATCGATAACGACCGTACGTTCCAGATCCCCTTCTGGGGAGATCATCATAAAACCGCCCCCCCCGAGACCGGAAGCTTGTGGTTCTACAACCCCAAGAGCAAGAGAGACTGCAATCGCAGCATCAACACTATTGCCCCCTTCTTGTAGAACATCCCGGCCCGCCTCTGCAGCAAGTGCATGGGCCGCAACGACCATCCCCTCTTCTGAATGAGAGACCTTCATAATTCTTCCTTACAGATGCCGGCGAGGAGAGAAAAGCGCACATTCATAATCGGTCTTCCCTTCCAGCATCATTTCGGAAACCATTTTGGCCGAAATCAGTCCCAGCGACAACCCACTTCCATGAAAACCGGCCACACTATAGGAACAGACCGTACCGGGAAGAGGCCCTACATTGGGAAGTTCATCACAGGAAAAATCCATCACGCCCGCCCATCGATGGCGCACCTCGGGAAGAGAATCGAGGGAAAGTCTCTCTAGAAGAAATTGATCCAGGTATTCCTGAATCTCCTTACTCGTTTTCTCCGACCATGTATATTCCTTTTGCATCGCCACCTGGCGTCCCCCGGTAAGGAGAAATTCCCCTCCCGGCAATTGAGCAAACGAATCGAGCCCCCAGTTTGTCACCACTGGTGCCGAAAACAGTCGGTCCACAATCGGCGCAGTAGAAAGACATTGCCCGCGAACCGGAGCAATCGTTTCTCCCAGGAACGGGTGGACGAGAGGGGAAAAGCCCCCGGTAGCAAAGAGAACCATCTCCCCCTGTAGAGACCCTTCTTTGGTTTTTATCAGAGCATCCTGGACGGATTCGACTTTCGATCCTTCAAAAATACGAGCCCCATTCTTTTCGGACACCCGGGCCAGTTCTCGAACAAATTTAACCGGATGAAACAGTCCGTCTTCTGGATAAAAAGCGGCCTCCCGAAATCCAGGAAGGGATACAGGTTCAACGGGAAACTGATCTTGATCCAACTGTTCCGCACTTTCCCGAAGAACAATCGCCTCGGCTTCGGTAGTGGCGGCACGATAACTTCCCGTCTTTTGGTAATCACAAGAGAGCTTCTCCCTCCGAATCACTGATTCGAGAAGGGCCTGATTCTGCCGCGTCAACTCCCAGATTGTTTTCGTTTTTTGGGGACCATGAATCCCCTTCGATTTGCTGTAGTAATGATGGATCCCGTTCAATAGAAATCCCGTACTGCGCCCGGTAGCTCCTCCGCCGAGACTCCCTTTTTCCACAAGGGCGACATCACACCCCCGAAGAGAAAGGAAATAGGCGGCGGCCACTCCGATGAGCCCTCCCCCCAGGATGACAATCGAACAGTGATGTTCTCCTTTGAGGGATTCCCGGGGAGAAATGGGATCTGTAAGCCAGAGGGAAGACACCCAATCAGGGTACGGGCAGGAAAGGGGAAGGTCAACTAGCCAATTTCTTTATGACAAGCCTCTGCAACCGCCTTGGCAATTTTGTCCACCCGGGCGCGGTCATCCCCTTCTACCATGATGCGAAGAAGGGATTCTGTCCCACTGTAGCGAAGATAGACGCGACCTTTTCCGGCCAATTCTTTTTCGGCCTTCGCAACCGCATCTGTCGCAAGCTCTTCAATCGGAACCTGCTTCTGAATGCGTACGTTCAAAATCACTTGCGGAAATTTCTGAACGGGACTACACAGCGCAGAAAATGGTACCCCCCCGGACAGAAGACCGAGGAACCGGATCGCCGTCGCCAATCCATCTCCCGTTGTCTGATCTTCGAAGAAAATTGTGTGTCCCGAAGGTTCCCCTCCGAGAATCAACCCTTCTTCGAGCATCTTTTCAGAAACATATCGATCCCCTACTTTCGTACGGAGAAGTTCAATTCCATTCGAATTGAGGAACGCTTCCACTCCAAAGTTCGCCATCACCGTGGAAACAACTCTCGGATCAGGAAGCCGATTATTCTTTTTCATATCGAGGGCGGACAGGGCGAGAACATACTCTCCGTCGCGAATTTTACCCGTTTCATCAACAAAAATTGCACGATCCGCATCCCCATCGAATGCCACTCCAACATGCGCCCCCTCTTGAACTACCGTTTTCTGTAATCCCTGAGGATGCATCGCACCACACCCTTCGTTGATATTGGTTCCATCCGGTGTGTCGTTCAAAACGATTACTTCTGCACCCAATTCCCCAAGAACCTTCGGGGCATACTCGGAAGCGGCTCCATTGGCACAATCGATGACAATCTTCAATCCAGAAAGAGAACCTCCCCGGGAAATCAGATACTCAATATAAGCAACCGATTTTTCTGTCAGATTTCTGGGCGGAAGGATCTTCACGGTATCCGACCGATGAAGCTTGGTTCCAAAAACCTTGTCAAAGAAGATATGCTCGATATCGTTCTCCACCTTGTCCGGGACTTTCATCCCCTCCGGAGAGATCAGTTTTAACCCATTATCACGGGCTGGATTATGAGAGGCCGAAATCATGATCCCCAGGCTGGCACCCCAGAGGCGAACCAGATGGGCAAGACCGGGTGTCGGGATCACCCCCACCGTCGCTACGGGAAGATTATGCGTGAGAAACCCATCGATCAACCCTTCTTCGATTTCAGATCCAGATTCCCGGGTATCTCGTCCAATCAGAACAAAGCCCTGACAAATTTTATCTCCGGGAAAATCTCGAACCCCGGCAAAATTCTGGGGCAAAGGATTGCTGAACAGGCCGGGACTTTTGCGGAAAATATACCCCAAAGCACGGGCAAATTTTCTCAAATAATCCGGCTCGAAGATCCCGCGACCAGCACGAGACCGAATTCCATCCGTCCCAAACAACTTCCCCATGGCGCAAAAGATACCTCATAAAGCGTAAGAGCGCAAACCCTACTTCATTACTTTCACAATCACTTCACGATTATCGGGATCCCGTATATCAGACATGGGAATGACTTGAACTTCTCCTGCGTATCGAGATTCCCGAACCACACAGTGAATTTGAGTAAGAGGAAACTGCTTTTCCGCCTCCAATTGGGCTTCGGGGATCTGAACCACAACAAAGGCATACAAAAGATTTGAGGCGTCATCCTGTATCGCCTGGATCACATTTTCAGGCCCGACAACGGTCACCTTAATCATGGTGGTCAGCAACTCCAGCCGACTCGTAATCGCCGGGGGACCCGAAAGGTGAAGGGGAACATCCGCTTGGAAATTCGCTTTCTGGGGAACAAGGGTCACCTCCACAATAGGACGAACTTCCAGAGAGACCTCCGGATCGAGACCTTCGCGATCCAGTTCCGCCTCTATGGTAAAGGAGGAGGCCCGCTTCTCGACGGAAACGGGTTTGATTCGAATTACCTCGGGACGATGATCGGCGGGAAAACGCAAAGGAACCAGAGAGGGGCGGATGGTCACGCCACCCACCTCGAAACCGGAAATAGGAGTGCCCATCACCAACGGATTGGGAAGATCAAAGTCAGCGATTTTGAAGCGCACATATTCGACCCGAATTCGGGAAAGTCTTCCAAAATCCACCGTGAGCGTTTCTGGAAGATTCAGGTCATCCAATTGAAGGTCTCGGGTAAAATTACCCATATCCCGGGGAAATCGATCCTTATTGAGCATCGGTTCACATCGGATCCCCTTCTTCGATAATCCCCGAAGATCTCCTTTTGGACCCGTTACCTTGACCGAAATAGTCTCACCAAGAGGATCTCCATCCTTGTCAAGAAAGAGAATATGCGAAAACTCAGATCGATTCTCAAACCGGGGAAGAAAAGTCGCCGGAAAGGTGCCCGAATCGGTCGATTCTTCGTAGAGATAAATCCAAAGAAGAAGGGAAAGGCTTATCGCCATCACCTTCGTTCCCCAATTGGCCAGAATCCATTTATCGAGCCACTCCCTCATCGCTTTGGTTCCCGCTTTATACGAGTCTCTTCTGCATTCCCATTTCCTGAGGGGGTCGGTGCAGAATCAGAAGCTTCTATTGGTGAATCTGTTTCCCCCTCCAACTCTTCTGTCAAATAGAGTTCCGTCAGACGGACCCGAAGACTCTCGGCATCGTACCCAGGATTCAGCGCTCCTCCGGTACAGAGGGAGATTTTCCCGGTCTCCTCTGAAACAATAAGAACAATCGCATCCGTATCTTCTGATATTCCGATTGCAGCCCGATGTCGTGTTCCCATCGATTTCGCCAAATCCGGATCATCACTAAGAGGAAAAAGACATCCGGCCGCCGCAATCGTATCGTGCCGAACAATAACGGCACCATCGTGAAGAGCCGATCCTGGGTAAAAGATCGTTTCCAGAAGTTCACTCGTCAGACGAGATTCGATCTTGACAGCATTATCCACATATTCGTTCAACCCCACATCCCGCTCGATCGCAATCAACGCCCCGATTCGATTTTTCGCCAACTTGGAAATCGCCTCTACAATCTCACGGATCACAACCGTGGAATGTTGTTCCCGGAATAGGGGAAAGAGAATACGAGATTGGGCCAACTTCTGGATTCCCCGACGAATCTCAGGAGCAAAAACAACAATCAGCGCAACGGTAGAACCGGAGATCAACCATTTGACAACCTCTTTGAGATGAACCAGGCCGCCCAATTCCGCGAGGTAGAGAAACCCTACGAAACAGAAGACGACAAGGAAAATGACCCCCTTGATTAGAGTGGCCCCGCGCGTTCCCCGAAAGAACTTCAGGAGCGCGTAGATGACCATCGAGAAGATGGCTATTTCAAAAATAGAGCCCGGCTTCAGCAGAGCGTCGATCATAAGTTACCCTGATCCCCGGGCTTTACGATCTCAGCAGGTTCGACATGAAAGCAACATCGCGCATCTCTGCTACATCATGCACACGCACGATCTGCGCTCCACGCAGAACCGCAACCGCAACCGTTGCCGCTGTCCCAAAAAGACGCTTCTCAACGGTCCGATCGAGATAATGACCCAAAAAGCTTTTCCGAGAAGTGCCAATCACCACGGGGAGTCCCAGAGAATGGAACTCCTCCAAACGGGTCAGAATTTCCAGGTTATGTTCTGGCTTTTTCCCGAACCCGATTCCCGGATCGACCATGATTCTATCATGCGGAATACCGGCGCTCAATGCCCGTTTTACCCGGGTCTGTAGGAAAGAGAGGATTTCATCTACAACATCGCGATATCGAGGTCGTTTCTGCATCGTTTTTGCACGTCCCTTGCGATGCATCAGGATAATGGAAGCCCCTGCTTGAGAAACAACCTTGCCCATTCTGGGGTCCCCTAGAGCACTCACATCGTTCACGATTTTCGCTCCCGATGCCAGGGCGGCCGATGCGACCGCTGCTTTTGTAGTATCGATTGAAATAAGCCCGGAAAGGGACTCAATCACAGGGCAGACTCGGTCTATTTCCTTTTGGGGAGAGACGTGATCGGCACCCGGACGGGTCGATTCCCCTCCCACATCAATGATATCGGCACCCAACTTTTGCATTCTCCGGGCACAGCGCAGAGCGCGGGCAGGATCCATAAATTTTCCCCCATCCGAAAAGCTATCGGGGGTAACATTGAGGATCCCCATGATCCGCGTCCGCTCTTTGTGCACAGAATTATGCCTGTTGAGGTCCGGCCAGAGAACTCTCCCCCGGATTCCAATCCGGATTTGGATCTTCCGGAGAATTGGACTTCTTCACCCGCTCTTCCTCCCGGGCCCGCTCCCCTTCTTTTTCCGGAACAATATCCTCCCCTCGAAGGATCCTATCGACGTCCTCACCGGTTAACGTCTCATACTTGATGAGCAATTCAGAGATCGTTTCCAGCTTCGCCCGGTTTTCCGAAATCAACGTTCGTGCATGAACATAGGCTTCATCAACGATCTTTCGAATTTCCTGATCAATATCCCATTGCGTTGCTTCGGAAAGATTCCGAGTCTTCTGAATCTCCCGGCCAAGGAACATCGTCTCTTCGTTGTCCATGTACGAAATGGGACCCATCTTGTCACTCATCCCCCATTCGCAGACCATCATCCTGGCAAGTTGTGTTGCCTTCTGGATATCATCTTTTGCCCCGGCTGAAACATCCTTAAAGAAGATCTCTTCCGCAATTCTTCCCCCGAACATCATGGAGAGGCGATTCATGCAATGCGCCCTCTGAGTCAGGTATCGATCCCGATCGGGAAGAGAAAAGGTTGCTCCCAAAGCCATTCCACGGGGAACAATCGTAACCTTGTGAATGGGTTCGACATCGGACAGGAGCAAGGCTCCGATAATGGTGTGCCCCGCTTCGTGATACGCTGTTATTCTGCGATCCTTTTCATCCATT
>PVBE012281925.1_pt1 | contig 25995 bp, 20 predicted proteins | sample 1631181 | NCBI WGS metagenome assembly PVBE01 (sample SAMN08397723, study PRJNA350692) | Marine metagenome, whole genome shotgun sequencing project. | isolation source: water | place: Pacific Ocean | collected 2012-04 | reverse complement strand
TGCCGACTACACGACCCCTTGGTAATACCAACGAGTATCATGAGAAGGGCGCGTTTCTTTTCCAGCGGGATTTCCTCCAGACTGATCTCACCCTTATTCCAGAGTAGCAGGACACACCAATCCTGAAGCACCAACTGACGAGAAACATGTTCAATATCAAGGCCATCAATAAGTTTTCCCTTTTTCTTTTCAAATGTCAGATGAACGAGAAACTCCTTGATAGGTGTAGCCAGTAGCCTGTGCACCAGCCTGTTATTTGGCTTAGCTTGAAATAGGGCTCTTGTCATTAGAGCCGCATATCTCGGCGAGCGCAATATCTCCTCGCTATGTATCTCCTGTCGGAGGAAAAGATAGTCAAAGCCCTCTACATTCTCAGAATTCTGAATCGACTGAGCCAGCCCCAGCATCAGATCATCAAGGGCAAAGATCAGCAATTCGTCCTTGCTGCCAAACAGGTTATAAAGTGTCTTCGGTGAAACCTCTGCTGCGGCTGCCAATCCACGCATAGTCAGCCCGTCATAACCAACTTCACTGACAAGTCGCCTCGCCGTTCTTAGAATCTTCACACGGCGTTCTACTTGTCGTCCAGATTTGTAAGTACTTGCTGTAGTCTGCATTATTCCCGATTACCCATACCAATCAGTTCCTGCAGAAGCTTGTTTTTTTTCTTACCACTAGTAATGCCAACAAACGTGAGCAGAAAACTTCGACGAATCTCATCACCAAGCTGATCAAGGCTAATCAACCCCTTATCCCACAACAACAAACCGCCCCAGGTCTGCGCCGTCAAGTGAGCACTCACTTTAGCCAGGTCTAGGTCCGCCGCAATGCTACCCTCATCTTTCTCGAACTGAAGTTGTTCAACCATCTCCTGCTCGACTCCACCGAGCAATGCAGAAACAAGCCTGTCCCCTGGTTTTGCCTTGAAGAACAAGGTAATAATCACATTGGCAAAGCCGGGTGACCGCATAATTGCTTCGCTGGAAATTTTCCTTTTCGTCAAAATGTAATCAATACCCCTCAAATCTGAGTAGTTTCCCATTGATTCCTGGACAATACCCACTAAGTCTTCCAGCGCTGCTGCAAGAAGCTCATCTTTGCTTGAGAAGAGGTTGTAAAGTGTTTTTGGTGAGACTTCTGACGCTTGCGCAATTCCGCGCATGGTCAAACCCTCATATCTAACCTTACTGGCGAGCTTCCTCGTCGTGTACAGGATATTTTCCTGACGCTTCAATTGCCTGTCCGATTGATATTGATGTCTCTTTTTCATGCTTCAGAGTTCATGTTTTCTACACAAACGAGTGCGGAGTCAATTAGTTCTAAACTCATCAAACCACAACACATCGAGTTGATTTCTTTTCTGATTCGCTTAGCAGCATCTCTGCAAGCTTTACTTTCTGCACCTTCCCGGAGCCTGTCATAGGAATATCACTTTTATTTACCAATAGTATTAGAGAGGGGCGCTTATGGGATGAGAACTGCTCACGACAGAAAGAAATAATACGTTCGTTTTCACACCCTTCATCGGACAATACCAAGGCTGCGCCAACCAGCTCACCACGCTCCCCCCCCGGTAGTGGGAATGCGTAAACCTCCAGCGCTTCGTCAAGACCAGATAGCGTCTGCTCAATATCAGCCGGGCTGATATTGATACCTCCGCTCTTTATCATGTCTTTTTTTCTTTGCTCAAAAAACAGGCGCCCATCGCTATTCAGATAGCCAAGGTCACCCGTATGGAAAAACCCATCAGTATCGAAGGTTAGCTCCGGATCCACCTTGTAGTACCTTCTGAAAACGGACGGACCCTTAACACAAATCTCACCAATGGAATCGGCACCAAGCACCTCGCTCGAATCCGGGTCGACTACCTTGATCTCACTTCCATCCATCACTCGACCGTTGGTCGAACCTCTGACTTCCTCTGAATCATCTGCGAAGGTACAGGTAAATGCTGTGCATGTTTCCGTCATGCCATACATGCCGACCCCGCCGACGCCATTAAAAGTATCACCAACTTCCAGCATCAAATCGAAGGCACCAGTTCCTTTGTGCAATGTTGAATGATCTTTGGTTTGCCAGTCTGGGTGATCAAATAGCGCTTTCAACTGATGCGGCCAGAGGTGCCAGGCCGTAGCCTTTTCTCTATCAATCAGCTCGATAGCACTTCCCGGATCGAATGTAGGCTGAAGGATCAGCGATGCGCCGGTCGAAAAGGTACCCAGAAGCACATTCACACAACCAGCACAAAAGAAAAATGGGAAGTAGAACCAAACAACATCTTTCTCATCCAGCATCTCATGCTTTCCAATCAGGATGCCATTTCTGGCGATCGACTTCTGACGGTGTAGAACACCTTTCGGATTTGCGGTGGTGCCAGACGTATACAACAAATAACACTCATCCTCTGGATCAACATCTGCTCGAAGCTCTGACAACAGGCTCACGGGTACGTCGCCTGCGCCTGCCAGGAAATCCTCCCAAGGCTGTGCCGCTGACGGGATATGATCAGCGTTCTTTATGGTTATCCGCCTCAACGCGGGGAAAGACATGGAATATATTTCTTTGTTCGATGAAGCGCTCAGTTCAGGCAGCAGGTCTTCAACAATTTCCTGATAGTCAGCCTTAAGAAAGCGTGCGGTCATATACAACTGCTGGACATCAGAATGTCTTAGTTGATAGGCAATTTCTTCCCTGCGTGCAAAAGTACTGATCGGGGCAAGAATCGCACCTATTCCAGTAGCGGCAAACGAGAAGAAAATCCACTCTGGGGTATTCTCTGACAGGAGACCCAAGCGTGTACCCTTGCCAACTCCCTGCGCGATGAGGGCTCTAGCATAGAGATCAACTTGTTCAGAAACCTGCTTGTAGGTCCACCTACCATCTTCGGTTATCAGCGCGGTTCGATCACCCCAGGCAGAGACGGCGGTTTCCAGCAATTGTGGTAGCGTGTTGACACTTAGATCCATTGATATGTACCCTCTAGTTTTTCTTTGTTCAATCTATCTCTTCTCCAGTCAAACTTGCCTGACCATATCGACAGTCTATCGAGCGCTTGGTCAGGAACGTATTTCATTGGCCTGGTCACGACATGTCAGTAACAGCAACTCGACGAGCCACTGCTCCAAAGAATGACTCTAGTACAATACTGAGAGACTTATAAAATGGCGCCCCTTCAAGCTTATTCAATTCTGTAATCATTTTGGGAAACCAGAACAGCAACTCACGATCAAGGAAATCACACTCTGCCTGCCAGTATGATTGGCCGCTTTGTTGATCCTCAAGCAATTGCACCTGTTGATGTGATAAAAAATGTAAAAACTCAAGTTCTGTACCTAGCTGATCAGGCATGGCCTTCATTTCCTGGTTGAGCTGTAGACCAAAATGGTTATAGAAACGCAGGCATTCCTCCATGCTTTTCATCCGCGCAGCACCAGCGTACGCCCCTCCGTCCAATGGGCAGGGTGGGCGCCCTATCGCACCAACATCAAATAGTCGAGTGAAATCACTCTGCAGTTGCGATAAAACCATGTCTTCCAGATCCAGTGACCAGAGAGCAGCTCCTTGCACAGATTCGTCCACTACAAGCACTGATTGCTCGAGCTGTTCCAACAGGCCTTCGCTGGTCAACTTCTGGTGAAGCGTCTCATCAGGATACTCATAAAGTTGAGCAAACAGTCCGTAAGCCAAGCTTCGGTGCATGGCCACCTGACTCGCATCAATCTCCGTCATAGTCAGTTCTTGTATTTATATTCAATAAAGTCACTGACAAACTTATGCTTTCGCCCTGGGGTCAATAATCTTCACCGGGCTCACTTCATCGCTGCCGGCAAAACGACCATTACTGTCATCTGCCATGGGATGCGTTTCACCCGCCGTCATTTGCCAATCAATCGTCTGTGGATCTCGGTCGAAACCACCAAAGTTATCTTCCCACTTGTAGGCAATCAGAATATCCATCAGTTCAGATGGTTCACCCGCTTTCCGCTTAGCCATTTCAGCCTTTAGAATCTTGAGCGAATCGAGCACCTGAGGCCCGAAGACCGAGATTAGATATTCATCTGGAATCCTAGGCTTCGACTCATCGATATTACCCTTCTCATCAAAGGCCGCAGGGTTCAAGGGTGGAACATAAAAAACATTCGGTTCAGTTCCATACTCCGGGTGTAGCGGTATCGCTACTTTCCATTTCTCAACCAGTTTCCAGATCGGCGCTTCCTCATCATTCCTATAACCAACAAAGCGAAGGCGCCCGGGGCACTGACGTGCACAGGCTGGCGCGACGCCCTGATCAATGCGAGGAAAACAGAAAATGCATTTTTGTGCCGTTTTAGTCTGCTCATTGAAATAGATCTTCTTGTAGGGGCATGCAGACATACAGAACCGATAACCACGGCATCGCTCTTCGTTTACGGTGACGATTCCGTCTTCCCTTCTTTTCTCTATCGCATTCCTTGGGCAGGCTTCAAGACAGGCCGGGTTTGAACAGTGGTTGCATATTCTTGGCATGTAAAATGAGTAGCCGTTTGGGTAGCTTCCACCGCCCTGATCTTCATCCCAGTTTGGTCCCCAATCAGGCTTGCCGGCAGGTTGCAGATGAGAGCCTTTGCCTTTCTTGCCACCTTCAAACACCTCGGTGTAGTTGAAGGCCCATGCCTCTCCAAATTCATCACGGGTGGGTATATGACCTGGCTTCGCCTTGCCATCGCGAAATCCGCCGCCCATCTCCTCCCAATTCTTCGGTGTACCCTTGCCAGGCAAAGTATTCACCGTATTCCACCACATGTACTCCATGCCTTCATCGCGGGTCCACAGGCGTTTGCAGGCAATACTGCAGGTATTGCAGCCAATACACTTGTTAAGATCCAGTACCATCGAAATCTGTCGCTTTGACATGATTAAACTTCCTCTCTATTTATATGGGCTGGGTTAGCCTGCTTCACCAACAACCAATTGATCCCGGCCTGCGGCATAGGATTTAATACCCGCACGTTCTCCTCCGGCTCCATTCCAGATAACAACGCCGTAGGACATCTCCTCGCCAGGTGACAATTGGGCTATGCTTTCTTTGGTTTCTATCTTCATGGGTCGCGCGATGATCAGCTGCCATTTGTTATCAGCCCAATGCTCCGTACAAACGACCATCTCCTGATCTACCGTCTTGGATGTACCAATCCCCTCGGCAACAATATTCCTTCCCGTTTCACCCTCATCTGCACGCCAGTAAAGAATATTCACCGGCAGTCCTGGCGCCCCCATCATCGTAATCGGCGCGCCTGGCTCACTCGCGAGCATAACCGCGGCACCGTCACTAAAAATGCTATTGTCGTTACGCTTCGCATCCTGATTGGGGTCTTTCCACTCCAGCCTGAAGGCAATAAAGCGACCATTATGGGCAGCACTGAGGCTGACTTCCTCGACCAGCCCAAACGGTTTGTCTTCCCATTCACTACGGATTGCCTGGGTCGGCTGCATCGCAACAGGCGTCGGATTCATGGGCAGTTTATTCGCCTGAACCTTTTTCCAAAAACTGGACTTGAGATCCCGAAGCTGTTTCAAATCAACATTCTTAATATATTCTGCTTTCATATTCTTACCATTAATTGTTCAATTATTGTCAAATATCAGCCGGCAAGGCGACGGACATCTGCCCGGGCACCCTTATCAACATTGGTTGGCTGGTAGAACCCTACCGAATACTTCAAATGGCCATAATTACCCACCATACCCAGCGGTTTAATCTGTGACGCCTGAACAGCAGCATGGCTATGTCCGCCAGTAAACATATATCGCTCCCAGGCATGGTAACTGTGTAACTGGTATCGCTGCATCAAGGGCGTGGTCTTGATGTGTACTTTGAAGGAACCAACATCGTTAAACACTTCAACTATTTCATGGTCTTCAATTCCGCGTTCTGCCGCGTCCTCATCATTCATATACATAATTGGTTCACCGCGCTGCAGGCGCAACATCAGTTCGTTATCCCGCATAAACGAATGAATTGACCAGCGCGCATGACCACAGGTCAGGCGAAACGGATGGTCTCCACCCATTGCGGGTGGCGGAACATACACTGGTAGTTCCTCACCAAACTCAAGGAACCAGTCATGGTCCAGGTAAAATTGGGTACGCCCAGTCAGGGTAAACCAGGGCATTTTTTTGCTCACTTGATCTGACGAATCAGCATGCGGCGTACCCGGTGTAAACTCGTAGGTAGCTCTCGATGTAGGGCTTCTTCTTCCCCCTTCATTGACCCAGTTTACCTGCCCCTTGTCACGGAACTCCTCAAAATCGATACCCTTGTAAGCAGGGCTGGTTGCCATTTCGAGTTTCACGAACTCCATGGTATCAACGTCTTCAGGGTACTTTCCGTTTTCAGTATATACATCATAAATATCGCTGAGATCCCTGGTCAGCCCCAGGTCCTTATCCTCATACTGGGTGATTCCCATGCCGGGCGCCATCTTTTGAATGCGCTTACACAACTCGGCAAATATCCACCATTCCTGGCGAGATTCTGCTATCGGTTCAACCGCCTGCTGACGCATTACATGGTAAGGCGATGCAGAGTCTGAATACTTAATCGCGGATGATTCGTAGTAGCCAGCCGCTGGTAGGACATAGTCAGACTCAAGGGCAGATGAACTCATATGGAAGTCGATGGTCACTACAAGCTTCAACTTCGGCCACAGGTTCTCGCGCAACACATGGTTCATGCGGGTTCGGCGCAACAGATTTGAACCACATTCAATCAGGATTCTGGGATCTTCTCCTGGTTTCGGCCAGATTGGCATCCAGCCTTTTTCAAGGCCTTCCATAATGTACTCATCGGCAGTCTTTTCTCCAGGAACGGGGGTCCAGCGGCTCGATACTTTATTGAGCCCACCGTGGACATAGAGCCAGGTTGCCCCAGGAATTACCCGGTGTTTGCCATTGAAATACTTGGTCGGAAAAGTGATGGGGCTACCGGATTCAACGATGCCGCCAACAAAAACACCCCCACCTACCTTACCGGTATTGCCCGTCAGGGCAGACAGCAAGAATATGGCTCTTTGCAGCAGGTCACCGTGGTAAATTTTTGGCATACCCCAGCCACACTGAATGAGCGCAGTCTCTGAATTCGCATAAATTGCAGCAATCTTTTCCAGGGTCTTGGCACCAACACCGGTAACCTTTTCTCCATACTCAGGCGTATTTCCCGCAAGGCTCAGCTTCATTAATTCAAAAACGGTTGTGACTTCTACACTCTCACCGCTCGCAAGATTAACCTGCCACTTGCCTTCTAATGCCGGGTCAGTATCACCAAGAATGAGGGTCTTATCTGCTGATCCCATTGAACCAGGAGGTTGGACTGCTTTATTAGTTTTCCTATCCCAGACGTAGAAAACTTCATCTGACCCATCTGCCTCAAAATCAGAAGCTCGCAGGAATTTCTTGTTGTCCATCCGGACGAGGAAAGGCATATCTGTTTGTTCACGCAGGAAGCCTTCGTCATAGAGATCATCGCGAACAATGATATGTGCCATTGCCAGCGCCATGCCGTGGTCAGTGCCAGGTTCAGGGTTTACCCAGTAATCAGCATGCATATGTGATGGATTCTGATCCGGGGAAACACTGACAATAGTTGTACCACCATATCGGGCCTCAGAGAGATGGTGTGCATCGGCAATTCGCGTGGAAGATGGGTTATAGATCCACATGATGATGCAGTCAGCCATCATTCTGGAATCAGACGTGGCATTGTGAAACAAAGTGCCGGTCGTCATGCTGGCACCATTGTGGGCATCACCAATATCACCATAGGGTTCAATAACGACACCACCGATAGCGTTAGCGTATCGCGACTTGGCTGCCGTCCCCTGGGTAGCCATTGGAATAATAATTCGGTCAGCGCCTTCATCCCTGACCACCTCGACGGTTGACTTGGCAATGTCCGTCAGAGCCTCATCCCAGCTGACCCTTTTCCAGTTTCGTGAACCACGTTCGCCCACACGTTTCAGTGGATAACGCAATCTGTTTTCGCTATACATCTGGTTACTGAAGGCAGCACCTTTTTGACAACCCTGGGGGTTGTCATCTGCCAGGCCCTTATGCAGGTGTTTATAGGTGGCATTCTGCTCTTCCCGCCAGACAATGCCTTCCTTAACATAGAGTTTCCACGAACAGTTGTGGTTACAGTTACAGCTGTGTGTGCTGCTAACGACCTTGTCCCAGGTCCACTTGTTCTTATAGACATCTCGCCAGTCACCGTATTCAACGGTTGCAGGGGCGACCCCTCCGCTCTGCGCGGATGCATCGAAAGACAGCCGGCTGAGAGATAATGAAACTGCTGAAACAGAAGCATTCTTGATAAATTCTCGTCTGGTTTGCACCATGCTATTTACCCCTTTAGTAAAGTGATTCATTGGTTACTAATCGATCTATTTCTGAATCACTCAATTTCAGAATATCTCTAAATACATACTCATTTTGTTGACCGACCGTCGGCGTGTCGCCAGTTATTTTTGGCGGTGTTGCAGACATGAGCCAGGGCGTATTGTAAATATCACAATCATCCCAATTGGGCGATTCATGGTGGTGGACATGACCTCGCTCTGTAAACACAGGGTGCCTGTCCCGGTCCTCCATGGACAAGAGGGGAGCGATACACACACCCTCAGATTCGAGCGCCGTCAATACATCTTCCCGTTCTCTGTCCTGACACCATTGCCTCAGAATTGCATCCAGTTCATCAACCTTAAGTCTTCTTGATTGAGGATCTTTGAGATCTTCCCGCTCGAAAAGGTCCTGTCGATCGATAGCCCGGCAAAGCCCCTGCCATTCCTGGTCATTAGTGACGCTGACCGCTACCCAGGTGTCATCAGCGCGGGTAGCGAAAAAGTTGTGTGGTGCATACTCGGGATGGTAGTTCCCCTGAATACCGATATCTGAATCTGTGATGGCATGCTCCATGATCATTTCCCCGAGGGTGGCCGTGGAACTTTCAATCTGGCTGACATCGACGAACTGCCCCTTGCCACTGCGTGACTTGTGAATCAGCGCGGCAAGTGTACCGATGGTACCCTGCATGGCCATATTAGTATCACCCAACCCAAAGGAAGTGAACCCAACGACATCATTGGTTTCCGGGTACCCCGTTATGCCTTCAATTCCAGAGTAAGCGGTGGCGATGGATGCAAACCCTTTCATGTAATTGAGCGGACCCTCTTCACCGGCCATACTCATGGACATAAGTACGATCCCGGGGTTCAGTTTCTCCAGCTCTGCGAAATCGAGCCCATTTTTGGCCATCACCCCAGCGGCAAAATTTTCCATAACCACATCACTTTCTTTAACTAGCTCCTTAACCAGCCTAACTCCATCGGCATCCTTCAGATTGAAAGTTGTAGACAACTTGTTGCGATTGTTATGACAGAAATAATAGCTGTAGGGTTCGAGGCGCATGTTGTCGAGTCGTTTGTTGGTTTCGACCCGAATCACCTCGGCGCCCATGTCGGCCAATAGTTGTCCCGCCATGGGACCAGCCCAGTTCCAGCCGAAATCCAGAACTCTGATTCCCGCCAGCGCATCACCCCTCTCTCCCCCGCTCACTGTCATCTTGCGAGGCTTCCAATGAGAAGCGGATATGGACTTAATGTCCGGACCAGGTTGCGGCGCATCGGCCCTAATCGAGCAGGGCGTCTCCGACATGAGCGCACCCATCTTGGGAAATTTCGCTCCCTTATCACCGAGGGTTACTTCACTCCAGAAGTCTCTATAGGCAAACTGTTCGCTGGCATAAACCTCATCGACATGGTTGACAACACCCATGATGATGTCCGTTTCCATCGTCATTTCTAACATTTGAGCACGGGTGTTCTGCATCAACCATTCTTTAAAGTGAATATGTGCAGGTTCCTCTGTTTCGCACCGTGCCAAATACATTGCATCTCGCTGATTTTCACCATTCGACCATTCCGGATCACCCATCAGCTTAAGAAATTGCAGCCACAGGCGGCCGTGTGGGCTGGCAATCACCAGATGGCCATCAGCGCATTCGTAGAACCCGGAGGGATAGATCCCGGCCTTGTTCGTTTTGCCAGCACGAACCCACTTGCCACCCATCTTCTTGGATACCAGGGCCATGGCACCACATTGATATGCCAAGACCTGGGTGGAAGAGATATCAATGCCCTGCCCCAGGCCCGATTTCTCACGCTCAATCAGCGCGCACAGTGCTGCTGCCACACCATTTAAACTGGCCTGATAGTCAGCCTGGTCAAATGGCATTTTCAGAGGCAAGGATCCGGCTATGCCCAATCGTGCGGAAAGCGCACTGGCGGCCTGAACGCAGATATCCGACCCTTCCTTATCCTTCCATGGGCCCGAACGACCGTAAGGGGATAGAGAAACCACAACCAGATGCGGGCACTCATCAGCCAGTAAATCACTGTCCAGCCCCCATTTGAGCCTTAGGGCATTCGGCAGGTTCTCAATAAAGACATCGGCGCTGGCCAGTAACCTCGCAAATTGTGCCCTGTCTTCTGAGTCGTTTAGATCTGCGGTCAGGCTCGATTTACCGGCATTCAAATACTGGAAAAAGCCGCTGACCTGCTCACCCCCGGTGTTGACAGCAAAGGGGCCGCGATGGCGCCCCTGCTCTCCCCCCGGTGGTTCAACCTTGATAACCTCAGCACCCATGTCGGCAAACAGCCGCGCACAGAAGGGCGCCATAACGCTGGAGCCGTATTCAACAACTCTAAGGTGATCGAGTGACCCCATTATCAGATGTCTCCTTTCTGAGGCAGCTGAACGGTCAGTTTGCCTTCACTGGTTTGGTCATCACGCTGGGTAATCGTCTGAATCTTCAGATCGACCAGGGCCTTACCATCTTCGATGCGCTTGTCCATCACTTCTGCATGCAAGCGAATAAGGTCACCCTGCCAGTGGAAGCCACGGAATTCGATCTTCATAGAGCGGAAACGTCCGTAATCACCCATCCAGTTCATGATCAGTTGGACATACCAGTTGAGCCTTTCAAAACCTGCTTCATAGGCACCAGGCATGCCGAGGTACTTATTGCATCGCTCATTGGTCCAGTGGATAGCAACCGGTGGCTCCGGCACATTTTCTTCATTGCGTATTGCCAGGTTTGGAGAGCGTTCATTGAGCGCTAGCGCCAGTTCGTGTCCAACTACCCAGCCACCCGAACCCTGTGCCATTTCGAAGGCCATCTTGCTGGTAAGAGTAATGGGACCCTTGACGATATGCGGCACCTGCTCTCCAACATTCACATCCTCATAGTAAAGAGGTGTATCTCCCTGGATATTTGTCAGGTTCTGGCTGTGGTATTCCGCCCAGACGGCATCGAGTTCGTCTTCCGTCCACATTTTGCGCTCAATGGACTTGTACTTGGATGACTGACTGGCGTTCTTACGGGAAAACCGATGCCAGGAGGTACGATAGGTTCCCTTGTACTCGCCATCCATATTGTGAGAAACCGTTTCATAATCCTGTATTGCAGCCTTACCACCACCGAACCGGCTGTTGATAACTACAGCATCCTTCAGGGTTGTGACGCCTCTGATTTTTTCATCAACGTACATGGGCTCACCCCATTCGAATTCGCAGCCACGCCAGATGGTGTGACATCCAGGAAAGCCGTCGGTAGCTCCATTAACCAATTCCGTGGAGTACAACAGGATGGGTGGCGCAATAACGCGACCATAGGATGACTTGGCGGCATAATCCTGATCATAAAACAGGGGATTCATATTAGCCGCGCCCTGGGCCATAGCCCGGGCACCGTGCGCTGTTACCATAAAGTTCGGTCGTTTGTCTTCCGCGCCCTGCTTTTTATCGATAGATCCACCGCGACCACCCTGCATGGAACCTCGTTCCGTACGCTCCATCCCTTTACGCTCAAGCAACCGTTCCAGGCTCGCCTCTGTTACTTCTCCGTGAATTTCACCTTCTCTTAGCACCACTTTATATTTCCTCTTAGTTAATGTAGCGCTCCTCTACGTTGCTGTGTTGGGACGCTCTGGTTTAATATTGGTTTTGGCCTCAATACCAATTACTTTGATTCGATATCTTAGCCATCTTCCAATTTCAAAAATCTTCTAGCATTGTCGTACAAAACCATCCGTTTAGTTTCCTCTCTAATGTCCAGCGCCAGAAACTCCTCCTTGCAGCGCTTCAAACCGAGGCCATTGGTACCAAACAGAACCTTGTCTCTGCCACGGGATGAATCCATAAATTTGATCAGCCGGTCATCTAATGAGTGTGGATAATAAGCCGATATATCGCCATACACATTCGGGTGGCGCCACAACATAGAGCACCACTCATCCACCCAGGGCCATCCCGTATGGGAAAGATTGATCCTCAAATCAGGGAATTCGATCGCCACATCATCAGCCAGCATGGGTCGACCACCGTCGGATGGTAACACTTCTGCTGACTGGCCCACCTGAAACCCCACGGCTATATCCAGTTCCATGCACTTGGCATACAGAGGATAGCAGCGCCGGTCATTCGGTGGTACACCATAGGATAAGGGGTGAAACCAGACGTAGTTAAAGCCCAGCTCTTTCACGCAGTACTCAATTTCTGCGAGACTGTCCATAATCCTGAAGGGGTCATAACTCGCCGCGCCCATCACACGACCACCCGATTCCTTTACCGCATCTCCAACCGGGTCGACGGGGGTATTGAGAATGAATTCCCGGTGCCAGTAGTAGGACCACATCTTGGTGGCACAAACAGAAATATTGGCGTAACCCAAGTCATCCATTGTCTCCATGCAATCAGCAACCGAATCATGTCCCTGCAATGGCATCTTCGATGCCGACTTCTTTTTGGCCTGGCCCTCCTTATTAGCTGAGGGCTCTTTTGCAGGTTTTTCCTTTGGTGTCGCGCCACCCTTACCCAAAACCTTAAAAGTGGTCTGCAGCATGATCTGCATTTCTTTGTATTTAAAAGGGTTGGCATCCTCGGTCGTACCGATCTCATTGAAGTGATTCATGATATCGATGGTCGGATAATCTTTTAGCTCAACCAAGAGTTATATCTCCATCGCTATGGCTGCGCCATGCTGCGTGGCCTCGGCCAACCGTCGTGGCAGCCAGGCAGAACCTGCCAGGTACACCTTCTGGAATGGGTAATTGTCTTTCAATGTATAGTAGAGGTCTGCATTGGGGACAGAGCCACAAACCAATACAACTGAATCAAAACCACTAAATACACGCTCTGCTCCAGAGTAGGCAGAGATAAAATGAATATCATCGCCATCAATAGCTGATAGGCGAACACCACCAACCATTTCAACACCGTTCTCTTCCAGCCTTTGCATCACAGTGCCAAAGGAATAGCGATCTATGTCAGTACCGATTTGTGCCCATTTGTGAAAGATGGTGACCTGCTTCCCCTTTGCAGCTATGAACTCTGCGATATTAGGCGTCTGAAAGTAATCTTCTTCTGAGTACAAAGCGACCCGTTCTCCAACTGATACCTTGCCCGCTAGGACATCCCAGCCCTGCACAACCTTGTCTGAATCGCCACCTGAAACCTCAAGAACAGGGCGGGCCGTTGAGCCGGTAGAGCAAACCACAACGTCAGGTTTAAGTTTCAGCAGCAATTCGGGTGTTGCCTCCGCATTCAACATCAAGTTGATATCAAGGCGCTCTATTTCGTTCTCGGAAAAATAAAGGAAGTCTTCAAAGGAGTCCCTGCCTGGCGCCTTAGCAGCGAGGAGCATCTGACCACCAATCTTTGAGCCGCGTTCAATCAAAGTTACCTTATGACCTCGGAGGGTAGCCAGCCTTGCGGCTTCAAGGCCAGCGGGGCCTGCACCGACGACGGCAATATGTTTGGATTCCTGCGCTGCTTTGAATGTTTGCTTCCACATCACCTCGCGCCCAATCTCGGGATTAATTGAACAAAGCGGTCTTTTGAACGGCGCTGGCTTGGTACCGTGAACGGTCTCTCCAATGCAGCGATTGCAGCCAATACATCGCCGCATCTCAAGCAGGCGACCTTCCCTCGCCTTGTTTGCAAATTCCGGATCAGCGATCCCAGCACGGGTCATGCCAACGAGATCACATATCCCAGCCTGCAGCAGCTCCTCCGCCACGATCGGGTCATTAACCCGCCCTGCAAACAATACCTTTACTTTTTCACTAAGGTCAGTGCGAATAGCTTTTCCAGCTTCACGATTTTCTGCCGGGCTGTGATACGAAGGTGGCACGTATGCATGGCGACCCCAGCAATGACCCACATCGACATTAACGAAATCAATCAAACCAGTTTCGGCGATGATATAAACCATTTCCCGGAACTGCAGCAAATCATAACCGCCCTGTCGGGCTTCCGCACCATTGATGCGAATGCCAAGGGCCATTTTATCGCCAATTACGGCTCGAATACGCGCCAGTGCCTCACGCACAAACAGCGTTCTCGCAGTCGCATCTCCTCCCCATCTGTCATCGCGTTTATTGGTCGCAGGAGATAGAAATGCCTGAGGAACTGTTTCATGTGCACAGTGAATTTCAAGGCCATCCGCGCCGGCTTCCAGCGCCTTTTGTGCAGCCTCGGCATAGGTATTCAAAACAAATTCTATGTGCTCCTCGGTCATAACATGAGGCACAAGGTCATACAGCTCAACAGTCGGCACTGCTGAGGCTCCAAAGGCATTATTCAGGTGCGTCAGCTGGAACACGGCGACGGCTCCCTGCTCATGCACGGCATCACAAAATTTCCGCACCACCTCAACAAAACCCGGAATCATATAGGAGGCAAATCTAACCGCGGCACCACCAGCACCAAATTCTTCCTCCGCACCTTCAGGCAGCAGTTCATTTAGCAGCCAGGTTTCACTACCGATCCATGCGGTGCCCCCTCGTGCTTTCGCAACATGATGCTCGGTAAAATGTTCATCAATGAGTCCGCCAGAATCTGGGCCAGCAGAACCGGGTGAGTTCGTCGTTTCACAGACCCTGTTCTTCACCGTGATGGGGCCTACCTCAATCGGTGAAAAGAGTTTGGCAAATTGCTCGTTACCCTGGTCGCTCAACGCTGGGCCTCCGCCGCTGATGATTTCAACTGCTCGGCAAGATACGCCCCAATCCTCTTGCGATGATAGTCAGCGTCACCCAGGTAGACGGCATGTGACCTTGCCTGACGGAGCAGCAGATGGACATCCAGCTCCCAGGTATAGCCAATACCTCCGTGTAGTTGCAGCGCGGCTTCAGTCGCACGGGTAGCTGCATCGCTAAGCCAGGCCTTTGCGGCAGAAACCTGCGGCGAGGATTCATCCGGGCGCTCCTGTAGTGCAAGGCACGCACCATATAGCAGGCTTCTACCCACTTCTTCATCCATCTTCACATCAGCCAGTCGATGGCTTACCGCCTGAAAACTGCCAATCGGGCGATTAAACTGATGTCTTTCCTTGGCATAGGCGTTAGTCACCTTCAACGCTGTAGTTGTAACTCCCAGCAGATCAGCCGAGATCAGCGTGGTCCAGAATTCATAGGCTCGATGCAGGGCTGCCTGGGCCCCATCCGCTCCACCAAGGATATCCTCCGTGGAGAAGGCGACATCCTTTAGTTCCAGCTCAGAAACACACTGGGCATCAATGCGCTCCATGGGCGTAATTGTCAGACCCGGCGCATCAGTAGCCACCCTAATGAGCGCTCCCTTGTCACCAAGCCTGGCAGCAACCAGAAAGTGCTCTGCCACATCAGTATCGGGAACCAATATCTTCTGCCCGGTAAGCAGGCCTTCTTCACCAGACAAGGTGGCGGTTGTTGAATTATTCTCTGGGCCATAGTCAGCATTTGCCTCATCAACAGCAAGAGCAACAAATGTCTTCCCGGTCATGTGAGAAGCCAACAGCGCAGACATACCAGCGCTTTCACATTGATCAAGGGCATAGGCGCTGGCCAGTGCACTGCACAGTCTTGAAGGAAACAGTACTTGTGCCGCCTCCTCCACCAGCATGGCCGAGGTCAGTAGTTCCAGGCCACTACCGCCCTTGCCCTCGCTAACCGCAATTCCGATCCACCCCATGTCGAGAATCTGCTGCCAGAGAGTATCGCTAATTTTCACCGGGCCATCGTCTAGAGCTCGCCGACGTTCTGACAGGTCCCATTCTTCCGACAAAAATTTGGTCACCGCGTCCCGGATTGCCAGCTGGTCTGAGCTAAGTTGAAATTCCATATCCTTAATCTTCCACTGAACGAGGTAATTCCAGAACACGCTCTGCAATTACGTTGTGCATAATCTCGCTGGTTCCACCACCGATGCTGTAGCCAAGCGAGTCAAAAAAGCCAGCCACCCATCGCCCACGATTGAGAACATGGGGCGATTTTTTGGTTAGTGCTGCGTAGGGTCCGGCTATTTCCAGGGCGCTCTTGGCCATTGCCTGGCGGAGCTTTGACGAAAACAGTTTCCCCACAGAGGCCTGGGGTCCCGGCTTCTGACCCTTTAGCTGCTCACTCAGGGTGCGATATCCAAGATATCTCAAGCCCTCAATTTCAATCCAGTATTGTGCAATTTGGTTGAGTGTCTTGGGATCTTCAAGGGCGGGTTTCCCGCCCCGCGTTCCCGCATCAACAAGCTCCAGTAACTTTTTGAAATTGTTTTCCAGGGCAACAACACCGGATAGACCACTGCGCTCGTTGTCCAGAGTGCTTCGGGCGATTGCCCAACCACCGTGTAACTCACCTACCATATTTTCCCTGGGGACCTTGACCTCATCAAAAAAGACCTCGCTAAAATGGCTACCTCCGCCTGCATTTCGCAGCGGTTTTACGGTAATCCCTTCGCTCTTCATGTCCACCAGCAGATAGGTAATGCCTTCTCTTTTGGGAGCATCCTTATCGGTTCGAACCAGAAGCACACACCGATCGGCGATAGGTCCCACGCTGGTCCATACTTTTTGCCCGGTCACAACGAACTGATCATCCTCTACCACTGCACCAGTTCGCAAAGAGGCCAAGTCACTTCCAGCACCTGGCTCACTAAAGCCCTGGCACCAGATATCATCGCCCCGGAGAATTCTCTTCAAATGCTCTTTTTTCTGATCCTCATTCCCATGTTGAATCAGAGTGGGCGCGACTATTGTCAAACCAATCGTATTGATGGTTGGGGGAAGATGGGTACGGGCAAGCTCCTCATTGACTATCACCTGCTCAGTAAGGCTGCATTCGTAACCACCATATGCCTTCGGCCATGACATACCAACATAGCCAGCTTCATAAAGATGGCGCTGCCAATCGCGCATAGCCTGAATAGGGTTTCTATCACCCTGGTCATCAATGCCTTTCATCGTTCGAGTAGCCAGATCGCCGTTATCCGCAATCCAGTTCCTCAGTTTCTGCCGATATGCTTCGTCCTGTTCAGAAAAGCTTAAATCCATTGTTTCAGTCCGCCTGTTTTTGCTGTTCTACCATTTTTCTCGCATCGTCCTGCAAACTCGCCTTGCGTACCTTTCCCGTAGGTGTCATCGGAAAAGCTTCGAGACATATCAACGCCTCCGGTACCAGGTATTTCATTGCCTTGAGTTCAGCAAAGTATGCCTTAACCTCTTCCAGCGTGATGTCCTTACCGTCATTGGAAATTACATAGGCGCAAACTTTTTCGCCCATCCTCTCATCCGGCATGCCGACGACGGCAGCATCGCTGACACGGGGGTGCGCACTCAGCAGGTCTTCAATCTCCTTGGGATAGATCTTGGACCCCCCTCGGTTAATAACCTCCTGCTCTCTTCCAGCGAAGGAAAGAAAACCGTCCTCATCGACCTGCCCAAGATCTCCCGTGTAAAACCAGCCTTCATCATCTCTCGTCTCAGCAGTTTTTTCGGGTTGATTGTGATATCCGACAAACAGTGTTGGACCACGAAAACAGATTTCTCCTATCTCCCCTGTCGCAAGCTCTTTCTCACGATTCTTGGTGTCGACGATCTTCAGTTCTACCCACGGAACCGGTCGACCAACTGTCTCTCGTATTTTTTCTTCCGGGTCGCCGGGAAAGGTCATGCAGTGCACGAGGTTCTCGCCCATCCCGTAAGTATTTCCAGTTTTGATCCCCCAGAGCGCTTCAAGTCTGGCTATCAGTTCTGGTGCGCTGCGTGCACCCCCAACACCCACACCAGTGATGCTCGACGTATCGTATTTCTCGAAATCCGGGTGATCGATTATGCCAATGACGTGTGCTGGCGTACCAGACAGGTTTGTCACTTTCTCATTCTCGATAAACTCTAGAATCATGGTGGGATTGTAGCGATCAACAAGCACCATTGGGCTGGCACCAAAGGCACAACCATAGGTCGCAAAATGGCCAAAACTGTGTGTCATGGGCGAGCATGCAAGGCTGACCTTGTCAGGACTCATGGCTGACATCATTTGTGCGGTCAGGATCATGCGTGATATCAGGGTGTTGTGCGAATGCAGGAAACCCTTGGGGTTACCCGTTGTGCCTGAGGTGAAATTAAGATAGAACACATCATCCGGGCTGATCTCGATTTCATCCAGGCATGCATGATTGCCGCGACCCTTCTCGATCAACTCCTCTAGTGAGCACTCTCCTGCCTGGGGCTCCTCTCGAACAACAACAAAGGTTTTTACCCTATCAATTTCGGACACGGCACTACGCATCTGGGCAGCATAGTCATTGTCCCGGTATTCACCGCAGACAATAACCGCGTCGGTTTCATTGAAACTGCATAGGTTAGTCAATTCTCTTTCGCCAAAGACCATGTGCAGAGGCTGTATCACAGCACCAATCCGTGACAGGGCGATCTGCAGGAAGCAAAACTCCACCCAGTTGGGTAACTGCACTGCGACGATATCCCCCTGACAAATACCAGCTTCAAGCAAACCGGCTGCCAGGGAAAGGGATTCTTCCTGCCACTCCCCCATGGTGTACTTGCACTCGGTGGTTATGAGCACCGTCTGGTCCGCGTGGGTTGTGACCATTTCATCAAAATAGCCATGGAGGGTTTCATCCTTCCACAACTCTAATTGCCTGAACCTGTCCCCATATTCTTTACTGAAAGCGGGAAATGTATGCCTTGTCATTTATCCGTCCTGATTGTGTCGCACTCGATAACAATGATGACCTGTGCAGGCTCATCCAAGTTCCAAAATCTAACATAGTGATCGCGGTGTTCCAAACTAGCCGGGGGAAACAGCTTGATAACAATCTGGAACACCACTGACCACTAATTTTTGCCGCCTGTGAGTCACCGGAATGATTGAGTTAATACAAAATCCAGTGTTCACTGGCTACCATTAAGCGTACACCAACACACTAGTATAACGCGTTGTATATTGCAACATGTTGTAATTAAAAATTACAACATCGTGTGACCTACTGCCCAACAGAAAAACTGGCACATGAATCAACAACGGTGTGCACCGTGGTCAAAGCTGTTCACCTCCATCTTCCCTACCGCCCCTACCCTTGTACTTAATTTTATAACAAGTTATATTAATTGCAGTGCAGTTTGTTTGCGAAACCTCACGACTAAAGGATTTTAGGCTTACCAACGGATGCGATAAGGCAGGCAAGTTGAAAAAATTTCTGTTATTCACAATATCAATCACCATATCCTCATTCACCATTGCGGATGTTGGTGCTGGCAAGGAGCAGTTCGAGAAAAGTAACTGCCAGGTATGCCACGACACTCGGGGACCAGCATGGGAAGAGTCAGTCGACGATCAGCTCTCCAAGAAAGGCCCCGAATTATGGTATGCGGGAAGCAAGTTTAATAAACCCTGGCTCGAGACCTGGTTAGCAAGCCCAAGCCCTATCAGGCCGATGCAGTACAACTCAATTCTTAAAAAGAATGCCGGCAATCATGTCGCGCTTGACGCAGCAGGTGCCAAAGCAGTTGCAGACTACCTCATGTCACTCACCTCGGATGCCGTCGCAGTGGGTAAAATTACGCCGAAGGCTCGCGCCAAGGGTAAGCTGATTTTCAAAAAGAAGATGTCCTGTAACGGCTGCCACCAGTACCAGGAAAGGAATGAAGTGATCGGAGGCATATCCGGGCCTTCACTCGTTGCTGCCGGGAAACGCCTCAACCCTGACTGGATCTACGCATATCTCATGAGTCCAAAGGTGTTCAAGCCGATAGGAAGAATGCCTGGCCTTGAGGGCGTGATGAGAAAAAGGGATATTAAGGAAGTTTCCTCGTACGTAAGCAGCTTTTAGGAAGGATGAGAGGATGAAAAATACGACTGCTCTATTGATAAGTTTGCTACTGATGGCCGTGGCAGCAAACGCCAGCGCTACCCAGCCAAACGAGGTGTACAACTATTACTGCGCCCAGTGCCACGGCTCTGACGGCAAAGGTAATGGCCCAAATGTGACCAAGGATTTTGCCACCGACCCCAGAGACTTTACCAAAGTCGAGGATATGCAAAAACTATCCGATGAGGATATCAGGAACGTAATTCTTAATGGCGGTGTAGCCGTCAGCAAATCAAGCCTGATGCCCGCCTGGTCAGGAACACTGTCTGATGAAGACGTCGATGGGCTGGTCGGTGTACTTCGCTGTATTAGCCAGAGCAAGACTAAGCTTTAGCTGGTCAATCCCGGTTACAGATAATCATAGAATTAGGGTCTAACCTAGGCTAGGCGCCCCCGGCTAGATATTCAATTCCCTGCCATAGGCAGACAAGACTGACTCATGCATCGATTCCGAGAGGGTCGGATGCGGAAAAATGGTTCCTATCAATTCGGCTTCCGTGGTCTCCAACCCCATAGCAATCGCGAATCCCTGTACCAGCTCAGTTACACCAGGACCAATCATATGAGCGCCCAATAGCTCACCGGAGCTAGCATCGAAGATTGTTTTGATAAGACCATCTGCTTCGCCAATTGCATGGGCCTTGCCATTGGCAACAAAGGGAAACCTGCCAACCTTGATTTCGTGGCCTGCCAGGTCTGCTTCCATCAAACCAATGCTCGCAATTTGCGGGTAACTATAGGTACAGCCTGGTATTCGCTTTCTGTCCAAGGGAGCAGGATTAAGTCCTGCAATCGACTCCGCGGCTATGATTCCTTCATGGCTAGCCTTGTGTGCAAGACAAGGCGCGCCCGTAACATCTCCAATGGCGTATATGCCTGTGGTACTGCTCTGCTGCCGAGAATCAACGGTCACAAAACCCTTGTCGGTGGAAACTCTCGCAGCCTCAAGGTTAAGATCATGAACATTCCCGGACACGCCGACTGCGAGCATCAAAGCATCATATTTTTCCTGCTTTCCACCAATGGAAGCACTCACCTTTTTTGCTGAACTCTTCACTTCCTCGATACCAACACCAGTAAGAACCCTGATGCCTTCTTTTTCAAAAGCGGCCTGCGCCAGTGTTGAAATTTCAGCATCTTCCGTGGGCAGTACCTGATCCAGCGCCTCCACCAGGGTCACACTCGACCCGAGGGTCGAGTAAAAACTGGCAAACTCCACACCTATGGCGCCAGCGCCAACTACCAGCAATTTTTCCGGCAAGAATGATGGCGTCATGGCTTCGCGTGCCGTCCATATCAACTTGCCATCAGTCTTGACATGCGGCAGGTCCTTTGCGCGGGCACCAGTTGCCAGAATAGTGCTGGCAGCCCGAACCTGTTTGCCATTGACCTCAACCAGTCCAGGTTCCAGAAAGCGCGCAGTCCCAACTACAACATCCACACCATTTTTGCACATCAAGTGTTTTACGCCGGCACTCAGTTGTGCTGCTACGTCCCTTGATCGCCGCACCATGGCACCCAAATCGATATCACAGGACCCAACTCGAATCCCAACGTCCCCGGCTCTTTTGATTTCGCGGAGGACATCGGCTGAATGCAGCAGTGACTTGGTTGGTATACACCCCCAGTTCAGGCAGACACCACCCAGCTCACCCTTTTCAATCAATGCCACCTGCATACCTAGTTGCGCGCAACGAATGGCCGCCGTATATCCTCCGGGGCCGCCACCGACTATCAATGCGTCATATTTGGATTCTTTCTCTGTCATATTGCTATACCAGTAACCTATAGGGCGCTGAAAGCAGCGATGTGACCTCTGACAGGAACTCAGCTGCCGGCGCACCGTCCAATACGCGATGATCCCAGGTCAGCGACAGGTTCATTTTCTTTGTTTTTACTGGCCTGTCACCATCCCATTCCAGACCATCAAAAATTCGATTTACCCCGAGGATGCCAGATTGTGGTTCATTGATGATGGGCGTAAATGAATCAACGCCAATCATCCCCAGCGTGCTGATGGTAAAGGTCCCTCCAGCATAGTCATCAAGGCCGAGGGAGCCTTCCTTGGCAGCAGCGGCAAGCCTTTTACTTTCGATTGCTATCTCTTTCAAAGTTAATCTATCAGCATGACGGATCACCGGGACAACAAGACCTTCCGGCAGGGCAACTGCAATGCCTATGTGATATTCCCGGAGAAGGGTAATTTCTGTTTCGGCAAAGACACTGTTCATACGCGGGTGTTTGGGCAATGCACCCGCAACGGCTTTCACCACCAGGTCTGTATAGGTTGGCCTGACCCCTTCATCCTGCCACTCAGCGATAAGTTGCTCACGTAACCTAAAGGCGTCATCCATGGCCGCTTCCATATCCATGCTGAGCTGAGCGCTAGCCTGCAGGCTGGCGTGCATTCGCTGGGCGATGGTTCTGCGCATCCCCTGTACTGGAACTGAGTCTCCCGGGACCAGCGTTGTTTCCGAAACTGATTCGCCAGCTGGCAAGGAGTCAATGACCACCGTATCCAGGTCACTCTTGGTAATCCTGCCACCCGGCCCGCTTCCCTTTATAGATGCCAGGTCAATTTCTCTCTCAGCAGCTAGTCGCCTCGCAAGGGGTGACGCCTTTACTTCCTTGGTATCTGCGTCTTTACCTTTTGCAGCCACTACATCCGCTTCAACAATCCTGCCACCAGGGCCTGTTCCCTGAATCAGTGCCAGATCTACACCATTTTCACGCGCCAGTCGTCTTGCAGCAGGCGATGACTTCACGCTGCCATTAGTCTTTGTCGATCGTTCTGTCATTAATGTCTGACTGGGTTCAATTTGCTCCGATATCACCCCTGTAGCCTCGTTGTTGGCTGCTGGAGGGATAGCCTTCACCTCGTCAGGAATTTCTTCACCGGACTCAAATACATGACCGACTATATCACCCGGTTTCAACATGATGCCTGGCTCGACCTGATGTTTAACGACACCCGACACCTCGGCATCCACATCCAGGCTTACTTTTTCGGTCTCCAGCGCATACAACATTTCTCCCTGCTCGACCGTTTCCCCATCAGCAATGTACCACTTTGCAACCATCCCTTCGGTCATCGTCATTCCGACCTTGACCAGGTATATCTCTCTTGGCATTTACGTTACCCCACTCATAGGTGACCAACAAACGCGCCGCTGCCAGCAGCGAATTCCATTGCTTTTTCGATATCAATAACCAGTGGGCCAGTCAAAGATACTTTCATTTGAAATTTCTGACCACGTCTGATACTTCTCTCCCTTTCTCCGTCGACAGCTATAACACAGGGACCTTCAAACTCCATTACTTCGTTATAGGCAACCGAGGTCCAACTTTCCACCTTAACTTGCTGGTAAAGGCCAGGGGCTATCGGCGCATTGACAAAGCGGCTACCTTTACCCATGCGAAGCAGCAAACCACCGGGCTGGGTTTCAGCTAACGGCTGCACTAGACCACCAATGGCAGTGATACCGACTGCGGCCGGATCCGCCCGTGTCAGCACTGCCGCTTTCAACTCATCCCCTTCAAGCAAGGCCCTCGCACCGACAAATGCCTCGCCAGTCACCACCGCGTCAATCAAGGCTATGTCCGGATCCTCTCCTTCGATTGTGATATCAATTAATTTTGTCGCCACTGTCACCTCTTCAAGAGGCACTTTTCCGGAGGCTATCAGTCCCAGCGCTGCTCCGGCGATAGTTGCTTCCGCAAAGCATGGGAATACATTGTTGGTGCCAGTCGAAACCGGGAGCAAAATCGCATCGCGCCAGCCCTTGGTAAAAGCTCGGCTTGTACCATCGCCACCCAGGATCAGTGTTGCTATACAGCCCAACGTTCGTAAAACATTCGCGGCACGTTCCGTATCAATGGCGGTTGCTGTTTTCGGGCAGTCAACCCTGGTCGCCTCATACTCTCCCTGCAAATCATCCAATGCACTTTGGGCGACATTGTGAGAATCATCCATATAGGCAAAGTGATTTGCCCCCGCATTGACTGCCCCCACGAGTGCTCGCCGAACAATTGCGCTCTTCTCCCGGTTATCAAATACGGAAGCTTTTGCCACCAGCCGACGTACATCCTTCCCAGAGGACGGATTAACGACAATACCAATCGGGGACTGCAGCATCATTGCGGCTAAGGGCTCAGTTCCTGCAGTCTATGCCAGGGTATTCCAGACATTATGACAGGGGGGTGACCGTTCCGGACATATCACCCTTCCCCTCATCATTATAGAGAACAGAATAGTTACGTCTGGCGAACAACCACTTGCCATCACACCTCTGGTATTCATCCGCATAGGAGCCGATATTGAACACACCTTCAGTTGTTCCTGCGGGTCGTAAATGCTCACTCAGGTACCACCTGCCGGTACCAGTATCGCCATCAATGAACAGTGTGCCATGATAGACAAGCTGCGCAACAAATTCAAAACCGCCCATCGCCTGTTCCCATAGATTGACGATAGCCTCTTTGCCGCTGACATCACCTAAACCCGGCAATGACCAGGCACTGTCTTCAGCCCATGTTCCGGCCCACTGATCCTTATCAACCCGGTTAACGGCATCGGCATACAAGGCCACCAGCTGTCTGATCTCCAATTCATCCGCAACATTATTAGTCATCTTTCTTCTCCGTTAAAAAATCGGCCCTTGGGGTGCCCGTCTCATCATAAACAGGCTCTTCAAGTTCAACCTTGTATTTCAATACATCAGCACTACGAAGCCCAAAGCTGCCAATAGCGTCCCGCATATCCGTGTACCAGTGGTTATCAAAATGATTACTGAGGGCCTCTTGGCTGGCCCAGCGTTCGAAAACCCGGATGCGCCCCTCTGTCGTCGGATCAGGACACCAGTCGTAGTCCAGACATCCGTCCTGGGTAAGCGCACCATCTATTAGTGGTTTGCCCGCTGTCATTGCGGCAGACATCTTCTCCGGATCAATATCAACAGTACCGGATATAATAATTTTCACGACCTTTCTCCTGCAATAGGTTGGATTACTTCTCGATAGCGTGTCCTGAGTACATCACAAAAATTGTAGTGAGTCATGTTAAAAGAAAGAATCCAGGCTTTCTGCCGATCCCCACCAAAAAGACAGCCTTGACTGCTTCTTTCCAGCTCCATACGATTGTGAACCAGAAATAGCCTCGGATATTGAGCGCGTCATACCTGTCTGACGGCACCAAGGCATTCATCACAAATTTGGTGGACTAGGGGAGAGGCAGAGAATGAGCAAACCATTTCGATTTGGCGTACAGAGTTTCAATGCTGAGAGCGGCATCCAGTGGAAAGAAAAGGCCAGAAAGGTTGAGGCGCTCGGCTATTCCTCATTCCACCTTGCGGATCATATTATCGGTCCTGGTCCCGCACTGGAGAGGTCTGGCCATCCAGTTCAATCCCTGGCGGCGATACCTGCCATAGCCTACGCAGCAGCCGCAACCGACACTATTAAAATTGGTTGCCGCGTATTCTGCGTGGACTATCACAATCCTGTGGTTCTCACCAAGGAGGCAATGACAATCGACCTTCTTTCCGACGGTCGTCTCGAACTGGGGCTCGGTGCCGGCTGGCTGACAGATGAATACAAGGCTATCGGACTCAAAATGGATCCCCCCGGGGAGCGCATCGATCATAATGGGGGGATGTGGTTGCTGTATGGGTTTGGGGAGGCCATCGAATTCCTGCCAGTCGATTGTGTTGTTGGTCACTTTCAGGGGTGCATCAGATACATAAGCCTTGATACCGGAAATCACGT
>PVBE010926309.1_pt1 | contig 26003 bp, 24 predicted proteins | sample 1631181 | NCBI WGS metagenome assembly PVBE01 (sample SAMN08397723, study PRJNA350692) | Marine metagenome, whole genome shotgun sequencing project. | isolation source: water | place: Pacific Ocean | collected 2012-04 | reverse complement strand
CGAGCGCGTCAACGACATCCCCAACAAACTGTGTGCAAGCGCGCAGCTTGGATTGATTCGGATCGCCTCGCGGTAGGCCGCGATGGCATCGTCGTTCTGGCGCTCGGGCGGCAGCGCCTGGCCCATGGCGATATGCGCGAAATGATCCTTGTCGTCCAGCGACACCGCGGTCTCCGCGGCCCGGAGCGCGGTCTCGCGGTCGGCATCGGTAAGATCGAGGATTGCGTCCTGCGCATAGGTCCAGGCCTTGCCGGCGTGGGCGCTGGAGAATTTGGGATCGCGCTCGATCGCGTGCTCGAACAGTCTGCGCGCCTCGAGAACGTCCTCCTTGGTGCGCCGGAAGATGTGGGAAATCCCGCGGTGAAACAGCTCCCAGGCATCGAGATTGTGGGTCGGCTCGGTCTTCACACGCTCGTATTCCGCCCGTCCCAATTCGGGTTCCAGCTGGGCGACGATGGTTCCGGTGATTTCGTCCTGCAGCACAAACAGATCCTCGAACTTTCGGTCGTAGCGTTCCGCCCAGATATGGTTGGCGCTCGCCCCTTCGATCAATTGCGCGGTGATGCGGATGCGTTCGCCGGCCTTGCGCACGCTGCCTTCGAGCACGTAGCGCACGCCCAATTCGCTCGCGACCTGGCGAAGGTCCGGCGAGGTTCCCTTGTACTGGAAGGTGGAATTGCGGGCGATCACGAAGAAGGTGCGAATGCGCGAAAGCGACGTGATGATGTCCTCGGCGAGGCCGTCTCCAATGAAGTCCTGGTCCGCGTCGCCTGAGAGATTGTCGAACGGCAGGACGGCAATGGAGGGCTTGTCGGACAGGGGTGTGCGGATGTCGGGCTTGGCACTTTCGGCGCCCAGGCGGATGGCATAGACGCGGACCGGATGGGTGACATGCTTGACCGTGTGTTCGCCCAAATCCTCGAACGGCACGTCGATGCGGTTTCGCACCAGGGCGTGCGTCTCGCCGGAGATGCAAATGCCACCGGGTTCGGCCAATCCTTCGAGCCGTGCCGCCACGTTGACGCCCTCGCCGTGGATGTCCTCGCCGTCATCAACGATGTCGCCGAGGTTGATGCCCATGCGAAATTCCAGGCTGCTCGCGCTCAGGCCCCCCTGCATGGCGATGGCGCAGTTGACCGCGTCTTGCACCGCCGAAAACTCCACGAGAAACCCATCTCCGGTGAGCTTGACGATCTTGCCGGAATCGGCCTCGATTTGCGGCTTGATCACGTCTTGGCGTGCGGCTTGCCACGCGGCGACCGTGCCGTCAGTGTCCGCTTCCATGAGGCGCGTGAACCCGCCACATCCGCGGCGAGAATGGCCGCAAGCCTACGCTGGACCGGTTGTTCCGCCATGCCCTCCCCATGGAGCGATTGCTCGTCCCCATATTATGACAAAACTGGGGCCTTACAATCGGCAATGGGGAAATGCTGAATGTCCGCCCCGAGTCATACCCGGTCGTTCATCGCGGTCTTTGCGATTGAAGGGCTACGACCCATGAGCGGGCGTTGCGGCGAGCAACCTGCCCTCAAAAGCCCATAAGCTAACCGCCGCCCAGGATCATCTCGGCCGCCTTCTCGCCGATCACGATGCAGGCCGCGTTGGTGTTGCCCGAGATCAGCCGCGGCATGATCGATGCGTCGGCGATCCGCAAATTTCCGATTCCGCGGACCCGAAGCCGGTCGTCGACCACGGCTTCCGCGTCCGCGCCCATCCGGCAGGTGCCGACGGGGTGAAAGATGGTCGTTCCCGTCTCGCGCGCGTATTCCAGAAGTGAGGCGTCCGATTCGGTCGACTCGCCCGGCGGATACTCGGACGCGACGTAGGGCGCCAACGTCGGCGCGCGCGAGATCCTGCGCGCGAGCCGAAGCGCGGCAACGGCGGTTTCCTGGTCGGCCTGCGCGCTCAAATAGTTGGGGCGAATCGCCGGCGCATCGCCCGGGTCGGGCGATCGGATCGCGAGGCTGCCCCGGCTTTCCGGGCGCAACTGGCAGACCGAGGCCATGAAGCCCGAGAAGCGGTGCAGGCCGGCGGCCGCATCCTCGGTGCTGCCCGGCGTGATGTGGAACTGGACGTCCGGGGTCTCGGAGCCCGCGCGAACGCGCGCGAACGCACCCACTTGCGACGCGGCAACGGCCATGAATCCCTTGCGGAACAGCGCGTACTCGAGGCCGATGGCGAGCTTGCGCAAGGGATTGTGTAGATAGTCGTTCAGCGTGATGGGCCGCGTGCACCGGTACATGGCCTTGATCTGATAATGGTCCTGCAGGTTGTCGCCGACGCCGGGCATGTCCGCCACCACCTCGATCCCGTGGCCGCGCAACAGCTCGGCCGGGCCCAGGCCCGAGAGCTGCATCAGTTGCGGTGTATTGACGGCGCCCGCCGACACGATGATCTCGCGGGCCGCCCGGGCGGTCCGTTCCTGGGTCCCGCGGCGGTAGACGACGCCGGTGGCGCGCGCACCATCGAAGACGATGCGGGCCGCGTGCGCGCCCGTCACGACGCGCAGGTTCGCGCGCTTCATGGCCGGGCGCAGATAGCCTACGGCGGCGCTGCAGCGCCTTCCATTCCGAGTCGTCAGTTGGTAGTAGCCGACCCCTTCCTGGCGGGCGCCGTTGAAATCGTCGTTCAGCGGCAGCCCGGTCTCGACGACCGCCCGCACGTAAGCCTCGCAGATCTCGGGCCGCATGGGCATCTCGGAAACCGCAAGCGGCCCGCCGACGCCGTGAAGGGCGTCGGCACCGCGTTCCTGGTCCTCGGACTTCTTGAAAAGCGGGAGCAGGTCGTCCCAGCCCCAGCCCGCGTTGCCAAGCTGGCGCCAATTGTCGAAGTCCTGGGGCTGGCCACGGATGTAGATCAGGCCGTTGATGGCGGATGACCCGCCCAGCACGCGCCCGCGCGGCCAGACGATCGAACGGCCACCGATACCGGGATCGGGCTCGGTCTCGTAGCGCCAGGCGAAATCCGAGCGGAAGGCGGTCCGGTAATAGCCGACCGGAATGTGGATCCAGGGATTGCGGTCGCGCGGCCCCGATTCCAAAAGCAGCACGCGGTTGGCGGGATCGGCCGTCAAGCGGTTCGCGAGAACACAGCCCGCGGACCCAGCGCCTACGATAATGAAGTCGAACGTCTCGTCCGGTTCGGTTTCCCGGTCCATCGGACCCCCCAAGGCGAATGCCGGTGAAGACCCTTTGTTCTTACGCGCCCGCCCGCGGAAACGTCAATGCCCGCCACAGGCCCCTGCCGCCTGCACCGGCGGGCAAGCAACGCTTCCGTAGGAACAGAAGACGCAGCAGTCACCGGCCTTGGGCTTGAGGACGCACCCGCACCCTTTGCAGTCGTAAAACCACTGGCACGCGTCCGTCGGCATTGTCTCGGTCTCGGCGTGCCCGCATTCCGGACAGGTGATCGTCGAGCTTAATTCGATCGGGCGGTTCGGCGTTTCCATAGTGCGTAGATCATGATTCCGAGGAACAGTGCGAGCGCAGGGAAGAGAACGTAGTCGAGCATGCCGATCACGGCGGAAAGGCCGATGGCGCCAAGCAAAATGACGAGCACGGGCGTGAAGCAGCAAACCGCCGCGACAACCGTTCCGACGATGCCGATACGCATGAGCCTGCGCTCGTTCATGGGGCCAGGGTGACGAACGTTGGCCGATAGGGCGCGGGCGTGCTCAGGTTGCCGATCCAGGCGGCGCCCACGCCCGCCGCGCAACACCCCGCGCCGCCGGGCGGAGCCGGGCGCTCCGCTAAATACCCCGCGCCGACGGGCGGAGCCGGGTGCTCCGCTGCACCCTCGCGCGCGATCGCGCTTACTTCGCCTCCAAGCATGGTCCGTCACCTCGCTTGTCCCACCGAACACCGGAGTCTACAATCCGTAGTCGCTACAGGATCAAGCGAAAACTTCGCGGAATTTTCGATGACCGCCCCTGACGGCCCGAGGCGCGAGCGCCGCACCATCGGCGTGCTCGCGCGCCAAACCGGTTGCCACGTCGAGACCATACGCTTCTACGAGCGCATCGGCCTCTTGGCGCCGCCGCCGCGCACCCAAGGCGGCCACCGCGTCTTCGACGATTCGCACGCAAGGCGGCTGGTCTTCGTCCGCCGCTGCCGCGAGCTCGGGTTCTCGCTCGACGACGTGCGCGGCCTTCTCGGCCTCGTGGATACCGGCGACGTCACTTGCGCCGAGGTCAAGGCGCTCACGGTCCACCATCGTGACGCGGTCCGCCACAGAATCGAGGACTTGCGAAGGATGGAGGGCGTGCTCACGGACTTGGTTCAAATGTGTGCCGGCGGGACCGCACCCGACTGCGCCATCATCGAGACGCTGTTCGAGCCGCACCGATAAACGAACGGCGCCGGGCTGGGGTGCGGGCCGGTGCCTTTCCGCGTGCGTGGATAGCGCTCTAGGTGATCGGCAGCGCGGTCCCGATCATGCAATCGCGGGTGACAAGCCCGGCGAGCGCCTCTTCATCGAGGCCGTCGGTTCCTTCGGGCCGCATGGGAATCACCAAGTAGCGCAGATCGGCGGAGCTGTCGTGGACGCGCACTTCGACGTCCGCTCCGATCTCGGTTCCGAACTCGGCCAGCACCGCGCGCGGCGCGCGCACCACGCGGCTGCGATAGGCCCTGGACTTGTACCAGTCGGGCGGCGAGCCCAGCAGCATGGTCGGGTAGCACGAGCAAAGCGTGCAGACGATCACGTTATGGACGGCGCGCGTATTCTTGACCGCGGTGATGGGCGTCGTGCCGGCGTCGATCCCGAGCTCGGGCGCGGTTTGGTTGACGCTTCTCAGAAGGCGCGACTCGAAATCCTCGTCCGTCCACGCGCGGGCGATCAGCCGCGCCCCGTTGGCGGGTCCGCGCACGTCCGCGTCCTCGATCTGGCGTCGCAACGCGTCCGGTGTCAGCACGCCCTTCTCGATCAAAAGGTCCTCGAGCGCGCGGGCCATGACCTGATAGGTGGTGACCGGCGAGTCCTCGACGTCGGGCTGATTGGGGTGGCGGTGCGCTTCACTCATCCGATCCCTCCTTGCGCCGGCTCCAACCAATGCTCGAGGATGTCGACGACGACCGAGTCCGTGGCGCGCTCGGCGCCGTCGGCCCAAAGTTCGACGCCCGAGAACCGCACGCGGTAGAGAGGCAGGGCCAGCTCGCCGCCGCGTCCGTAGGCCAGTTCCTCGGGGTTGCGATAGGTCCCGGCGACGGCGTCGACGATGCTGGTGCGGCCGCGAACGTAGAACGGTGTTCGCACGTGTCCCGGTGGGTAGGCGGCCCGAACCCGCACCGTCTCGCCGAGAGCGAACCGCGCGCTCATTTCGCCGCTTCGCGCTTCAAATGCGCCTCCACCTCGGCCATCCGGCGGCCGAGCTCGTCGACCGTGAAGACGCCCTTCTCGATCATCCGGTTGGTGATCGAGGCCGTCCAACGCTCGTAGTATTGAAGCGCATCGTAGTTCCGGGCCCCAGGTCCTCGATGCCGCGGCGCAACTCGTCGACCGCCATGAACGGGGGTTCTCGATTCGCGAGCAGCTTGAGGATGGCGTTCACCCGCTTCTCCCACGCCGCGGCCGCGTGTTCGGTCCGCTCGATGGGCCCCGCCTCGAGCCCGCCCATGTCGTGGTGACGCCGCATCACTTCCGGCCTCCGCATCGTGGCTGCACCAGCTTAAGAAGCGCGCGCGGATGCAACGGAATTCGCGCGCCTCAATCGGGCCGGAGCACGGTGAAGAAGTCGTCCACGACCGCGTAATCGTTGTAGCCGAGCCGGGCGATGGGACGCATTTTTTTGATGTCGATCATGCCCTCGACGATCACGTCGTCGCGCACGTGGATGCCCACCACCTCGCCGAAGACGACGGCGTTGCGGCCCTGTCCTTTGCGGCTCGGGATTTCGACCGTTTGCATATAGCGGCATTCGAAGTTTGCGGCGGCGTCGCGGACCCGGGGCGGGCGCACTTTGATCGAAGGCGCCGCGGCGAGCCCCGCCATCGCCATCTCGTCGACGTCGCGGGCCACCTGCGCCGAGGTCTGGTTCATCTGCTCGCGAAGCTCGAACGTGGCGAGGTTGAAGACGAACTCTCCGGTCTCCTCGACGTTCCTGAGGCTGTCTTTGGGCCCGCCGTCCGCGTGGAATCCGCCCACGGAATAGACGACACAGGGCGGGTCTTCGGCAACCGCGTTGAAGAAGCTGTAAGGCGCCAGGTTCACGATACCCCCGGCGCTGACAGAGCTGATCCAGCCTATGGGACGCGGCACCACCAGCGACTTGAAGGGGCTGAACTTGAACGGCGGCGGCCGCATACCGTCGGCGGGATCGAAAAACATCTTGGAACACCTCGCGGATGAGAAGGACGGCATCCGTCCCTGGGCCGCCCGATCTTGCCCCGGGGGCAGGCGGGGCGGCAACCCGCATTCCGCTCCGGGGCGCGACCCGGGGTGCCTATAGGCTTTACACCGTCACCGCGCGGTCCTTACCATCGGAAATTCAAAAAGAGCGTTTCCGAATTCTTGGGGACTCGAATGTGTGCGGACAAGCTCTGTGCGCCGCTCGCGTTCCAGATCGCCGTCGCGACCACCGCATGCGCGCATGTGCTATCGGCTGGTTGCGAGCAGCCCCATAAAGGAGGTTGACCCATGTCGGGAAAGATCGCCGCCGTCGAGGCATTTCGGCTGTATCCCGAGGTCGTCAAGGAGGCGTGGGTGGACGACGCCTACGTCTGGCCGAGCCGATTGCCGAGCTTCCTCGTCAAAGTCACCACCGAGGACGGCGATTGGGGCATCGGCGAGGCGACCAGCCAGGTCTGGTACCTGGGCGAGACCGCCGAACAGATGGAATCCGTCCTGCACATCTACGACCGGACGCTGAAGGGCGCGGACGCCGGCAACTTCGCGCTTTGCCACCGGCTCATGGAGGGCGCGGTCGGCGGCGGCATGCCGGGCGGGCGCGGCGCGCGTTCGGGCGTCGACATGGCGCTCTACGACCTGACCGGGAAATCGCTTGGCGTGCCGGTGCACGCGCTTCTGGGCGGCGCCGAACGGACGCGGTTCGAGCAGCTCACGAACCTCTACCACAAGATCCCGGACGAGATGGCGGCCGCCTGTCGCGAATTCGTCGGCCGCGGCTTCAAGGGCCTGAAGGTGAAGGTGGGCGACGTGATGCTGGCCGAGGGTTGGAACCGCGCCAACCTGGAATCCGAGCTCGCCAAACTGGAGGCGGCGCTCGACGTCGTGCCGCGCGATGTCTACGTGGACGCCGACGCCAACCAGGGCTGGCGAAGCGCCAAATGGACCATCAGCGTGCTTGAGCGCTTCGCCGGCCACGACAACCTCTCGATCGAACAGCCGCTCTCGTACGACGACATCGCGGGCGCCGCCTTCGTGCGGGCGCATGCGCGCGTGCCCGTGATCCTCGACGAATCGGTCTGGTCGCCCGAGGCGGCGATGCGCATCGTCCGCGCCGGAGCTTGCGACCGGGTGGTGATCAAGCTGAACCGGCTCGGCGGCTTTTTCCCGGCGCTGCAAACGATCACCATCTGCGAAGCCGCCGGCGTCGGCGTCAGCGTCGACACCAACCCCTTTTCGATCGTCGGCGACACCGCGAGCTGTCACTTGGCCGCGGTCGCACGCATGCCCTACCCCGTCGATTGCGAGGGCCACGTGAGCTTCGCCAAGCTCGGCGATCCGAACCCGTTTTCGGGCGGCATCACGTTCGCCGACGGGCTTGCGGTACTTCCCGACGCGCCCGGCCTCGGCGTCGACGTGGACTGGGACCGGCTGGCCGCGCACCAGAAGGCCCACGGCGGCGCGGACCCGGCGTAGGCGGGCACCCTAGACGCCGACGGTCAGGGTCTCGACGAGGCCGCGCAGGCTGGCGATGGCGCTCAAGGCCGGAAGCCGGCTCACCCGCGCGTTCTCGCCCATCAGCTCGTTGTCGATCATCGTCTCGAACCGGGTCGCCGACGCCTCCACCGCGATTCGGTGGACGTGGCGCGCAGCTCCCGGGTCGGCCCAGATCTCGACCCGGGTGCGCTCGGGCCCGATGCCTGCGAAGCTGACGGCGGCAGCGATGTTGGTGGTATCGGGGAACGCGCGCGCGGCCTCGAGCGCGTTGCCTTCGAAGAGCTTGCGCGGTTCCGCGAGGCCGTCCAAGGAAATACCGCGTTCGGCGAGATAGGGCGCGCCCGCGAGCCCCGCGGGCGTCATGCGGGTGATCAGCGTCACGTTTCGCACGTCCTCCTGGGCGGCGGCGCGGAGTGCGTCGAGCCCCGCGACCGCGCCCGACGGGATGACGATGCGCGCACCCGTGCGCTCGGCCTCTTCTAACAACTCGGCGTGGGTGAAGAACGCGGCCGCGTTCAGGGTCAGGAAGATCCGCCCCTTTCGGATCGCGGGCCCCGCAATCGCGGCGAAGGCTTCGGGGATCGTCGCATCGACGACCGCGTCGGCGCGCGCCGCCAGCTCGGCGGCCGCCACCACGGGTACGGGGTTGCGTAAGCGCGCGAGACGCTCCCTCGCCTTTTCTTGATCGCGCGCACACACCGCGACGAGCGCGAGGCGGGCAATACCGCCGTCGAGATGCTCGGCGATCACGCTCCCGAGCGTTCCCAGCCCGGCGATCCCGACTTTCAGGACATTGTCGGGCACAGGACCGCCGCTCCCCACGAAGTTTACACGCCCACCGAGGCGAGCGCGGCGTCGAGGGCGTCCCCCAAAAGCTCGACAATTTCGTCGATCTCGGTCTCGGTGACGATGAACGGCGGCGAGATGATCACGTGATCGCCGCGCTCGCCGTCGGCGGTGCCGGCGCCCGGATAGCAGATCAGGCCGCGGGCCAGGCTCTCGGCCTTGACGCGCGCATGGAGCGCGAGCGCAGGCTCGAACGGCTCCTTGGTGCCGCGGTCGCGGACCAGCTCGAGCGCCCAGAACAGTCCCCGGCCGCGGATGTCGCCAACGAACGGATGGTTCCCGAAGCGCGATTCGAGGCGTTGGCGAAGCACCTCGCCCTGGCGCCGCACGTTGGCGAGCAGATCGCGCCCCGCGATCGCGCGCTGTACGGCAAGCGCCGCCGCGCAGGCCACCGGATGCGCCATATAGGTGAACCCATGCTTGACGATGCCGCTTCCTTCCGCGATGCCGCCCTTGACCCGCTCCGAGATCAGCACCGCGCCCGCCGGCTGGAAGCCGGCCGCGAGCCCCTTGCCCACCACGATCATGTCGGCGGAGATGCCTTCCGCCTCGCACGCGTGCAAGGTTCCCGTGCGTCCCATCCCGCACATGATCTCGTCCAGGATCAGGAGCACGCCATACTTCTCACAGACCGCGCGGACGTGCGCGAAGTAGCCCTCCACCGGCGGCACCGTACCCAGCGCCGCGCCGACCACGGTCTCGGCGACGAAGGCGCAGACGGTCTCGGGTCCGAGCTCGAGAAGCTTTTGCTCCAGCTCGTCGGCGAGCCGGCGCCCATAGTCGGCCATGGATTCACCCGCCTCGAGGCCGCGATAGGCGTAGCACGGCGAGACGTGTTCGCATTCGATCAACAGGGGCGCGTAAGTGGCCCGGCGCTGGGCGTGGCCGCCGACCGAAAGCGCCGCCAGCGTGCTGCCATGGAAGCTCTGCCTTCTGGCGATGAACCGCCGCCGCTCGGGCTCGCCGATCTCGACGAAGTACTGGCGCGCGAACTTGAGCGCCGATTCAATCGCCTCGGATCCGCCGCACACGATCCACGCCGCCGCGATGCCGTCGGGCGCGCCCTCGACCAGGACGTCGGCCAGCGTCTCGGCCGCCTCGGTGGTGAAGAACTGGTTGGTGACATAGGCGAGCTTTCCCAGCTGCTCGGCCATCGCGCTCTCGATTTCCGCGTCCCCGTGGCCGAGGCAGGCAACGGCGGGACCCGAGGTGGCGTCGATATAGCGCTTGCCGGTCTTGTCATAGAGGTAGATGCCCTCGCCCCGGACGGCCGTGGGAACGTGAGCCGCGATATCGCGTTGCAGAAGGTGGGTCATCCGCTCCTCCAAGCCCTGACGCCGCCGCCCTCGTGTCGCGGCACGCGCGCGCCAATAGAACAGCAAGCGGGGGGCCGAGTCGACCCCGGGCCGGCGGCGCACCGCGGTTGTCCAGTTGCGCTATAGTGGGAACGCAGGGGCACATCAGATGAACGATTCCAAGACCAATTCCGCGGGCCCGTCGCTGATTGGGCCCGATCCCTGCGATCCCCGGCTCACCCGCAGGATCGAGGGCGTCGATCAGGACGGTGCGGCGGTGACCGCGACGGTCGTCATGGAACGGCCGATGACGCTGTTCCTCAACGGCCGCGAGATCGTGACCATGATGACGGTTGGCGACTATCCCGAATACCTCGCCGTAGGGTATCTCGTAAACCAGAACATGCTCGGCGCCGGCGACGAGATCATGGGCGTCGACGTGGACGACGAGACCGAGACCGTGGTCGTGCGCACCGCCCAAGAGACCGACTTCGAAGACAAGCTCGCGAAGAAGACGTTGACGTCGGGCTGCGCCCAGGGAACCGTCTTCGGCGACGTGATGGAGGGCTTCGAGGCCGCGCGGCTTCCCGCGGACGCACCTCTTCGCACCTCGTGGCTCTATACGCTCACCAAGGTGATCAACACGACGCCGAGCCTCTATCTCGCGGCGGGCGCCATCCACGGATGCGTGCTGTGCCAAGACGACCGCGCGCTCGTCTACTTCGAAGACGTGGGCCGCCACAACGCCGTCGACAAGATCGCCGGCTACATGTTCCTCGAAGGGCTGAAAGCCGACGACAAGATCCTTTACACCACCGGCCGGCTCACCAGCGAGATGGTGATCAAGACGGTGAGCATGGGAATTCCGATCCTGATCTCGCGCTCGGGCTTCACGGCCTGGGGCGTCGAACTCGCGCGTAGCGCAAATCTGACGCTCGTCGGCCGCGCCCGGGGCAAGCGGTTCGTGGCGCTGGCCGGCGAGGCCCGTATCCTTTTCGACGGCGACCCGGACGCGGTGGCGGACGAGCCACGGCACTTGCAGCGCAAATCGGCCCGGCCATGAGCGAAGCGCCCCGGGCGCGGCCCGCGCAAGTGTGCGGCGTCCTTCTCGCCGGCGGGCTGGCGCGACGCTTCGGCGGCGGCGACAAGTGCCTGCGAGCGCTCGGCGGCCGCGCGCTGCTTGCCCACGTGATCGAGCGCGCCCAGGGCCAGGTCGCGGCCCTGATCCTCAATGCCAACGGCGACGCGGAGCGGTTCGCGCGCTTCCCTCTCGCGGTCGTTCCCGACGTTATCGGCGGCTACGCCGGCCCGCTCGCGGGCGTGCTGACGGGCCTCGAATGGGCAAGGAAACACGTCCCCGACGCCCCTTGGGTGGCATCGTTCGCGACCGACGCGCCGTTCCTGCCCCGCGATCTGGTGGCACGCCTCATCGCCGCAGTCACAGAGAACGGGGCCGAGATCGCCTTTGCCGCGTCCGCCGGCCGGACGCACCCGGTCTTCGCCGTGTGGCCGGTGCGGCTCGCGGACGCGCTCAGGGCCACGATCGCCGACGAGGGGCTGCGAAAAATCGATCTTTGGACGGCGCGCTTTCGAACCGCGAGAGTTGAATTCGCGAGCGTTCCCGTCGATCCCTTCTTCAACATCAACACGCCCGACGACTTGGCGGAAGCCGAGCGATTGGCCCACAGCGTGGAAGGGTCCTTGATCGGGATCTCGTGACGATTCGCGAGGCCGCGCCGGCGGCAGCCCGCGTATCCCACCGCCCGCGCCCGCCCCCATGACACTTGGCGACGCAGGGCCTATGCTGGCCGACGTCAGGCGCCCACGCGAAGGAGTTGCCATGTCCGGCGAAAACGGCGAAGGCCAGGAAGCGCGTTCCGATCCGTCGGCGGATTTCCTGAAACATTTGGAGGAAGCCGGGTTCTTCAAACAGATCGCGGTGCTCGAGGCAAACCTCAAGACCATCGCGGACGACCTGAAGACCCTCGGCCAAGCGACAATCGAAAGGACGTCGGAGACCGAGACCCTGGTCGCCCACGTGCTCGCCATCGAGGCGATCCTGAAAGCGATGATTCAGGCCGCGCCGATCGACTTCGAGGCGGTCCGGGACGTGATCGGGCAAACGACCGCCGCAGCCACGGGCGGTACCGACGGCAATCCCAAGGTCGCGGCAATCGCCGAGACCATCGTCAAGCCGGCCGGGGGCGGCGAGAGTTCCGCCTAGACCAGATCGTGGTCGGTCCGCGTCGCTTAACAACGATCCGCCGATCCATTGAATCTGGTCGATCTAACCGAAATCCGCTCTAGCGCTTTATCCGTTTGGTCGGTGCGATTCCACGTGAGTGGATAACGCTCTCGGGTCGGGAACGGGCCGCTTCAGGCCTCGACTTTGTCCACACGCACCGCGCAGTACTTGAACTCGGGGATCTTGCCGAAGGGATCGAGCTTCGGGTTGGTGAGGACGTTGGCCGCGGCTTCCGAGAAGCAAAACGGGATGAACACCATTCCCGGCGGCACATCGCGATCGGCGCGCGCGCGAATCTCGATCTCGCCACGGCGGCTCGCGACCCGAACGCGGCCGCCCGCCTCGACGCCGAGCGCGTCGAGCGCCTTGGGATGCAGGCAGCAGACCGGTTCGGGCTCGAGCCGGTCGAGGATATCGGCGCGGCGCGAGATCGCGCCCGTGTGCCAGTGCTCGAGCATGCGCCCGGTGGTGAGAACGATCGGGAAGCTCTCGTCGGGAATCTCGTCCGGCGGAAGCAAATCGGCGGGCACGAAGCGGCCGATTCCGTTCTCCGTCGGGAAACCGTCGCCGAAGAGGATGGTGCGCCCCGGCTCGTCCTCGGCATCGCACGGATAGGTCACCCAGCCCTCGCGTTCGAGCCGTTCCCAGGTGATGCCCTTGATCGAGGGCATGACCTCGCGCATCTCCGCGTAGACGTCGCGGGGGTGCCGATAATCCCATTTGAGACCCAGGCGCCGCGCGATCTCCTGGATGATCCAGAGGTCCTGGCGCGCCTCGCCCGGCGGCTCGAACACTTGGTGCGCCAACTGCACCTCGCGGTTGGTGTTGGTGAAGGTCCCGGTTTTCTCGACGAATGCGCTCGCCGGCAGCACCACGTCGGCGTGGAACGCGGTCTCGGTCAGGAATATCTCTTGGACAACCAAGTGACCGAGGGCCGCGAGCGCTTCGCGAACGTGCCGGGTGTCGGGGTCCGACATGGCCGGGTTCTCGCCCATGATGTACATGCCCTTGATTCCGCCTTCGAGGATGGCGTTCATGATTTCGACCACCGTCAACCCGCGCTTGGGGTCGAGCTCGGCGCCCCAGAAGTCCTCGAACATCTTCCTCGCGTCCTCGCTCTCGACCGGGCGGTAGTCCGGATACACCATCGGGATCAAACCCACGTCGGAGGCGCCCTGGACGTTGTTCTGGCCGCGCAGCGGGTGAAGGCCGGTACCGGGCCTGCCCACCTGGCCGGTCATCATCGCGAGCGCGATCAGGCACCGCGCGTTGTCGGTGCCGTGGACGTGCTGGGCGATCCCCATGCCCCAAAAGATGAGGGCGCGCGCGGCGCGCGCATAGATACGGGCCACGGCGCGGATTGTTTCGGCGTCGATACCGGTAATCTTGGCCATTCTCTCGGGCGGGAAATCCTTGAGACGCCTTTCGAGTTCGGGGAAGTTTTCGGTGAAACGCTGGACGTAACCGGTGTTGACCAGGTCCTCTTCGACGATCACGTGCATGATGGCGTTCAGCAGCGCGACATCGGTACCGGGCTTGAACTGCAAATGGAAATCGGCGTGGCGCGAAAGACCATGGGTCCGGGGATCGATAACGATCAGTGTCGCGCCACGACGACACGCATTCTTGATGAAGGTGGCGGCGACGGGGTGGTTCTCGGTCGGTCGCGCGCCGATAACGACGATCACGTCCGCGTCCATGGCCGCGTTGAAGGGCGCGGTGACGGCGGCCGAGCCGATCCCCTCCATGAGCGCCGCAACGGATGAGGCGTGGCACAGCCGCGTGCAGTGATCGATGTTGTTGGACCCGAAGCCGATGCGCACCAGCTTCTGCACCAGATAGGCTTCTTCGTTCGAGCCCTTGGCCGAGCCGAAACCGGCGAGCGCGCGGGGGCCGTCGCGTTCGCGAATCCGCACGAAACCCGCCGCCGCGGCATCCAGCGCTTCGTCCCAGCGCGCCTCGCGGAAGTGCGTGAACGGGTTGGCGGGATCCAGGCTCGCGCTCGCGTCCTTGGGCACGTCCGCCTTGCGGATCAAGGGCACCGTCAGGCGATGGGGATGGTGGGCGTAATCGACGCCGAACCGGCCCTTGACGCACAGCCGGTTGTGATTGGCAGGCCCGTCGCGTCCGTCGACGTAATAAACGCGTTCGTCGCGGACATGATAGTCGAGCTGGCACCCGACCCCGCAATAGGGACAGAGCGAGCCCACGGTGCGGTCCGCGGGGCCCTTATGACGGCCGGCCTCGTCGAGGACGGATGCCGGCATCAACGCGCCGGTGGGACAGGCCTGGACGCATTCGCCGCAGGCGACGCAGATGCTATCGCCCATGGGGTCGCCGAAATCGAAGACGATCTCGGAATGGGCCGCGCGCGCTGCCATGCCGATGACGTCGTTCACCTGCACCTCGCGGCACGCGCGGACACACAAACCGCAGTGGATGCAGGCATCCAGGTTGACGGCCATGGCGGGGTGCGAGTTGTCGGCCGCCGCCGCTGGGCGGGACGGGAACCGGCCGGGAACAATTCCCGCCTTGTCGACCCAGCGCCAGAACAACGAACCGGGATCATGGGCGCGTTCGCGGGCGGGCTGGTCGCACACCAGCAACTCGAGCACCATGTCGCGCGCCTTGAGAGCGCGGTCGGTTCCGGTTTCCACCCGCATACCGTCGGTCGGCGCGCGGATGCACGATGCGACGAGCGCACGCTCGCCCTCGACCTCGACCACGCACGCCCTGCAGTTGCCGTCGGCGCGATAGCCCGGGGCGTCGCGGTGGCAGAGATGCGGGATGACGTTTCCGAGGCGCTTCGCCACCTGCCAGATGGTCTCGCCCGGCCGTGCTTCGACTTCCGAACCGTCGAGAAGGAATCGGATGCTCGCGGTCATCGGCCGTCTCCGGAAGGCACACCCTCGATCTCGTCGGCGAAGAACCGGAACGCCGAGCGGACCGGGTTCGGCGCCGCCTGTCCCAAGCCGCAGATGGAGGCGTCGCGCATGGCCGCGCTCAACTCCTCGAGCAACCCCTCGTCCCACCGCGGCCGATCGAGGAGCTGGACCATTTTCTCGGTTCCCAATCGGCAGGGCGTGCACTGCCCGCAGCTTTCGTGGGCGAAGAATCGAAGCAGGTTCAGGACGACCGATCGGATGGAGTCGGACTCAGAGATCACCACCAGCGCCGACGAGCCGATGAAGCAGCCGTACGAATCCAGCTTATCGAAATCGAGCGGCAGGTCCGCGAGATGCGCCGGCAGGATGCCGCCGGACGCGCCGCCGGGGAGATACGCCTTCAACGCGTGCCCCGCCGCCATGCCGCCCGCATGATCCTCGATCAGTTGCCGCGCCGTTACGCCCAGGGGAACGCGCTTGACGCCGGGCGCCCGCACCCGGCCCGAGACCGAATAGAGATGCGGCCGGCCCTCGGACAGGTACCACTCGGCGCCGCGTTCGAGGATCTCGCGCAGCCAGTACAGCGTCTCGACGTTGTTGATGAGCGTCGGGCGTCCGAACAGGCCCCGCTGGGCCGGATACGGCGGGCGGTTGCGGGGCAGGCCCCGCTTGCCCTCGATGCTCTCCAGCATCGCCGATTCCTCGCCGCAGACATAGGACCCGGCGCCGCGGCGCAGATGGAACCGGGTCTTCGTGGCCAAGCCCTCCGAATCGAGCCGCGCGATCTCGACCGCGAGGGTCTCGTGCAGCCCCGGATATTCGTCGCGCAGGTAAATGTAGATCTCGTCGGCCTCGATGACCCAGGCCGCGATCAGCGCCCCTTCAAGGACCCGGTGCGGATCGGTCTCCAAACAGAAGCGGTCCTTGAACGTTCCCGGCTCTCCCTCGTCGGCGTTGACGGCGAGCAAGCGTGGTTTCGGCGCATCGAGAAGGAACCGCCACTTGCGGGCTACGGGGAAGCCGGCGCCGCCGAGCCCCCTAAGATCGGCCCTCTCAAGGGTCTGCAACACGTCGTCGCGCGAACGCCCGCCGTCGCGCAGCGCCTCGAGGATCCGGTAGCCGCCCTCGGCGACGTAGGCGCCGAAGTCCTTGTGGGCCGTGAAGGCGGGCGCGAACGCACCCGCCTTCACGGCCCCAACGACCCGGTCTGGGGTGGCGTCATGGATCCGGTTCTTGCCGACCACCACCACGGGCGCGCGGTCACACCCGCCCACGCAGGGCACCGCGACGACGCGGACACCGTCGTCCAGCCCGTCCGATAGGGTTCGCCGGAGATCCTCGGCACCGCCGAGCGCGCAGGCGATCCCGTTGCACACCCGGACGGTCACGGGGGGCGGCGGGTCCGCGCCCTCCTTCATCACGTCGAAGTGGGCGTAAAAGGTCGCGACCTCGTAGACCTCGGCTTGCGCGAGGCCCATGTGCTCGGCAAGGGCCGCGAGATGCGCAGCTGAAAGGCAACCGCAAAGGTCCTGGATCCGGTGCAAATTCTCGATCAAATCGCCGCGCCCGAACGCCGAAGTGGGAACGAGCGCGCGAATCTCGTCAAGCGCCTGGGCAGCGACCTGGCGCCCCTTGGGGTAGGCCCATTTCCGGGGCTCGCCTTCGCTTTTGCCTCTCCCTTTCCGGGTGCGCGTTGCGCCGTCGTCCGCCAAGGGATACCTCGCAGTCTCGATCCGCGTTCCGCCGCGGAAGATAGGTCGATCGGTTCTCGGCATTATCTCGTTCCGCTTGGCGATGACAAGGAAGCGGTGGGACCCGCGGCGCCATTTCGATATGCTCATCGTGGTCGATATGTTGATGGTGGGAACGGGAAGCGTCGTCGCGACCGTGCCCAGGTATCGGGCGCGACTGGTGGGCACCCTTGGAGAGACGAGCGACAAGGGTCGCGCGAGGGAGACGACATGGACGCGAGCATCCGGATCGCCCAACTGCTTTGCTCCCGGCTCTGCCATGACCTCGCCGGCCCCGCAGGAGCCGTCAACGCCGGGGTCGAATTCCTGAGCGAGGGCATCGGCGAGGCAAGCGAGGCCGCCGGCCTCGCCTTGCAGGCGGCGCACCAGATGACCCGCCGCCTCGAATTCTACAGGGCCGCCTTCGGCCGCGCGGGCGGGGCCGCGCTCGACGACGCCAAGCGGCTTGCGTCGGGGTTTCTCGCCGAAGGCGGGATCGTCTTGGACTGGCCGGACGGCCCCGATCAGCAAGAGCTTGTTGCCGACATGCCTTCGGTATCGAAGCTCGTGCTCAACATGATCCTGTTGGGAGTCGAGTCGCTTCCAAGGGGCGGAACGCTTGGCGTCCGTATCGCCACCCGAACCGCAGCCACCGCCGTCACGGTGCATGCCGCCGGCGACGGGGCGCGGATTCGGGAAGACGTCGTTCCCGCCATGGATGCCGCGGCATCGATCGAGCTGCTGTCGCCGCTCAACATCCACGGACACTTCCTCGCCCGGCTCGCGCGCGACCTCGGAACGACGGTCCGGGTTTCGACCGTCCGAGACGGCGTCGTCGAACTGAGCGCGGAAGTGTCGAGCAGCGCCTGATTCACGACGCGAGGCGTCGATACCAATGTCGAACCCGATATTGCAGAAGCCCGGCGGCACCTTCCCTATGTCCATATCCGGCCCGAACGGCGGCCCGATTGCCGGCGCCGGCAAAAGGCCTAAGCGCCCAATTCACCGGCCGTCCCGCCTCTTGGAAGCGACGCGATGGACGATCTGCTGAGCGAGTTTCTTACCGAGACGGCCGAGAACCTTGCCGTCCTCGACGTGGAGCTCGCCAAGTTCGGACAGGAGCCGAACGATACCTCGATCCTGGGAAACATTTTCCACCTGATGCACACCATCAAGGGAACCAGCGGGTTTCTCGGCCTCCCCCGCCTCGAGAAAATAGCCCACGCCGGCGAGGATGTGCTCGGAAAGTTCCGCGACGGTGCGCTTCAGGTGACGCCCGAAGCGGTGACGTTGATTCTGAGGTGCATCGACTCCGTGCGCGAGCTTTTGGGCGAACTGGAGGAATCGGGGTCGGAACCGCTGGGCGACGATTTCGCGTTGATCGCCGCGTTGCGGGCAATGGCGGACGGGGATGCGCGAGCCAAGGTCGCAGACGAGCCGGCAGCGGCCGAGACGGGAGGAGCGCAATCTCCAGCGCCGGTGGGACCGGCGACCTTCGACGACGATTCCCCCGTAGCCCGCGCGCCTCTGGACGAATTCGCCGCGGCGCCGGGCACGGGCGTGACCGCGGCATGGGATGGCGAGATCGCGGCGTCGATCACCTTCGAGCGCGCATCGGAAGGTGACTCGCACCCCGGCCTGCAGCCCGCACCCGAGCCATCGCCGGTGGTGCCGGCGACCGGAACGGCCCTCGCCGAAACACCGGAGAGCGCCCCCGTCGAGGGCAAAGGAAAGGCGGATACGGCACCGAAGGAACCGTCGGTGGCCACCCAGTCGATCGGGGTCAACGTCGCGCTTCTCGAAAACCTCATGACCCTCATCAGCGAGCTGGTGCTCACGCGCAACCAGCTTCTGCAGATGGTCCGGGACAATGACGATTCCGAATTTACCGCTCCCTTGCAGCGCCTGAGCCACGTCACCACCGATCTTAAGGACGCGGTGATGAAGACGCGCATGCAACCCATCGGCGACGCCTGGGCGAAGTTGCCGCGGATCGTGCGCGACCTTTCGGTAGATTCCGGCAAGAAAATCGAGCTCGTGATGCTCGGCGCCAGCACCGAAATCGACCGTCAGATCCTCGATCTCATCGAGGACTCGCTCACCCACATGGTACGCAACTCGGCCGATCACGGCTTGGAGACCTCCGAAGAGCGCGCCGCGCTCGGCAAGCCCGAAACCGGCACGGTCACGCTCAACGCCTATCACGAAGTCGGGCACATCATCATCGACATCGGCGACGACGGCCGCGGCCTCAACATGAACAGGGTCCGCGAAAAGATCGCGGCGAACGGGCTCGCGACCGACGCCGAGCTCGACGCGATGAGCGACCAACAGATTCAGCAGTTCATTTTCAAGGCGGGTTTTTCGACCCCCGAAAAGGTGACGCCGGTCGCGGGCCACGGCGTCGGCATGCACACCGTGCGCAAGAACATCGAGAAGATCGGCGGCGCGATCGAATTGAAGTCGGTGGCGGGCCGCGGCTCGACCTTCACGATCAAGATCCCCTTGGCGCTGGCGATCGTCTCGGCCTTGATCGTCGAGTGCAGCGGCGAGCGCTTTGCGATTCCCCTGATCAGCGTCGTCGAACTGGTGCGGGCCTCGGGCAAGGCTCAAGACGCGATCGTGAAAATCAACGATTCTCGGGTGCTGCGGTTACGTAACCGGCTCGTGCCCTTGGTGTCGCTTCACGATTTGTTGAATCTCAGCAACAATCACAAGAGCGAGCGCGACGATCTTTACATCGTCGTCACCCAGGTCGGGACCGACACTTTTGGCATCATCGTCGACCGGGTCTTCGACATCGAAGAGATCGTCGTCATGCCGGTTTCGCCGATCCTCCGCCACATCCCGTCCTATTCCGGCAACACCATCCTCGGCGACGGCAGCGTCATCATGATCCTCGATCCGAACGGCATTGCGGCGGGCGCGGGCGGGGCCGCGGTCGGCGGGGCGGAGACAACGGAAGCGGCCTCGCGCTTCAGCGCGGCCGAGGAAGAAAAGGCCCGATTGCTGATCTTCCGGGCCGGCGGCAATGAACTGAAGGCCGTGCCGCTCGGCCTCGTCGCGCGACTGGAGGAAATCGATATGGCAAACGTGGAACGTGCCCACGGCCACCTGGTCGTCCAGTACCGGGGGCGGCTCATGCCGCTGGTACCCTTCGATCCGGCGCACGCGTTGAAGACCGAGGGGCGGCAGTCAATCTTGGTATTCACCGACCGCGACCGCTCGATGGGTCTCGCCGTCGACGAGATCGTCGACACCGTCGAAGACGTCCTGGACGTCGAGCTGACCTCGCACCGGCCCGGCCTGATTGGAAGCGCGGTCATCGACCGCAAGGCGACCGACGTGATCGACGCCGGCTACTACCTGAGACAGGCATTCCCCGATTGGTTCGACGCCGAGCGCGGACAGGCGCCCGGCGCCGCCGGCAGCGCGAAATCGGTGCTGCTGGTGGATGACAGCGCCTTCGTCCGCAACCTGCTCGTACCGTTGCTTTCGGTCAACGGCTACAACGTGACCACCACCGAGACCGCCGCCGACGCGTTGCGGCTGAGAGAATCCGGCGCCCGCTTCGACATTATCGTCAGCGACATCGAAATGCCCGGCATGGACGGTTTCGCGTTCGCCGAGGCGGTTCGCAATGACGACCGCTGGCGGGACACGCCGATGGTTGCGCTGTCTTCTCATGCCATCGAACAGGATTTTGCGCGCGGCCGCGCCTTCGGTTTCGACGATTTCGTCGCCAAGTTCGACCGCGACGGACTTGTCCACTCGCTCACCCAATCGGTCAGAAACAGCAAGAATTCCGAATGATCGGTGCGGCGCCGACCGCGATTCGCCCGGTTGTTCACCCCGTGACTGGCTCTTATCATCGTCGCGGTCGCTGACGTCGCTTGGTCCCCGGTGGAGGTGCCCCGCTCGCGGGGTGGGTCTTGCTATGAAATCTTGCTTGATCGTCGACGCCTCGAAGGTGATCCGCTTGGTCGCGCGGAAAATCCTGGAAGACCTGGAGTTCGAATCCGAAGAGGTGGCGGATGGCCAAAGCGCGCTTGAGGCGTGCAGGCGGAGAATGCCGTCGGCGATCCTCCTGGACTGGAACTTGCCGGTGATGAGCGGAATCGAATTCCTTCGCGCCTTGCGCTCCCTTCCCGGGGGAGAGGCGCCGCGGGTTCTTTTCTGCACCATCGAGAACGACCTTCAGCACATCCAAGACGCGATCAAGGCGGGCGCGGACGAATACATCATGAAGCCGTTCGACAGCGAAATCATCCAGGCGAAGTTCGCTCAGGTCGGCCTGCTGTAGCCGGGCGGAGGTGCGCGTGGTCGAGTATCGGAAATCCATACGGGCGATGTTGAGCGCCGCGAGACAGGTGGCGACGGGTCTCATCCGAGCCATGGTGGTGGATGATTCCGCGGTCGTGCGCGGGCTGATCACGCGCATGCCGGAAAGCGAGTCCGGTATCGAGGCCGTCGCCTCCGTCGCAAACGGCCGGGCGGCGTTGTCGGGGCTGCCGCTCGACGGGCGCGCCCCGTACGTGCTCACGCACCTCTGGAAGGGCGCGCGATGAAACCCGACGACTTTGCGTTCCTGAGCGATCTCGTCAAGAGCCGCTCCGGACTAGTCCTGACCCGAGACAAGGCCTACCTGCTCGAAAGCCGGCTGATGCCGTTGGCGCGGAAACGGAACATGAAGGGGGTGGACGAACTGGTCCGCGTCCTTCGCGCCCGCCGCGACGAGGGACTCGCGCGCGACGTCACCGAGGCGATGACGATCAACGAGTCTTTTTTCTTCCGCGATATCGAACCGTTCGATCTGTTCCGCAACACGGTTCTGCCGATCTTTCGCAAGAGCCGCGCCGACACCCGATCTATGCGCATCTGGTCGGCTGCCGCATGCTGCGGCCAGGAGCCATACACCATCGCCATGGTGCTGAAGGAGGAAGCGGCGAAGCTCGCCGGTTGGCGCATCGAAATCCTGGGGACGGACATCTCCGGCGACATGGTGGCAAAGGCGCGGGCCGGCGTTTATTCGCAGTTCGAGGTCCAGCGCGGGCTGCCCATCACCCTTCTCGTGAAGTATTTCAAGAAGCAGGGCGAGATGTGGCAAATCGACCCGTCATTGCGGGCAATGGTCCAGTACCAAGAGCACGATCTTCTTCATGACCTGCGGCCGCTCGGAAGATTCGACGTGGTTTTCTGCCGCAACGTCCTTATCTACTTCGACCCCGAGACCAAGACGCGGGTGCTCGAGGGCATTGCCCGGGTCATGCCCCCAGACGGCCTTTTGTTCCTGGGCGGCGCCGAGACCGTGATCGGCGTAACCGACCGTTTCAAACCCGTCCCCGGTCAACGCGGTATTTTTTGCCTCAACCGCGACCCCGCAAGCGCCGCGCATCCGGAATCGGCGGCTTCGGGCGCCGGCGCACGCTGACCGGCCGTCGCCGGCCCGCCTCCCGGGGCGTTGGGTGGTTGCCCGTCGTGGAGCCGCCGCGCCGAAGGCGCGAGCCGGCCCCGGAAAACCTCAGGGCGCTCATGCGCCTGTCAAACCTGCTTGGCATCAACACATACGGCGTGTTAGATACGCGCCCCTGATGGACCCCGGAGGCGGTATGGAAATCCGCGAAGCGCTGACGTTCGACGACGTCTCGCTGGTGCCCGCCAAGTCCGAGGTTCTTCCCGCCGAGACATCTACGAAATCGCGCCTCACCCGCACGGTCGAGCTGGGAATCCCGATACTTTCAGCGGCCATGGACACGGTGACGAAGGCGCGACTCGCCATCGCCATGGCGCAGGCCGGCGGAATCGGTGTCATCCACAAGAACATGGAACCGGACGAACAGGCCGCCGAGGTTCGCGCGGTCAAGAAGTTCGAATCCGGGATGGTGGTCAATCCGCTCATCATCGACCCCCACGCGACGCTGGCCGAGGCCCTTCATCTCATGAAATCCAACCGCATCTCGGGCGTCCCGGTGGTCGAGAAAGGCAGCGGCCTGCTGGTGGGGATCTTGACTAACCGCGACGTCCGGTTCGCGAACGATCCCCGCCAACCGGTCAGCGAGCTAATGACGCGGCACACCGCGGACAAGCCCCTGGTGACCGTCACCGAAAGCGTCGATCGCGAGCTGGCGAAGCGCCTGTTGCACGCGCATCGCATCGAGAAACTGTTGGTGGTGGACGACGACTTTCGCTGCACCGGACTGATAACCGTCAAGGACATCGAGAAGGCGGAAGCCTTTCCGGATGCCGCCAAGGACGAAAACGGCCGCTTGCGCGTCGCCGCCGCGACCGGTGTCGGCGAGGCGGGGTACGCGCGCGCGAACATTCTGCTCGAGGCCGAGGTGGATGTGGTGGTGGTCGATACCGCCCACGGGCACAGCCGCAGCGTCCTCGCGGCGGTCGAGCGCATCAAGACGCTCAGCAACTACGCCCAGGTCGTGGGCGGTAACGTGGCGACGGCGGACGGCGCGAAAGCGCTGATCGACGCCGGCGCCGACGGCGTCAAGGTTGGGATCGGTCCCGGCTCCATCTGCACCACGCGCATGATCGCAGGCGTGGGCGTGCCGCAGTTGACGGCCATTTTTGACGTCGCCAAAGTCTGCCGCGACGCCGACGTCCCGCTGATCGCCGACGGTGGGATCAAGCACTCGGGCGACATCGCCAAGGCAATCGCCGCCGGCGCCGAGTGCGTCATGATCGGTTCGCTGTTCGCGGGCACGGACGAGAGCCCAGGAGAGGTGTTCCTCTACCAGGGCCGCTCCTACAAGGGGTACCGCGGAATGGGCTCGATCGGCGCCATGGCCCGGGGCTCCGCCGACCGCTACTTCCAACAGGAGGTGACGGACAGCCTCAAGCTTGTGCCCGAGGGCGTCGAGGGTCAGGTTCCCTTCAAGGGTGCGGTGGCCAACGTGATCAACCAGCTCGTCGGCGGACTCAGGGCCGGCATGGGCTATACCGGCAATGCAACCATCGCCGAGATGCGGCGCAACTGCACATTCCATCGGACGACACTGGCGGGCCTTCGCGAGAGCCACGTCCATGACGTCATCATCACCCGCGAGGCGCCCAATTACCGGACCCGAGACTGATTCGCGGGACCCTTCCCCATGAAGGCGTCGGCGCGATGACCGACAAGGTCCTCATCATCGACTTCGGCTCGCAACTGACCCAGCTCATCGCCCGGCGCGTGCGCGAGAGCGGCGTCTACTGCGAGATCCACCCCTTCAACCGTGTCACCGGCGCGTTCCTGAAACGATTCGGGGCCAAAGCCATCATTCTTTCGGGCGGGCCCGCCTCGGTAACCGAGGCCGAAACCCCGCGCACCCCCGACGGCGTCCTGGAGGCCGGCGTGCCGGTGCTCGGGATCTGCTACGGCCTACAGGCGATGGTGGCCGAGCTCGGGGGCGCGGTCGAAGGTTCGCGGACGCGCGAATTCGGCCGCGCCTTCGTCGACGTTGTGGACGACTGCGCGCTGTTCGAAGGCGTGTGGCAGCGCGGCGAGCGCGAACAGGTGTGGATGAGCCACGGCGACAAGGTCACGCGCCTGCCTGCCGGCTTTCGCGCCGTCGCCGCCTCGGAAGACGCGCCCTATGCCGCGATCGCGGACGACGGGCGCCACCTTTACGGCGTGTTGTTCCACCCCGAGGTCGTCCACACGCCGCACGGCGCCAAGCTACTGCGCAACTTCACCCACCACGTGGCCGGCTGCGCCGGCGATTGGACCATGTCGGCGTTTCGCGCGCGCGCCGTCGACGAGGCGCGGATACGGATCGGTGAGGAACGTGTGATTTGCGGCCTTTCTGGCGGCGTGGATTCGTCGGTGGTCGCGATGCTTCTGCACGAGGCGATCGGAGCGCAACTCACCTGCGTCTTCGTCGACACCGGGCTCTTGCGCGAGGGCGAGGCGGGCGAAGTGGTGACGCTTTTTCGCGATCATTACAACATCCCGCTGGTCCACCGCGACGCGTCAGAGCTGTTTCTCAAGAAACTTGCGGGCGTCAGCGAGCCGGAGACGAAACGCAAAATCATCGGCGCCGCCTTCATCGAGATCTTCGAGGAAGAAGCGAACAATGCGGGCGGCGCCGATTTTCTGGCCCAGGGCACACTCTATCCCGACGTGATTGAATCGGTTTCCGCCATCGGCGGGCCGTCGGCGACCATCAAGTCCCACCACAACGTGGGCGGGCTGCCCGAACGCATGCACATGAAGCTGGTCGAACCCTTGCGCGAGCTCTTCAAGGACGAGGTCCGGGCGCTGGGGCGTGAGCTCGGACTGCCAGAACACATGGTGGGTCGCCACCCCTTTCCCGGACCGGGGCTCGCAATCCGCATCCCCGGCGCCGTCACGCCCGACAAGCTCGAGATCCTGCGCCACGCGGATGCCATCTACATCGAGGAAATCCGCAGCGCCGGCCTCTACGACGCCATCTGGCAAGCGTTCGCGGTGCTGCTTCCGGTCCGCGCCGTCGGCGTCATGGGAGACGCGCGCACTTACGAGTTCGTCTGCGCGCTTCGCGCGGTCACCTCCACCGACGGCATGACCGCCGACTACTATCACTTCGATCACGAATTCCTCGGCCGCGTCGCCAACCGGATCGTCAACGAGGTCAAGGGTATCAACCGGGTCGTCTACGACGTGACGTCGAAGCCGCCCGGAACCATCGAGTGGGAGTAGTTTCATAGTTACAAACATGCTATAAGTCATTGATATTAATGATGTATTTTATAATAGTCAGCAGTACTTGACTTACAAAGTTGTAACTGATATTGTGGTTTTTCAAGGGTTTAGAAAATCCTACTGCAAGGATTTTACAAACTTGGGGAACTACTCCGATGCAAATTTCCCATCACGCAAATTCCAAGAATAATCCGAAGTACCCCAGACGATACAAGACAGAGGAATTTACTCTGTTCGAGGGGGATGTCCGTGTCTATCGGGTCAATGCGTCTGGTGATGTATGGCAATTTTCAACGTGGATATCTCAGGAGAAAAAATACTATCGAAAATCTTTGAGGACGAAGGACAAGGAACTTGCACAGGAACGTGCAAGGGAGTTGTTCTACGAGATACAGGGGAAGATACGAATTGGTGGCAAATTGTTCGATATCACCATTCGGGAGGTTGCAGACCGGTTCCTCGAGGAGCAGCAGAAACGGGTGCGTGTCG
>PVBE010082362.1_pt1 | contig 26006 bp, 19 predicted proteins | sample 1631181 | NCBI WGS metagenome assembly PVBE01 (sample SAMN08397723, study PRJNA350692) | Marine metagenome, whole genome shotgun sequencing project. | isolation source: water | place: Pacific Ocean | collected 2012-04 | reverse complement strand
CGCAACCATCAGGCCAAGGCCGCGTGCTTGGCAGCGCGCTTGGCCAAGCCGCTTGGCCAAGCGCCGGAGTTCATCAAGGAACAGTCTGCCCATCTCGGCGCTGCGTTTGGGCAGATTGCGCGAGTCGAGTTCGCGCAGGGATGCCAGCGCCATCGCGCAGCCGACCGGGTGGCCGAGGAACGTGCTGGTGTGGATCGCCTCGCCGGCGGACTGCGGCCAGGCTCGATCCATCACCGACGCGCTACCCACGCAGGCCGACAACGGGAAGCCGCCCGTTAGCGCCTTGCCGAGGCAGAGGATGTCCGGTGTCACTCCGAAATGTTCGCTGGCGAACCAGCGACCGGTGCGGCCAAAACCGGTGTACACCTCGTCGCAAATCAGCAGCGCTCCGTGCTTGTTGCAGGCATTGCGGAGCAGCTTGAGGAAGCCGGGCGGCGGGATGTTCGTGCCGCCGCGGCCCTGGATCGGCTCGACCAAAATCGCGCCGACCTTGTGTTTGCGTAACTCGGCGGCCAAGCGCGGCTCGAGCTTGGCCAAGTCGGCCCGGGCGCGGGGGAACGGGAGGAAGCTGGCGAACCCGCCGATTTGGCGGCGGAACGGTGAGCGAAAATCGCTGCGCCACGTGGCGTTGAGCGCGCCGTAGCCGAGACCGTGATAGGCGTCCTCGAATGCAATCACACGCGTTCGGCCGGTGGCGAGGTGGGCGGTCTTGAGCGCGGCCTCAACCGCCTCGAAGCCGGAGCTGCAAAAGATCGTTTTGCCAGTGCGCTTGGCCAGACGCTGAAAGGTGATCCGACTGAGCTCGCGCGCCAGGTCGGCCTTGAGTGCGTGGGGGTGGACGTCGCCCATTGCGTGCAGCAACCGGGCCATTTGGCGCTGGCCGGCGGCGACGATGCGAGGGTTGGCGTGGCCGGCCGCCGCCACAGCGAACGCCGCCGTGAAGTCGAGATACTCGCGCCCGGCGTCGTCCCAAACACGCATGCCATTGGCCCGCTCCCAGACGATCGGCCAACTGCTGTTCGGCTCGATGAACGTGACGTTGCGCGACTCGAAACGGCGCAGTTGCTCGATCGTTTTGTTGTCCTTTTTTTTCACGGCTCAAACGCCTTTTTCATCGGGCGGCCAGATGAACTTGTGCATCTGCAACTGAAAACGCACGCGCAACCTGTCGCGGACGATTCGCTCGACGAGTTTGCGGCGCGTGATGGGTGTGTGGCCAGTCGGCACCGGCTTGAGCGACTCGTGGCGCTGATGCGGTTCGAGCGGGGCCACCCATGAAAAAAGCACGGGGCAGCGTTCGTCCAGCCTGTGCTCCGCGAGTTGCGCCTTGGCCCAGTCGTAATCCTCGGTAGTGCCGATGACGAACTTCACCTCGTCGGTTGATTTAAGGCCAGCAATGTTGGCAATCAGCATTTTTTTGGACTCGCCGCTGCTCGGGCATTTCCAATCCATGACGTGCCGCACGCGCGGATCGCTCGCACCGATATCGTGTGCCCCGCTGGTCTCGACCAGCACGGTGAGACCCATATCACAGAGGCGGTGCATCAGCGGGTGGACATTTTTTTGCACCAACGGCTCGCCACCGGTAATCTCCACGAGCGGCAGTTTGTCACCGGACACGCCGGTGAAATCACACTGTTTTTCGAGTTCGCCGACGACCTCGTCGACGGTCATCGATTGGCCGCCGGTGAAAGCGTACACGGTGTCGCAATAGGAACAGCGGAGGTCGCAGCCGGTGAGCCGAACGAAGGCGCACGGCAGCCCGGCGAAGGTGCTTTCGCCTTGGATGCTCAGGTAGATTTCATGAACCAGCAGCGAATTGGCCATTGTTACACCTCGGCGAGGTTCGTCCAGAGGTTGGCGCTCATCCAGATGCCGCGTGTGAACACCTCGAGGTCTATTTTTTCGTTGGGCGAATGGAGGTTGTCGTCCGGCAGCGCAAGGCCAAGCAGGTAGGTGTCGACCTTCAGGATGCGGGCGAAATGCTCAACGATCGGGATCGATCCGCCCTCACGCAGCAGCACCGGCTCGTGGCCGAACGCGGTCTTGAGTGACTCGAGCGCAGCCTTGGCCAAGGGGCCGGTCGGCGACACGACGTACGGATCGGCCGCATGGCCCAACTCAATCTCGATGCGCATCGTCGGCGGGCAAAGCGCCTTGAGCTGCTTGGCAACCAAGCGGAGGATTTTCTTGGGATCCTGATTCGCCACGAGGCGCATGGTGATCTTCGCGCTGGCCGTGCTGGGCACGATGGTTTTGCTGCCCTCGCCCTGATATCCGCTGGTGAGGCCGTTGATCTCGAACGTTGGTCGCGCGGCACGCTGTTCGTTGGGCGTGAAGCCTTTTTCGCCTAACAGCGCCTTCACGCCGAGCAGTTTTTTGTACTTGGCCTCGTTGTAAGGTACGCGAGCGAGTTGCCTGCGCTCGTAGGCGGTGAGCTTGACGACATCATCGTAAAACCCGGGCACGTTGATGCTGCCGTTTTTGTTGATCATCCGACCGAGCAGCTTGCTCAACGCCATGGCGGGGTTCTCGACCGAGCCGCCGTAAATGCCGGAGTGCAAATCACGGTCCGGGCCGGTGAGCCTGACCTCGAGCGCGGCAACACCGCGAAGCGCGTACGTGAGCGCAGGATGCTTGAGATCCGGCATGCCGGTATCGGACACTACGACACCGTCGCACTTGAGGTCGCGCTTGTTCTGCTTGAGGAACTCGACGAGCGCCTCGCCGCCGACCTCCTCCTCGCCCTCCACGACGAACGTCAAGTCGCACGGCAGCTCAGTGCCGGTCTTGAGATATGACTCGACGGCTTTGAGATGAGCGAAGTGCTGGCCCTTGTTGTCGCTGGCGCCGCGCGCGAAGAGGTTGCGACCGCGAAGCGTCGGCTCAAATGGCGGGCTGTCCCACAGCTCCAGCGGCTCGGGCGGTTGAACGTCGTAGTGGCCATAAACGAGAAAGTGCGGCTTGGCGCTGTTACGCTTTCGCGGCGTGGCGAGGGTGACGACCGGGTGGCCGGCGGTCCTGTGCACGCACGACTTGAGGCCAAGCGACTTGGCATGGCCAGCAAGCCATCGAGCGCAGTCGGCCATGTCCTTTTTGTGCGCGCTCTGCGCCGAGACGCTGGGGAAGCGCAGGTACTCGACCAGCTCGTCGATGAACCGCTGGCGGTTGGCATCGATGTATTGCTTGAGATGTTTCATTCAGTTACCGGCGGAATCATTTCTTTGGTTTTCCCCCTTTATTAGATTTGTTTTCGGGTGAAAACAGAGGCCCAAAAATCTGTAGTGGATTGACCGGTTGTTCCTTCTTTTTCTCTCCGGCGTCCTCGCCGCCCACGATGCGGTTCAAGTCTTTGAACAAACCTTTGCCACGGTTGCCAAGGGCATCCCCGAGGTCGGTGCCGATAATTTCCCCGGATAGGATGCCGGCGGCGTTCTCGAGAAGATTGCCAGTCTGGTTTTCTACCGCGCCGGGCAGTGAGACGGCCGACTGGCCAAAGATGGCGAGCAGGGCGAGTTTGTTGGTTTTGGTTTTTGGCTGGTCAATGGAACCACGGATCGTGACGAAGTCCGGCAGTTTCACGAACTTTGCACTGAGTGGCGTGCCGCCAGGGATCAGGCCCGCCTTGTCTGCGAGATCGCGCTTCAGCGAAAACTCAACCGGCAAATCCAGTCGCGAGTCGCTGAACGTTTTCCCGAGCGGCACTTCGCCACGGGTGGTCGCCTTGAAAACAGTACCCCTCACTTCGCATTTTTCAACCTGCACCACACGATCGGCAATCTTCAGCGTGACGTGCATCGAATCAATCGGCGAGTTGAGCAACTGCGGCAGACGCAACAAAATCGCGACCGGGCTTAGCAGTATCTTGGTCGTGTCGCTTAACAGGCGCAGGTCGCCCTCGGCGAACTTCAGCTCCGCGCTACCGCCCAAGTTTTTCCAGAATTCAGCCTCGGTTGTGCCACTGCTATTGAGCTTGGTCAGCAAGGTTAATTTGCCGGCCAGTGTGCCCTTGGCATCGGGATCGAACGTGTCCACAAGCGGTTGGGCTGGCAACTCTTTCATGTTCACCTCAAGTGCGTACAACGGCTTGGGCGTTGATTTGTCAATGCGCATTTTCCCGATCACCGGCAGGCCGTTGAGTTCGAACTCGACCTTGTGCAGATCGATGACCTCGCCGCTGGTCTTGCCGAGGATGTGTGCCTTTGTGATCGTCAATTCCTCCCAGAACGCTTTTGCCAGCTCGACCTGCAACTCCAGCGCCAAGCCGGAGAGTCGCCCGGGCAGGCTCGCCAGGTTGGCGGCGAAATCACTTTCAGCTTTGGGCGTTGACTCGGCAGCGGAGGCCGCCGGCAGCAACTTGCTGAGCGCCGTCAGGTCGAGTTCGTTGGAGGCGAGCTTGAGGCTACCGGTGGTGTTCCCGCCAGCGGGCGCAGTGAGCTTGCCAGAGACGGTGAGACGGTTTTCGGCTCGAGCTGATTTTGGCAGCGTGATACCGGCCGAGGCCAACTCGATCGAGTCGCCGTTGAGCTTAGTTTTCACCGCCATGCCAAGCGTTACGGGTTGAGCCAACATTGGAGTGCTGCCCTCGGCGAGCATCAGTTGGTCAAGCGAACCGTTTATATCCGCCGCGATGCTGCCGTCAGGACCGAAGTCAATCGTGGCGCTGGTTTCGGTCCGGCCGCGGGTGACTTGAACCGGGGCGAGCCACGGCTTGGCCAAGGCGTTGAGCGTTTCGGCAAGAACGCCGGTGGCGGTGATGTTGAGTCTCGCGGCTGCGAGGCCAAGTGGCAACGTGCCGTTGAGCTCTAATTTGCCCTGCGGCTGGTCCCGACGGATAAGCGTGAGCGTGGTTTTCTCCAGCGTCGCCACCTCGTCGCCAATGGTGGCGCGGCTGTTCAGAGCGATGTTCCAATCGACGAGTTTCCAGTCGGCGTAACCGCCGGTGAAGCCGGTTACAGCAGCGGTGGTGTCAACGGAGAGTTGGTTGCCTGCCTGACCAAGCGTCACCGTGTAGCTCATGCTTCCGGCTTCAAAATCGAGTCCTGGCACGGCAGCCAGACTCGCAGTCACCGGGAGGTTGAACTCGCCCCGACCCTTGGCTCTCAATTGCCCAAGCGCGCCCGCAACTGATCCGTCAAAGGTCGCCCAGGTGGTTTCACCCCTGCCGAGGGCAAAGTGCAGCTTGTCGGCAGAGACGGTCGCCCAGTTGTCAAGTTTGCCGATAACATCGAGATCAAGTCGGGTGTCGGCAAATTTCGGATCCGCATCGGTGAGCGTGATTTCTTCGACGGTTGAATTGAGCCGAACATCGAGCGATTTGCCGCCGTTGGCGATATCGAGATTCAACGTGCCAGTCACGATGCCTGACCGCACGAACTGACCGGCAAACGACGGCCAATCGGCCAGGTTGAGCTGGTCGACTCGCAAAGCCAACGACGAGTCGGCACCCGTCACGGCGCTCCCGCCCAGGGCGAGGAACATTGACTTGTTGAGCGTAAGGGAGAGCGGTTGGCCGCCCGATTTCCCGGCTGTGAACTCAAGTTCATCGAGCGTTGCAGTTTGCGCGGCGAGATCAGCCCTGGCGGCAAAATCGAGTTCAAGATTTAAGCCGGTTGTTTTCCCGGTCTTCGGTGAGCCGGTCTTCGGCGCCCAATCGGCAAGGAGCGAAGTGTCGGCACCCTTGAGCTTTCCGCTGGCCTCGATGACATTGCCGCCGGAGGTGGCTTTAAACCGGGCGTCGAGGCTGGCCTGCGTAGCGACATGAAGTTGAGCCGGCGCGAGCCCCGGCAACGGCAACAACCATTCGCCGCCCTGAAACATGGCGCGCACGGCGAGATCGCTCTCAAGCGTTTCGGGATTGAGCTGCCCGGACACGTTGGCTTCAACGAGTCTGGCACCGTCGCGCTCGATGGCGAGATCGAGATTCCGAATCTCTGGCAGGGCGGCGTCGAGGTTCGCGGTGAGTGTGCTGCCGTTGAATGGCTGATAAAGCCGCGTACCCTTTGACAGCGAAAGCTCAAGCACGGAGTCGGCGCGGGTGATCCCGAGTCCATTGTCGAGTTGGATCATGCTATTCAACGTACCATTGGCAGCGAGTGTGCCCGAGGCAGGCCTCGAGATCGTGACAGCCCCGCTGATGTTCAGCGTCGTCGGGCTGCCGTTAGCCAGCCGGTCGACTGAGAAACTGGCCAGCCGAATCCGGAGTTTGTCCTGTTGGCCATCGGCCAAGTCGGTGGTCATCACGAGATCCGCGTTCTTCACGGTAACCGCTCTGATGTCGAGCCGGGTGGCCGCTCCAGAGGCTGGATTATCCGGCAGGCTGTTGAGCTTTCTCAAAATCGGATCGATCGATGTTTCACCGTCGGCAGACTTGACCAAACGCAACATTGGCCGATCAAGCTCCAGTCGGCCAAGCGTGATCGTGCCCCCAAGGATGGCGAACAGGTCGTACTCGACCCGGAGCTCTTCGCCGGCAATCAGCGGTTTCGTCTGGCCATCCGCCACGAACCTGAACCGAGCAAGGCGAATACTCGACAACGGGCTCCAGTTGGCAGCGTCAACAGTTAATTCGCCGCCCAGCGCCGCCCCCGCCTTGGGCAGGACAAAGCGCTCCAGGAAAAAGCCGCTGGACACAAATAGCCAGCCGGCTGCCAGCAATCCACCCAGCCCAAGCAGGATTTTGGGCCATCTGCGTGATCTTTGTTTTTCTTCGCCTCCTGTCACAACTAGTTTGAACTGCACCATGCTGGCCGGCTCTCCAGCGCCACCCAACACGCCGCGCGTGCTCAATCTAGGTTGAGGGTACCGCTTGGCCAAGCGCGAATCTGTATGTGAATTTTTCCCTGACAGCGGGTGTAACTTCGGGCAGGTTCCCGGTGTAGCATACACTTGGGGCTGGTTCCCTCCCCCCCGCCAACATTCCTGTCGTTATGAAAAACATCGTTGTTCCCATTCTGGCCAGTTTAGCGCTGGCTTCATCTGCAAACGCGGCCAAAGCCGCTCCGCCGCTGGAGGCTTTGCTGCCGGCTGAAACCTTGCTGATCGTGGCTGCGCCGGATTACGCCGCCGCGAAAAAGCATTTCAAGGCCAGCGCATCGGGGCAGTTTTGGGACAGCGCCGAGTTCAAGCCATTCCGCAAAAAGCTGACCGACGGCTTCGAGGCAAACGTGCTGGACAAGATCGAGGAGAAGTTGGCGCTTGAACTCGAGACGTTTGAGGAGCTTGCCAGCGGCGCGGTCGCTCTGGCTGTGGTCGCCGGCCAAGGCGCAGGCGAGGAGCCGGGACTGCTGTTGCTGCTCGATGCCGGGCGGAAGAGTTTCACCCTCCGAAGAGCCTTGTCTCGAATGAAGCGCGAGTGGAAGAAAGACGATCGCAAAGTCGACGATTCGGAGATTGGCGGGATCGATTTCACCACAGTGAGCGACCCGGTGGGCAACGGCCGGGTGCACGTCGGCCGCGTTGGCAGCCAGTTGATCGTCGGCACGGCGGCAGAACAAATCGAGGGCGTCTTGGCTCGACTCGAAGGCAAAGGCAGTGGACCGCTGACCGGCAACGAGGCGTTTGCAGCGGATCACAGCGCGTTGCTGAAAGGAGCCGACTACTACATTTGGGCCAACCTCGGCCAAGTGATCCCCCAACTGCTCGACAACGTGCCGGATGGGGCGGAGTTGGGCATCGACTTCGGCGAGGTGCTCGGTTCGCTGGGCATCGATGGCCTTGGCACATTCAGCATGGCATACAGCGAGCGGGCCGATGGGGCACATTTCGACACGTTCATCGGCTTGCCCGAGGCCAAGCGCAAGGGGTTGTTCGGCCTGATGGAGACCAAGCGTGTCGATGCCTCTCCACCGCCATTCGTCCCGGCTGATGTGGGTTCGTTCATGCGCTGGCGGGTGGACATGAACGCCGGCTGGAAAAACCTCGAGAAGCTGCTGCTTGAGATGTCGCCGGATGTGGCCAACATGATCGAGTTCACGGTCGGACTGCTAGGCAAAGACAAGGATCCCGCCTTTGATTTCAAGAAAAGTTTTCTCAACAACTTTGGCGACGACCTGATCCTCTACCAAATGCCCCCAACCGGCAACTCGCTCAACGACCTTGGCTACAGCCCGATGGTGGCGCTCATCCAATCGCCTAACCCGGCAAAACTGATCCAAGGCATCGGTGCCGTGCCCGGCATCCTGCCGCCGCCGCTCAACGAGGCCGCGCTTGAGCCGCGCAAGCTTGGCGAACACTCCGCACAAAGCTTCGGAGTACTGGAACTGCCCGACCCCAGCACCGGCGAACTGGTGGAGGCGGAGATGCTGTTCGCGGTCAAGGACGGCTACATAGCGGTATCCAACAGCGCCGACCTGCTGCAAACCCTGCTCGACGGCGACACACAGTCGCCTCTAGCCAAGCACGCCCGGCTAACCGAGACGGCGGCGGTCGTGGGCGGCATGAGTAGCGGTTTCTTCGGCTACCAAAACGACCGCGCGATGGTGCTCAACGTGATGGACACCCTCCGCGCCAACGCCGATCAATTCGACATGATTTTCAGCATGATCCCGATGGGGGAACTCGACGATGTCAGCCTTGGCGACTGGCTTGATTTCTCGCTGCTGCCACAGGGCGAAAAGATCGCAAAGTACTTCGACATCACCGTGTACAGGGCCGGGGCTGACGCGCGCGGCGTCATTCTGAAGATGTTTTCTCCCCGCCCGCCGAACCTGAAGCGGTAGCGGCAGCGGCCGCCTCCAGTTTTCGCAGCTTGCGCTCGTAGGCGTTTCCCGAGCGGGCGGCTTCACGCATTAGGAAGATTCCCGCCTCACGGGATTTCGCCGTACCGTGCAGCACCGCCGCCGAGAGCGTCGGGTAATCCGCGTCCGGCTCGCCCCACACGTTTTTCAACGCGGCAAGTATCCGCGCCTCCCGATCGCCGCCGAGCTGAAACGTGCCGCGCAGCGTCTCCCACAAGCCGTGCTCAGACGGCATGAGCCGCTGCAACACGTCAAACCCGGCCACGCGCAACTCGTACCGTTCGCTGGCGACGAGCCGCATCACCACCGGTGCGGCACGGTGGCCGAACGTCGACAGCGCAGACGCGGCGGCATTGGCCTCGGCGCTGCCCGGCTTGGCCTCGATGATGCTGACCAGCACCGGCGCGGCACCGATGGCATCCGACTTCATGTTGCGCAGCACGTGCAACATTCGTGTGCGGTGGCCACCTTCCAAATGGCCAAGCCGATTGGTGATCTCGTTCAACGGCAGCGAGCCCAGCCCGCGCAGCGCGGCGAGGGCGTTGTTGTAAACCAGGTGCTCGGGGTCGCCGAGCGATTCGACGAGATCCGGGATGGCCGGCGCCGCCGCTTGGCCAAGCGCGGCCAAGCCGGCCGCGCCGCCGGCACGAATCTCCGAGCGCTCGTAGGGGTTCACCCAGCGAAGGAAGTCGTGCCGCTCGATGCCCGGCAGCTTGTCGGCGGTGTCCAACAGGGGCTGTTTCCAGACCGGGTCGGTATGGCGCAGCGCGAGTTGAAGCCACGGGAGGGCGTTTGTGCCGAACTGCTCCACGGCGCTCTGCGCGGCGGCGTGGCGGGCGGGATCGGCAGTGACGAGCAAATCCTGCACCCATGCCTCGAGCGGTCTGCCTTCCACCACCGGTCCGCGGTCGCGCCTGGCCACAATGAGCAACAGCATGAGCACGGCCATTGCCGCCATGCCAATCTTGAGCCATCGCCGTTCACTCATACGCGAAAGTCTGCGAGCGGCAGCGGGCGGCGGGAAGAAAAATCAGTCGTTCTGCGCCTGGATCTGGCCGGTGATCTCGAGAGCCAGCTCGATGGCTTGCCGCGCCGACTCGCCGCTGACAAGTGGCTCCTGTTTTTCGGCGACGCAGCGGATAAAGCTCTCCAGCTCCACCTTGAGCGGTTCCTCGCGCTGGATCGGCACCGGCTCGCGAACAACGCGCCGGCCACCGAATTGGCTGACGATGGCGCTCTCTTTGCCGGCGAAGATTTTCTTGAGCAAGGACGATTCCTGTTCGTCGTCGCGGGCGAGCCGGTAGTGGTAGCCCTGTTGTTCACGGTAGTCGAGCGACACGTAGTTGGGCGCGTCACCCCCACTGAAGACGCGGATCTTTCGCATGCGCTCCGGACTGACACGGCTGACAGTGAGGTTGGCGACGCAGCCGTTGGCGAAACGTAGTCGCGCGTTGGCGATGTCCTCTGACGCGCTGAGCACCCTCACGCCGGCGGCGTCGACGTGCTCGACTGGCGAGCGCACGAAGGCCAGCACGATATCGAGATCATGAATCATGAGGTCGAGCACCACGCCGATGTCCATGCTGCGCGCCGGGAAGGGTGAGAGGCGGTGCGACTCGATGAAGCGCGGCTCGCGGGCGGCCTGCTGCAGGTAGTTGAAGACCGGGTTGAATCGCTCGATGTGGCCGACCTGCAGCACGCTGTCGTGCCGCTTGGCCAGGCGCACCAGCTCGGCAGCCTGCTCCGCATCATCAGTCATCGGCTTCTCGACGAGCAGATGTTTGCCCTGCTCTAGCAGCGGCTTGGCCAGTTCGTGATGCGTGACTGTGGGCGTAACAATGCTCACCGCATCCGCAGCCGCCGCAGCGGCCTCAACCGAGCCAAGCGCGGTGGTACCGTGTTTTGCGGCAATCAACCGAGCCTGGGCCGGTTTGGTGTCGTACACGCCGACAAGCTCGACGGCGCCCTGCTGGTGCATTTCGCCATAAATCCGCGCATGCTGCTGGCCAAGCGAGCCCACGCCCAACACAGCCACCCTGACCTTTGCTGCCATGCCCGGAGCCTACTGATCCGTTGGCCAAGCGGCGAGGAAATCAGCCCTCCGAAGGCGACTACGGCACAAACTGTGCTTCCCTTGGCTTGATTTTCTCGGACTTTGGTTCGAGTCTCCCGTTCGGCTTTCAAAATGGCGGTCAAGGCAAAACAACAAGACATTCGCGCGCTGCTGGTGGAGGAGAACGAGATCATCATCGATTCCCTCACCGAGATCATGAAGTCCCAGGGCTTCAATGTCATCACCCACAAGGATCCCGCTCAGGCCATCAACCTAATGAAGGGCGGCTCCCTTAGCGTGGTCATCGTGGACGACAAGTGCGGAGGCAAGGAGGGGTTGGAGATTCTCGAGGTGGCCAAGAAGGAGATCCCCGCCGCGACGCGTCTGCTGCTCACCAGCCGCGTGAACGACGATTTGGTTCAGGCTGCTGTCAAGGATCGCCTGATCTACCGCTACATCACCAAGCCTTGGCTGACTGAGGACCTGGTGCTAACCCTCAAGACGGCGGCGGACACCTTCCGGCTCGCTGAAAAAAACGCATCGCTCCTGCTGGAGAAAAACGACTTGGAGCGGACCGTACGTGACTTGGAGAAAGTCGCTGCAGCCGGAGGCGGCCAAGGCAGCGCCGTACCCGCAGCCGTTCAGGCCGCGCAGACCGAAGTGGTCGCCGAGGATGGCGACGCGGGAACGGTCATGCAAACAATGATCGAGATGCTCTACGTGTTCCACCCGAACCTGAAGAGCAACGCCATCCGCACCATGGCGCTCGTCAAGACGGTGGCCGAAACGCTGAAGATGGAGAAGCTCGCCGCCGACTCGCTTTATCAGGCGGCGGCCCTGCACGACATCGCGATCCCCGGCGTGGATCGTCCGATCATCCGGCGCTGGCTGCGCGACCCGGAGAAGTGCAACCGGGACGAAATGAAAATCATCGAGCAGCATCCGCTCCATGCCGTCGAGATGCTCAAGCCGTTCCCGATGTTCAAGGAGGCCGAGTTGATCATCCGTGCCCACCACGAGGACTGGAACGGCAAGGGCTATCCCAACCGGCTCAAGGGCGAAACCATCCCGTGGGAGGCGAGACTGCTTCGCGTGGCGCTGGACTTCTGCAGCAAGCACGCCGACCCCATCCAAGCCATGCTCGACATCGAGGAACTTATCGGCGACCTGTACGACCCGGACGCCGTGCGCGCCATCGCCAAGGCCGTGCCCCTGACCGAGATGCCCACCGGCGAGCGCGAAATCCTACTCATCGAACTGAAGGAGGGGATGACAATAGGGCGCGACATCAGTAATACCAACGGTTTCCTGCTGTTTCCCAAGGGGAAAACACTCACCCAGGCGATGTGCGACAAGCTGTTTAGTATCGATCGAATCTCGCCTCTCGATCCCTACGTGCTCGTGTATTGCTGACCAGTCATCTCTCCGACTATGCCCCTCTCCAAAGCCGACCAAGCGCGCGCCGACAAACTGGCCAAGCGCGCCTCGGCGGCATTCGCCGAGTCCGATCTGGCAAAGGTGCGGCAGCTCTACGGTGAAGTGCTCTCGATCGATCCCGAACACCCCGAGGCCAACTACTGGCTCGGCTACCTCGAGTGCCGCGAAGGCAACCCCGAGGCTGGCGCCAACCATCTCAAAACCGCCAGCACCGCCGCCCTCGAGTCCGCGACATGGCTCGCACCCGACTGCCTTGTTGAACTGGGCATGGCTCTCAACTCGCTTGGCCGCGAAGCCGAGGCCACCGAGAGCTTCGCAACCGTCCTTCAGCGGTTCCCCGCCTACACCGAGGGCCAGTTGAAACTGGCCGAGGACCTGGAGCAAGACGAGCACCTGGCCGAGTCCGCGATCGACGCCTGCCACCGCGGCCTGCTTGTGAACGGCCAACACCCCGTCCTACTCAAGAAAACCGCCGAACTGCTCGAGCGCGAGGCGCGCTGGGACGAGGCGGCTGACTTCTGGATTCTCCTGCACGACATCACCACGCCCAACGCCGGCATCCACCTCCGGATCGGCCTCTGCAAACTCCGACACAATCGAGACAGCCAGGCAGCCTGCGCCGAATTCGAGAAAGCACTCGAGATCGACCCTGACCACGAGGCCGCCACCTTCGCGCTCGCGGAGCAGCTTGACGAGCAGGGGGAGTTTGACGAAGTCATCACACGGCTCGAGCGCTTGGCCGAGGCAAGGCTCGACTCCGCCCGGGTGCCCCTCACCTTGGCCAACTTCCTCCGCAAATACGGGCGGCTCGAGGAAGCTGTCGCCCAGTGGCGCATCGGCTTGACCAAGGACCCGCAGTGGGACGACTCCTGGCGCAATCTTGGCTTCGGACTCGAGCACCTGGATCGGATCGACGAAGCCGTGGACGCCTACCGCCAAGCGGTTCAAGCCGCTCCCGAAAACGCCGAAAACTACCGCTATCTTGGCGCCGCGCTGCAGGATGCTGGCCAACTCGACGCGGCTCTCGCCGCCTACGGCCAAGCCGTCGAGGTCAATCCTGAAAACGCCGAAGCCCACTGGGGCCGGTTCTGGGTGCGTGCTATCCGGGGCGACTTCCCGAAGGCGTGGGACGACTACGAGTGGCGCTGGAAGCTCAGCAGCCGCACCACGCCGGAGCTGGACGATTCCGCCCCGCTTTGGGAAGGCGGCGAACTCGCCGGGCAGACATTTTTTCTGCGCGCCGAACAGGGCTACGGCGACACTCTGCAAGCCATCCGCTACGCACCGGTTCTGATCGAGATGGGCGCGACCGTAAAAGTCGGCTGTCCGCCTGCGCTCGCCCGGCTGTTTGCCAACGCACCGGGTGTCAGCGAAGTTGTCTCTGGCAATGCTGGAAACGTGAGCTTCCACAGCCATCAGGCGATGTTCAGCCTACCACGAATCCTCGGCACCACGTTGGAAAGCATTCCCAACCGTGTGCCTTACCTCACCGCACCAAATCCAAACGGCCTCGAGTTGCCAACCACGTCGGGCACCTTCCGCATCGGGCTGACCTGGCACGGTTCCGGCAGCCAAAGCCCCGACCGCCGCAACGTGCCGTTTGAACTACTCCTGCCGCTGCTCGGTCAGGAACGCACAATGTTCTTCTCTCTCCAACTCGGCGATCCCGCCAGCGATCCCGCCCGGGCTGGTGTCGAACACAAGCTTGCTGACTTGTCGCCGTTGATGGACGACTTCGCCTCCACCGCCGCGCTCATCGAACAGCTCGACCTCGTCATCACCATCGACACCGCCGTCGCCCACTTGGCCGGGGCACTCGGCAAGCCGACATGGCTGCTGCTCTCCGCCGCCCCCGACTGGCGCTGGATGCTGGAGCGCGACGACAGCCGGTGGTACCCGTCGATGCGCCTCTTCCGCCAGGACAAGCTCGGCGATTGGAGCGAGCCCCTGGCTAGGCTGGCCGAAGCTCTGGCCCGCACCGTCTGACGCGCCTGGCCCAGCGAGAACTCGACAGCCCAGCGATTGGCACCCATCATTCCCGGCCATTTTACTTCAAAACCAATGGCCAAGCTTGAAATCAAAACCAAAGTCGTGGGCAGCTACCCGATCCCCTCGTGGCTCGCCACCAATCCCTCCGGACCCGCCCTTCGCGATGCCATTTTGGTCGTACTCAAGACACAGGAACTTGCCGGGATCGACCTCGTCTCCGATGGCGAGCTGTCCCGCTTCGACATAAACCACCCGGAGACTAACGGCATGATCGACTACTTCATCAAGCCGATGGGCGGCATCTCTCCAGCCCTCACGCGGGAGGATTTGACCAAGTTTGCCGCCGAACAGCGGATGGGCTTCCGCGCACAACCAGCCGGAGTGGTCGAGGGGCCGCTCACCGAGGGCACGCTCAACCTGCCGCACGACTGGCAGCTATTCCGAGGGCTTTCCAGTACAGACACGATGTTCACCTTCACCGCACCATACATGCTGGCCCGCACGTTGCTCGATCGGCAGTACGGGGACATCCGAATGCTGACGATGGCACTTGCCGAGTTGCTGCGCAAACAGATCGAATCCATCGACGCACCGGTAATTCAAATGGACGAGGCACACCTGACCGGTCACGTCGAAGACGCCGACTGGGCGCACGAACCGTTCAACCTCGCGCTCGGCAGCATCCAAGGCGAAAAATCGCTGCACCTCTGCTTCGGCAACTACGGCGGACAGTCGATCCAAAAAGGGTACTGGCAGGACTTGATGCCATTCCTCAACCGTCTGGATCTCGATCACCTCGTGCTCGAATTCGCTCGCAGAGGCTACGACGAGCTTGAGGCATTCAACGAACTGAAGCCGGAAACCAAGCTCGGTGTCGGCGTGGTGGACATCAAAGACAATGAAGTCGAGTCAAACGACGTGATCGCGGGCCGGATCGAGAACGCCGTAGCCGTCTTGGGCATCGAACGAATCAAATGGGTCCACCCCGATTGCGGTTTCTGGATGCTGCCACGGACCGTGGCAGACCGGAAAATGGAAGCCTTGGTAGGCGGCCGCGACCAATTCCTCGGTCGCCAATAAAACGTGCAGTCATCCAAAAAAGGGACAAACACCTCTAACTTGAGCAATGCGAACCAGTTAAGCCGATCTGCCTCTTGCTTATGCACCGTTTGAAAACTATCAAAAAAAAACAGTTTTTAAGGGAAAAAAGGGTTTTCAGGAAATGTGTTGGAGAGTTTTTCACCAGTTCTTCACAATTTCCTCAATCACAATGAACTGCGACAAATTGTCCCTGTATTCCAAGTTGACAGCCATCAGAACAGACACTAGCCTCCGCTCTGCTGTCGGGGGTGGGTATAATTTCTGCCGGCTGACACTTGGAAAGGAAGTGAATCTCATTTGACTGAAATACGCATTAGAAAAGGCGAGACATTGGACAGGGCGTTGCGCCGCTTGAAAAAGCGGCTCGACCGGGAAAACGTGATCAAGGACGCACGCAATAATCGCTACTACGAAAAGCCAAGCGTGCGCAAACGCCGCAAGATGAAAGTGGCTAAATTCACGCAAATGCTGAAAACGCGCCACGCGGACGCCTGATTGCCCGAAACTTTTTTTGCCGGAAGTTGTCAGTTAAGGCAGCTTCCGGCTATTTTTTTGTCACGAGATGTATTCCTTTTCCACCTGTTGGAACTCCCACCGCCACACTGATGGCCGGACCATGCTGGAGGAGATCCGGGATCTTGGCTTCAAATACGCCGAACTTAGCCATGGCATAAGGCTCAGCCTCGTACCCGGCATCATGCAGGCCGTCGAAGCCGGGGTGATTAAAATTTCCACACTGCACAACTTCTGCCCTCTGCCAATCGGCTGCAACCACGCCAACCCGAACGTCTTCAAGTTTTCCTCGACCAACGCCCGCGAGCGCGACAACGCCTACAAGCACACGATGAAAACCATCGAGATGGCTGATCAACTCGGGGCTAGGCTGATCGTGCTGCACATGGGCGAGATTGACATGCGCAACTACACCGACAAACTCATCGACCTGCTCAAAGCCGGAAAACAGGACAGCCCGAAATACCAAAAGCTGTGCCAGGCCGCGGAGATGAAGCGAGAGAAAAAGAAGACGAAATATTGCGACCTCGCTTACGAGATGCTCGAGCGCATCGCCGAACAGTCAAGCCTGCGCGGCATCAAGCTCGGGATCGAAATCCGGGAGTCGCTCGAAGAAATTCCTCTCGACACCGACTGGGATTTTTTCTTTCAGCGCTTCGAGGATCCGAACATCTGCTACTGGCACGACATCGGCCACGCACAAATCAAGGAAAACCTGGGCTTCATCCACCACAGACTACACCTCGAGTCGATGGCCGGACGCTTGGGCGGCTTTCATCTGCATGACGTGCAGTTCCCGGCCCGCGACCACCGACCGCCAGGCCGGGGCATGATAGATTTCGAAGGACTCAAGCACCTCGTGAAGCCGGAACACATCAAAGTCTTCGAGCTTAGCCCGAGCCTCAAGCCCGACGCCGCGAAAGAAGGCGTCTCTCACCTGAAATCGATCTGGGGAGAGGATTGAACTCTGCATCCAACGCCCTGCGCATCTCGCTGAAACTGGCGGTCTGCCTCGTCCTCGTGGCATGGATTTTACACGTTATTTTCGCAGGTGAAGCCGAGCAGCAAATCGGCGAAAGCTGGGAAGCCCTTTCGGTTGCCGAACAAATCCGCGAGAGCTGGACAGTAGGGCCGGCCGGCTTATGGAAAACGATCTCCAATGTGAACCTTGGCTGGCTGCTCGTTTCGCTCCTGTTCATGGGTACCACAATCTTTATCGGAATGGCTCGCTGGCGCCTGGTGTTGGCGGTTCAAGGGCTGCAACTGCCGATTGGCCGAGCCGCCGGTATTTCGTTGGTCGCCCACTTTTTCAACTCATTCCTGCTTGGCTCAACCGGTGGCGATCTACTCAAGGCGTACTTTGCAGCAGCAGAGACTGCTCACAATAAAGCCGAGGCGGTGACCACAGTCATCGTCGATCGGCTGCTTGGTCTGTTCGCCATGCTGCTATTCGTTTCGCTGATGACCTTGGCCAACTGGAACGTCGTGATGAGCCAGCAACGCTTCATGGCCGTGGTGCTCGTCATCCTCGGAATGCTTTTCGTGAGCGGCTTGCTCATCGTGCTGTCGTTTTGGGCCGGTCCGACGAAACCGCGACAAAAGCTTGAGCCGCTCCTGGCCAAGCTGCCCAACGGCGACATACTGGTGCGCTGCATCGAGGCGTGTCGTGCCTTCGGCGAGAATCCGGGTTTCCTTCCGCGTGTGCTTGGCTGGTCGATGCTGCTCAGCTTGGCCTGCGTGTCGCAGATCGTCGCGCTTGGTTTCGGGCTTGGCCTGCCGATGGGAGAGCACCTTTGTTTGCTACTGCTTATCGTGCCGGCGATCATCTGCATCAGCGCGCTGCCGATCACTCCAAGCGGCATTGGCGTCCGTGAAAACCTCTATGTGTGGCTGCTGGGTGCCACGGCAATCGGCATCGAGGCGAAAGCGGCCTTGTCCCTGTCGCTGCTGGCTTTCGCCGGCAGCCTACTATGGAGCCTGATCGGCGGCGCAGTGTATCTCGCTTTCCGAAGCAGCCACTCGCTTGACCAATAAACGAGGCGATGATCCGATCAGGTCAAACCGCTTTACTGAAACTGCAGACGAAAAAAATGCGGGCGCCCCTTTCGGGACACCCGCCAACCCAAACAACCAAACCAACCTCCTTTGACCGAAAAAACGGCCATCTATCACAGCAGAAGACCCACTGCGGACGCCCTCAATCGCAGGCATCATGGATTATGACGCCCGATAAGGTGAAAATATTCACTAAATCTGAAAAGGAATCCCCGTTATTGCCGCTCGTATTCTCCCTTGCCGAGCTTTTTATAGACCGTGAATCCGGCTTTCTTCGCGTCGGTGATCGAAAGCGGCTTGAGGTGGGTGGGGGTGTTGAAGCTGGAGATGATCTTGCGCACCGGTCGCCTGCAGGCCGGGCATTTCTCGAGCGGCTTGGCCGACACAGGACGGCGCAGTGTGAAGCCAGAGCCGCCGCACGGTTTGCAGTCGCCCTTACCGTCGCATAGTTCGTATTCGTAAATCGGCATTGCCGTCGTCGCGACACCCTATCATCAAACCGAATGCTTGGCCAAGCGCGCCCGGGATCGTAGTTTCGGGCGCATGCGGATCGTTCGGATCTTGGTGGATGGGTACAGCCTTCTGCATTACTGGGAAGCGCTGGCACCGGGCAAGCCTCGCCACTCATTCCACGCCCGGGACGCGCTTGTGGCGGCATTGACGCAATATCAAGACTCGTCAGGCACCCCGGTTACAGTCATTTTCGACGGCGGTGGCGCACCTCCCAACACGCCAAAAAACGAGATGAACCGTGGAGGCATCGAGGTGCTTTTCTCAAAAAAGGGCCAGACAGCCGACCAGATCATCGAACGTGTGGCGCACCTAATGAAACCCTACGGCGAGGTGATGGCGGTAACTAATGACTTTGCTGAGCGCGAAACTGTGGTCAGTCTAGGCAACGTGGCTTGCAGTTGCGAAAATTTCATACGAATGATGGAGGACACAGTCGGGGACATGCACAACAGCCTAACCATGCACAACAGCCGCGAGCGAAAAGGCTTCAAAAGCTCCAGTTGAACCTGCGTTGACGCTGCACACTTCAACTTCTACGCTGCCTTCCGCATGAGTAGGCTCAGAGTGTCATTGATTGAATTAATCCGGAGGACCTCGGCTGAGATTCCAGATGATGTGCATTCGGCAATCCTTCGCGGGCTAGAACAGGAGAGGGAAGGCACCATTGCCAAGTCGGCGCTGGAGATCATCGATCACAACATCGCCTTGGCCAAGCGTAAGTCACAGCCGATATGTCAGGACACCGGCAGCATTTTGTTTTACGTGGACTGCCCGGTTGGCTTGAACCAGCTCGAGTTCGAGCAAGAGACCCGTGATGCGGTGAAAGAAGCCACGAAGCTTGGCCATCTGCGCCAAAATTCGGTGAACCCAATTACTGGCAAAAACGACGGCACCAACGTCGGCCCCGGCTCACCCAATATCCACTTTCACCAGCACACGTCTGACGACATTACGGTCCGACTCGTGCTCAAGGGCGGCGGTTGTGAGAACGTCGGCGCACAATTCGCGCTGCCCAATACGACTCTCGGAGCAGGGCGCGATATCGACGGATGCCGCAAAGTGATCCTGGAGGCAGTGCACAAGGCACAAGGCAAAGGCTGTGGACCGGGTATTCTAGGCGTGTGCATCGGAGGAGATCGAGCCTCCGGCTACGAACTATCCAAACGCGAGTTTCTCCGCAAACTGGACGATCGAAATCCCGACCCCAGTCTCGACGAACTTGAGCAGGACATTCTCAAGACTGCTAACGAATTGGGCATCGGCCCTATGGGCTTTGGCGGCAAAACAACGCTGCTTGGCGTGAAAATCGGCGTGGCCAACCGAGTGCCCGCGTCGTATTTTATCAGTGTCAGCTATATGTGCTGGGCCTTCCGCCGGCAAGGCGCGTCACTGTCAACCAACGGCGAAATCACCGGCTGGCTTTATTGAGAAACAGAAAATGACTCACAATCTTTCCAGTCCTATTTCAGAGAAGGCGATACGCCAAATGAAGGTTGGCGATCAAGTCCTAATTTCCGGCACTCTGTTCACAGGGCGTGACGCTGTGCACAAGTATCTGCATGATGGAGGCGAGTTGCCGGCCGGGGTGAACCTCGACGGCGGCATCCTGTATCACTGCGGACCGGTTGTGCTCAAGGACGACAACGACGAGTGGCAGGTGACCGCCGCCGGCCCGACAACATCCATCCGCGAGGAACCTTATCAGGGCGATATTATCAAGCAGTTCGGCATCCGTGGCATAATCGGCAAGGGCGGCATGGCTGACAAAACGCTGGCCGCATGCCAAGATCATGGCGCGGTGTATCTGCATGCCATCGGGGGCGCGGCTCAGGTGCTGGCTGAGTGCATCACCAAAGTGCGCGACGTGCACATGCTGGAAGAGTTCGGCTCACCAGAGGCAATCTGGGAATTTGAGGTGATCAATTTCCCCGCCGTGGTCACGATGGATTCACACGGCGGATCGCTACACAAAGACATCCTCACGCAAAGCGAAAAAGCCCTGGCTCAACTGCGCGATTGATCCGCTCTCACAGCGGGGCGTTGGTCAGCGTGTCCACGACATGACCAAGTTGTGCCTCCGTTAGTTCCGGGTAAACAGGGATGCTCAGCACTTCCTTCGCCATTTTTTCGCAAACCGGAAGCGATTCCCCAAATCTTTGGAGGTGTGCGAAGCATTCCTGTTGGTGCAGCGCCACCGGATAGTAGATTGCCGAGCCGATATTGTTCACGGCCAAATAAGCCTGCAGCGCGTCGCGTTTGCCATTGGCCACACGAAGGGTGAACTGGTTCCACGTGTGGCCTCGGCCGTCGATCTCACTGGGCAGCACCAACCTCCCTTCAGCGACATGCTCGCACTGGGTCAAGCGCTTGAGATACTGCACAGCGTTGGCACGGCGCTTGGCCGTGTAGCCAGGGAAATGAGGCAGCTTGACCCCAAGCAGCGCGGCTTGGACCGAATCCATCCGGAAGTTGCCGCCGATTGCCTTGTGGTAATATTTTGGCGATCCGCCGTGCACGCGGAGGATGCGAGCGCGCTTGGCCAAGTCATCGTCGTCGGTGGTGATCATGCCTCCGTCGCCGAAGCCGCCAAGGTTTTTTGACGGGAAAAAACTGAAAGCGCTCAGGTCACCCATCGTGCCGACCTGCTGGCCGTCAACTGTCGCGCCCATCGACTGCGCGGCATCTTCGAGCACGGCCAAGCCGTGCTTCTTGGCTAGGCGCTGCACTCCGTCCATGTCCGCCGCCTGGCCGAACAGATGCACCGGGATGATTGCCTTGGTGTTGCGGGTGACGCACTGCTCAGCAGCGGCGGTGTCGATGTTGAAATCGGCGTCAAGCGAGTCGATGAACACCGGCGTCGCGCCAGTACGTGCGATCACGCCGGCAGTCGCAAAAAACGTGAATGAAGGGCATAGCACCTCGTCGCCGTGGCCGATGTCCAACGTCATCAGCGAAAGCAGCAACGCGTCGGTGCCAGAACTGACCCCGATAGCGTACCGCGCCCCTAGCGAATCAGCCACAAGCTCCTCAAACCCAGCCAACTCAGGCCCTAGAATGAATTGCGACGAATCGAGCACGAGAGAGAATGCGGCCTTCAACTCGGCCGCGAGCGGCTGGTTTTGTGCGCTCAGATCGAGCAGCGGTACGTTGATTGGTTCACCCATGGGTCGGCATTATCCACCAGCCGGTTGATCAAAATCAAGGAAAGTTACGGTTAACATTGTTCCCTCAAGAACCGGCGCTGCTGCATCGATCAAGTTAGCCCAACTGCGCCTCCTAAAGAATGCTGATTTTTGTTTCTCTTGCGTGTCGGTTTCTTTCCGTTTTCTGGCGCCTTCCTATAGTCGCTCTGACTATATCTTCATATAGACCAGTCTTTAAATAATCGCTACCTAATCGGTAATATATCTAGCATCAAGTCAATGCCGATATTTCAGTAGGAAGTATCTAGGGGTCTTGAAATCGTGTGTGTTTAGAGTTTATAGATAACCGTAGGCTGCTTTTTTAATGCATTCATGGTCTTTCAATTTTAACTCTATAAAATCGCTGCTTCTCAATATTAACTAAATCTGGATCAGTTATTTTTTTCATCCTACCTTTGGATGGGTAGAAAGGTGAATTACTTTTCACATCCAACGGACGCCAAGATGTCCTGTCATCGGGATTCGTCGTCCATTGAACTTCATAGCTGCGATTTGCTTTTTGATGAAAACTTATGTTATATCCCCCTTTGTTTTGTTCAATATTAACTTGGAAACGATCTGCTGCTAATAATGGATGGGTCTGTGCAAGATACTCTTCAATATTAATTGCACCATCCATGTCGGGATCGGCTTGAGCGGAACTCAAATGAGCATTCGCATTTCCAAAATACAATATTTGCCAATCTGAAAAAGATTTTCGCTTGGGTAAAATATAATTAATCCAATGCCCAATGAGTTTTCCTGCTTGTATATCGGGCACATTAGATGCTATCGGCGGCATTTTAATATCACCACGTCCCGTTATTCTTTTCAGCAAGATTGATCGGGATGTAGAGCCAGGGACGACCACTTTGTTTTTTTCTTCTCCGAATGATTCATGTAAACCACCGTTAATTATATTCGCATGATCTGTTTTCGAGAAAATGCGAGCATCCCATCCAGATCGAGCTGCACCTCCAGGTTGATGGCAAAAGGAACAATTAACATCCAAATAAGTACGCACTCGATATTCCTCACTTGCTAAATGATCGTCCAGCGCCGCAAATTTTGGCAGGATATGTTTCTCTATAATGGGTCGATCAAAATAGCCAGCATCGTCCATAGCATGAATTATGTTTTGTTGATTCTCTCCTATTAATATATCGCGGTTAAGCTGTGCTGTATTAAACCCTAGTGCCCAACCGCTGTTCTTCATGTGACAGCGTAAGCAATCGACTTGGGAGGGAAATATCCATTCCTGCTGTATTTCTTTTTCTCCATCCCAGATAGTAAGTTGTGTTTTGCTTCCTGCGTGAGAGACCAAGTCGGCATCTGTTTGAGATTTATCCCATCGGTACGTTGCACCATATAAACCGGTATCAGTTTTAACTAACACTCTCGTTTCAAGGCGAAACAATTGATTTGGTTCCTGCCTATTGAGTACAATATCAAAGTGTTTTATCCAAATCATTCCTGGAGGAAACCTCCAAGATTTTTGCTTACTAAAGCCTATCTTCTTTTTCGTATCAGGAAGACTAAACCACCTTCTTTTAATTGCGTTATCAGACCAAAAAGGCACATTAATGCTGTATGGTATTACACCGGCCTCCGGCTTCAAGGTCTCCAAATCTGAAAAAAGACCTGTTTCTGAAAGTTTATCAGGGATCTGTATCTCGTTTTTGTGTTTATCTGCTTTTAACTTAAATATCGTTCCTGTTACAAAATCGGCCAATAGCAGATCTTCCGTTTTTGGATTAATTCCGATGGTTGCAATCCCCTGTTTCCATTTAAGCTTTATCACTGGAGAGGTTTCTCCCTTTTCATAGTTAATGGCCATTGTACGACCACCAAAATAATCAGAGAATATAAAATAACCATTCAACTCGGGGAATGCCTTTCCGCGATAAAGAAAACCTGCTGCAATCCCATTCCCGAATGATCCATGTTCATATTCGAAAATGGGATCAATGAAATTATAAATTCCCCCTGGCACTTTTTGCCGCCAGCCTTTGCCGGTTCCTTCTCGGATTGCCCAACCATAGTTTCCGCCTGGTCGTATCAGATTAATTTCTTCTCGTTTGTGCTGCCCTGTATCTACGCAGTATAGATCGCCATTTGCTGGATCGAACGACATGCGCCAAGGATTTCGCAAGCCAACAGCATAAAATTCAGTACGTACCTTTTTTGGATCAACTGCCACCCCATTAAATTCTAGTGCATTTATAAAGGGATTGTCCGCCGGAATTCTGTACCCTCCTTTTACTGCAGGGTGAGGATTAGGCATTAGTGAGGCTGGAAGGTTGTCGACATCTATTCTAATAATCCCACTAAAGAAATCCTTATCTATTCTCTGACTGTTTTTGTTCGCATCATATCCCGCACCTTCATCACCTAAACTGACATACAAGTAACCATCTGGACCAAAATGTAAATCCCCAGAATTATGAATAAAAGATCGGTCATATTGATCAATCATTACGACTTCAGATTCCGGGTTTACCTTGTGTTTGTTTTCAGAAAAAACCTGAAAGCGAGATAGACGGTCATGCAATCCATTCCCTCTTTTAGTCTCAGAATAAGTGGTATAGAAAACATAGATATAACCATTAGAGTTAAAGCTTGGGTGAAAGGCCAACCCCAATAATCCTGGCTCTTGTGATTTGCTTGGTGCAACTGAAATCGTTCTGTCTGAAATATCCAGAAAGTTGCTCTTGCTATTATCAGATAAATTCAGTTCCACTATAACCCCGCCGTTTTCAGCTATGAATAATCTATCTTTGATGCCCGGTGGGGAGGCAATGACTACTGGCCTATCAAATTTTAAGCCGGCAAATGCGTCAACCAGTTCATAGTCAAACAACCTCTGCTCCATCGGTAATAAAATCGTGTTGTTATTGACTCGTTTAAACAAGCCACCCCCTGCAATAGAAGTATTCAAAACCGATGTGAAAACCCAGATTAATCCAACTATCAACAATCTACTTAGATTGTAGATTGAATTTATTCTAAGACTATTATTGGCTGACGCACAATTGGGTTTTTGCATGAGATTATGCTGATCAAGTTATACAAACTGCTTCAGTGCCTTCGTTTGACTGGGCGCGGTTATTATTTGCTCAATGTTATCCTGTAAGTCAATGCAGAGACGTAGGCCCGGCATTAACCTTGTTCCTCTACTCCGGATTCATCCTGTGCAAGTTCATTTGTGTCATGTAGGCTAGCCCCTTATGAGAACGTCAAGACAAACTCGTTGTGCTGTCTCACACACATGAAATCAATTTGCCCTATCCTCTCGATCGTTTGCGCTGCGGCGCTTGGCCATGGAGCCAAGCCGGCCAAGCTCAAACTGCACTGGGCCAAAAACATGTTAACCATAAACGGCGCACATTTACCCGGAAAAGAGATGAATATCCACTACCTTGAGGCATATTGCCGGGACAATTCACAGACAACCGACTGGGGCCGACACACCGTCGTCGGCCACAAGACCCGCTTGGTCTCCCGCAGCGCGGACGGCTCGCTGCTCCGTTTGCACTGCGACGTGAATGACGGCGTGTCGGTCGAACACGTCATCACCGCCACGCATGACGAGGTTGATTTTACGCTCACAGCGCACAACCCCACCGAAAAGCGCTCCGTGGCGCACTGGGCACAGCCGTGCATTCGTGTGGGCAAATTCACAAGCACCGGCTGGGACACCAACGCCGATAAATATGCCTACATTAAAAAGAGTTTCGTCTATCTTGACGGCAAACGCACAATGATGCCGACACAGGACTGGGCAACCGAGGCGCTCTACATTCCCGGGCAAGTCTGGGCCGGGCCGAACGTGCCACCCGCCGATGTCAACCCACGCCCGCTGCACCCCGACGTGCCAAGCAACGGGCTGATCGGCTGCTTCAGCGGCGACGGCTCGATGATCTTTGCCACGGCGTTCGAACCCTATCAGGAGCTGTTCCAAGGCGTGATTCGCTGCCTGCACAGCGACTTCCGGCTCGGCGGCCTCGGGCCGGGGGAGACTCTGCAGATCAAGGGAAAAATATACCTTGTGAAGAATGACGAGGCCGCGTTGCTGAAACGCTACCACAACGATTTCCCTAGGCACAAAACGCTTCACTCGAAATCGAAGCAGCGCTGATCAGTGGCCGAGTTCCACCAGTGGGCGGCTTGACTCTGCCAGTTGATCGGGTGATTTTGTCCCGGCCTCATGTCAGAGCAATCATTTTCAAGACAAGATTTGTCCAGCAGGGAGAAACAGGAACTGGATGTCGAGATTTCATTTTTGGAGGGTCTCACCAAGCGTGATCCCGAATACATAGAGGCGCTGCAGTTGCTTGGGGACGATTACACCAAGCGCGGCCGCTTTGCCGAGGGCCTAGCAGTGGATGAGAATCTTTCGCGTCTCCTGCCCGAGGACTCGATGGT
>PVBE011757688.1_pt1 | contig 26008 bp, 23 predicted proteins | sample 1631181 | NCBI WGS metagenome assembly PVBE01 (sample SAMN08397723, study PRJNA350692) | Marine metagenome, whole genome shotgun sequencing project. | isolation source: water | place: Pacific Ocean | collected 2012-04 | reverse complement strand
CTCCTGCATCTCGTCGGCGGACTCGTGCAGAAAACTGGCCCGCTTCATGCCGCGCTTGAGGCCGAGAAAGGCCCCTACCGTGCGCGGCAGCATGAAATGCATCAGCCGGTCGCCGCTGATCATGCCGACGAACTTGCCTTCACGGTCGGTTACCGGCACCAGTCCCATGTGCTTGCGCACCATGAAGTCGATGGCCGTCCCGGCCGGATCGTCGGCGTAGAGGCTTTCCTTGATGGGAGCCATAACCTGTTGGCAATCCATGACTATTCTCCCTGTGTTGCGTTAGAAGATACAGCTTTCGGCGGAGCTGCAAAACCCTGGTGCGTAACGTGCTATCGTTCATCAAAACGGGAACCGGCAGGAGGGCCAAATCATGGCAGCGATGAACAACCGCGAGCGCCTGGTAGCTGCGCTCAATCACCAGGAAACCGACCGGGTGCCGATCGATTTCGGTGGCTGTTATGCCACAACCATCTATTTCACGGCCTATGAGAAGCTCAAGGCCCACCTCGGTCTCGAACACGAAACCCTGATCGGCCGGCGGCTGGGGCGCTGTGCTCTGGTCGACGAAAGCATCCTGAGACGCTTCGACGTCGACACTCGGCTCTTGTCGCCCGGCGGTTTCGAAGGCCCGGGCAACAGCCGCGAAATCGATGCCGACACCTTTGCCGATGAGCTCGGCGCCATCTGGCACAAGGTCGGTGACGGCCCCTACATCAACACCGACGGTCCTTTCTTCAAGCGTGAAGCCGATCTCGACGACCTGGAAAACCACGATTGGCCCGACACCTCCAATCCCGGCTACACCCGCGGTCTGCGCCAGCGTGCATTCGATCTGCGTGAAAACACCCCGGGCGCCATCGTCCTCAACCTGCCGTCGGGAGTGGTCCACACGGGCCAGTGGCTGCGCGGCTATGACACCTGGCTCATCGACCTCTACAAGAAGCGTGATTTTGCCTGCCGCCTGATGGACCTGATCGCCGACTGGTGGATCGGCATCACCGCCGCCGCACTGGACGAGGTTGGCGACCTGGTCGACGTGGTCAACCTGGGCGATGACCTGGGTACCCAGGCCTCGACGGTGATCGACCCCGAGATCTACCGCCAACTCGTCAAGCCAAGGCATGAACGCATGTTCGCCGCCGTCAAGTCACGCACCGACGCCAAGTTGCAGTTGCACAGTTGCGGCTCGGTGTCGGCGCTTTTTGATGATTTCATCGACGTCGGCGTTGACTGCGTCAACCCCATCCAGGTCAACGCGAGCGGCATGGACCCGGAGCGGCTGAAATCCGAATACGGTGACCGTCTGGCCTTCTGGGGAGCCATCGACACCCAGCACGTGTTGCCCTTCGGCACGCCCGACGAGGTTCGCAGCGAAGTGCGCCGCATCATCGAGATCCTCGGCCCGGGCGGCGGCTACGTGCTCAACAGCGTGCACAACATCCAGCCTGACGTATCCCCGGAAAACGTCGTCGCCATGTTCGACGAGGCCAAGAACTACCGCCCGAGCTGGGCCTGAGGCCCTCCGGGGGGGGGGCGGCAATGCCGTTGGCCAAGCAAGTAGCTCGCCCCAAGTCAAAATTGGACCGGTAGTCGGCGTCAGGACTTGCCGCGCCGTGCCTTGCGGCGGCTCATGCCCTGGGCCAGCGAGGGCGCGACGCCCGGGCGGCTCCAGGGGCAGATGCCGACGCACAGGCCGCAGCCGTAGGTCTCGTTGAAGTAGGGCACGCACTTGTCGAAGTCGACGTACCATTTTTCTGCGCCGCGGACCCATTGCTTGTCGTGGCTGATGGCGCCCGGCGGGCAATCGCGAGCGCAAATCCGGCAGGATTGGCAGAAATCGTCGGCACCGAAAATATCGGGCGCATCGGGCACCAAGGGCAGGTCGGTCAGCACGCAGCCCAAACGGAACGATGAGCCGAATTGGCGATTGATGATCGACCCGTGCTTGCCCAGCTCACCGAAACCGGCCGCGATGGCGGCCGGCGTCATGGTTACCGGACCGGCCATTGGACCGCCATGCCCGACCGCTCCGTGGCCACGTTCGCGGATCCAGTCGGCCAGTGCCTGGGCGGCCCGCGTCGCCCAATTGTACTGGGCTGAAACTTCGATCACCGAACGAGGGGAGGGCGCGATCTCCACCACCTCGGCCTGGTCCATGACTATACCGAGTACGATGATCCAGCGCTCCGGGACATCATAGCCCTCGAACACCCACTCCTCGCACAAACGGGCGATGCCGACCAGATCGGCTTCCCGCTCCAGCGCCACCGCTTTGACGCGGCGGGCCCAGTTGTCCGGGCTATCGCCCTCCATCTGTGCGGCGATGGGCGCCGGTTCGCTCGATCCCCGGCCGCCAAAGCGACCCGCCAGGTCGCGTACCTCCTCGACCGCGTCCAATAGTCGCTTCAGCATCCACATCATGGCCTTGCCGTGCGGGATGATCGAATGGTGGTGCCAGTAGATCGGTGTCGGCCGTCGCAGCTGGCGCTCGCCCAGCCCGTTAATGGTGTTGCCGCTCACCTCGGGCCACAGCGCCATCTGTTCGACCGACGGCAGAAAGGGTTTAGCGCTGCGGTGGTCGTGGGTTTTGGCGAGGTTAGGCATGGTGGCGAATGGCCGCATCGACGTGGGTTGGCAGTTTCCCATGCCCGCTGCCGCGGGGCAACGACGCCGCGCAGATGGCTCCACCCCGGTGGGAATCGCCATTGGGCCAACAGACAAGCCGAAATTTGACCTACTTCAGTGGCCTCCGACAGCCCTCGCATCGGGGAACGTCGAATAGGGCGATTGGAGTGACTAGGATGATCGGCGCGGCTCCGGTTGATGCTTCCAATGGCGGTGGAAAATAGCTAATGTTGGATAACATCCAAAAAGCGCCAAAAAACTAGGCCATGGGTGATCGGAAATTCGTGGGATCGGAGTCGGTTCCATGAATCCCCAACAAAAAAAAGACCACCAACGAACCATTGTCAGGAGGGGACATGCTGCCCAACTGCGATTTCCTGGCTGTTCATTGTGTGGCAACGCCGGAAACGCATCATTTGCTCAACCGTGAACGGCTTGCGCTGCTTCCCGACGGCGCCATCGTGGTGAACGCTGCGCGCGGCAGCATCGTCGATGACGAGGCCCTGATCGAGGCCTTGAAGTCCGGCAAACTGGCGGCCGCGGGGCTCGACGTCTACAACAACGAGCCGGACATTCATGCCGCCTACAGGGATCTGCCAAACACCTTCCTGTTGCCGCACATCGGCAGCGCCACACATGAGACCCGCGATGCCATGGGCTTTCGCGCCCTGGATAATCTCGATGCCGTTTTCGCAGGTCGCGATCCCCGTGATCGGGTGGCGTGACCATCCTGGTGATGGCACGTTTTCGACAGGCTCATCATAACTCGCTAGCATTCGTGAGTGACCGCCGGACGCCGGATCGGCTGATTGCGGGCTAGGACCGAGGAGTATCGCCATGGACAATCAGATCACCCAACAGGCGCTCGACTATCATCGGCGCCACGGCCCGGGCAAGCTGACGGTAACGCCGACCAAGCCGCTGGGCAATCAGCGTGACCTGGCATTGGCCTATTCGCCGGGAGTAGCAGCCGTCTGTGACGCCATCGTGGCCGACAGTGCAGCGGCCTTCGAGATGACGATTCGCGGCAATCTGGTGGCGGTGATCAGCAATGGATCTGCCGTTCTGGGACTGGGCAACATTGGTCCGCTGGCCTCCAAACCGGTGATGGAGGGCAAGGCGGTTTTGTTCAAGAAGTTTGCCGGCATCGACGTTTTTGACCTGGAGATCGACGAGACCGATCCAGAGCGGCTGGTTGAGATTATTGCTGCGCTGGAGCCCACCTTCGGCGCCATAAACCTCGAGGACATCAAGGCACCGGATTGCTTCGTGGTGGAGCGCGAGCTGCGCCAGCGCATGAACATACCGGTTTTCCACGACGACCAGCACGGCACCGCCATCGTTGCCAGCGCCGCGCTGAGCAACGGCCTGGCGGTGGTGGGTAAGGATATCGGCGAGATCAAGATGGTTTCGACCGGGGGCGGTGCCGCCGGCATCGCCTGCCTCGACCTGATGATCGCGCTCGGCTTGCGCCGCGAGAACGTCGTGCTGGTCGATCATCTGGGCGTCATCTTCGAAGGCCGCAGCGAGGACATGACGGACCAGAAAGCGGCCTACGCCGTGGCCACCGAGGCCCGCACCCTCGACGAGGTGATTTCCGGCGCTGATGTCTTCCTCGGTCTTTCGGCACCCGGTGTGCTTCTCCCCGAGATGGTGGCGCGCATGGCGGAGCGGCCGCTCATCCTGGCCCTGGCCAACCCGACGCCCGAGATCCTGCCTGAAGATGTGCAGGCTGTGCGACCCGACGCGGTGATGGCCACCGGGCGCTCGGACTACCCCAATCAAGTCAATAACGTGCTTTGTTTTCCCTTCCTCTTCCGCGGCGCTCTCGACGTCGGTGCCACGGCCATAAACGAGGAGATGAAGCTGGCCTGCACGACGGCCATAGCCGAATTGGCCAAAGCCGAATCATCGGAGGTGGTGGCCCGAGCCTACAGCGGCGCCGAAAGCTTGATCTTCGGCCCGGATTATCTCATCCCCAAGCCTTTCGATCCCCGTCTGATCGTCGAGATCGCACCAGCGGTCGCGAAGGCGGCGATGCAGAGCGGTGTGGCGACGCGGCCGATTGCCGACTTCGACCAGTACCGCGACCGATTGTCCCGCTTCGTGTTCCGCTCCGGCACGCTAATGAAGCCGGTTTTCGACCGGGCCAAGCAGGATGCCAGACGAATTGCCTACGCCGAAGGCGAGGACCCACGCGTGCTGCGCGCCATCCAAGTCGTCCTCGACGAGGACCTGGCCCGGCCCACCCTCGTCGGCCGTCCCGATGTCATCGCGGCGCAAATCGAGGAGCTGGGATTGCGCCTCAAGCCCGGCGTTGATTTCGAACTCGTCAATCCAAACGACAACCCCAGCTACGAGGAGCACTGCGACCACTACTACCGCCTGATGGAACGCAAGGGCGTGTCGCCGGAAGCGGCACGCACCATCGTGCGCACCAACACCACGGTCATCGCCTCGCTGTTGTTGGCCCGGGGACAGGCGGATGCCATGATTTGCGGCACCTACGGTCAATACGACTGGCATCTGCGCTGTGTGCTCGACGTCATCGGCAAGGCGGCCGGCGTCACCGAAGTCGCGGCACTGAGCGTGTTGATCCTCGACAAGGGCACCTATTTCTTCTGCGATGCCTACGTCAAAGACGACCCCACCGCAGAGGAGATGGTGGAGGCGACGATCATTGCCGCTGAAGAGGTGCGGCGATTCGGCATCGAGCCCAAAGTGGCCTTCATTTCACATTCCAATTTCGGCTCGGCCGATACGCCCTCGGCGCGCAAAGTGCAAGAGGCGGTGCGCCGTCTGGCCCAGCGCCGCCCCGATTTCGAGTTCGAGGGCGAAATGCACGCCGACGCGGCCATCGACGAGAACCTGCGCCGACGCCTGTTTCCCAACTCGCGCCTCGAAGGCCAGGCCAACCTTCTCGTGTTGCCATCGCTGGAGGCCGCCAACAACGCCTTCAACCTGCTCAAGGTGCTGGGCGACGGCTTGCCGGTCGGACCGATTCTACTGGGCGCCGCCAAACCGGCCCACATCGTCACCCCCTCGATCACCGCCCGGGGCATCGTCAACATGAGCGCCATTTCCGGCGTCGATGCCCAGCTTGATATCGGTGCCGTCGTCGCCTCGGACTAATGCCGACCAGCTCAGTACTCCCGCGCGGCAGCCGCCAGTTCGTCGCGGAAATCGGGGTGTGCGATGGCGGCGAGATTTCGCGCACGCTCGCCGAGCGTTCGGTCGCGCAGCCAGGCGATGCCGTATTCGGTGACCACCGCGTCGACGTCGTAGCGCGTGGCCGTGGCCACGTGGCAGGTTGGTAGCGCGGGCACGATGCGCGAGATGCTGCCGCTGGCCGCCGTCGATTCCAGCACCATCACCGAGAGCGCATCGTCGGCCATGCTGCAGGCGCGCAGGAAGTCGACCTGGCCCCCGACGCCGCCGTATTGGCGGCCGGCGACCACCTCGGCGTTGGCCTGGCCGCCGAAGTCGACCTCGATGGCCGAATTGAAGCAGCGCATCATGGGATTTCGCGCGATCAGGTGCGGATCGACACAACTTCGGGCGCCGAGGATGCGGTATGCCGGGTCATTGGCGATGCGACCGGCGATGCCCTGAACTGAAATCGTAAAGACGGCCTCGCGGAAATAATCGGGCTTGGCGGCCCCGTCGGCGGCGCCGCTCTCGACCAGATTGAGGAGCCCCGGCCCCAGTACCTCGGTGTGGATGCCCAGGCCGCGCTTGTGGGTAAGGCGCGAGAGTGCATCGTCGGCCAGCGAGCCGACGCCTGCCTCCAGGGTGGCGCCGTTGGGGACCAGTTCATCGAGCAAGCCGGCAACTTGTTCGGCCAGCGGCGAATGCTCGGCCTGGCGGCCGGACCCAGGCGGCAGCGGCGGCACAGTCACCAGGGCGGTGAAATCGTTCACCGTGAAAGCATCGCCGAGCACCTGGGGCTGCTTTTCGTCGACCAGGGCCCAGGCCTGGCCGCCTGGTTTCAGACTGGCCACCAGGCTGTCGTTGTGGGCCATGGTCGAGCCCGGCCTGAGCGTGCCGTCAGCCTCGGGTGCCGCCGTGATCATCACCGCCAGATCGGGAGCCCAACGGGCCAGGAAGCTGGTCAGGCCGTGGAAAGTGAGCGGCAGGTATTCGATGCGGCCTTCGCTCTCCAGATCGTGCACCATCGGCGAGACGAAAACCGTGAGCAGCCTGAGGCCCGGATTGGCCGCCGCCGCGATGGCTCCCGGTCCCGGCGAACCCATGATCACCGTGACATCCTCGAGGTCGCGACGCTCTGCCAGAGTCTCGAGGAAAACCGTGGGTTCGGGAATTCCGAGGCCGATACGCTGGCCACTCTTCACCGTCGCCACCAGGTCGTCGATAGTCGCGGTCATGGCGCTACGAGTGTGCGTACGTCTCCGACGATCCGCTCCAGCGCCGTACCCGGTCCGTAGATGCCCTTGACCCCCAAGGATTCGAGGTCGGGTACATCGTCGTCCGGGATGATGCCGCCGCAAATCACAGCCCGGTCGCCCAGCCCGGCAGCCTCGAGGCCGGCGACGATGTCGCGGGTCAGGGCCAGGTGGGCGCCGGACAAAAAACTTAAGCCCACCACGTCGACATCCTCTTCGAGTGCCGTGGCGACGATGCTTTCGCTTGACTGAAAGACGCCGGCGTAGATCACTTCCATGCCGGCATCCCTGAGCGCCGCCGCTACCAGCTTGACGCCGCCCTCGTGGGTATCCAAGCCGGGCTTGGCCAGCAGTACGCGGATGGCCGGTTTCGACATTTTGCCTTTAGACCGCTGCGGCCGTGATGGCGGCAAACTGGAAATTCCCGACGACGCGTTCGACGGCCGCCACCATCTCGCCCAACGTGACGTCGGCCTTGGCAGCGGCGACGTAACACGGCATCAGTGGCCGGCCCGCCGCCGCCGCTTCCTCAATGGCGGCGATGGCGGCTTGAGCGCCGGCCTGGTCGCGACCCTGTTTCAGAGCGCGCACCCGCTCGACGGCGGTTTGCGAAATTTCCGGGTCGGGGCGGAAGATCTCGCCGACGCCAACGGCCTCCTCCTCGCGGTAGCGGTTGACGCCGACGACCACCCGCTCGCCGGCATCGTACTGGCGCTGCAGGGCATAGGCGGTATCGGCGATCTGCTGTTCGAAGTAGCCCGAATCCAGGGCCTTGAGAACGCCGCCGAATTCCTCGACGCGGTCCATCTCAGCCAGTACGTGGCTCTCGATCTCATCCGTCAGGGCCTCGACGTAGTAGGACCCGCCGAGCGGGTCGGCGACGTCGCAGGCGCCGCTCTCGTGCATGACGATTTTGGAGGTCTTGATGGCGACACGGGCTGCTTCCTCGGTGGGAATGCCGAGGGCCTCGTCGTAGGACGCGATGTGCATGCTCTGGCTGCCGGCCAGGGCCGCCGACATGACCTGCAGGCCGATGCGGGCGATGTTGTTGAGGGGCTCCTGGGCGGTCAGGCTGGAGCCGGCGGTCTGCATGTGGATCTTCATGCGGCAGGCCTTTTCGTCGCTGACGCCATAGTCGTCCATCAGCATCCTGGTCCACAGCCGCCGGGCCGCGCGGATCTTGCAGATGTCCTCGAAGAAGTCGCGGCCCTGGGAGAATTGGAAATTGATACTGCCGACCAGTGCGCCGGCATCCAGACCCTTATCGAGGCAGGCTTCGATGATGGTGCGGGCAATGGCCAGGTTGAAGGCCACCTCTTGGATTGCCGTGCTGCCGAGCTCTCGCGTGTTGTAGCCGTTGATGCGGCAGAAGTTGAAGCGCGGCACCTCGGCGGCGCAAAAATCGATGCAATCGACCAGCAAGTTCAAACAGTCGCGCGGCGGAAATAGCGGCGTCTTGGAGCAGAAGAAATCGGTAAGCGGATTGTTGGTGACGATGCCGCGCAATTGATCCCGGGGCACGCCCTGTTCGTCGGCCAGCGCCACATAGAGCGCCATCATGAAAGGGCCGGCGCGGTCGACGATGAGGCCGACGTTCAGTTTGTCCAGCGCGAAGCCGTCAAACAGCCGGCGCATGTCGTCGAGCGAATCTATCGCCACACCGACGTTGCCGACCTCGCCCGCCGAGCGACCGTCATCGCTGTCGAGGCCGCAGAAGGTGGGCCGGTCGAAAACCAGATTGATCGAGGTGCGGCCCGCGTATCCGGCCTGGCCGACGCTGGCCAGGTAGCGGATGCGCTGGTTGGTTTCCTCGGGCAAGCCGTAGCCGCAGGCCAGGCTTTCCATCCAGGGCTGGCGACGGTAACCCTCGGCAAAGATGCCGCGGCCGAAAGGGGCCTGGCCCGGCGCCTCGTCAGCATTGCCCGACGCGTCGCCGGGGCCGTAATGGGACTTGAGCTCGAGGCCCGAGACGGTCGTCCTTGTGGTTCTTGGGCTGTCGCCGCCCATGCTGTTCCTAGGCCGCCAGTCCGTTGATGGCGGCGACGATGTCGGGCATCGGGGTGCCGGTATTGAAGATCGCTGCTACGCCCATGCCCTCAAGCACGGGCACGTCCTCGTCGGGGATGATGCCGCCGACCACCAGTTTGACGTCCTCGACCTTCTGCGCCGACATGACACCGAGGATTTTCTCGGTCATCAACATATGCGAACCCGACAGGCAACTGATACCCAGCACGTCGACCGATTCCTGGATGGCGGCACCGACGGCGGTCTCGGGACTGACGTTGAGGCCGAGGTAGATCACCTCCATGCCGTCGTCGCGTAGCGCCCGGGCCACCGCCTTGATGCCCAGGTCGTGGCCGTCCAGCCCCGGCTTGGCCAACAGCACTCGGGTTCTTTTCCCAGCGTTCATTTTCGACACCTATGCAGTCAGTTACCAAAAACTGCCTCAGGCATACATGCGCAGTTTGAGGTCGCGGAAGTCTTCGCGGAACGACTTCATCTCGCCATAGATGGCCTGGGTCATCTCGCCGAAGGTGGCGCGGGCCTTGGCCGCCTCGATGCAGGGCCGCACCATGTTGTTGTCATTCCGCACCGCTTGGCGTAACGCTTCGAGCTTGGCCGCCACCTCGGCGTCGTTGCGCTCGGCGCGCAACTTGGCCAGGCGGTCTTTCTGCCTCTGCTCGAAGGCCGGATCGATACGAAATACGCTGCGCTCGACGGGCTCGTCCGTGCGGTACTTGTTGTGGCCCACGACGACATGTTCGCCCGAGGCCACACGGCTGAGGTATTGCGCCACGGAGCGTTCCGATTCGGCCGATGCCCAACCGTTCTCGATGGCCTTGACCATGCCGCCCTGGGCCTCGATCTCGGCCAACACCTCGAGCGCGCCTTCCTCCATGGCGTTGGTCAGCGACTCGACGTAGTAGGAGCCGCCCAGCGGATCGATGGTGTCGGCGACTCCGCTCTCTTCCATGATGATCTGCTGCGTGCGCATGGCGGTGCGCAAACCCAGTTCGCTGGGCAGGCAGAGCGCTTCGTCATAGGGATCGGTGTAGAGCGAGTTGGTGCCACCCAGCACGGCTGCCAGGCCCTGGATGGTGGCCCGGGCGATGTTGTTCAGCGGCTCCTCGGCAGTCAGCGTGAAGCCCGAGGTCTGGGTGTGGATGCGGAACAAAAGAGAGGCCGGGTTCTTGGCGCCGTAGCGATCCCTGGCCAGTTTCGCCCACATGCGCCGGGCAGCGCGCAACTTGGCGATCTCCTCGAAGAGGTTGGTCTGGACCGACGTATAGAAGAGATACTTGGGCGCGAACTCGTCGAACTCGAGGCCGCGTTCGATCAGGGCGTCGGTGTAGGCGATGGTGTTGCCAAACAAAAAGCCGAGTTCCTGTACCGCGGTGACGCCGTTTTCGCGGTATTCGTAGGAACCGATGTTGAAGGGGTGCCAACTGGGTGTGTGCTCCTGGGTGAAGGCGACGAAGTCGGCCAGCTCGCGCAGCGCATCCTGGGGTGCCGGCATGACGCCGGAATTGCACGAGACGTAGTCGACCAACGGGTTGTTGCGACACGTCCCCTTGAGATCAGCCAGTGCCAGGCCACGTTCCTCGGCCATGGCGAAATAGATCGACGGCACCACCACGGAAGTAGGATTGAGGGTCACCGAGATCCTCTCGATGGGGATGTCGGCGAAAGCATCCGCCATGTCCTCGATCGAGTTCATGGCGAGGCCGGTGCGGCCGACCTCGCCTTCGGCCTGGGGATCGTCAGAATCGATGCCCCAGTATGAGGTCGGCACGTCCATGATCAAATTCAGCGCCGTCTCACCATGTGAGAGCGCGAATTTCAGGCGTTCGTTGGTATCGGGGCCAGTGCCGAAGCCGGCGTAGGCGTTCTGCTGCCAATAGCGCGAGCGGTAGCCGATGGGGTAGGTGCCGCGGGTGTAGGGGTATTCGCCGGGCAGGCCTATGGTCTCGAAATAATCCTGATCAGCCAGGTCGGCGGGTGTGTAGAGCGGCGCCACGGGAAGTCCGGCGTTGGTCTCGAAGGCGGGCTTGCGTTCGCCCATTCGCTCGGCCGCACGGCCGTAACGCTCGCTCATCCAGGTTTTGGCCCGGGAACGCATCTCTTTGAGGAAGTCCTTGCTAAGCATGTCCGATCCTCCGTTGCCGGTCAGGTATTAAGCGTGAAATCCCTACCCGCCGCTGTCAAGTTGATGACCTGGCGGGCCAGACGCCCAACACCAAAATTCTCGCCGCTCCGCTCAGTACGACCGCGGCATGCCCATGACGTGCTGGCCGATGTAGCTCAGGATGATCTCCCGGTTGATCGGCGCCGTACGCAACAGCCGCACCAGCGGGTAGATGTCGAAAATACCGTAGTCCTTGGTGAAGGCGTTGCCGCCGAAGCACTGCACGGCGGCGTCGACGGCATGGATTGCAGCCTCGGCGCCAAAGTACTTGGCCATGTTGGAATATTCACCCGCCGGCTGACCCTGGTCGAAGGCCCAGGCCGCCTTGTGGGTCATCAGGGAGGCCATTTCGATCTCCGTCTTGGCTGCTGCCAGAGGATGTTGCAGACCTTGGTGCGAGCCTATGGGCACATCGAAGACGACGCGGTCGCGCGTGTATTCGACAGCCTTATCGATGGCGTAGCGGCCCAGCCCAATGCCCATGGCGGCAACCATGATGCGTTCCGGGTTGAGGGTGTCGAAGAGAATATCGAAGCCCTTGTCGACCTCGCCGATGACGTCGTCCCGGGTCAACTCGACGTCGTCGAAGAAAAGCTGGAACTGCATCTCCGGCGCCTTGATGGAGATGTCGATGGGTTGCTTCTCGATGCCCTTGGCATTCATGTCGACGACGAACAGCGTGAAGCCGTCGGTCTTGCTGGCGGCCTCGGCGAACGGCGTGGTGCGCGTAACCACGAGGCCATAATCGGCCACGTCGGCACCGGTGATGAAAGTCTTGGAGCCGTTCAGCAGGAAGCGGTCGTTACCCACCGGCTTGGCGATGGACTGGATCTTCATGCTGTTGGAGCCGGCGTTGGCCTCGGTGATGGCGAAGCAGAAGTTCTTCTTGCCGGTGCAGGCGTCGGGCAGGTACTTGCGCTTTTGTTCCTCAGTGCCGTACTCGGCAAGGTAGCCCAGCGACATGGCCGAGGTGACGACCAGGAACAAGAGCGGCACACCGTTGTTAGCCAGGCCCTCCATCAACAGACAGAGTTCCATCATGCCCAGACCGGCGCCGCCATATTCCTCAGGCACCATGACGCCGATGAAGCCGTCCTCGCCGGCCTGGCGCCACATTTCCATGGGGAACTCATGGTTCTCGGCCTTGGCCAACCAATACTCGCGGTCATAGGTCTTGGCCAACTGGTCGCCGTAATCGAGAATCATGCGTTGTTCGTCGGAAAGGGCAAAATCCACGGTGTCGCCTCCCTGAAACGTCGTTTGTCCGCCCGGGCCTCCCAAAAGCCTCCCCTGAGCCCGAGACTTGCCTTGGCGGCTATCTTAGCGGAAGGTGAAGGGAAAGGGAACTAACGATCGTTAGGTTAACGAAATTGCCCACACGCCCGGCAGAGCTGGCGCCCTGGCTATATGCGACGGCTTATGCCGCGACGGTGATCGATGCGCTGCATCACATCGCCGCCCTGATGGCCGTGGCCAAGCTGGCGGTGGCGCTGTTTGTGGTCATCGAGTTTCGCCGCGTGCCGCTTATCCCGCGACTGGTCGGCGCACTACTCATGGCGCTGGGCCTGGCGGCGGCGCTGATGACCGGGGCCGGCGCAACAACCACGGCGGTCACTGCTTTGTGGGACGGCCTGGGCCGAACGCTACCCTTCCTGGTGCTCTTTGGCGCCGTCGCCTGGCTGCAGGTGCCGGCCGGAGAGAGCCCCTCGCTGGGCGCTATCCGCGACATGGTGGTGGCACAGCCGCCGGGCCGGCGCTTTGCCTTCCTGGGCACCGCGGCTCATCTGCTGGGTATGGCCTTCAATTTGGCCGGCATTTCGCTGCTTTCCGGCATGGTCAGTCACCAGGAAGACCGCCGGTTGCGCCGCCGCCTGGGCCGGGCCATGGCCCAGGGATTTGCCACCAGCACCTGCTGGTCGCCCTTTTTCGTCGGCGCCGCGGTGATCCTGGCGTTGCTGCCCGCCGTGGCCTGGCTCGAAGTGGCGCCGTTTGGCATCGCGCTCGGGGCAATTCTGGTGTTTTTGAGCTGGCTCATCGACCGGCTCGGCCAGCCGCGCCGGGCGGCAGCGCCGCCAGTCTCCCCCGGCGCCGGCGTGCCGGCCCGGGCCTGGCGGGGCACCGCTTCGGTTCTGGTACTGCTGTTCGCCGGCACCATGGCGCTGGTCGAGGGCTTCGATTTCTCCATCCCCATCGCGCTCGGCCTGGTGGCGCCGCCGCTGGCGCTGGCTTGGCGCGGCCGCATAGCCGGGCCGGGCCGGGCCCTGGCGTCGAAGGGCGATCTGGCCAGGCAGGTGGTGGGCGCATTCGCCAGCCTGCGCAGCGAGGCGGTGCTGTTCCTGGGCGCCAACGTCATGGGGGCCGGCATCGCCGCAACCCTCGATCCGGGCGCCGTGGCCGCTGCCCTGGCCGCCAGCGGCTTGGGCTCCGACGCCATCGTTATGATGCTGGCCTGGGTTTTCCTGCTAGCCGCCGCACTGGGGCTGCACCCGGTGATCATAGGCACGCTGATCCTGACCACGCTGACGCCGGCCGATCTGGGGCTCAGGCCGGAGCTGCTGGCGCTGATGCTGATGGCGCTATGGGGGTTGGGCACCAACGTCTCGCCGGTCTCAGCGACCGTGCTCTATCTCTCGCGCCTGACGGGCGAGAACAACCTCACCGTGGCCTGGGTCTGAAACGCGCCGTTTGCCCTGGCCGCCTCGACTACCGTAGCGGGCTTCGTGATTGCGCTCAGAAACCTGACTTGAATCTCAAAAGCCGCGGAGAAATCGTGGTCTGAGCGGGATGGCGCCGGCCCGGGCGGTGCTGAGTTCAGCCAGCAGGCGCTCGCGGTCACGTGGCAGGTTGCCGGCCAGAGCTAGGCTGTTGGAGGCGTGGTTGGAACGGAAAATCACCGGCCTGGGCGGCTCCAGCAAGCTAAGCAAGAGTGCCTGTTCGGCCAAAATGGCGGCATCGTCCTGGAACTGGAAGGGTGCTTTCTGGGCCGCCATGAAGTCGGCCGCTGCGATGTCTTCAAGGCCAAGCTCCAGCGTCGAGAGATATGTTGGCGGCGCCAGGTTGACCAGCTCGGCCGTGCCCTCGATGTGCTGGCGCCAGTCGGCCCGGCCACCGAGCCCCAGGATCACGGTGCCCGAAACCTTGAGCCCGGCCTCGAAGGCGCGCTCCAGCGCCCCGGCCAGGGTTTTCTGCGAGGCCCCCTTGCGGATCTTCTTGAGGATTGGTGTCGCCCCCGATTCGATGCCGAGATAGACCAGCGTTAGCCCTGCCGCTTTGAGGGCCCTCAATTCCGCCACCGACTTGTCGAGAAGGTTTTTGGGCGTCGCATAGACCGAAACGCGGCGCAGATCGGCAAATCCTGCGTGAAGCCGGTCGAGTATCGCCTGAAGACGGTCCGAATCCAGGCCCAGTGCGTCGCCGTCAGCGAGAAAGACGCGATGTGCCTGGGGGTAGTCGGTCGCTGCCGTATCGATGTCGGCAAACACTTCGTCCAGGTCGCGCTCGACGTAACGCTTGGTCTTGTACATCGAACAAAAGGTGCAGCGGTTGAACGAACAGCCCAGCGTAGCCTGGATGATCAAATTGTTGCCCTCGCTGGGCGGCCGGTAGAGCGGCATGTCGTAGTGAACAGGCATGGAATGGCGGTCCCTTATTAGCCCGGATTACTCGACCTCGAAAATCGCCGCCGTCGCCACGAAGCCGCCGTCGACCGGCAGTGTGTGGCCGGTGATGTAGCTGGCGCCCTCGGAGGCCAAAAAGGCCACGGCAAAGGCGATTTCCTTGGGCGTGCCGTAGCGTCCCAGCGGCATGTTGCGGTGGTAGGTTTCGCGCGTTTTGGCGCTGTGCACGCGGTCGGTGAGCGGCGTATCCACGGGCCCAGGTGCGACGCCGTTGACTGTTATGCCATGGGGCGCCAGCTCGATCGCCAGGGTTTTGGTCAGGCCGACGACGCCGTGCTTCGAGGAGGCATAACCGACGCGGCCCGAGACGCCTTGCAGGCCGGCTACCGAGGCGATGTTGACGATGCGCCCCCAGCCGGCCTCGATCATGGCCGGCGCCACGGCCTTGGCGCAGCGGTAGCTGCCGGTCAGGTTGACCTCGATGATGCGCTCGAATTCCTCGGCAGTCTGGCGCAGGAACGGTGTCTGTTCGCCGATACCGGCGCAATTCACCAGCACCAGCGGCGGCCCCAGTTCGGCCGCCGCTAACACCATGGCTTCGACTGAGGCCTGGTTGCAAACGTCGACGATCGTGGACGCTGTCCGGCCGCCCGAGGCGCTGATTTCCGCCGCCGCGCCGGCAGCCAAGTCGCCGTCCATATCGGCACACAGCACGGCTAGGCCATCGGCCGCCAAGGCCATCGCCATGGCCCTCCCCAGGCCGCCGCCGCCGCCGGTGACTATGGCGGACTTCTGTACCGCACTCATGATCCGACTATCCCTGTTATCCCTGTGATGAAATCCTTGAGCGGCCGGCCCACTTCGGCGCCAAACCCGGCCGCCGTCTGATTGACATGCGAAAGCGTACCATCGCCGTAGGTCGAGCGGCCGTCGCCGATGCGGGCACTCATGGCAGCCACGGTTCCGGCCACGATGTTGCGCTCGTCCAGCGCCGCCAGGCGCGAGTACCCGATGCCGTCGGCACCGCCGCCGGCGTCGTTGTAGAAGGCGGCAAAGGCATCGACCATCAGGGCCGAGCCGGCTTCGCCGCCCAACAGCGCGCCATGGCTGCCGGTGACGATGATGCGGCCGCCGTCCTCGGGGTAGACCAATGAGGCGCTGTCGACGATCACCACTTGGCGCTCCCCGGTCGCGGCCGGCAGCTCGCTACGCGCTTCTTCGTAGACCGGCACGGGCATTTGCGAAAGTTCGGCTGCCTGAAGTTTCTCGGCCGCCGCTCGCGAGGTCATGCCGGCCTCCACGCCCAGCTCGGCAGCCAATGGATTGGCGAAACTGATGGTGCCTCGTGCCGCCATGTCGCGGCCATTGCCGATGCGCGCCGTCATGGTGTCGACGGTGGCATAGGGAATGGCCAAATCCTGGCAATAAGCGCCGCCGCCAATGCCGGCGTCGTCTTTGCCACGGCCGGCATCGTTGAGAATGACACCGCGGACGCCGGCCTTGCAGGCCAGATACGAGGCATAGACGCCGCCGTGTGAGGCGCCGATGAGCACGTTGCCCGGGCATTCGTCGCCCAGCTTGGTCACCGTGTCGGCGATTACGATGCCTTCGGCGATGATTTCGTTGGCCATGAATTTTCCGCTCCGTTTCCGCCTGCGCGGCGCTATTGTGGCGTCCGGTCGGGCTCCGGTCCAGTCAGCCCGCCAACCAGGGAGGAAAGTTTGAACGCATCCGCAGTTGCTCCGAGCAACCTGGACGTCGAGCGCTACCTCGACTTCCACCACCTCATGCACCGCATTCGTGCCTTTGAGGAGGCCGCGTTGAAAGCCCACGACGAAGGCGACGTGCATGGCGCCATCCACCCTTCGATCGGCCAGGAAGCGATCGCCGTCGGCGTCTGCCGGAACTTGCAGACCGACGACATCATGCTCACCAACCACCGCGGCCACGGCCACACCCTGGCCAAGGGCGCCGATGCGACGGCCATGATGTGCGAACTCCTGGGCCGGGCCGGCGGCACCTGCCAGGGCAAAGGCGGATCGATGCATATCGCCGACTTCGCGGCAGGCGTGCTGGGTGCCAACGGTGTGGTGGCGGCCAACATCAACATCGCCGCCGGTGTCGCCCATGCCCTCAAGCTGCGCCGCGAGCCGCGCATCGCCGCTTCCATCTTCGGCGACGGCGCCATCAACCGCGGCCCCTTTCTGGAAGGCCTCAATTGGGCCAAGGTCTTCGAGCTGCCGGTACTGTTCGTCTGCGAGGACAACGGGTTCGCCTCGACCACCCGCACCGACGACATGACGGCCGGCGCCGGCCCCGTGGCCCGGGCCGAAAGCCTGGGCATTCCGGCCGGTGCCGTCGATGGCAACGACCTGGTAGCGGTCGACGAGGCGGTACGTGAGCTGGTGGCAGCGGTGCGCGGCGGCGGTGGCCCTCGGTTCCTGCTCTGTCGCACCTACCGCCTGAGCGGCCACACGGCAGCCGATCCCGCCGCCTACCGCCCGGCTGAAGAGGTCGAGGCGGCCTGGAAAGGTGATCCCATCGCGCGCTTGAAGGCGCTGCTGATGGAATCCGGCGTTGCCGCCGAGACCTTGGAGGCGCAAGCCGACGAGGCGGTGACGGAGATGGCCCAAGTCTACGCCACGGCACGGGCTGCGCCCTGGCCCGATGCGGCACTGGCCATGTCTGATGTGCAGGATGCAGGCGATCCCCGCCAGGAGGCTTTCTGATGGCGATGCAAACATACGCCGATGCCGGCCGCGAAGCCCTGGCCGAGGAAATGCGCCGCGACCCGCTGGTCTGGGCGGTGGGCGAGGATCTCGGCCGCGGCGGCGTCTTCGGCCAGTACCGTGGTATGGTCGAGGAGTTCGGGCCCGAGCGCATCTCGGATGCACCGATCTCGGAATCGGCCATCCTGGGCACCACAGTCGGCGCCGCCATGGCCGGCACCCGGCCAGTGGCCGAGTTGCGCTTCGCCGACTTCGCGCTGTGTGCCATCGACGAGCTGGTCAACCAGGCCGCCAAGGCGCGCTTCATGCTGGGCGGCCAGACCAAGGTGCCGCTGGTGGTACGCGAGCCCATGGGCATGTGGCGTTCTTCGGCGGCCCAGCATTCGCAGTCGCTAGAGAGCTGGTACACCCACATCCCCGGCCTGGTTGTGGTGACGCCGGCGACGCCGGCCGACAACAAGGGATTGCTCAAGACCGCCATCCGCTGCGACGACCCGGTGGTCTATATGGAGCACAAGAACCTCTGGGGCCTGGAAGGCGAGGTGCCCGAGGGAGACGTGCTCATCCCCTTCGGCCAGGCCCGCATCGAGCGCGAGGGCACGGATTTGACCATCGTCTCCTGGTCGAGCTGCCTGCATGACGCGGCGGCCGCCGCCGCGACGCTCGAGGGCGAGGGAATCGAGGCTGAAGTCATCGATCTGCGCACGCTCTGGCCCTGGGACAAGGAAGCCGTGTTCGCCTCTGTCGAGAAGACCGGGCGCTTGCTGGTGGCTCACGAATCGGTGGCCGTCGGCGGTTTCGGGGCGGAGGTGGCGGCAACTGTCGGCGAGCACCTGTTCAAGGCCCTCAAGGCTCCGGTGCGCCGGTTAGGGGCGCCACGAGCGCCTATTTCGTACGCTCCGCCGCTGGAGGACCAGGTGCGGGTGACCCCCGAAAAGATAGCCGCCGCGACCCGCGATCTGGTTGCGGGCTAGATCACCATGAGCACGAACGAGATGACGGGCGGCGAGGCTTTGGCCCGCATGTTCGAAGCCCATGGTGTCGGACCCATGTTCGGCATGGGCGGGTTTCAGCTTTTGCCGTTCTACGACGCCGTGCGGCGGATGGGTTTGGCCCACACTCTGATCAACGACGAGCGCTGTGGCGTTTTCGCCGCTGACGCCTATGCCCGGGTTTCGGGCCGGGTTGGCGTCTGCGACGCCACGCTGGGGCCGGGCGCCACGAACCTGGTCACGGGGCTGGTCGAATCGCTCAACGCCGGGGTGCCGCTGGTGGTATTGGTGGGTGACAGCCACCGCCTGCATTCCTGGAAGAACATGACCCAGGAAAGCCGCCAGATCGAGATCCTGCGCCCGGCTTGCAAGGAGCTCATTCGCGTCGAATACGTCGAGCGTATTCCCGAGCTGGTGCGCCGCGCCTTCCAGGTCGCGACCTCGGGGCGGCCCGGACCGGTGGTGCTGGATGTGCCCGAGGACGTGGCCCACGCCACCTATCCCTTCGAGGACGAGTTCGCGGCGGCCGAGGCCCGGGCCCCGGCGTTGCGCCCCAGGCCCGCTCGCGACGACCTGGAACGCGCCGCCGAATTGCTGGCCGGCGCCCAACGGCCGCTGATCCTGGCCGGCGGCGGCGTCCACCTAAGCGCCGCCGCAGATGCCCTGCAGGCTTTCGCCGAGCGCCACAACATTCCCGTCGCCCACACCATGAGCGGCAAGGGCGCCGTCGCCTGTACGAGCCCCCTGAACGCCGGCCTCTTCGGCCGCTATGACCGCATCGCCAACGGTCTGATTGAGGAAAGCGATTGCCTGCTGGCCATCGGCTGCAAGTTCGGCGAAATCGCCACCAAGCGCTATCAATTGCCACCCGCTGGCACGCCGCTCATCCACCTCGACATCGTGGCCGAGGAGATCGGCCGCACCGTCACGCCAACGCTGGCACTGTGGTCCGATGCCCGTGAGGGCATCCGTGATTTGGACGATGCGCTGGCCAGCGCCGGCCTGGCTGAGCGCCTGGCCGGCTATGCCGCCGAGGTGGCCGAGCGCATGGCGGCCTGGTGGGTCTCCGTGGCCGATCGCGTCGGCTCGGACGAGACGCCCGTGCACATGGCGCGGTTGATGCAGGAGCTCAACCGCGGCCTGCCGGCCGACGCCACGCTGGTGGCCGACGGCGGCTTCGCCGCCCACTGGGGCGGGCTTTTGTACGACACCAAGCAGCCAGGCCGAGGCTTCGTGCCCGACCGCGGGTTCGCATCCATCGGTTATGGCCTGCCGGGCGCCATGGGGTCCGACCTGGCGGCGCGAGAACTCGGCAGCGGTCCCGTAGTGGGGCTGACCGGCGACGGCGGCTTCAACATGGTGCTGGGCGAGCTCGAAACGGCACGCCGGCTGGGGCTCGGCTTCACCATCATCGTCGTCAACAATGCCGCCTCGGGCTACGTCAAGGCATTGCAACACACGCTCTACGGCGAGGGCGCTTACCAGTCCAGCGACCTCGCCGAGACCGACTATGCCGCCGTGGCCGAGGCCATGGGCTGCCACGGCAATCGGGTGACCGATCCGGCAGAGCTGGCCGGCGCATTGCAGGCGAGCCTGGCCGAGCGCCAGCGCCCGACCGTTCTCGATGTCGTCGTCACCCGCGATCCTGCGCGCATGCTGCCGGCCGTCGACAACCGGGCGGTAACCGTCAAGAAGGGCGATCGCATCGCCTGAAGCGGGCGTTGAGGACGGTGAAACGAGCTCGGATGGTCTCGCCTTCAACCGCGATCCCATAGAGCGCCCGTATCTCCGGCGCCGTCTCGGTCAATAGCGTGCGGTGGGCGGCATCGAGCGGGCGGGGAAAGGCAATGGCCGTCAGCTGGCTGGCTTCCAGGGCGAAACCCTGGGCGGTGCAGATCTCCAGCAACGCCTCGCGGCCATGCATGCGCACGTGGCCGTCGGGTTGCAAGGCCTGGAAGCGGTTAATGAAGTCGACGTCGTCGGCGTCATGTCGCAGCGCATCTGCGACAACCAGCCGACCCTCCTGCTCGATCACCCGGTGAACGTCTGCCAAGGTGGTGGCGAGGGCAGGGAAGTGGTGCAGCGCATAGCGGCAGACGACGCCGTTGAAAGCGCCATCGTCAAAGGGTAATCCGATGCCGTCGACCGCCGCGAAGCAGATATTTCCAAGCTGCGCGGCAGTGGCCTTTTCGGCATTGGTGGCGATGGCCGCGGCGGCGATATCGACACCGGTCACCTGGCAGTCCGGCTCCCGAGCGGCCAGTGCCAGGGCGACATAGCCGTTGCCGGTGGCAAGGTCGAGATAGCGGCCGCCGGGCTGGGGATCGAGACCGTCGATGAGCCAGGGAAGTTGGGCGTCGTCTGCCAATACGGCTTGAAACTCGGCGCCGTGCAGATTGGCGTCGAAGGCCCGTCGCGCGGTTTGGATGATCCCCTGCTCGTCGCCCATGCCCATAAGCCCCCCTTCCGGCAACCGGTCAGCTGTGACACATTCGTTCCAAATCGACAAGCACCGGAGCCCAGCATGACCATCGCCATTCGCGGTATCGACCATATCGCCATGACTGTTGCCGATTTCGAGACCTCGATTGCCTTCTACCGTACGGTGCTGGTGGCTGAGGCGCCGCGGGAGGCGGAGTTTCGCAGCGGCGACCTGTCCTCGCTGCCGCTCTACATCGGCGGCGCCGTGATCAACATGCAGCGCGCCGAGGCGCCAGCCTACATCGTCGCAGACAAACCGACACCGGGCGCCGTCGACATCTGCTTTCGCTGGGACGACAGCATCGAGGCCGCCATCGCGCACCTCGAAAGCCACGGCGTCGCCGTCATCGAGGGTCCGGTGCCGCGCTTTGCCTCCGACCGTGGGGCCGGCCAGTCGATTTATTTCCGGGATCCCGACGACAACCTTCTAGAGTTTCTGACCACTGTGGCCTGAGGACTCGAAAGGCGGAGATGGCCATGAAAATCGCGCTTTGCAACGAGGTCGTACGCGACCTCGAATTCGCCGAGCAGTGCGCCTTCGCAGCTGAACTGGGATATGACGGCATCGAACTGGCGCCCTTCACGCTGGGCGAGGAACCGCACCTGATCTCGGCCGAGGAACGCGCCCGGCTGCGCCGCGCCGCCAGCGACGCCGGCATTGCCATCGTCAGCCTGCACTGGCTGCTGGTGACCCCGGCCGGACTTTCCATAAACGGCCCTGACCAGGCCGTGAGGCGGCGCACCGTGGAGGTCATCGAACGCCTCATCGAACTGGCCCACGATGTCGGCGCCACGGCACTGGTGCATGGCTCGCCGGCCCAGCGCCAAGTTACCCCGGACGACGATGCCGGGGACGCCTGGCAGCGCGCCCGGGAAACCTTTGCCGCCATCGCCCCGGCGGCCGAGGCGGCCGGCGTCGATTACTGCCTGGAGCCGCTGGCACCACGGGAGACGAACTTCATCAATACCATCACCCAAGCGGTGGAACTGGTCGAGGCCGTGGCCAGCCCGGCCTTTTGTACCATGATCGACACCTGTGCTGCCGGCCTGGCAGAGACCGAGCCGCTGTCGCAGGTCTTCGATACCTGGCTGCCGACGGGCCACGTGCGTCACGTGCAGGTGAACGATTCGAACAAGCGCGGCCCGGGCCAGGGGCCGCAGATCTTCGCGCCGGTGATGGCCGCTCTGGCGCGCCACGACTACCGGCGCAGCGTCGCCGTCGAGCCCTTCGACTACGTGCCCGACGGCCCCGCCGCCGCGGCTCGTGCCATCGGCTACCTGCGTGGCATCGAGGAGACCCTGACATGGCAACGCTAGCGCCCAAGATCGAAGTTACCGAGGTCGAGTTTTATGAGCGCGACGTGGTGCTGCGGCTGCCGTTCCGCTTCGGCATCGTCACCCTGACCGAAGCGCCGCAGGCCTTCGTGCGAGCCCGGATCAAGAGCCAGGACGGCAGCGAGTCCTGGGGCATGTCGGCCGAGCTGCTGGCCCCCAAGTGGTTCGACAAGAACCCGGCGCTGAGCAACGAGCAGAACTTCGATCAGTTGCGCCAGGCCTTGGATATCGCCCGCGGCCACTATCTGGCGGCCGGGGCCGAGACCGCCTTCGGTCTCTTCTCCGCCGTTTATCCCGAACAACTGAAAGCCGGGGCAGGGGCGGGGCTCAATTCGCTGGTTGCCGGTTATGGCCCGGCGCTGATCGACCGAGCCATCCTGGATGCGCTTTGCCGCAGTACCGGGGTTTCAATCTTCACCGCCGTGCGCGAAAACCTGCCGGGCCTGGGGCCGGGGCCCCAGGAGGGCCTGGAAGGCTTCGACTACGATGGTTTTCTGGCCGGGATCGAGCCGGCCGGGCGCCTGCACGCCCGCCACACAGTGGGCTTGGTCGACGACATCGCGATGGCCGACCGCGATCCGACCGATCGCCTCGACGACGGCCTGCCCGAGACCCTCGAGGAGGCCGTGGCCCACTTCGGCCAGCGCTATTTCAAGCTCAAGGTAGGCGGCGACCTCTCGGTGGATATGGAACGCCTGGCCGCCATAGCGGCGGTGCTCGACACCATCGATGGGCCCTACTACGTCACTCTCGACGGCAACGAACAGTACGCCGACGTCGACGGCGTATTGGCGCTCTGGCAGGCTCTGGCGGCCACGCCCGCACTGGCCCGGTTGGTCTCGTCGATCCTCTTCATAGAACAGCCCATCGGGCGCGCCGCGGCGCTGCAGCGGGACGTCGGCGCGCTCGACAGCCAACGCCCGGTGATCATCGACGAATCCGACGCCGATCTCGACGCCTTCGTGCGGGCCCGCGAACTCGGCTACTCCGGGGTTTCGAGCAAAAGCTGCAAGGGGTTCTACAAGTCGCTCATCAACCGCGCCCGCTGTCGCGTCTGGAACGCCGAGGCGGGCCGTGAGCGCCATTTCATGTCGGCCGAAGACCTCAGCGTGCAGGTCGGTTTGGCGTTGCAACAGGATCTGGCCCTGGCCAGCCTGCTCGGCGTCGGTCATGTCGAGCGCAACGGCCACTACTACGTCGACGGCATGGCCGGGCTGCCCGCTGGCGAACAGCGCGCTTTCAGCTCCGCCCACCCCGATCTCTACGAATTCTCACAGGGCCAATGGCGGTTGCGCCTCGACGGCGGCGAAATGGCGCTGGATTCACTCGACTGCCCCGGCTTCGCCAGCGCTGCCGAGCCCGACTGGTCCGCTCTCAAGGAGATCAAGGCATGACCGCCACCGTCACCACCGACTTCGAGGATCGCGCCGAGGGTCGCGTGGCGCGCCTGACGATCGACGAGGAACGCCGCCTCAACGTGCTCAACTCGGCCCAACTCGAGCGTCTGATGGCAGCGCTCGAGCCTCTGGCCGACGACGACGACTTGCGCGCAGTTGTGCTGACCGGCGCCGGGCGCTCGTTCATCGGCGGCGCCGATCTAAACGAGCTTAAGGACTTCGACCGCGAAATGGCGCGCGGCTTCATCACCCGTCTGCACGAGGTTTGCGCCGCCATCCGCGCCTTGCCGGTGCCGGTGATCGGCCGGGTGAACGGCTTTTGTCTGGGTGGCGGTCTCGAGGTGGCGGCGGCCTGCGACATGCGGGTGGCCTGCGAAAGCGCCGTCTTCGGTATGCCCGAGGTCAAGGTGGGATTGCCTTCGGTGATCGAAGCGGCGCTCTTGCCGGGGCTGATCGGCTGGGGCAAGACGCGCGAAATCTTGCTCACGGGTGAGACTTTCGGGGCCGACGAGGCGCGGCGAATAGGTTTTGTCGAATGGCTGGTGGTGGACGCTGATCTCGACGCCGCGGTGGAGAGCTGGGTGGAATCCATCTGTGCCAACGGCCCCCACGCCGTACGCACCCAGAAGGCGCTGATCACGACCTGGGAGAAATCATCCTTGGAAGCCGGCATCGAGGCAGGTGTCGACGCCTTGGCGGACGCCTACTTGACGGACGAGCCGACGCGCCTGATGAAAGCCTTTTTCGACCAGAAGGGCGCCAAAGGGTGAGAGTCTCAGCTTCGATTCACCGCCCCCCCCACCCTGGCCCGACCGGGAAGATAGGTAACAGTTTGAACCGGTGACATAGGTAACACTTTTCGCCTACCCACGCACCGGCTTGCGCCGTCGTCTTTGGCGCTTGGGACGATGGAACCGGCTCTGTCGGTCGATACGGCCCAGGAGCACGGGACCGAAGTGGATGTCCCAGTCGCCATCTTCTCGTTCCGCCAAGCCCACCAGCTCGGCCGCCAAGCTCTCGCTGATGTAGATGCTTTCGCCGCGCCAGCGGACCTCACCCTTGTGATGCACCCGACGAACCTCAACGCCGGCACCATATTCGGGCTCGCGCAAGCGACCACTGTAGCGCCGGACAGAGAACTGGTAGTGATCCGCTGGTGGCGTCTGACCCAAGGCCTCGTGGGGACGCTCTTCGTTGTACTCGCGCTGGAAGCTCTTGAAGCGCCGGCTCTGCCCTCGCAGCGTGGCTGCTGGCGGCGATGCCGCATCTTTCTTGAGAGTGCCGTGCAGCCGCTCCAGACGCCCGTTCTGCTGCGGCTGCCCCGGATCTATACGCTCTGGCAGAACACCCGCCTTGATCACCTTCACTGCCAGCGGCGACAGCCCGCCCGCTCCAACTGACGCAAACGGTGGCCCGTTGTCCGAGCGCAGAACCCTGGGCAGCCCAAACTCCCGGAAAGCCGCTTCCACTACCGGCCAGGCATGCTCGTGATCGCTACGTCGAAACGCCTGGCAGCGCAAAAGATAGCGGCTGTAGGCATCCGAAAGCGTCAGTGGTTCACAGCGCGAACCATCGCCGCAAAGGAACCAGCCCTTTAGATCAATGCACCAGATATCGTTGGCAGCCAGGCAGGCGCTAAACGGCGCCGTGCGAGGTGGCGCCCGAAGACGCTTGCGACGCGACACAACCAGCCCCTCACGGCTCAACAGATCCCCAATGCTGCTCCGTGCTGGCCAACGAACCCCAGGCTGATGGCGATCGAGGTAGGCCCGGATCTTCTTCGGACCCCAACTGGCATGCTGATGGCGAACTTCAAGAACCGCAGCCACCACCTCAAAACTCATCCCCTGAGGATGATGCAACGGAGCGCGGCTCCGATCGTCAAGACCCGATAAACCCTCCAACAGGTAGCGACGTCGCCACTTGTAGACAGTCTTTCGGCTCACACCATGACACCGGCACAGTTCAGATACAGTGTCCTCACCCGTATCCAACTCCAACATCAACTTTGCTCGTTCTGTCATCGCATAGGTCTCTTTCCAGGGCATGGGCATCTCCTTACCCATGAAGTTGACCTGTTACCTATGTCGCCGGTCCAATCTGTTACCCATGTAACCGGTTCGGACCCCCCAACCCTCCCCCACAAGGGGGGGGAGGGAGCTATTTGTTCCCCTCCCCCTTGATGGGGGAGGGCCGGGTGGGGGGGTCTACCAGATGAAGCGGGCCACCGCCGCCAT
>PVBE012313528.1_pt1 | contig 26019 bp, 31 predicted proteins | sample 1631181 | NCBI WGS metagenome assembly PVBE01 (sample SAMN08397723, study PRJNA350692) | Marine metagenome, whole genome shotgun sequencing project. | isolation source: water | place: Pacific Ocean | collected 2012-04 | reverse complement strand
CGATGGTGGATGCTGCGAGGAGTTTGAACCTTGCTACAGCAGTTTGTGCGGCTGTTTATGAAGGAATTAGGCAAACTTCGGTATCATAAACGCAGTTAAAAATGCTATAGTTCATGGTCTTACAACTACTTTTTCATCAACTCAAAATTGGAGACGAGAAGCTCATGGCCAAATATACAACGACAGATATCCGTAACATTGCAATGACCGGTGCAGCGGGCGCCGGAAAGACAACCCTCGTTGAAGCCATGCTTCACACTTCTGGTGAAATCGGTCACGTTGGGACTGTAGAGCAAGGTAATACAGTATGTGATTTCGATGATTTGGAAAAGGAATACACACATGGGATTGAAAGTGCGATTGTTCACTTCGATCACAATGGCGCCCATGTGAACGTTATTGATGCTCCCGGAAGCCCAGGCTTTTATGGAAAAGCAATTGCAGCAATGCCTGCAGTTGAAACCCAAATAATCATGATTGATGCTGCTGCTGGCATCGACACAATTACTCGTAAACTAATGACTGTTGGTAGAGACAGATCACTTCCGCAAGTTATTTTGATAAACAAGATGGATCATGCAGAAGATTTAGCAGCGGTTCTAGACCAAGTGCAAAGTACTTTTGGTAGTGAATGTCGTCCAGTTAATTTGCCAGCTGATGGTGGAAAGAGTGTGATAGATTGCTTTGCAAATGCAGATGGAGAATCAGATCTTGGTGATGTCGCAGATTTCCATACTGGTATTGTTGACCAAGTTGTTGAAGTTGATGAAGAACTCATGGAATCATATCTTGAACACGGTGAAGTAAGTGCAGATCAACTTCATGGACCGTTTGAGCAAGCTCTTCGCCAAGCGCATTTAATTCCTGTTATGTTTATGGCTGCAAAAGAGAATGTAGGAGTCAAGGAGTTTATGGACTTCATTGCAAATCTCTGCCCAAATCCACTAGAGGGTAACCCCCGTACGTTTGTCATTCATGAGGGCGATGAGCAGGAGGAGTGGCATGCATCGAACGATGGCGATCATCCTGTTGCTCATGTTTTTAAAGTGTCTTCCGACCCTTATGTAGGAAAATTATGTGTGTTCCGTGTACATCAAGGTACATTGAGCCCAAGTGTTCATCCACGCGTGGGTGACAGTAAAAAACCATTGCGTCTTAGTCACGTTTTTAAATTACAAGGTAAAGACCATTTAGAGGTTACAGAAGTGATTTCAGGTGATATTGGAGCAGTGGCAAAGGTTGACGAATTGCATTACGGAAGTGTTATGCATGATGCTTCGCTGAGTGAACAGATGAAAATTAAACCTTTGCCGATGCCAAAACCAATGTACGGTTTGGCAATCGATGCAGCAAACCGTAACGCAGAAACAAAACTTGGTGAAGCGTTGTCTAAACTACTTCTTGAAGATCCAACACTTGAAGTCGACCGAGTTGCAGCAACTGGCGATCTTGTCCTTCGTGGACTTGGTGACATTCATTTACGTGTAAAATTGCGTTTGATGAAGGATCGTTATGGTGTTGAAGTGGATACGCGAACTCCGAAGGTTGCTTACAAGGAAACAATTACAGCGAATGCTGAAGGGCATCACAAACACAAGAAACAATCTGGTGGATCTGGTCAGTTTGGAGAAGTGTACTTACGTGTCGAACCATCAGTTGGTGAAGAAGCAGAAGCAACTTCAGATGGTTTTGTATTTGTTGATGACACATTTGGCGGGTCAGTTCCTAAGCAATTTATGCCTGCTATTGAGAAGGGCGTAAAAGCAGTTATGTCACAAGGCGCAGTTGCTGGATATCCCATGTACAACATTAAAGTGACCGTGTATGACGGAAAACATCATGCGGTTGACTCAAAAGAAATTGCGTTTATGACAGCTGGAAAGAAGGCATTTATTGAAGCAGTCAAGAAGGCAAAGCCTGTGTTGCTTGAGCCATTCGTGAAGATGCATATTGCAATACCTGTTGATATGATTGGGGACATCTCTTCGGATATATCTGGAAGACGAGGTCGAATTCTTGGTACAGAAATGTTGCCTGGTGATCAAGCCTTACTTGAGGCAGAAGCTCCTCTTTCAGAAGTAATGTCGTATACCAGCCAGCTGAAATCAATTACAGGTGGAACTGGATCATATGAGATGGAGTATTCTCACGATGAGCGAACGCCTGCTAATGTACAACAAGAGGTTGTGAAAGCATTTAAGCCGGATAGCGACGACGAATAATTCACTTGAGGTTAATAAACTTCAACCAAGCATGTCTAAATCACGCAACGATGACGCCAATCAGAATATCTCACCTTGATAATTTTATGGATGTCCCATAGCCAATAAAAACCTCTGAGACTTTTTTTATCTAATTTAGTGACAGTAAGTTGTTTCTATTGAACAAGTTACTCCTATTAAAAGTACGAACATGCTTAGAGTCTTTGCATTTGAAAATATATAGTGTAAATACCGCTTGGGTATGCCGTTACGTCGCATTAATGTGTCGAAAAGTCTCAGAGATTTTATTGCAAACACGTATTGAGATGGTAAGTAGATTAGGTTTTTTTAGAAACCGTGTAGAACGAAAGGATTCGTCGTACGTTCTTCGCCAATGGTTGAGCTAGGCCCATGACCCGGGTAAATGGAAGTTTCGTCTGGCAATACCATTAAAACTTCGTGGATAGAGTGTCTAAGGTCATCCACATCGCTTGTCGGGAAATCATACCTCCCAATACTTCCTGCGAACAATGTGTCTCCAACTATTGCTTGGTTGGATTCTTCATGCACAAAGCAAATGCTTCCTGGACTGTGGCCGGGTGCGTGTAGAACTGACCAAGTTGAGTCACCAAGAGTAATGGGTTTACCAGGTGTTAGGTAACCGTTGGGTGGTCCTGCAGTTATTGGCATTCCGGCCATTGCAGAAAGATTGAGCATGGGATCCATATTCCAATCTGACTCGCTCTCGTGACAAAGAACTGGCACATCCCCAATCGAAGATCTTAACTGGTCAAGTCCTGCAATGTGGTCAGCGTGACAATGTGTCAATAGGATTGCTGATGGGATTAAGGAGTTGGATTGGAGGTATCGAATTAATGCTTCGGGTGAATATCCACAGTCAACTACCCAACAATCATCTCCATTGGTCACTACGTGGCAGTTGGTTTGGTAGTCTCCTAGAACAAATGGAGTGATTTTGACAGACATGGAGTGTGCTCCTTGAGTATACAATGTGAAAAGTGGAAGCATACTCAAAATGATCAAACGAAGTATTCATATAATGGACCCAGTTTCAATAGAAAGTGATGAGGCGAAGGGGGTTTCAATGAAATTACTTGTTGGTCGCGAGGACAAAGCGCCTAATTTTGCAATGCGTCATTTTTCGGTGAGTCTAGATGGGCACACTCCCAAGCACAAACATCCTTGGGAACACGAGGTATTTGTGCTTTCTGGAATCGGAGAGGTGGAATGTGACGGTGAAGTTGAGCCAATCGCTGGTGGTAATGGTTTACTAATCCCATCGAATCAATTGCATCAATTTCGAAATATTGGCAATTCACCATTAGAATTATTATGCATCGTCCCAGTAGAATCAGATTGTGGAGAAGCCGTACCAGGCAGTTGATATGAACAACAAAAAATCGCTTAGTAGCGCTTCTTATTTCCTGCTTCTTCTTTCAATTGTGATTTGTATAATTACACTTCTCAACCAAAATAATTTTTGGGCACCCCTACTTGTTGCATCAATCGTGACAATTTGCTGCGTCTTATTGGGGACATTCTGGCTCCGATTGAAATTAGTGGATAATTATGCTCTCGCTATCCTTGCAGTAGGTGGTATCGTTGCCTCTTCGGGCGCAACACATACAGAAAGCGTTCTTACGGCATCTATTATCGTCTTAGGGCTCTCTGTGCTAGGCATTATTATGAACCAGGGTGAAGCAGCGACAATAAATGATAATAACACCGACGAATCAAAGATGGATGCAATTCTTGAAGCAGTGCAGATGTCTGAGAACGCTAAGCGTGTGTTGTTTCGTGACCGAGAACTCAGCGTACTTCGCAAAACTGTTCAAGAGGATATTGCAAATGGGGACTTTCACGCAGCACTCGTTTTGTGCGAACAAATGGCCACTGTATTTGGCGCAGTTGAAGAAGCAGAACAGATGAGAACCCAAGTCCAACAAATAATTCATCGGCATCACGAAAACCGTATTCGTGAGGAAGTCCAACAGTTGAACGAATTGTTAAATTCACACAAGTGGGTTGAAGCGTATCAATTTTCTGCGAGGTTGCGTAGGCTCTTTCCAGAATCGCCACTTCTTCATGGTCTTGAGCAGAGTATTGCAGATGCTCGAACCGAGTATAGTCACAACCTAGAAGACCGTTTTCTTCAAGCTGCTCAAAACGAAAATGTTGAGAAGGCAATGATTTTACTACGAGAACTAGACGGGTATTTAACACCAGAGGAAGCGAGAAGATTCCGAGATACAGCAACTTCGGTTATTACTACTTATCGAGATAGTTTGGGAGTGAGATTTAAAATGGCCGTGAGTGATCATCGTTGGCAAGATGCAATTGATTTTGGGCAAGAAATAATTCGCCAGTTTCCAAATATAAAAATGGCTGAAGAAGCAAGCGAAATACTTGAAACAATTCAAGTTCGTGCAGTAGAGGACGAAACAGCAACATGAAGCACTACCTTACATTTTTCTGTACATGCTTAGTATTGAATGGTTGCGTTTCTGATGATTTTAATAATATGGCTGAGGGATTCACGCCTATAACTCCTCATCAAGCAGCGGTCATGGCGATTGACCAATACAATTCGGACGAACGCCGAACTGGCATTACCCTTCTTGCAAATTCAACATTTGGTGGTGATCCAGATTATCTTGCAATGTACAGAGACTACGTTGCAGAAGATCGCGATCCACTCGTACGTGCTGCATCTATTAAAGCACTCGCTCGTTTTGGCAATTCTGAAGATGCATTGCTCATTGCACCATGGTTGAGCCGTGATGAAGAAAGCGCACAAGTTCGCAGATCTGCTGCTGCGGCACTTCAGCGATTACATAATCCATCAGTTGTTCCCGCATTACTCAGATCATTAAGAAACCAAGATGAGGAAAGCCAAGTGCGTGCTTCAGTTGCAACAGCGTTAGGTCAATATCCTGAGAATCAAGTATTTACTGGTTTGATTGTTTCCTTGCAGGCTAATGACCTATCAATCAACCTTTCAGCCGCGCAGTCACTGCATTGCTTAACGGGGCAAGTATTCGGCACAGACTGGGATGCTTGGTATGAATGGGGTGCCATGATAGTTGAAACGGATGGGAATATTTTTGAAGGCAAATCAGTATATGAGTATCCAACCTATCAACACGTTGCTTCTTGGTGGGACAACATCATTTTTTGGGAACGCCGAATACATGAAAAACCAGATGTGCCAACGGGATTGAAGGAAGCGTCTAAACGTAAAACATACGGTGACAATACAGACACCATACAGTGACTGATAAACAGAATTCTCAGCAAAAAATCGAAGAGCAACGGCGTATTGCAGCGATGCAGCCATCGCCTGAGGACTTGGCTGAACCATTAGCGGAGCCAGTTGGAGCAATTCGAGGCGGATCACTTGCAGGCAAAACAATGTGGGCTGCAATCTGGCTTTTAGCAATTCCGATTCTGGTTCAACAGATACTTGTAGCGACAGTCGGTTTAGCAGACAAAATATTTGCAGGAGCGTTACCTGCAGAAGTTGTGCTTCCTGCCATGGACGCGATTGGAATTGGTTCGTATATTGGTTGGTTTATTGCAATAGCAGTTTCTGGAGTTGGAATTGGCGCACAAGCATTGATTGCTCGTGCTATGGGTTGCGGTGATGTTGCTTCTAGCGAAAAAGTGCTTGGACAGTCGTTGATGTTAGCTTTTGTTTGGGGATCAATTGTTGCAGTTGCTCTCTGGTTCGGTGCAGTCCCGTTGGGAGAACTTTGTCATTTGTCAGCAGAGGCAAATGTATATCTCATTCAATATATTCGTGTTGTTGCAATCGGCATGCCGGCTTGCAGTGTCATGACAACTGGCGCCATGGCATTGCACGGAAGTGGTGATACGATTCGACCAGCTGCTGTAGCAATTATTGTGAATATTGTGAACGTGTTTGTATCGTGGGGTTTAAGTGGTGCGGATGTTCGATTTGGTGAATCGTTACTACAGAATCCTATGTCATGGGATCTTCATGTAATTGGGATTGCGGCAGGAACGGCATGTGCTTATTTCGTTGGTGGTTTATTAATCGTTCTTGTATTAGTACGGGGGATAAAAGATTTACAACTTCATTTTCGTGACCTCATTCCAGATTTTGCTTTATTCTGGAGGATTGCTAAAATTGGGGTACCAAACTTTTTTGAAGGTTTGTCAATGTGGGCTGCAAATTTGTTTGTACTTCAGTTTATTGGACAGATTGCTGTAAAGATGGCTAGAGAGTTAGATTCGGGAGAACCGGTTATTCAAGGTCTTCAAGGTGCCCACGTTATTGGAGTGCAGTGGGAATCTTTTAGTTTCCTTCCAGGTTTTGCGATTGGTATTGCTGCTGGAACACTAGCGGGGCAATATCTTGGTGCGAATAATGTGAATCAAGCAAAAAAAGCGGTCATTGCATGTGTTTTTCTTGCGATACTTTTTATGGGCACGTTGGGTGTTGTGATGATGTTCGCTGGGCACGCATTAACAGCAATAATTTCAACTGAACCATTGCATCTTGAATTGGTTCCCCAACTCTTATTTATTGCGGGTGTAACTCAAGTTGGTTTTGCAATAATGATGGTTCTACGTCAAGCTCTTAAAGGAGTGGGTGATACGGTATGGACTTTACTAATCACTTCTTTTTCAAGTTGGTGTATTCGACTTCCCGCAGTGTGGTTTCTTGGTGTTTATCTTGATCTTGGACTTATTGGAATTTGGTACGCGCTCTGTGGAGAGATGGTTATTCGCGCTTTGTTTTTTGCAATTCGGTTTTGGCAGGGCGGTTGGGTCAAAAGAATCTAATGGCAAGAGATAAGAACCCTGAAAAAGCTTGATTGGACTTTAGTTTATTAACAACCCATTTCAAGGCGTTCTGCGAGAATTGCTGGAAGCCCAACGGAGTGTGTTTCACTTTTTGCACCTTGGATGTCATACTCAGTTCGATAGAGAGTAAAAATAGTTTCTGCATCAGGAGAGGTGTATTCAAGAACAGCAAAACTTGCTCGAGAGTCTCCATCACGGGGTTGTCCAACAGATCCAGGATTGCAAAGGTATCGGTCTTCTGGATTTAAAATAACTGGTTCATCGTGCTTTGGTATTTCCATAGTGATTTCACCAGAAGATTGGGCACGAAATACAGTAGGCAGGTGGGTATGTCCATGTAAACATATACCTTGCTCAAGTCCCTCAAAAGCTTCTACAGCGTGAGGGATTTCATGAATATACGCAGAATCATGAAGCACTGGAGTGTCATGAACAAGGAGTAACGAATCGCCAAGTCGAATTCGAGTTTTCATGTGGCTAATTGCGTGTAAATGGTATGCGCCCAATTGTTCGCGAGTCCAATTTAGCGCTAAGAGTGCAGAACTGTTGAAATACCGACCTAAATCTGGATCAAGTACCGCTTCATCATGGTTACCTTTTACAACTTCATGACAGTAACTCAAGACTAAATCGAGACATTTTGTTGGAGAAGGTCCATACCCAACAATATCTCCGAGGCAAACAATTCGCTCAACGTCTAATTCGCCAAGTTTCTCATATACAGCACGTAATGCGTGAGCATTGCCATGGATATCCGAGATGATGCCATACCTTGACATATGTGATTACTATTCTTCTGCTTGTTCTTCTGATTGTAGTTGGTTATCATTTTCTTTAGATTGTGCTGCAAGTAATGATTGAATTTTAACCTTGTCAGGTGCGAGTACCATTGTTTGTCGCCTTCCAGCAAACTTCGGGGGAGTTTCAACTTTAGAGATCTCTTCAAGTTGCTCAATAATATCATTCATTCTCTCGATGCCACGTTCTTTATGCATCATTTCACGTCCACGAAAGTTTTGAACAATAAGAACCTTGTGACCATCTAGCAAAAATTTTCTAGCTTGATTAATACGAATTCCAACATCATGGGGATCAATTTTCATCGATCGGCCTAGTCGAACTTCTTTCGTTTCAATTACCTTTGCTTTTGCACGGTTCGCTCGCTCTTTTTTTGATTGCTCGTACCTATATTTACCAAAATCTAAAATTCTGCATACTGGGGGGTCTGAGTTTGGTGACACTTCTACAAGATCAAGGTCTGCTTCTTTAGCAAGCCGCATGGCTTCGTTTTTATCAACAACTCCAAGCATGTTTTCATTCTGGTCAATGAGTCGTACTTTTTGAGCACGAATTTTGTCATTCGTTTTTGGAAGATTGCGAGCGTTCTCCCTTGGTTTAATAAAGCGTCTACGGGCGATAGTACAGGTCTCCATAAAGTGGTAAGGAACAAGAAAGGGCGAAGTCAAATAGACTTTCCGAAGTTAAAAGCGTTGAGTTGGAATTGAGGATACTGGTCATGCGGCATCGTTTGAAATATGTGAACAAATAGTTTTCTCGTGACTATAACGAGGAGAACTACAGTTGCAATTGACACATTTCATATTCATATCCTGCACCTAAATAGGTGTAAGTGGTCAGGATATGCAAAATGCTTCCGAATATCAAGCATCTTCTGGGATTTTGACCTCAGGAAAACATATTTTAAGTGCAGAAACTTCGCCTCTGCTCTCAATTTCTTGTGAAACGGCGTCGGTGAACACGTCGGTTCCGATTGCTCCAAGATCATCCATGATTCCTCGCATACGAACACTTACATTGTTTGCCTCTGAATCACGAGGGCCAACCACGAGAATCCACGGGATTCTCATCTCCGCGGCATTCCTAATTTTTGCTTGTATCCGTTCATCACTTTTGTCAACAGTTACCCGTATCCCCTTGTCGCGAAGGTTTTGAAGAACGGAATCAGCATACTCATTAGATTTTTCCGAAATCGCAAGAACGCGAACTTGCTCGGGAGCGAGCCAAGTTGGAAATGCCCCTGCGAAATGTTCGATAAGAACTCCGATAAACCGTTCCATGGATCCAAATGGAGCGCGATGAACCATAACTGGTCGGTGTTGGTTTCCGTCGGCGCCTATGTACGATAGATTAAATCGTTCTGGCAAATTGTAATCAACTTGTACTGTGCCGAGTTGCCACGGTCTTCCAAGAACGTCATTCACAATGAAGTCAATCTTTGGACCATAAAATGCTGCTTCACCTTCTTCTTCACTCCAAGGCACGCCGAGAGTTTCGACAGCATTTCTACAGGCGTCCTCTGCTTTGTCCCAGTTAGCAGGATCACCAACGTATTTTTCAGAATCGGAATCCCGAAGTCCCACACGTACTTTGTAATCGTGCATGCCGAGCGTATTGAAAATAATTTTTACGAGTTCTAAACAACCAACTAATTCATCAGCAATTTGCTCCTCTGTGCAGAACAGATGCGCATCATCTTGTGTGAACCCACGAACTCGAGTCATTCCGCCGATTTCACCTGATTGTTCCCAACGATAGACAGTGCCAAACTCTGCAAGCCGAACGGGTAAATCACGGTAACTGTGGGGTTCACTTGCGTAGATGCGAATGTGGTGGGGGCAATTCATTGGTTTTAATAAATATCCATCAATCTCACCGTCTTTCATAAGATTAGCCAGATCGCCACATGAACATCCCTCGCTTGCAAGTTTGTTAAGTTGATCAGGATCGATAAGTGGTGGGTATTGGCTATCTTGGTAAAACGGGTAGTGCCCTGATGTTCGGTACAAATCTAATTTAGCAATGTGCGGCGTAAACACTTGACTGTATTGCTGTTTATTTAATTCCTCAGAGATGAAATTTTGAAGCTCTTGGCGAATGACTGCACCGTTCGGTGTCCAAAGGAGTAGCCCTTGCCCAACTTGTTCATCAATGTGGAAGAGTTTTAACTTTTTGCCAAGTACTCGATGGTCACGTTTTTTGGTTTCTTCTAACATTTTGAGATATTGCTTGAGTTGTTTTTTATGTACAAATGCAACTCCATACACACGAGTCAAATTGTCTGAAGCTGCATCTCCATGCCAATAGCTACTAGCAATACTCTGCAGTTTGAATGCGCCAATTTTGCCAGTCGAGGGAACGTGAGGTCCACGACAAAGGTCTTCCCAGCAAGTGTTTGGTTCGCCAGTTGCGTACCACGTTAAAGTTTCAGAACCCGCTTCAATTGCACGTTCTGCATTATCGATTTTATACTTGCTTCCTTCTTCGGCAAGTTTTTTCATTCCTGATTCGACATCAAGTTCATACCTTGTGAACGGGCGATCTTCTTTGATGATGGATTTCATTTCTGCTTCAATTGCATCAAATTCTTCGCTGCTGAGAGGGGCGTCATCCGCAAAGGAAATGTCATAATAAAAACAGTTTTCAAGCGCAGGTCCGTAGACGAGTTTTGCTTCAGGGTGTACTCGTTGAATGGCTTCAGCCATAACGTGAGCACAACTGTGTCGAATAAGCAGGAGTGCATCGGGGTCACTTTCTTTTTCGCCTTTTCGAGCGGTGACTATTTTTAACTCTACGTCTTCAGTAATGGGTGTATTCACATCGGATAATTCACCATTAATTCTTGCTCCAAGTGCACAATTAGCAAGGCCTTCAGAAATATCTAATGCGATTTTGCGTGGAGTAGTAGCGTCTTGATAGGAACGAGTGGAACCGTCTGGGAGTGTAATTGTTGGCATAATTATTTATTAAATAGATCTGATTGTGTGGGAATGATAGGGGGTTCTTCTTGTAGATCAGAAACTTCGCGTGATAAATCTTCTAAATCTTGAAAATTAAAATATTCACTTGCGTAGCGAATGTAGACTATTGGATCGATAGATTTAAGTTGGCTTGCAACTCGTAACCCTACTTCTTTGCTCGGTACTTCACGATCGAAAAGCTGCATGAGTTTTTCTTCGACTTCGCGGACAAGTGTAAATTTTTGTTCTTCAGGAATAGGGCGTTTTCCACAAGCTGCCTGAAGACCGCGAAGAACTTTTTCTGGGTCAAATGGGATTCTGGTGCCGTCGCGTTTGATGACCATCAATCGAGATGTTTTTTCAACTCGCTCGAAGGTAGTAAACCTTCGATTGCATTTTTGACATTCTCGGCGGCGCCGGATGGACTTTCCACCATCTGAACCACGGCTATCGATAACCTTGTCTTCATCACGTTCGCAGTATGGGCACAACATATGGGGGTCATTGTACTCAACTAGGGGGAATCTTGGTTTGAGTTATGTTTTTTACTGCAGAACATTCTTATGCAAATAAATGCTATTGGGTCAGTCTATTTATCTGAAGGAGCGAGGGCTTCTCGAGATTCTGCTTCAAGGTAGAGGATACGGTCACATTGTCCGCACTGAACAACCGTATCTGTATTGCTCATGAGTGTTGTTACAGTTTCAAGGGGAAGGTGCAAACTGCAAGAAGTGCAAGAATATTCTTTTCGTTTTTTGTCAATAATTTCAATTGCAGCCATAGTCTCACCGTCGTAGTCGTCAGCGATTTCATCAAAATCTGAAAGTATATTTTCAGGGATGACAGCAGCAGCAGCAGTGCGTTCTATTTCAAGTTCTGCTAGTTGTTCGGCGATTTCTGACTCGCGAACAGATAACTCTTTTGAAGCAACTTGAAGAACTTTTGTTCGCTCTTCTGCTCGTTGATTAATTTCAATTGCGATAGTTTCAAGTTCTTCTAATGAGCCCATCTCAGCAAGCATTTCATCTTCAAATGCTTTTCGATGTTCTTTTAATGTATTTACTTCAGCGAGCAACGCAGAGTATTGTTTATCATTCACCGCTTGTTTTAATTCGTCTCGAAGATGTTCAATTCGGGAATCAATGGAACCAGTTTCAGTCTCTGCATTTGATAATTTAGATTTTCTTTGCATCTTCAGTTGATCGTTTTCAGTACGTTCAACATCAATGCAATCCATCTGTCTCTTTTGAACTTTGAGATAAACTTCGGCAGATTCAACTCGGCTTCGTAAACTTCTGACTTGGTGGTCGACTTTGTACAGCGTTAATAAGTTGTTAATTAGTGGCATAGGGGATGTGATTCTATCATGTATTAGCCATTAGGTAGTAACCAATATGCAATTGGACTCACAATCAGAAGAGAATCTAGGACATCTAATACTCCTCCAAGTCCGGGCAGAACGGTTGATGCGTCCTTGATCCCACTGTCTCGCTTGAAAACACTCATGAGTAAATCGCCAAGTTGCCCAAGAAGACCAAACAAAATGCCTATAAACGCTGCGTAAACAATGGGGATTGTTGGTTCCGAGATAAGCCAGTGGTTATTAGCCGATGCAAGAAGAACTGCAGTAATTGAAGCAGTTGCAAGACCGCCTATGAGTCCCTCCCAAGATTTTGCTGGGCTTATCCATGGGATTAATTTTCTTTTTCCCATACTACATCCAACAAAAAATGCTCCGGTATCACACATTTTGACAATCGCGATTATTCCAACAATCCACCAAGCGCTGTGGTCTCTGCGAATAAGCAGAAGCATTCCAAAACCTAGCGCAACGTAAGCAGAAGTTGCGAGTGAAAATGTTGCCCCACCAATGACACCTTGTAAGTTCTTGCCTCTTGAAAGTATGAGCACCGTAAGTGCGAATCCAAGAACAAATATTGTTGAGAATATTGCAATGGCTTTCGTAACGGGCATTGTTTCTGGTAGAAGGTACACAGCAACAATCCATACTTCCATTAAGAGTATGGTCATTGGAACACTGCATCGAATCCGAAGATTGTTTGCCATTGCACCAAATTCGATTGCGGCGAGTGGGGCAGCGAGCATCGCAAGAATTGCTAGAAGCAGGCCGGGTTGAAGTTGGGTTCCGCATTGGCAAGTTATACAATTAAGTTTGTCGTCAAAGTAGATTAATACGATGAGTGCAATGCTTAATAAGGGGCCAGTTAAAAGACGATGTTTTAGCATGTTTTTGTCTCTCTCCAACTTTCAAATCCACCAGCAATTGATTGGCAATTGGAGTATCCAATCGAACGTAAATAGAGGATAAAAGTGTTTGATCTATTGCCAGTTTTGCAATAGACGAAGAATGTATCTTCCTTTCTGCAAGGGAAAGAATCCTGACGAATACTCAAATGTTGTAAAGGAATGTTGATTGCGTTGTCCATATGCGAAAGTTCGTATTCTTCTGAAGATCGACAATCAATAATGACGCCCAAAGAATTGGCGATATCTTCGATTGTTATTTCAATAGGTTTGTTCCCAGTTTTGGGTTGCATCATCTTATAGTACCATCAAGTTTTCTCTGATTGGGCTCTTCTTAATGCTTCGGCAGCAACATCTGAAGAAAAACCACGTCTCCCTAATGCAGAGATGACTCGACGCCTGACAGTTGCTTCATCATTACCAATTGCTTTTGAGAGTCGAATTGTTGCTAGTTGCGTTGCAGCATCTTGTTCGCTTCGCTCGCCTAGTTCCTCATTGATTGCGTCGTTCGCTGTTTCATCGGATAATTTACGCTCGGATAGTTTGTGACGAAGCCATGCCCTGCTTGCTGGTTCAAGCCGTGTCCATTCTCGAATTCTAGCGCAAGCATATGTGAAATCATTTAGCCACCCATTTTCGCAAAGTTGTTTCGTTGTTAGGTCTGCAGTATGTGAATCTATTCCCCGTTTAATGAGTCTTGCTGCAAGTTCTTTTACTCCCCATGCCTTTGTAGAGATTAGTTTAAGTGCCATGTTTGTTGCAAGTTCAAAATCTTCAAACGATTTGATTTGGTTTGAAAGTTCATTCGTCCAAAGTTGTTCTGTTTCTAACCCTAATTTTTCTACTGCTATCGCGGGGATTGTAATTTTCGGCGAATTGTTTACAAAAACAACGCGGAAATTTGGGTCTTCTTCCAGTGGTTGAATGTCAGTAATAACGTTCGTCATTGAATATTTTGGAGAAACACACCCATCTCGTCAGCCGCGTGTTGGTCGCCAAGTTCTTTTGCTTGTTTGATGCCATCCTTCAATGTCTGTGACGCTCCGATAGGGTCATCAGAATCATATTGGCAACGTGCCTTGTGGAGCCACGCATAACAATAACTAGGATCTGTTTCAATTGTTCGATTAAACCATGCAATTGCTTCTTGATGGCATCCAGTTTTTGAGTGTTCCATTGCAATGCCATACATGCAGAATGCATCATGTGGGTCACTTTCGAGGAGATTCTTAAGTTGGCTTAGTCGGTCATCTTGTTGATTAGACATACGTATATCATGCCATGAATGAGTAGAGGTTGCATGCCTCTGTACTTGATTTTTCACTTTGTATTTGAACAGAACCTTTTGCAAATTTCATCTGAAGAACATGCGCCTCCGCGTTTTTTGCATACTTGTCGACCATGCCAGACAAGCAAGTGGCTGAGCATAGTCCATTGCTTATTAGGAAAGAGCGTCATTAAATCTTTTTCAATTTTATCTGGTTTTGTTTCTGTTGTGAGTCCAAAACGTTGAGCAAGGCGACTTACATGTGTATCCACGACAACACCTTCGTTCTTATTGAAAGCGTTTCCAAGTACAACGTTTGCTGTTTTTCTTGCAACACCTCGAAGTTTGATGAGATCTTTCATGTTGTCCGGAACTTTTCCGTCAAAATCATTGACTATCATGTTTGCTGATTCATAAATTGACTTTGCCTTTCCGCGAAATAATCCTATCGAAGAAATATAAGGTTCAATTATTTCTGGTGACGAATTTGCATAATCTTGCACAGTGGGGAATTCTGAAAATAGTCTTGGGGTTGCTTTATTTACTCCAACATCAGTTGCTTGAGCAGAGAGAATCGTTGCGAACAATAACTCTAGGGGTGAGTTATATTTAAGTGCACAATGTGCATCAGGATACCGCTCCATCAAAGTATCAAATATGTCCTTGGCTCTACTCACAACCATATGATATGGTCAGACCCCCGATCTGTCCCCGAAGCTAAAAAAGGCATTTCAATATCGAGTGCGGTGTTGATAGTTGGAATGCTGGGTTTATAGTGAAGGATGTTTGGTATTCAGGTCAATCGGTTGCCAAAGGAACGCCATTGGACCATGTTGTGCCGTCAGCCCACATCTCTTTTTTCCAAATGGGGACCCGTTGCTTGAGTAAGTCAATCATAAAACGGCAAGCGGTAAAAGCGTCATCGCGATGGTTGCTCGAGACTGCGATAACAACGCTTGCTTCGTCAATAGCAACTCGCCCAACGCTATGCGTTACGCGAACATGGCGGACTTCAAAACGTTGAATAGCTTCTTGAGCGAGGGTTTGTAGCTCTTTGTTCGCCATTTCTTGGTAGCAATCATAGTGCAATGCGAGTAACTCTCCGTGAGTTTGGTTGACTTCGGGACGGGTTCTTCCAACAAAAATACATTCGCCGCCGCACCCTATGGCGGGCAAGATACTGGCAAGTGCTACGTCCACGGCATTTTCAGTGAACTGGATATTGATTTGGTTTTTTGGCATGGCTTCTTACATGGTATCACTGCGTGGCATGTATAGGGTATGCTGTGTGTATGGATCATGACACTTCAGCAAAAAAGGTAGTTGTTGCAGTGTTGACTGTGAGTGACACACGCTCGTTAGAAAATGATCGCAGCGGTCTAGTTATAGTTGAACAATTAGAAGCTGCGGGACATTCCATCTCGGTACGCGAACTCGTTCGAGATGAACAGACAGCAATTATTGCGTTGATTACAAATTGGTCCCGCCAAGAATCGGTGCATGCTATCGTGATTACTGGTGGGACTGGCCCATCAAGAAGAGACGTAACACCAGAAGCTGTACTTCCATTGATGTCAGCAACAATGCAGGGCTTTGGTGAACTCTTTCGGCAACTTAGTTATGAAGAAATTGGAGCAGCCGCAATGTTAAGCCGTGCGGACGCAGGGTGGATTGATTCTGGTTCAAAGAGGACACCCGTTTTCTTACTCCCAGGTTCACCAAAAGCAGTTTCACTTGCAATGAGCCAATTAATCATTCCACAGTTAGGGCACTTGCTTGAAGTGTGTTCTCTGGAGTCGAAGCAATGATTGTTACCCACGGAGTCGATATTGTAGATGTGGAACGTGTTGCGACGATGCTTGATACACATGGGCAAACATTTATCAATCGATGTTTTACTAAAACGGAACAGGAAGCGGCAAGCGTTGCATCAGAAGATATGCGAGCTCAGCGCTTCGCGGCAAGATTTGCTGCGAAAGAAGCGGTTTTGAAAGCGCTTGGGACAGGTCTAGTAGGAGGAATTGAGTGGATTGACATTGGTGTTGTGCGAGAAGATGGACCCCCTATGGTAGAGTTAAGTGGAAAAGCCGCTGAAGTAGCGGCAAAACTTGGGATTTTGGATTGGCGTTTAAGTATTTCACATGCAGGAGGTGTAGCGATGGCTAGCGTGATTGGATTGGGAGAGGCGTGATGCGAAAAAATAAAACTCCCGCTTTGTATGAGTTAATAGCAACCAAGCAAACACAAGAAATAACGCCAGAAGAAATTTCTACACAACCTCCACCTGAGGACGTGAATCTTGAACATAATGTCCTGACTCCGGGTCAGCCAGTTCGTATTTCAATTGGAACAATTGGCGTTATTGTGGCTGTTTGTATTGCACTAATTGTTATTTCATACACCATGGGATTTCGACGTGGTTCTGACATCGCAAGGGAAGATTACGGAAATGGCCTAATCGAAAAAAGACCTGAAAGTACCCCCGCAACAATGGTTGAAACGACAAGACCGGCCATTGCACCGAATAAATAACCATATTCAGCCACTTCTAAAACGCAGTGGGGGCCAATAATGAGCGATCCAAGGGTGCATGGATGGAACTATTACACCCTAATACAGACCACAAAAGAGGGTGCGATGCAATTAGCAACGTTCTGTATGGCAAAAGGACTTGAAACATATGCCATTTCTGGCAATAATACGCGGCTCTACCGTGTGATTGCGTTGCCGGGCTCGATTGACCGAAACGACGCAGTTGCCACGGAATTACGGTCTAAGATTTATGCCATCGAGCAACAATGGACCAACACGAATGAAGGTCGCGGCAGCGATCTTAAAGATGCGTACCAATCACTCTATAAGTAGGGTTGGGCTTAATTAGGAATTAGAATTATGAGTCTTCATAGAAGTTTGAAAACAAAACCATCAGGTCTTAACCAACATCGCAACGTTTTAACTCGTGCGGAACGAATCGAACAACTCGCAGGTGAAGATAAGTTTAATAAAGAAGATGGTTCACCAATAGGTCTACCTAAAGTCGCTAGCCGAAAAACAAAACTTGCAAGCAAGAAGAAGTCCGACGGTGAAGGTGATGGCGAAGGTGAAGCAACTGAAAACGTAACAAGCGAAGAATGACATTGAATTCGTCGCTCGACATTGAGCGTCTCCTTTCGCAGCGCGTTATAGATATCGAAACTTCTGGTATTCGTCGTGCATGGGCACTTGCACAAGAGTGTACAGACCCGATTAATCTGTCCATCGGGCAGCCAGATTTTCATGTACATGATTCAATCAAGCAAGCAGCGATTGAAGCGATTCTTACTGATTGCAATGCTTATACTAGGACTGCTGGAGAAAATCAATTACTGCAGACAATTCACAAACGCTTAAGCAATCAATTTGGCTGGACTTTTAATTCGGATTCAAAGCATAGTGCAATGGTAACTTCCGGAACTGCAGGTGCTCTTACATTGGCATGTTTGGCGGTGTTAGACCGTGGAGATGAAATTATTATTTCCGATCCGCACTTTGTTATTTATCCAACACTTGCACGTATTGCTGAAGCAAAAGCTGTGCTGTGCGATACGTATCCTGATTTTAGAATGACTGCCGAACGAATAGAAGCAGTTGTTACAAATCGAACTAAAGTGGTGTTGCTTAATTCTCCAGCAAATCCAACTGGCGTTGTATTAACTGCTCAAGAAGTTGCTGATATTGCAACGCTTTGTCATGACCGCGGCATTTTGTTAATTACGGATGAGATTTATGACGAGTTCGTTTATCCACCAACTGAATTTGCAAGTTCCGCAACAACGAATGACGATGTGCTTGTGATTCGCGGGTATGGCAAAACATATGGCTGTACTGGTTGGAGAATGGGATATGCGGCTGGTCCAAAACAGTTAATTGATGAGATGGTAAAACTACAACAACAGACGTTTGTGTGTGCACCATCGCCAATGCAACAAGCAATGATTGGCGCGTATGACATTGATTTAACGGAACAAATAGAACGTTTTCAAAAGCGGCGAGATATGGTTGTTGATATTCTTAGTGATGTTACAGAACTTGTAATTCCAGGCGGTGCTTTTTTCGCATTTCCAAAAGTACCTAAGCGACTTCAAATGACAGGTATGGAATTCATCGGTACGGCAATCGAAAAAAACGTACTAGCGATTCAAGGTGGTGTTTTTTCTGCAAAAGACACGCACTTTAGAATCAGCTATGCGGTAGATGATGAGCAACTTGAGCATGGCCTCAAGATACTCCGAAATTTGATGCAATAAAAAAAGGCCCCGTCGGTGAGCAAAAAGCAACACCGACGAGGCGGAGGGGAGAAAGATGTTCTCTACCTCGACCGATTAGCGTTTTATCCATGAGTGAAAGTTAAATTAGGGTAAATGCAGCTTCAAAAGCTGCGATTTGAGCCGCTGAGGCGTATTGCTTAGCGATAAGTTCAGAGCCAGCAGTGGCTAAGCGCTGGGCAAGTTTTTTGTCATCAAGGACTCGTTTTATGGCTGTATCCCATGATCCATTCGTAATTAGGGCTGTTTCATCATCAATGAGCATGTCAAATCCATCAATCGAAGTTGCGATAATGGGAACTGATGCCAACATGGCTTCGATCAAAATGGTCCTAAGAGCCATTGTTTTTGAAGGCAGTAGGACAAGATCACATTGAACGAGAAGAGAGCGAAGTGAAGCCATGTCTCGGAGGAATGTGACCCTATGAAGCATGCCAAGTTTGTGGACTTGTTTCCAGCATTTTTGTTGCCCTTGCCCTGTCAACTCCAAGAATAGATGTACATCTTCGGTGTTTTGTATTGCTTCAAGTATTTGCCCAGTTGCTTTCCTGTCTGCCGCAGCATCAAGAACAACAATACAACGATTAGTGTTCCGTTGTTCTTGTTTAGACGTGGTGGACCTTGTTGCAGCAAGTTGTACAAGTGCAACTCGATCTTCACCAACACGCTGTGCAATTGTTCTTTCAATTGTGGGTGTTGCGGCAAGCCATCGCCAAATTTTTGATGATTTGCGAACACGTTTTGCTTCGCTCATCGAAATAACTTCTTTAAGAATTGGAGTTTCAAAATGTGTTGCAATGTCAATCGCGACTTGTTCAGCATCTTTTCCATAAGCAACAATTGCTTGTAGTTTAGTTTTGCCTAATTGTTTTATGAGTTCTTCTTTGCGATTTTTTCGTAACAACATCGAAACAGGCATAGGGGCTGTAATTCTTTTTGCAAGTGAAACGGGCTTTTCATATAGCGCTGGTTCATCGTTTGGTGTTGATGGGACTATCCGAATTACTTGTGTTCCGTCATTAACAAGTCCAACAATAAGTCTATTCAACATAGCATGTTCTTGCTCTAGCCGATCTTTGGACATAATTATTGCGATAGCCATGAATTAGGAATCAACTTGTTGTGGGTTTAAATTATGCAGATATTCCCATGAATAGATTCCTGCAGAATGTCCATCAGAAAAAGTGAATCGAACAGCATAGTTGCCAACGAGTTCGATGTCATCAATGCTAAGGGGTGCATTGTTCGTGGATTGCAAAATAGCGAGTGGATTTTGGACGAGATCCTCCCTAGATGCTTTGGAATCTGCAGAGGGTGACATTCGCCGAAGAAAAGATACTGGGTAGAAAACACTTGAACAATCATCCCAGTCAACACGCAGCCCAGTTTCACGTTGCAAGTCTAGATGTATTGGTGAAGCGGTCATATCGCGGATTCTACTATGATGTACAGTATGATAAGTGCGAATCATCCAGCAGATCGATTATGTGACGCAATTGATAGAGTTGGGGCTCCCCTATGCGTTGGTCTTGACCCTGTACAAGAGAAAATGCCTTCAGAATTGCAGGGTTTTGAGCCACTGGAATCGTTTCAATTCTTCTGCAACGGTGTTATCGATGCAGTTTCTGGAATTGCTTCTGCAATCAAATTCCAATCAGCGTGTTTTGAACGTCTCGGTTCAGAGGGGGTAGGATTACTTGGCGATTTGCGGCAGCAGGCAAGCGATCAAGGACTGCAAATCATTCTTGATGCAAAACGAGGTGACATCGGAATTAGTGCTGAACATTATGCAAAAGCCGCCACCGCAGATGGACCTTGCGATTGGATTACAGTGAATCCATATCTTGGCATCGATGGCATCGAACCTTTTTTAGACGCTGGGTTAGGGGTCTATTGTCTTGCACGAACTTCCAATCCAAGCGGCGATGCAATCCAAAGACAATTGTTACAAGATGGTAGAACAGTCGCGGAGTCCATTGCAGATTTACTCGCAGATTGTGGCGAACAATATATCGGGAACTCTGGTTGGAGCAGCTTGGGTGCAGTTGTTGGCGCAACAAAATCGGAAGAAGCAACGGAGCTTCGTGAGCGTATGCCTAAGCAGATGTTTTTAATGCCAGGTATTGGCACACAAGGTGCTACCCCAGAAATGGTAGCAGGTTGTTTTGGCGACGGACATGGAGCACTTGCAACTGCAAGTCGAAGTGTTATTTATCCTCCATCAAATACAGATTGGCAAACAGACATTGCAGATACTGCAAAGAAACTTGCAAGTAAATTGCAAGTTGGATCAAGATGAATAAACCAGCGGTCTTTATTATTGGGTTTTGTTTAGTGATTTTATTTGGTGTCCCGCTTTTCTTTCGAAGCGATTATGTAGAAGTTCCAGCTGATGCTGCAAAGGTCATAATTATTTCACCCCACAACGAGCAGATACGGCACGAATTTGGGCATGGTTTTGCATCGTGGCATCAAAAAACTTACGGCGAGCCAGCGCAGGTTGTTTGGTCAGTGCCAGGTGGAACAAGTGAAATACGCCGTATGCTTATTTCACAATATAAGCATGCACTCGAGACAGGAAAGGATCCTGGCGGTGAAGCAGATCTCGTTTTTGGCGGTGGTTCGTATGAACATGGTGTGCTCAAGAAAACAATTAAATCAAAATTTAAAGGTGAAGAAGTTGGAACAACAATCAGCGTCCCAGCCATAATTGACCAAGTTCTTCTTGATGAGGTTTACGGAGAAAATATCATAGGCGATATTACGATTTATGATCCAGAAGGATATTGGCATGGGCTTGCGCTTTCTGGCTTTGGGATTGTGTACAACAATGAAGTACTTCAGACGTTGGATATTGAATCTCCAACTACTTGGGAAGCATTGTGTAATCCTGCACTCTTTGGAAAATTAGCACTTGTGAATCCAGCACAGTCTGGATCGGTAACAACTGCATTTGAAGCAATTTTAAAAAATCTCGGTTGGGTACGGGGTTGGCAGGTCTTACGCCGAGCTGCAGCGAATGCGCGTTACTTTTCAGCGAGCAGTTTGAAACCACCCGCGGACGTCAGTCAGGGTGATGCAGCGATGGGAGTTTGCATTGACTTTTATGGTCGGTATCAAGAACAGGCAATTAAAAGTAGTGGGGGTGGAGAGAGAGTAGGATATATCGATCCCCCGAGCGCTACGATGATTGATCCTGACCCGATTTCTTTGCTGCGTGGCGCGCCAAATGAAGAAATGGCGTTACGATTTATCACCTATTGCATGACAAAAGAAGCACAAACTCTTTGGCAATTTCAAGTTGATGATGCAGTTGATGACGATTTGGGACCAGACACGTTTGAACTACGTCGAATGCCAGTTCGACGTGAAATATACGCCTTGTACATGGGCAGAATGATAGATCAAGTCAACCCTTATGAAACTGCAAGGCCTGCCCCGTTCCCTGACAGAAATATGCGAGCGTTTATTGCACCAATTTTTAGTGCGATGGCGATGAACAATCACGAAGAGTTAATGCATGCTTGGAAGGCAATATTTACTCACCCCTCATATCCAGAAGCAACTGGCATAGTGACGGCGAATGATGTTGACGATACGGAATTGAAAGAGATGCTTATTGCGTTTGATTCTATGCCAATGATTCCAACGAATGAAAGTAGCGAACTTTCTATGGCAACATCTGAAAATCGAGAAATTTTGAAATATGGTTGGTTGCGAGATCAATGGATTGAGGACGGTTTGTGGCATCCAGAAGATTACGGTAGTGCTGCACTCAAACGAGAGGCTGCGGAGTTTTTTAAGGGGCAATACAACACCATTGTTGAGATGCAACGACCATGACAAGTGATGTAGAAGCCATCGGGCATTTATTTTGTCAGTCTGGTAGTTGTTTAGTTACAGCAGAGTCGTGTACGGGCGGACGTATTGCATCACTTGTTACTAGAATTGCGGGGGCAAGTTCATGGTACTTGGGTGGTTGGGTAACGTACTCCAATGAAATGAAAAATACTCAACTTGGCGTACCCGAAGAAATGTTACAAGCCCACGGTGCAGTTTCATCGCAAGTTGCAGAAGCCATGTGCGAGGGTGCAAGAAGGAGTAGTGGGGCAACCGTTGCACTGAGTACGACAGGAATAGCCGGTCCAGATGGTGGTACAGGCGAAAAACCAGTGGGTACAGTTTTTGTTGGGTGTGCGGCACCGAGCGGAACGGAAGTCATGAGGTTTTTATTTTCTGGTACCCGAGAGGAAGTGCAAGAGCAAGCAGTTGTTGCTGCAATGCAACTTCTGCGAAAGACAATTTCATGATGCAAAAAAATGTTTTTCTTGGGTTGGGCAGTAACTTGGGTGATCGTCATGCAACCCTTCGGTCGGCTGTAGAGCAACTTGGGCTTATCGAAGGTGTAGAAGTTGTTTCCCAAAGCGAAATTATTGTAACTAAGCCAATTGGTGGAGTTGTTCAAGGTGATTATTTGAATATGGTGGTAAAAGTTGTAACATCTGTTGAGCCACGGATACTACTAGATATGTGTTTGGACATTGAAGAACAGCATGGTCGTACTCGAGAGAAAAAGTGGGCTGCTCGAACATTGGATATAGATATCCTTTTTTATGGTGCCGCCATTATCGATGAAGAGGGTTTGAAAATACCACATCCAGAAGTGCATTTGCGTCGTTTTACCCTCGAACCAATGGAAGAAATAGCACCCACATTCGAACATCCTGTTTTTAAACAACCTGTCTGGGCAATGTTACAACTGTTGTAGCGTTCTCTGATACTCTATATAATTACGTTTTATACACCTCTCCCACAAATTGGAGCCATTCATGAAATTACTTGCCATTCTCACTGCCTTAGCACTTACCCCAATTGTTATGTCACACCCCGATCATTCTCCACCGGATCACCCCGATCATCCATCTGATCATCCAGACCACCCTGATCATCCAGATTCTGGAGCAGAAGAGGACTCAGATGCCAAGAAGCAAGCGAAGGCGATTCTTGACAAAGTGCATGCAAAATATAAAGATGCAAAAGGGATTAAAGAAACAATCACTTTTAACATGCCAGAAATGATGGGCAACGAAAATGAAACACTAACAATTAATATTTTGCTCGGTTCAAAGGGTAGCTCGCTTGAGTTAGTCGATGAAATGGGAGCAAGTTGGATTGATGGCAAATTATATTTCACAATCTCTGACTTTGAAGATAAATATGTCGTAACCGACGCTAATACTTTCTACTCTGGGCTAACTGAAGTTGTTCCGGGCGCCTCGATCCCAGGTATTTGGTCATTTGCATTTCGCGACACAAAAGAGTTAGAGTCATGGGTTAGTACTTTAGCAATGGGCATGCCAAATGCAACCATTACTGGTGTCTCAACTTCTGAAGACGATGCAGGTAATGAAGTGGATGTAATTTCTATCAAGACAATGAGGGGCACAGTTGCAGTCACGATCTCAAAAGACCGTGTGATAAAAAGTAGTGTTATGACAATCGAACGACCAGGCATGCCTGCGACGGAAATTTCAGCGGTGTCATCGTTGTCTTTCCTTGATGAAGCGCCAACTATTACTTTTGATGCAGGTGACCGTGAAGTATTTGATTCAATTGATGCTATGTATGGAATGGACGATACAGAATCTCCAGAGGAAACAGACAAAGTAGGTAAGGAAGCACCCGATTTCACATTAGCACGAATGGATGGTACTGACAATGTTACTCTTTCATCTTTGAAGGGCGAAGTCGTTGTTCTTGACTTTTGGGCAACGTGGTGTGGTCCTTGTCGAAAGGGGCTTCCTTTCCTGAACGAATTTGCTGTTTGGATAGAGGAAGAAGGATTGAACGTTTCAGTATTCGCAGTCAACGTATGGGAACGTGGCAAGACAGAAGATGTTCTTGCTAAAGTAAAGAAGTTTTGGGCAGATAATAAATATACCGCAGCAGTTCTTTTAGGCAGTGATGATGATAAGTTAACCTCAAACTATGGCATTTCTGGAATTCCTACGACAGTTATCATTGGAATGGATGGCATGATTGCAAATCAACACTCTGGCTTTAAAGGTGGAGATGAAATGTTGAAGGGTTTGAAGGAAGCAGTTGCTGAAGCACTAGCTGGCGGTGCAAAGGATAAGCCAGATCATCCTGATCACCCTGACCATCCAAAGTAAAATTACAAATTGTTAAAATCTTTTAGTGGCGAAGAGGTTGCGTTTCCGCAGCATCTTCGCCACTTTTATTTACACTCACCACTTTAATTGCCTCTGAGGAATTAATTTAGTCGAGAAAAAAGTCATATAGGTATTATGGTTGGCCAACAGAGTTAATGCTTGACGTAATGATACGTTCTTGCATGGTTTTGGCGCCTTTGACGGTGCCTTGAACGTTATTTACGATGATCGAGAATGTGAGTGGGGCTCGGTTTTCAAAGGAAATGTAGCCACTTAGCGAACAGACTCCTTGCAGGTAGCCACTCTTAGCGTGAACGGTGGCGTTGCTCAAATCAATGTTTTTGAAACGATCGTCAAGCGTGCCATTTCCTGGCGTTGCAAGTGATTGCATAAGTGATTTGCCCGCAGGGTCATCTAAATCAAAAGAAGCCAGCCAGCGGGCAACTGTTCGAGGACTGATTTGATTCTCGCGGCTCATCCCAGAGCCATCCGAGACAACAGTCCTGCGAACCTTTTCATTCAAGCGTTGAGAAATAATAGCTTTTATAACCTTAGAACCTTCATCGAATGTTCCCGAGCGTTTTGTTGCTTGAGCGGATAAACGCTTAAGCAATGATTCAGCATATAAGTTGTGGCTGTCCGTGTTGCATCTTCGCAGTGCTGTTTGTATGGGAGTTATATGCGTAAAAATCACAGTACCCTCTGCTAATGAAGCATCATTTGCAACATGTTCAACTTTACCAACGATAATGCCATTTTTACGTAGCAAGTCAGCAAGCGTCTTGCCAAAAACAATTGCTGGATCGTGAAATGCAACTTTGACGGGGACTTTGTGTGTTGCGTTTACGTTTCCGCGAGCAGTCATCTTGTTTGTGTTTGGCGCACGTGCAATCCAGAACGTTGATTTGTATTTCGTTCCTGCTTTTGATGTAGTTTTGTTGCCAAAAGTTATCCATTTCATGCGTGGTGCGATGTCGCCAAGCGATGCCGTTGTTCCTCTTTGAGGTGCAGGTAAAAAGTGGACAACGTTTAAATGGTAATTTAAACCAGAGACTTGCGCACAGTACCAATTATTGATTTGGTTCGCAGGCCAAGTCTGGGCCCATGGACCTGAGGGCGCACGGCATGACGACGACGGAGAAGTCGTTCCAAAGTCCAGAACCCAATCTCACCGTACAGTGCCATGCCGATCACAAAGGT
>PVBE012152465.1_pt1 | contig 26021 bp, 16 predicted proteins | sample 1631181 | NCBI WGS metagenome assembly PVBE01 (sample SAMN08397723, study PRJNA350692) | Marine metagenome, whole genome shotgun sequencing project. | isolation source: water | place: Pacific Ocean | collected 2012-04 | reverse complement strand
CCCGCTCCTCGGAAGCCTGAATGGGCAGAGCCAGATGGGGCGGATACTCATCAATGATTCTCGACCCGTAGGCGTTCAGGTCCAGACGATCATTCACGAGCTTGCGCACGAGATGCTCCACGACCGCGACATCCGGCAGGCGTCCGATCGAGCCCTGATCGAGGGCGAGGCGGAGGCGACCTGCGTCTTGGTGATGAGGCACATGGGGTTCGATGTGGCTTCAAACGGAGCCGCTTACATCCGTTCACACGGCGCAACCGACGTGACGATCCTGAGATCACTCGGCCGGATCGCATCGACGGCGAGGGAGTTGATCGAAGGCATCACGACTCGGATGGATGGCGCCTCCGAGACATCTGACCGCGTTCCCGTTCAGGCGACGGACGATATGCAGAAGGAAGCACGACATGACCACTGAGCGGAAGGTGTTTGGCACGGACAAGAAGACGCCCGAGGTGGCGGAGGCCGTTGGTCGCATCCGTCAGTTCAGAGCCACGCCGACGGCCGTAGCCCGCGACATCCGGAGTTATGTCGCCGCTCAGGATCAGGGCCTCATCCAGGTGTCTCAGTCCATCGTGGGCGATATGCGGCTGGCTCCGGCCGTGCCGCACGAGGAAGCTCCAGATCTGGGGCTGGACTTCAGCACACCCGAGAGTTCGTGTGATGGGTACAGGGCGATCTTGCTGGAGCGCAAGAGCGTTCCGATCATCGACTGGGACGACCGCTCGGGTCTCGTCACTCACCTCTGGAGTGTGCTCGCAGACGAACCGGATGGACTCAGCATCAGCGAGATGAATACGGAACTCATCAACTTCGTGCGGTGGGGCAAAATGTCCGTCCCGGACCGCGCGGTTCAGAAACTACAGCACACGCTGAACATCGCCAAGTGCTTCACCGACGGTCACCGTCCCGACTACTTCCAGGACCTGTTCTCGACGCGGCTGAGGCCCGCGATGACACTCGACGCGGCGCTGCTGGCGATGCACGATGTCTACATCCGTGGGATTCATATGGAGGAGCGGAGCGCTGACCTCAGGCCGGATGGTCTTTCACTGCTGTTCTACGGGGACCAGTCCGAAGCTCATATTGAGGAAATGAGGTGCCTGGTGGAGACCGTGACAGGACGCCCGGCGAGCGGACACACCGCGATGGCCGAGGCGTTTGCCAAGGCACATCCAGAAGCATGACAAGCCGCCTGCGAGGCACAGCGGGGAGCCCGTGCGAGCGATGTCCAGAGCGGTTCCGTAGGCGCCGCGTGGCGCAGCGGCGAGACCAAGCCCACGCGGTACAGACTGCTGGTCTGCGGCCAGGTCAGGGCCTCGGCCCCCGAGTTGATGCCGCTGACCGGCCGTGACAGTAGCGCGGGGAAGTCGGCGCATTGACGCAACGTCAGCGGGAGGTATTCGATATGAAGGTCTGGGTCGTGAAGTGTAACCTGCACCCGAGTGATGGCTCGGATGGCTGGCACTGGGTGGCGTATTTCGAGCCGGAGGACTCCGGGTGGTCACCCGACGAAGTCCAGAGGAACTGGGGCGGTGACGAGTGGATCAGGAGCACTCGTTCCCACAAGTACCTCCGGGAGGAGGCGTCGCGTGGCGACGTCGTCGTCTGCTATCAGAAGCAGCGCCGCCAGATCATGGGCCTGACGCTGATGGCTGAAGATCCCACGCAGGATGTGAGTGGAGCGTTCAACTACATCCACCTCGTTCCAAGCGCCGAGTCGTTTCCACTGGTCGACGCGGAGCCCCGACTCGATGTACCGAGACTGAGGGCGCACGGATGTGACCCCAAGTGCTTTCGCCATCCGAGTCAGGGGACCGTATTCGCCGTCGAAGCGGAGGAGTACGAGGGCATGCTCTCCACTATCAGGGCCGACCACCCGGACCTTCGGGACGCTCTCGACGAGTGGTTGCATGGCGCTGCGTACAAGGCGTAGGCGCGAGTCGCGGTCGGGAGGCCAGGCAGTCAGGGAGGCGCTCCGGACGCGGAGCGCCCCAACATAGATCGAGGGTCGAAGACCCGTATTGTCGGTGGCTGGAATCGGACCCCGTGCCAATTCACCCCAGGGCTTCCCCGCCATCATCCTCGATCTCGATCCGGTCTCACCATTGCTCTCCAATCTCCCAGAAGACGACCCCACCCTCCAGGAATCCCCGCCAGGATTCCCCTCGTGATTCCAGTCCCCGCGCACCCCATCCTGCCGCATCCTGGCTCCGGGCCTCACCCACACCGTTCGCCCCTCCGCCTGGGGCGTGGTCTCCGTCCACACCACTCCGCCCACACCCCATCTGCGCCTTCGGATTCCAATAACTCACCAAACTATTGGCCCCCGATTCCAGAGTCCATCCCGCCCATAACCACATCCATCGAATCGATTCCCGTCCTCAAGCCCGTCCATCCCGAAGCCCTCCAGACCATCCCAGTAGAGGACCAAATCCCCCCCAGAAAAACCTTGGGATTCGCCATCCCAAGGTCTTTCAGCCCCTGTTTGGGATTCGGGATCCCAAGTCCATCCCAAGCTCCGGATCGATTCCTTGCAGAAGACCTCTCAGACCCCTTCACGAGGGAATCAATTTGGGATTCACAATCCCAAGGTCATCCCAAGCTGCCCGAATCGTGTTTGGTTGGGGCGTTGGGGGTCTATATAGACCCCAAACACCCAACCGACGGGACGCAAGCAGGAGGCAAACATTTCAAAACCGGACGGACCAGAGTGTCTAAAGATAATGAGTTCCGCTCCCCAATAGATGAATCGAGTAATCAGTTAATCGATTGCACTGCAGGCTTCGGGCTGATCGATATCGATGGTGTGATCGTAGAGGAAGATGAAGCCGCGACACATCTCCTCTCCAAGCCGAAGCAACTCCACCGAAGACGGGTCCACTCGTCGAAGATCGTAGAGGACGATGAAACCGCGATACATCTCCGCCCGTGATCCCCGACCCGGTCATCTCCGAGCTGGGAGATCTCCCCAGTTGGATCCCCATCTGAATCACAGATCCAATTCTCAGCCCCCAATCTCCCGATCCCAGTATCTTCACCCGCTTCCGCTCCACGATTGGATTCTCGACCCGTTTCTGCAGCTCCTGAGACCACGTTTCATCGAGACCTGGATCGTGTGATCGTGAGATCTCGTGGAGGATGATCGAGTGGTCTCCACTTCACCCTCGGTGATTCCGGATCGGGCTCGAAGAGCATTGGAGAGGAGTGCCAGGCTTCGGGATGACCGATCCGCCACAGACCTTGTAGAGGATGGATACGGATCCACGCGTGTGGTGTCCTCTCCAAGCCCAAGCGGCTCCGGGAAGACCGCCCCACCATTCAGAGATTGTAGAGGACGGTGAAGCCGCGACACATCTCCGAGCCGGTCGTTTCCCCACCTGACGATCCCATGAATCACAGATCCAATCCTGAGCCACCGGACCCTCGATCCAGTATCTTCACCCACTTCCGCTCCACCAATCGATTCTCGACCCGTTTCTGCGTCTCCTGAGACCACGTTTGATCGAGACCTTGATCGTGTGGTCGTGCGATCTCGGAGAGGATGGCGGCCTGATCGCCCATCGGGCGCGCCGACGTCCCGACACGGATGTCGCCACGTCGATCCTTAGAGAGGACGATCGAAAGGTCTCCCATTTCCCGCCGAGTGATTCCCGCTGGGCTCATGGAGCCTCGGAGAGGAGTGTCGGGCTTCGAGAAGACAGACCCATCCGTCGAAGATCGTAGAGGAAGATGAAACCGCGATACATCTCCACGCGTGTGTCCTCTCCAAGCCGAAGCGGCTCCGATGAAGACCGATCCACTCGTCGAAGATCGTAGAGGACGATGAAGCCCCGACCATCTCCGAGCCGGGAGATCTCCCCAGTTGAATCCCCACCCGAATCTCCGAAGCGATCCTCAGCCTCCCAATCCCCAGTCCAGTGTCATCACCCACTTCCACCCCACCAATCGATTCTCGACCCGTTTCTGCAGCTCCTGAGGGCACGTCTCATCGAGACCTGGATCGAGTGATCGTGAGATCTCGAAGCGGTTGATTCCTGAAAGCATCCTGAAGGGTGTGGTCGTCAAGCCCCCACCCCTCACTCACACATCGTATCAATGCACGGGTTTGTCAACCCCACGTCCCGACACGGATGTCGCCACGTCGATCCTTGGAGAGGATGCAGACCAAGACCGAATGGTCTCCGCGGGGATCCTCCTCCCAAGCCAGGCCCCAAACCCTCTCTCACGACAGTACAAGGTCGGGTGGTAGATCGGCTGATCGATGCAGGACACCGTCCAAGTTTGGCTCGGTAAGCCAGAGAATCAATCACACGACACCTATCCACACGGGAGTGGGAGCGATGGAAGAGAGCAGACTGATCCAGAGACTGCGGGAGAAGCTCGAAGAGGAAGACCTCGCTGAGGGAAGTCGAGAGCGAGTGCTAATTGACGCCAAGACACTCGAGCAGTGGTATCGGGGCACGTATGGAGATGACATCGATCCCGATGACATCTCGATCACCAGCGTGGACCTGGCGGAGTATCGGACCTTCATCCTGCGAAGCCTGAAGCCGATCACGGTCAGGCGCAAGATGGCATCGATCAGGAAGATGCTCAGCCTGCTCGATCCCAAGCTCCTGGTGGAGCTGCGATTCCCGAAGATCCCGCCGTCCACGGATCCGGCTCCGAGTGGATTCGAGAAGAGGGAGAGGCTGGCGATCCTGAGGGCGACCAGCAAGCTGAGCCCGCGGGACAGGGCCATCATCTCTCTCCTCATGTGGACCGGCGCCAGAGCCTCATCGGTGGCTAACGCCAAGCTGAGCAATGTGGAGATCAAGGAGAGGAGTGGGAGCATCACCTACGACGTCGCCAAGGGCGGCCGTGTATACACGGTCCCGCTGAATGCCGAAGCCCGTGAAGCCCTGGCGGTTTGGATCGACGAGAGACCCGAGGTCGGTCACGACTTCCTCTTCACCGCCGAGCGATATCCCTACGCGTCAATCGGCAGGTGGACGATTCATGAAGTGTGGCATCGACGGATGCGACGACACCTGCCCAAGAAGATCGCCGAGAAGATCAAGGGACCTCATCAAGCCAGACATGGGCTGGCGAGGATGTTGCTCGACCAAGGCACCCCGTTGCCCGACATCGCAGCGATCCTGAGCCACGCTTCCGTCGCGACGACCGCGGGCATCTATTGCAGACCGTCAGAGCAGGATCTCAGGCGACATCTCGACCGGGCGATTGGAGAGGATGACGAGGGCTGAGCCAAAGCGAAATCGATTCGCTCTGCCTCGAGCGCCGAGAAGTCCTCACTCGTCTTCTTCCGGGGCCAGCATCTCGACGTAGCACGGCGTGTAGTCGCCGACCCAAGCGCCGACCGTATTGAACTCGAAGTACTCCGTGGCATCGTCGTGGGACATCCCCCAGGACCGGATGAGCGTTATCGCTTTTTCGTAATCGTAGCAGGCGATGGGCGGTTGCCCGTGGCGATAACAGACGCCGATCAGCGCGGCGTCGAGCCCATCTGCGAACAGCATGTCCTCGTCGGATTCGGCAATCATCTCTCTCGTGATCATCTCCCTTCGACCTCCGTGTATCGAATCGTCATCGTGATCCTTATACTCATGTCCGAGTTGCAGATCCTCTGGGGATTCATGTGGTCGAGATTGGAGGGGCGTCAATGGGTCCCATACGGGGGGTGATTCTCCGAGAGGACGGGGGGCAAAGACAGACGGGACTCCTAAGGCAAGGGGTTGCGTGGGCGCACGGTTTTGGAAAGAGCCTTTCTCATGGGGAGGGCGATACGTCACCGCGACGAATCACGGATCCCCAGTCAAAGACCTGCGCCGCCCCAATGTGGAGCGGACGGGTGATTCTGACATCTCTCCTGGGGAGCCACTTAGAGGATTAGAGGACCCGAAGCCCATTCCAATCCGGCTTATAGGCCCACTCTCCAGACGATCCTCTCCAAAGTGCACCAGGAACGATTGTTATGCTATCGCTCTGACGCATTGACTGGGGACGTCAACGGGCTCCCCAAGATGGGAGCCAATCTACAGCCTGTCTTCCGATTCACCTGAGCTGCGCTGCATCACCTCATCGACGATGGTTTTCGTTCGTGCGATGGCATAGGACAGGGCAGGCAATCTGTCGCCTGTACAGTAACGTTCGACGACGAGATGCCAGAGCGGACGTTCCGCGGCCGCCACGACCAGGGCAGGCAAACCTCGGTGCCAGAGCCACAGCCCAGTCCAGACCTCGATCGTCGATCTTCCAGATGGGATCCCCAGTCTATGTGTCTGCAGATGAGCGTAGATCGAGATTGCATCTGCCAACACGGGCAGCGGGTCATCGCTCCCTTGTGTCTCTGTCACCGACTGGTCGAACGCCGTGAGATCCTTGGCACTCAGTGGCTCCCCTACGGGTCCGCCGCCCGGCAGCCCCTGAGACAGATCTGATCCGATGCCAATGACGTCGGAGACCTGTAGCGCTGCGGGATCGCTCGCTGTCATCCGCCCCCACACGCATCTGCCGAAGGCAGCAATCCGCAGATGATCGTCCAGCGCAAGGCTCGGTACCGTGGCTCTCGACCAGAGAATCTCATCGACATCTCCCGCCCGAAACGCCGTTGAGTCCCGAGACGGAACTGACTGCCTCGTCCATTCGGTGACCATCCAACGAACCGTCGGTGAATCGCGCTGCCATCCATTCGGCAAGGCGGATAGGCTGGCGGTCAACTGCTTCGCTGAGTGCTCTGTGGCTGCGTCGAGGTTGAGTGCGTGTGCGTGGTTTCGCGACGGGGGACGTTCAGCTAACCCCAGTGATTCGCTGACGCCCTGACGCAGATCATCGACAGACAGGTGGACATAGACGGCCGTGGACTGAGGGGATTGGTGCCCAAGTAGTCTCTGGGCGTGTGCCAATCCGCCGTTCGGGCTTTGCACCAAACTGGTCGCCGCGTAATGTCGAAGCGAATGCAGTCCGACATTGCGCTCCAGTCCAGCCTTCCTGATGAGTCGCTTCAACATTCGGTAGAGAGCACTCGCCCTCAATGGTCCACCGCAGCGTGAGATGAACAGGTTCGGAACATCGGCATCGGGACGGGCGTCGAGCCAGGCTTCCACGAGCGCTGCAAGGTCGCCGGGCACTGGGAGCATTCTGTCTCGTCGCCCCTTTCCCGAGCGGATCAGCACAGTCTGCTGTTCGGCGTTCCAGTCATCGAGGTGCAGGTCGATGAGTTCCTGCCGCCGGACGCCGAGGAATGCGAGCGTGGCGATGATCGCCTTGTCCCTGACGCGGTAGAGGCGGAAGTAGTTCTCATCGCAAGCTCGGAGAAGCCTCATGACTTCGCTCCGTGACGGAACGTCGGGAAGTCGCTCGGGCATCCTTGGAGGCACGATCGCCATCGAGGGGTTCCGCTCGACGCCCTTGAAACGACACCCGAATGTGTACAGGGATTTGAGGCACCAGAGGGCACGTCGCACCGTCGCCGGAGCCCTCCCGCCATTCGAGAGCCATCTCATGAACCCCCGCACCTGTTCGACGCCGACGGCGTCTGTGTCGAGTGGCACAGCGTCTTCATTGAGATACGAGACCCACTTGCGCAGGTCTCTCTGGTAAGCCTCGACCGTCCTGGGGGAGAGGTTTCTCTCGACGTCAATGTGCTCCACGAACTCGTGAATGAGCCGTTCCAGATCCATGACGATTCGCTCCCGAAATAACTGGAGTTATGTCCCCAGTCAATGCGTCAGAGCGATAGCATAACAATCGTTCCTGGTGCACTTTGGAGAGGATCGTCTGGAGAGTGGGCCTATAAGCCGGATTCTGTACCCCGGGTGGGGTGGCGGTCATTTGTCTGAGACGCCCCGTAGGGCGCCCTGGGCCGCTAGGCGGCTCCTGCACTCTACCCAGTGGCGCGGCGGGCCACCGCGATGCCACTCTATTTGAGCTTGCTCCGAGCGGGGTTTACCAAGCCGGCCTGTCACCAGGACCGCTGGTGCGCTCTTACCGCACCATTTCACCCTTACCGAGGATGACATCCGCCCCGCGACCCCGCAGGATGCGGCTTGCGCCGCCTGCGTGTCCGCGAGAGCCGAGCAGTCGCCCTCGGCGGTGTATTTTCTGTTGCACTTTCCGTGGGGTCGCCCCCCCTGGCCGTTAGCCAGCGCCCTGCCCTGCGGAGTCCGGACTTTCCTCCCAGGAAGCTTGGAAACCCAGACAACGAGTTTCCGTGCGAGTCTCCCAGGCGACCGCCCGGCCCACTCTCCGCAGCCAGTATACCCACTTCGTTCCCGCCCGGCAAACGCTACACGTGGAACACGTATAGCTCGCGGTTCGCCAGCGGAAGCTCCACCCACGCGCCGCCCTGTTGGTGGCTCTCGGCAACCGCCAGGCAGATCTCGGTCGAGTGATGGGCGATGCCGATGTGGTTCAGAGGTGGCCGCCCGGTCTCGTGAGCCTCGACGAGATCCTCGAGACACGCCACGGTTGCGCTGACCTCCGCGCTGATGTCGAGTCGCTCCGGCACATAGCGCGCCCACTTCTTCGCCGGGTCCTCAGGCTTGCGGAGCGCGAAGTCCATGCCATTGTTCATGCACTCGATCATGCCGGCCGAGCCGATGATGTCTGCGTCATAGTTGCCGTATGGCACGTTGAGCGCGCGCGTGCCATCCTCGAACTCCACCTCGTAGTTCGCGCTTGGGTCGTGGTCGAGCCGATTGTCGGTGATCTTCGTGTCTGGCGGCAGGAGTTCGCCTCGGACGCGTTTCGCCCGTGGGTCGCCGAGCATGAACATCGCGAAGTCGATCGAGTGGATGTGGCTATGGAGCAGGCTGCCACCGGACTTCTGGACCACAGCCCTCGGCTCGCCGATCGCGCCGTCGGAGATCATCTTGCGGATGCAATGGTAGTGATCGCCAAACCGCCGCAATACCCCCGTGTTGACGAGCGTCCCGGCGCGGTCGACCGCCTCCTTGACCTGATCTGCCTCCACCATCGAACACGCCATGGCCTTCTCGAGGTAGACCATCGGCACGCCCGCGTCGGCAACCGCGCAGGCCAGCTCTGCATGGTTCTCGGCCTTAGTGCAGATCGCGACCATGTCGGGACGCTCCTGTTCGATCATGTCCAGGAAGTCCTCGTAGATCGCGCCGCACCCCCACTTCTCGGCGAAAGCGTCCCGTTTCTCCGGGAGCAGGTCCGCCCCACAGGCCAGCTCCAGGCGATCGCTATCAACGCAAGCACCGGCGACGGAGTAGGGGAGACGAAACGCCTCGTACCCGACGACTTCCTCGCAGATAGTGCTGCCCATCCGCCCAAGGCCGATGATCCCAACGCGGCACGGTTTCACGGTTACCCTCCGATTGACTGTCGTGGACTGCGCTGGCTTGCTGTTCGCTGTAAAATAACGCCCCACCTGTGAGGAGGCCCCCGGCGACGTCTGGCGAAGGGGCCTCCGAAACGACTATGGCCCAGGGTGAGTATGATGCTTTCGAAGCTGGCGATAGATGGTGGCGCGCGCGTTATCTCAAACGGGGCGGTCAAGCGCTGGCCTGTCCTGAATGATGCGGACCGCGCGGCTGTGCTGAAGGTCTTTGACAACGAGGCTGAGTTTGGAAACGCGCTGCATACGAATAGCGCCCCTTTCGCTCAACAGCTTCAGGATCAGTGGGCGGAGTTCTGCGGTGCGAAGCACTGCATCGTCACCAACGGCGGCACGAGCGCGTTGCACATGGCGCTGGCGGCGTCGGGTGTTCAGCCTGGGGATCAGGTGCTCACGTCGGCGTACTCGTACTGGGCTACAGCCGCGAGCATCCTGCACCAGAACGCCGTGCCGGTGTTCGTTGACAGCGATCCGGATACGGCCACGATGGACCCCGCGGCCATCGAGGAGCGCATCACCGAATACACGACGGCCATCCTCCCGGTTCACATCCACGGCATGCCCGCGGACATGGACCCCATCCTGGAGGTCGCTGAGAAGCATGGCCTCATCGTCGTGACCGACTGCTGCCAGGCCCATGGCGCCGGCTATCGCGGGCGCAAGGTGGGGAGTATCGCCAATGCCAGCGGGTTCAGCCTCAATCGCTCTAAGAATCTCACCGGGGGCGAGGGGGGGCTGGTAACGACCAACGACGAGCGGATCTATCGCCGAGCCGGAGCGATGACGCGCTTCGGAATCGTAGAGGAGGAGGGTTTCCCGGGATTCAGCGGGCTTGGCTTCAATTACAGGCCTCATGAGTTCACGAACGCCCTCATCTGCAGCCAGCTCGAGCGACTTCCCGCGAACAACGCGGGGCGGCGCGAAATGGCCCGGCACCTCAGCGCCCGCTTGAACGATATTCCTGGGGTAGAGGGGCCACCTGAGCCCGAGTACGCCGACCCGTGCTACTGGAACTACATGTACCGCGTCCGGCCCGAGCAGCTTGGTCTAGACGTGGAGCCCCGAGTGTTGCGCGCCGGCCTCTGCCGGGCGCTCGCCGCGGAGGGCATCCCCACCGGGCCCGTGCAGGCTCAGCCCGTGCCCGGCGAGGAGATCTTCCAGCGAAAGGTGGGCTTTGGCAACGGGTGCCCGTGGTGTGGCCCCGCGGGGGATGTTGAGTACAACGTCGATGAATACCCGGCCACGCAAGAGATCTGCGCCAATCGCGCCTTTATCGGCGGAGTCCATCCGCCGAATGATCTCTCGCTCATGCAGCTCTACCTCGATGGCTTCACCAAGGCCCTTGAGCAGCCTGACCGTCTGATCGAACTCGCCGCCGAGGCCTGAAGCGGAATGCTCGGCCGTCGTCGCTACTCGCCAACCACGATCCTGAACCCCACATCGTACACGCCTCGGTAGCGTGGGTATGCCGTCCGGAATGCGCTCGTCGCGCGGCCGGGCATGTCGTACCATGATCCGCCCCGCACAACCATCTCACCAGCGTCATCCGTTGACGAGCGCGTCCACTCCGCGACATTGCCGTGCATGTCATGCAGGCCCCACGCGTTCGGAGCGAAGCCTCCCACGTCCGCGGACACTCGGTGCCCATCATCGACTCCCGTCATCGCGGGTCGGTACGGCATCAGCGCTCCGCTCGGCAGGTTCCACGGGGCATAGTTTTGGATGGCGCTTAGGTTCTGGTCCGCGAGATTCGCGAACTGCGAGAAATCCGAATCGGTCCCGCCGTACCACAAGGCTGTGTCCGAACCCGCTCGACACGCGTGTTCCCACTGCGTTTCGGTGGGCAACGTCACGTTCAGCCCCGTTTGCTCGCTCAGCCATTCGCAGAACGCCGTCGCTCGGTCCCAGCTCACCCTTGCAACCGGCTGCTGTGGCCCATCGACCGGGAATCCGCGTTCGGCGATTCCAAACTGCAGGAAATCGCCGTGCTCCAGGCGGCTATCATGCGCCGAGTCGAATGCCGCGAACTGCTCGTTAGTCACCTCAACGGTGCCCATCCAGAACGGCTCGTCGACTAGTGGCTTCGCCTCTGGGATCCGCGTTAGCTCAAGCGTCACGCCCTTGCCGAGATCAACACTGCGGGTCGTCTCGCCCAGAGAAGCCTGGAGTTCTCTCGCCTCGCGAGGGGACAGCCGCTCGATGGATGAAACGGCAGACATGGTCTCGGCGCTTACAGGCTTTGGCGGCACCGGGTCGCCCAGATCTGCTGTGTCGCCCTCCAACTCCGGGTCGTCGAGGATCCCCGCGTACTTGCCCATCATGGCCATCCGCCGCTCGCGCTGGTGGTCCACCTTCGCGTTGCCGACGTTCTCGTGCCATGTCGCGTGTTCGGGCGCGTTCATGTCGATCCAGGTCGTGATGCGGTCCCACGCCTCGGTGTCCATTTCCACGCCGTGGTGGCCCGCGCGCAGCATCTGAACGAGGCGCGTGGTGTCGGCCGCGAATTCGCCCGGCGGCAGCATGTGGATATCGCTTTCGATGGTCATGCTCCGCACGTGTCGGATCAGCGCCAGGTACGACGGGCTGAAGCGCGAGCCGGTCTGGTAGCCGCCCGGCGGCCCGGGCGGATTGACGGGCTCGGAGTACCTGAGGTCGGCAATCGCGGCGCCGCTCGGCTGAACGGAGCCGTCGTGGCAGCTCACGCAGTACTTGTCCAGCACCGGCTGGACCTCGCGCTTGAAGCTGAACCCGCGCGCCGGTCCGTACCAGGGCGTGATCTCACTCGGCTCCCGCAGCGATGCCGCCGTGGCGACATCGGTCGCCGGCGCCTCGCTCTGGCTCTCGTGACAGCCGACGCAGCTCACTACTTCGCCGGGCATCGCGGTCAGCCAGCTCCGCATGAGCTGGATCGCCTGACCTTTCTCGTCCAGCGGCTGGACGGCGATCGGCGTGTTCGCGGGGACCTTGAAGAACGCCGAGCCATCTTCCTCAACCGGCACCGTACCGATGATCCGTTTCGGGTCCCATGGGCCGTCGTATCCGATGCGGTTGATCTGGCCTCCCATGCCGTGGTATGCCCAGTGGTAGCTGATCAGGCGGAGTCGTTTCACTGTGCCTCGGGGCACGCCTTGGAGGCCCCCGCCGCGGTACACGTCGGCCATGTAGACCGACGCGTCGTCGCGGTCGGGATCAACCTTGTTTGGGATTGAGGGCGGGCGAACTGTCTTGCGGAGCGGCAGTGGCTCAAGCAGCGCGTAGCCCTCGTCGCTCTCCTTGATGAGCGTGATGTTGTCGAACACGTCGACGAGGTAGATGCCCCACGTGCTGCCTGGTGTCGGCTGGCAAGCGGTGATGAAGTACTTGTCGCTCAACGGGTACGGGTGGAGGTACTTCGGCCAACTGCTCTGCGTCAGCCCATCGAGGATCGTCGGCTCTACCGTCTTGCCGCGCCCGGGAATGCGCTGGATGACCCCGTCCGCCTCGTGCCTGCCCTTGTTCGAGTCAAACAGCACCAACTCGCCCATCCTTGGATTGTCGTGATGCCCGCCCACGACCGTGACGAACTTCGTCGGGTGGCCGGGCACGGGGCGGGCGTAGAACATCGCGTTCGGCCAGTAGGAGTTGCTCCCGTAGTACTCCGTCTGCTGCGTGCCGTCCGGGTCCATCGTGAATAGGATCCGCGACACAAAGTGCGGGATGTCGGCATACTCCCACCGCAGGTATAGCACGCGCCCATTGGGCAGCATCGTCGGGCACCAGTTGTGGTCCTGCTCGAAGGTGAGCTGACGTATGTTGCCCGTGTCGCGGTCATGCCGATAGAGGTTCGCTACGTGCGAGGCGCCCGTCACGCAGGGCACTCCGACGAACGGCGCCGTCGACGTGAAGATGATGTTGTCATCGGGCAGGTAACACGCGTCGTAGTTATCGACATCGGGCTCGTGTATGAGCGCAACTTCCTCGGGCTGGCCGTCGAGGTCCATCTCGAGGATCTGCCACCGCCCGTTCGCGCCAACCTGGGAGAACAGCATCCGCTCCGCATCGAAGTGAAGGTCCACATCGCCCACGAAGGAGGTGTTCTCCGGCCGATATACAGGTGTCACCTCGCCATCCGGACCGATGCCGGTGAGTACGGCGATCTCGTTGTCAAAGCCCGAGAACGGCAGGCTCGAGTTGCTCTGCCAGTTGGTCGGCAACCCCAGGTTGCCGCGCCGGCGGATGAGGAGCATCTGCTCGAAGTCCAGCAGTGGGTTCTCGAGCAGCGCGCCCTCGAGCTTCGCCAGCAACTCAACCGCATCTGCCGCCGCGGCTTCATCGCCTTCGTTCACGCGTTCAAGCAGCTCCGGCACGCCGTCCATCAGCTTGAGATACTCGTTGCCGTTGGCATATTCCTCGGGGAAGCTCTTGGTCAGATCCTCGATCGCGAGGCGCATCGGCTCCGGCTTCAGCCGCGCCAGTTCTGCCTTGACAGCTTGGGTCCGGCTATCGCCGATGTCTGCGTGCCACTCGCCTTTGGCAAGATAGCCCAGCACGTTGGATGTCAGCCGCTCCAGGCTGTCGCGATGGGCGTTCTCTGCCTTGCCGTAATGAGGGACGCGCCATCCGATGGCAATAACGCGACCCTTGCCATAGGCATACTCGACAAACGGCCGCTCGCCCGCGTCGGGGTGCGCGTTCCCGATCACCACTCCGCCCAGTGGTCCGCCGCTAGCGTGAAAATCGCTGAACGGCGGGTGTCCGCCGTCCACCAGCAGGATGGGCGTGCCTCGCTCGAAGCCTGAGTACGCAGGATGATCCGCCGCCGGCCCTGGGTGGACGCCAGACACGCTGTTGTCCGTCCCGCCGTTGGCGCCGATGCGCGGTGACGACGGCTCCAAGCCGAGCACGGTTACGTAGCTCAGCGCGGTGCCCGATAGGAAGAGCCCATGCCCCGACTCCAGCCACGTCTTGAGCGCGGCCTTCGCCTTGGTCGATGTCATCGCCGCCGGCAGCGGCACTTGTTCGCAATGCCACCACAGGGCCGAGACCTCATCGGGGATGTCCGCGCCCGCTGCTACCTCGACGCCGCCAATAGCCGTGCCAAGTTGCCGCGCGGCCGCTTCGCCGCCCACCGGCTCGCCGGGTGTGATGATGCCGAGGCCATCAACGGGCGCTTGAGCCGCGCCGATGCTCGCCAGGAGTGCGATCGCGCCAACCCATGCCGTGGTTTTCATCGAGTCTCACCGAGTGCAGTCTATTGTCCGTTCACCTGGTCCTTCGTTGCCCCAGCCTTGCCGTCCTTGGTGCTCTTGGTGTCCTTGGTGGTTGCAGTCGCTACCGTCCGGCACAAGGACTCTCCGCCTCACCCACTGAAACGCCTCCTCATGAGACTCCTCGCCCTCCTCGTTGCCGTCGCAGCCCCCGCGCAAGACACCGTGCCGATCACCGACGCTGATGCAGAGCGCATCATCGCCGAGAGTCCTGTCGAGACGCTCTATCTCGTGGCCTCTTCGCACTGGGACCTCGGCTTCGCGGGACCGTCGGACATCATGTGCGATCGCGTGGCGGCGCACATCGACGAGCTGATCGACAACTGCGAGCGCGAGCCGGATCTGCGCTGGACGGTTGAGTCCACGTGGCAGGTGCTGGAGTGGCTGAAGCGCACGCCCGATAGGGCGGATCAGGAGCGCTTCTTCGACCTCGTCCGTGAGGGGCGGATCGGGATCGGCGCGACGTACGGCGGTATGGGAACGGCCTGGATGGGCGCCGAGGAGATTTGTCGCCTAACATACGCCGCTCACCGTCTCCGCCTCAAGCACGACCTGCCCATCGACTTCGCCATCATGGACGATGTCCCGGGCTACTCGGCGGCGTTGCCCCAAGTGTTCGCGAAGAGCGAGGTGTCGAGCTTTCTTACCGGTGTGAACACCACGTTCGGCGGCAGGCTGAGCATCCCCGCGTCCGACATGCCCTTCTGGTGGGAGGGCCCCGACGGCAGTCGCGTGCTGACGTGGATCTGCCACCACTACCATGAGTCAGCGATGGTCTACCACATGCCGCCGACCGCCGCTCGCTTCTTCGCCGACAGCTTCGGCAGGCCGTTCCTCAAGCCCATCGACGACCTGGAGCGCATCCAGCGCCTGGGCATCGCGCTTGGCCTGCAGGAACTCGCCGAGTCCGGCTACGATCGCGACGCGGCGCTGTCGATGTACTCGATGGACTTCATCTCCTCGGACAACGGCGTCACGCTCGCTGAGTGGTGCCGCAAGTGGAACGAATCCCACGACAGGCCCAAGCTCGTGCAGGCGCTGCCCTCGGAGTTCTTCGCTCACATGCGTGAGGAATATGGCGATGACTTCACCGCGCTTGCGGGTGATTGGTCCGGGCTCTGGGAGAGTGGCTATGCGGGGGCGCCCGTCTTTGCTGCCCGCACCAACTCGCTCCGCGAGACGCTTGGCCCGCTGGAGACGCTGGCCACGGTCGCGGCTGTGGCGCATGGCAAGCCCTACCCGCATTTCCGCTCCGACCAACTCAGCGAGAGCCTCCTCCACGTTCACGAGCACGGCTTTGAGATCGGAACCGGCTGGCCCGATCTCGTAAACGCCGACGATGTCCGCCACAACGATCTCGCGAACTCTCGCCTCGTTGAGGTCGCCGAGGATACCGCTCGCTACATTCTGGGTGATTCCGCCCGCGCCATCACGGATGCCGCCCGCACGGAAACGCAGACGATTACAGTGGTGAATCCGCTCTCATGGCCTCGGACCGAGCTTGTCACTGCTGAGATGCCTCGCGATCTCGTGCCGGGCGAGTTCCGCCTCCTCGACGATGAGACCGGGGCCGAGATCGCCTACCAGCCGTCGCGTGGCAACGAGGCTGCCGGTCCGTTGCATTCTTCGATCACCTTCATCGCCTCGGATGTCCCGTCCGTCGGTCACAGGCGCTATCGCATCCAACCATCGGAGTCGCCGACGGCGGCGACTGGTCCCACCTGCGAATCCGGTCGCCTCGCGAACGAGCACCTCGACATCCGCGTCGACGAAGCGACCGGGCTCATCGACTCGGTCACCCACGTTCCGTCAGGCCGGACGATTGCCACCGATGACTTCGCTCGCCTCCGCACGCTCCGCCACCGCCAGGATTTCTTCGGCATCGTGCCCACCGATCTCGCCGACGCGGCACCGGCCACTGTCGAGTACCATCCCGGTCCCGCTACATCAACGCTTGAGATACTGCGCTCCGAGGGGGCGTTGGCGTCCATGGCGCTCACGCTCGCGTCCGACCGTCCCGAACTCCGCGTCCGCCTCACGCTCGACTACTCGCGGATCCCCTACGCCGAGCGTGACACTCACTCGAACATCTACTACGCCACTTTCGGCTTCGATCTGCCTGGCAATCTCTCGCACCGATTCGACGGGCCGGCGGGCTTCCTCAACCCCGCCACGGATTATCTCCCCACCGCCTTCCGGGGGCGCTTCATCGCGACCCATGTCGCGCAGGTCAGCGAGGCCGATGGTCTCGCGGTATCGATGGGGTGCCCGCAAGCGGGGATCGTGGATCTCGGGGGCAGCGGCGCGCGCGACGGCAGTTTCGCGCCCGAGAGCGCCGTCATGCGGTGGAAGCTGTTGTCTCGCTCTGATGAGGGGATGGCGAAGGATCTGGGAGTTACGGCCTACACCATTGAGCCTGGCGCGGGGGATCTGCGCGTGTTCGACTTCGCGTTTCGCGTCGATGCCTCTCGGCCCTCGGCCGCGTCGACGATTCACCTCGGCCAAGGAGCCGCCTTGCCGATGCTCGCGCGTTACTCGAGGCCTGCGGTGCATCGACCCTTCCGCCCGCCGCCCGTGCCGCTTGATCCGAGTGGTAGCGCGCTCTCTGTTGCGCCGGAGTCCGTCGTCTTGCTCGCCCTGAAACACGCTACATTCGGAGATCGCGGGGACATCATTATTCGGCTGATGGAGATCGATGGCGCGCCCGCTGATGTCACGCTAACCACCGATCTCCCATTGGCCGATATCCGTCGCTGCAACATGCTCGAGGAGCCTGACGGGGACGCGCTGCCTTCCACCATCCCCATCGGGCCACGCGAGGTGCTGACGCTACGCGCCCGCGTTGAGCGCTAGGGCGCGCTACTCGTTCCAGCCCAGCAGCTTCGCCAGCCCCTGCGTTCCGTCTTCGCCGAGGCCCGCATCCGCCGCCGCGCAGAAGAGCTTCGTCGTAAGCGCCGTGCCCGGGTGCGGCGCGTCGCTGGCTTCCATCGCGGCTGACGCGATCCGAAGGTCTTTCGCCTGCAGCTTGATCATGAAGCCGGGGTCCCAGTCACCCTCGATCATGCACGGGCCGAGGCTGTTCAGCAACCAACTCCCCGCCGCGCCGCTGTTGACCACCTTATGCACGGTCTCAAGGTCGAGCCCCGCGCGCTTGGCAAACAGCATCCCCTCGCTCACCGCGAGGATGTTGAGCGCGCAGATGACTTGGTTGACGGCCTTCACGCGCTGGCCATTGCCGCTCGGGCCGCAGTGGACGACGTTCTTGCCCATCGCCTCGAACGCGGGCTTGGCTCTGTCGAAGGCATCCTGCTTGCCGCCCACCATGATCGCCAGACCCGCCTCGATCGCGCCCTTCTGACCGCCGGATATGGGCGCGTCGAGCATCGCCACGCCCTTCGCCTCCAGCCGCCCGGCGAAATCGACGGTCGCCTCCGGAGAGATCGTGCTGTGATCGACGAGGATCTGGCCCTCGGTCAGCGCATCGGCGAGTCCGCCCGCGCCAAACAGCACGTCATCGACGTCGGGCGTATCGCTGACGCAGATCAGCACGATCTCCGCGCCTTCAGCCGTCGCCGCCGCGCTCTCGGCGACGGCGCATCCGGCCGCCTCAGCGTCCTTGCACTTCTCAATCGTGCGGTTGAAGACGGTGACATCATGTCCGGCTTTCGCGAGGTTCTGGGCCATGGGTGAGCCCATGATCCCCATGCCGACGAATCCGAGTTTCATTCTGAATCACGCTCCGTGGTGGAGTGGATGAACTGAGATGGTGAGACGACGGTTTCGACCGATGGGGGGCCGAGCCCTGCTTGGTTCCAGTTCACTGCTCCGCCAGCCACGTCTTTGCTCTCGATACACGTCAGGGCTCGACGGGGCGGGGCGGTCGTTCGTCGATCAGCTCGCGCCTAAGCGCACTGAAGCGTTCCTCGTGATCGTCCACGGCATCCTTCAGGGCTTCCACTGCCAGAGCGTAGGCGCTCTCACTGCCGTGTAGCCGCAGGAAGTCAGTTGCGTGTCGCATCGTCGAGTAGTGCTGCTGCTCGTCCATATCGCCTTGCCGGCGGACCACCGAGCGGCAGGCGGACGCCTCTGCCGCTGAGTGCAATGGGTGCGCGGCACTGGCGGCGAGATCTGGTCCCCAGTCGCCATCGACCGTGTTGGCTGCTCGGATGCTCCATTCGGCCAGTCCAACGGCGCCGGGACGGTCTTGTCGGAGCGCATCGCGGAGCAGGCGTGTGGTCAGCGGATGGTCCGGGTAGTTGTCACGGACGGTGACCGCCGCGCCCCAACTCAGCAGGTCCAGTTCACTGACAAGCCTCTCGATCATCCGCTCGTGGACTCCCTCGCGCTCAACGTGGCTCAGCGCCGCCGCAACGAGGACGCCCCGGCCGTCGGGACCCTCATCGCCCTCCAGCAGCTCGTTAAGGGTGCCCGGTCTGGGTGTCCCGAACGAGCAGTAGACTGCGATGGCGATATCCAGCCACTGGTCGTCCCTATCGTCGAGGCGGTTCCGCAGGCCCTCATGAATCTGCCGCAGGAGCCTCACGTAAGGGCGCCCATCACCGGGTCGTCTCCACTTCCGCAAGCACTCCGCCGCGCGAACGAGCGGCTGGGCGTCGCCATAGGCCAGCGTGCCAATGTGCTCGTGGACGAGGAAATCGATGTCGTCCAGACCCTCCTGCGGCGCCGGCCTGAGGCACGGGGTCAGTATGCCGTTGTGGTCCTCGCTGTCAATCAGGCGCCAGTCTGTCGCGTTGGGTCGTGGGATTTCCAGCGGGAAGGCGTAGCTGTCCCCTGCGTTCAGCGCGATGGCGGAAATGGGCGTTCTGCCATCTCCCCCGTCCGTGGGTACCTTGTACGCAAACGTGATGGCTGATCCGGGAGAGGGCGTATCAGGGCCGTGCGACGGACTAGACCGCAGCACGCGGATGCGCACGCGCATCATGGTCACAGGTATCTTCCACGTTCGATCCTCGCGGATCCGCTTGCCCTCGGTGATGCTCTCAACCTCACCCACCACGATCACGTTCGCTTCGCGTAGGAACTCCTCGGGGGACCGGCCCGCCACCAGCCGCGCCGATGCCACGGCGCAGAACCCCAGTAACAGCGCGACGCCACACAACAAGGACAGCCTGTTGCCACGAACCATGGCACATCCTCCTCTCGCTACACCTCAGTCGCATAGCGCCACGCGCCCATTACATCTCACGCGCTCGCAGCACATGTCCTGGCACGTCGTCGTTCGCCTCGGCCATGCGGCGCTTCAGCGTCTCCGCCCGGGCCCGTCTATTCCTGCTCCGCCAGCCACGCCTTGGCCCGCTTTGCGACGGCGTCCCAGTCCTGTTCGTCCCAGTCCCGGTCCGCGTCCCATCCGAAGCGCTCCCCCGTCTTGCGCAACATATTGCCGATTGTGGATTGCCGTAGTGCGGCGTCATCAATGCACAGTCGCCACACCTCGATGGCGCGTGGCGCGTCGTCTTCGATGAGCCAGTGCCCGAGTGTCCGGAAATGCTCGGGGTCATCTGCCTTCGCATCGCGGAGCGCCCGCATCGCCACCTCGTAGGGGTCGCCACCGGCGTGTAGTTGAAGGAAGTCAACGGCCTCCCGCAACGCTCGGTCGTAGTCCCGCGCAGTCATGCCACCGCGTGGACGGATCACCCACCGACAGGCCGCCGCCTGCGCTGCCGCGTGCAGGGGATGTTCCGCGCTCTTCGCCAGGTCCATCTCCCACTCACCATCGACCGTGCTCGCCAGACGGATCAAGTACTCGGCTAACCCCACGCTTCCACACTCGTCCTGGTCCAGCGCGTCGCGCAGCAGGTGGATGGTGGGCGGGTGGTCCGCGTAGTTGTCTCGGACAATGCTCCAGGTGCCGTGCCCGAGGTGCTCCAGCCCGGCGATGGTCCGCTCGATCAGCCGCTCGTGGATTCCAGCGCGTTCTACGTGGCTCAACGCCAAGGCGGCCATGAGGCCCTGCCCATCGCGCCCTGCGTCACCGTCCAGGAGTTCGGTGATCGTCGCGGGCCCTGGCGTTCCGAACGAGGAGCATACCGCGACTGCGATGTCGAGCCATCGGTCATCGCCCTGGTCCAGGAAGTTGCAGAGCCCTTGGTGGATTCGCCCCAGCGTCTCGACATCCGCGTGCCCCGCTGATCGCTGGTAATCGCGCAGGCCCCAGGAATCGCGCACAAGCGAGCCCATATCGCCGAACGCCAGCGTGCCGACGTGTTCGTGGATCAGGAACGCCACGCCCTCCAGACCCTCTTGGGTTGGCTGCCGGATGCACGGGGTTAGGAGGCCGCCATAGTCCTCGGCTCCGATCAGTCGCCAATCGGTCCCGCCGGGCTCGGGCAAGGTCAAGGGGAACGCGTACCGGTCGCCCTCGATCAGCCGGACCGGCGAGATGTTCCGTGGTCCGGATGGGGTGGGGGTCTGGTATGTGAGAGTGATGGTCGATCCCGGTTTCGGCGTGTGGGGACCATCGGAGGGCGTTGAGCGCAACACGCGAACGCCTGCCCTCATCATCACGACTGGCGTGCGCCACGTCTCACCCTCGGCGATGCGCTCCCCCTCAATGACGCTTTCGACTTCACCGACGACGATCACATCAGACTCGTCCACCAGCTCTTGGGGCGACCACGTCTCCATGTGCCGCGCCGACACCATGGCGGGCAGGCCCATGGTTACGACGGAAGCGCACAACAGGCTCAGTCGGTTGCCACGGACCATGTCACATCCTCCTCTCGCCACACCTCACTTGGACAGCTGCTCGCGCAGTTCGCCTCAGCCCTTCGCCGCCGCCAACAGGTTGCGAGACGTCTGCACCGGTGCTGTAGACGACGCTGGCTTCGGACACCTGGAGCGCTGGCATCCGCCGCCGGGTCGGTGAGACTTCCGCGATCGATCGACGGTCCCTACACCACCCCGTGGTACCGCCCCATCCAGAATGCGATGAGGTAATCCACCCCTGAGTACCGCGTGTGCGGCCCGTGGCCGGGCGACAGCGCGTGGCGGTCGTACTGCCACCCGAATTCCATCGGCGGGCGCCACTCGATGGGGATGTATAGCTCGTCGGGATCGAGGCTCGTGCGATCGCCCGAAAGCAGCGCCTCGAGGGTCCGCCTCACGCTGTCGGGCAGATCCGCGTCATCGGCTGACAGCGCTTTCTCCACCCTCCCGTGCCACACCGGCATCGATAGCTGCGTCTCGCTGAATTGCGTCAACTCGCGGCTTGCCGCGGGGCCCTTCGCGGCCTCGGGCTGAAACGCGGCGTGGCCGATGAGATGGTAGACGTTCCCATTGGCCAGCGACTCGTTGTGCAGTCCCCTCAGGCACCGCGCGTAAGCCCGCTTGAGTCGCGGGTCTGTCTCGTACATGAGCAGGTGGTAAATCGGCGAATCCTGCTGGTAGTGCTGGAAGAACGCGTCCTGTTGCCGCCAGCAGTCCTTCATCGCGTGGCCCAGGAAGAAGTGCGGGTCGATCAGTTCGAGGTACTTGTCTTGGAAGCGCTGCTCGCCGGTGATGTGGTACGCGACCTTAAACGCGGATAGACCAAAGAGCGTCGAGACGAAGAAGTTCGCGTACGTGCACGGACCGCCGTCGGGGTCGCGCATCCACATATCGCCATCGATGACGCGTCCGAGCGTTTCGCCGATGACTCGCCGGATCGAGTCGCGCTCCTCGTCATTGGCGAGAAGGTCGTGGTAGACGGCGAGACCGAAGAAGTGCCCGCTGAGCTGATCTCGGCTGGTATCGCTCGACCACCAATCGCGGCCGTTGGGCGAGGCGATCCAACGTTTGCGCCCCTCCTTGACGTCGACAGGCCTCTCGCGCCTGATCTGGCGCGCCACCACTCCCGGAACGCCGCTCACGTCGTTGAGTTCGATGAGGGCCAGGCACACCTCGCGGGCGCGGTCGGCATATCCGGGGTCGCCGGTCGCGTCGTGCGCGAAGCACATGGCGGCGCAGTACAGCCCCGTCATCCAGTCGGCGTCTTCCTGCCACTCGTTCTCCGACGCATCAAGGGCGTAGCGGGTGTCGAGGACCGTGTAGACTTGCCGATCCATCAGATGCCGCGCGCGCAGCTCGCCGTCGATGCGATCGGCCTCGGCCCGGAGCGCGTCATCGGCCGTCCCTGGGACGGCTGAGGCGGGGGAGAAGACGATCACTTCATCCGCCCCGTTAGCCGCGACTCCACCTGGGTCTATCGCGGGGGATACCCGTGTGGGGAGCCCCTCAGCACGCGGTGCGGACAGGTTGTAGCCGCCGACTTGCACCATGAGCGTGAGCCCAGCAGCATGAGCCTCGGCCGCGAAGGAGCGGACGTTCTCAAGTGCTTCCTCGCGAGAGAATTCGAGTGCTGCAACGCCGGCGCGGACCCCCACGGCCCGGGCGCCGGCTTGCCTGGCCTCGTCAGCCGCCTTCCTAGCGAGGGTGGGGCGCAGCTTGTCGCGCCGCGCCCGCATTCGCCAGTCCTCGAAATCCACCTCGAAGTTGTAGTTGGGCGCGCGGTCAAGGTCACCCAGCTCAACCCAATGGACATCGTTCAATGCAGTGCCTCCCCCTCAGGCTTTGGCCGACTGTATCTCAGGAACGTCCTCGTTTGCTTCCGCCATGCGGCGCTTGAGGGTCTCCGCGAGTTCGGCTCTGACTGGAGCGAGCGCGGGGTCGCTCACCAGGCTGTTTCGCTCATGCGGATCGGCTTCGAGGTCGTAGAGGTACTCCTCCACGTAGACATCGCTGTCGGGATCCCGGCCGCCGCCCTTGTCCGGCGCGGCGACCGAGTACTTCCACTTCTTCGTCCGGATGCAGCGGCCGACTTGGCTCTCGCTGATCTGCGCGAAGACTTCCTGGGGCCAGTCCGTCGCGGAGCCGTCGACCACGCCCTGCAGCGCCCGACCGCCGAAGCTCTCGGGAACGTCGATGCCGCCCGCCGCCAGCAGCGTCGCGGGCACGTCGATGAGACTCGCCATATCGTCGACCACGCCGCCCCCCATGAATCCCGGCCCCCACGCGACCATCGGGATGCGCAAACAACCGTCATGGCACGAGCGCTTGTACTCCCCATTCCGAGTGCGGAAGTGCGAGCCATGGTCGCTGGTATAGAGGATGACCGTGTTGTCAGCCATCCCCTGCGCCTCTAACTCGTCCATCACGCGGCCCAGGTTGTGATCGAGGCTGTGGCAGCACCCGAGGTAGTCGGGGTAGTTCTCCCGCCAGTCGCCCTCGGTGCCCTCGAGATCGCCGGGCACGTCGTATTCGGCCCACCGCTCTTTCGATCCGTCCGGGCCCTCGTACACGTTCCGGTCGTTCTGATGGTGTGGCTCGATGTAGCTGGTCATGAGGTAGAACGGACGTTCGCCGTCACGCGTCCGCAGGTAGTCCAGCACGAAGTCCGTCTGGCAATCGGGCCGGTACCCTTCGAAGTCCACGCGGTTCATGTCCGCATCGAACATGTGCCCGTCATAGCCGTGGGAGGTGAACTCGAGCACGTCCGCCGCGAGCCAGTGGTCGACGAACCCGCCGCGCCGCTCCGTGGGAACCGCGCGGGTGTGGTAGTCGTGCTCCTTGCCGGTGGACGCGAGGTGCCACTTCCCGATGTATCCGACCTCGTAGCTGGCCTCGCTGAAGCGATTGGCCATCGTCGGCTCATCGGTCGGCAGGGCGATGTCATTGCGGAAGCACCCAGTCTCGGTCGCCCATTGCCCGGTCTGAAGCACGGCCCTCGCGGGACCGCACACGGGCTGGCAGGTATACGCATGCTCGAACCTCACGCCCTCAGCCGCCATCCGGTCGAGATTCGGCGTGATGGGCAACCTCTGGCCGTAGCACCCGCACGTGTCCCACCGCTGCTGATCGCTGAAGTAGAAGATGATGTTGGGTCGGTTGGCTGGCATTGGGGAATGGCGTCCTTTTAGGAGTTGTGCGACGGCTGGCCTCGTGTGTACACGGTGTATACTCGGGTATAACTCGACCGGACTCAACTATACTTACCGGCGGAAAAGTATAATTGATTGACTACGTCTACATCCCGAGTAAATCGAGGATCTCAGGGGCTCCATAGAACCTCGGCCGTCCACCCGCAGCGAATTCGATTTGAGCGACAATGCCCAGATTCTCGAGCTTCTCCAAGTTCTTCTGCGCCGGCGGGTACGTTATCCCCATCACCTCGGCCGCCTCGGGGACAGTCAGGATCGGTTGCTCGAAGAGGTGGTCGACCAGGCTGAGGACCCGCGCCGAGGATGTTGTGGCCTGGACGCGCTCCCGCCACTCCGTCCGCAAGTCCTGCAGCATTTTGGCGCTCTGCAGGGCATCGTGGCACCCGGCAGAGACCCGGTCAAGGAAGAACGCGAGCCAAGCCTTCCACTCTCCGCGCGTGCTAACCCTCAACAGTAGGTCGTAGTAGTCGGATCTGCGCTCCTCAATCGCTGCGCTGAGATAGAGCAGTGGATGTGGGAGCAGGTCCCAGTGGACGGTGAGCAGCGACAGGAACAGTCGTCCTACCCGTCCGTTGCCGTCCCAGAATGGGTGTATGGCCTCGAACTGGTAGTGGATCAGCGCCATCTGCACTAGGCGGTTCTCTGGGCTGTCTGCGTGGATGTATTTCTCCAGGCTGCCCATGCACGAGATCATCTCCGGCACCGGTGGCCGAACGTACGTCGCGTCCAGAGCGGTGGAGTCGGGTGACCCGATCCAGGCCTGAGTCTGCCGGAACTCGCCCGGTCGGCGCTGGCCGCCCCGCGCTCCTTCCATCAGGCGCTCGTGTATCTCGCGAATCAGCCGCAGTGAGATGGGCAGACTGCTCCGGCGCTCAATCCCGTACTCCAGCGCATGCACGTAGTTGTAGACCTCGCGGACATCGGCGTCCGATTGACTTCGGTCCTTCGGGCGTCGGGCCTCGTAAGCGTACAGGTCGGCAATATCAGACCGAGTTCCCTCGATCCGCGACGACGCAACAGCCTCGCGGCGGATGAACGGCCTAACAAGCAGATGTGGGTTGTGGAGCGTCCTCCCCAAACCGGCCAGCTCGCCGACCGCCCCGCGAGCCTCGGCGATAGCATTGACCAACTCGGCGTCGTAGTCCAGCGCCGGCGGCAGCGGATCAGGTACGAAGGCCCAGCCCGACTCACCGTCAGCCGTGGTCTTCACAAGCTTGCCTGGCGCGTTCTTGCTGAAGTTGTCTGGGTGCATTGGTCCCTGCCCTCCGCGGGAGGGTCATACGTCTGCGTTGACTCACCGTTTCGTTGCGTGCTGTCTCAGAACCTGCAGATAGTCCTCCGCCGTCACGCCTAGCTCTTGCAGGAACGCCTCGTCGAGCACATCCCTCGGATCGCCCGCGTGGGCGTTGCCCTCATTGTAGATCCAGGAGCCAAACGCGCAGCTCTCGGCCGTAGTAAGCTGCTCATCGAGGT
>PVBE010328078.1_pt1 | contig 26021 bp, 19 predicted proteins | sample 1631181 | NCBI WGS metagenome assembly PVBE01 (sample SAMN08397723, study PRJNA350692) | Marine metagenome, whole genome shotgun sequencing project. | isolation source: water | place: Pacific Ocean | collected 2012-04 | reverse complement strand
CCCCTGCATGGGATCGGTTGGTTTCTTGCCAGCGTCCTGTTTGCCGTCCTGGGGAGTCTCGTTGCCGGCCGATTCGGATTTATCACTCCTTGGGTCGTCGGGTGATTTTCCGTCCTGGCTCCCGGGCTTGCCATCAGTGGGCGACTCGCCCTGGCCGTCCGATTTTTCCGAAGAATCTTTCGGCTGGTCGGTCGACTGCCCCTCGTTTGAATCACCAGTACCTTCGCCAGTGTTGCCAGGTTTTTTCTCGCCAGCTGGTTTGCCGGCAGTTCCTTTTCCATCCTGGGGTGTTGAAGGTTTCTCTCCAGGCTTGGCGTCCGCTGGGTTCATGGGTTGTCCGGTACCAGGTCCGGTTCCAGGTTGGTCACCCTTTTTACCGTTGTCACCGGATGATGCGTCTTTTGAAGGTGGCGTTTCCGCATCCGGGGAATTACCCGTGGGTGGTTGATCGGTGCCAGATTTCTGCGATGCGTCCGGGGAGTTTCCCGGGACGTTATTTTTGCCGGGCTGACGATCGGGAGAATCAGCTGACGGATCAGATTGATCTTGCTGCTTGTCCTGGGCTTCCTGGCGTTCTCGCTTGATGCGTTCCAGGACGCGTTCAAAAATTTCACCATCATGCAGATCTTCATCATTACCAGGTTGCGAACTTGCGTTCTCACCGGGTTGTCCCTGGTTGTCCCCGCCGGACGATTCATCCGTATTTTCAGAATCGGACGTCCCACCCGGTTCGCCCTGGTTGGGAGTGGAAGGTTGGTTTCCCTGGGGTTGCTCGGTATCGGACCCGTCGCCAGGCTTGGTGGCGGCCCCGGGTTGGTTTCCGGGTTTCGTATTCTTGCCCGCCTGATCCTTGTTTTCGCCCTTGGAGTCCTCGCCCTGGGAGCCACCGTCTCCTGCTCCTTCGGAGGGCGGCTTGTCTGAGTTTCCACCGTTGGATCCCTGGGTACCGCCACCGGGTTGCTGGGAGTCTGCGTTACCGTCGCTCGTACCTTCCTCTCCGTCAGATGGAGCATTGTCGGAGTCACCGTTCTGTTTCCCGGGTTCATCCGGCAGGTGGTTGCCAGCGGGTCCCGCTGTGATCACCAGGGTGTAGTTGTCAGTGCGGGTTACCTGGGGGTCTGGTTGTCCCTGTGCCGAAACGCGGTTGTCCCAGGCGGCGACACGAAAAGAGACTTCATCACCTGGTTTGAGACCCAGCCTGCGAGGTTCGAAACGGTATCGCAGCACGACCTGTCCGGGTTGTCCGGCCGTATCTTCAAAGAGGGTTCGTTCCAGGAGCCTGGTTTCGCCGACAACGGCTCGCAAGGCAACTCGGCTCATTCCAAAATCAGGATCCAGGGCACGCACCTCGATGACCTGCGTCGCCGTGACGGGAACTTCCTGGCGTCGCTCCTGCGGTTGCAGGATTTCGATTTCCGGTGGTAAGTCAGGCGTTACCTCGATTCGATGAATGACGGGGTTCTCGCTTTCGTGCCCACGGGTCGTGGTGAATTCAAGTCGATAGGAATGATATTGCGAAGCCTTGCGTTCTTCGTCGAGTTGCAGCAACAGGGGCAGTTCTGCTGCCTGGTCCTGTACTGTCATCCGCAACCGCTGGGCATCCGCATTCTGTTGCGTTGCCAGCACAACCGAGGCCCGCTTGATCGCTTGATTTGTTTCGGCAAGGACCGTCACACGTGTTCCTTCGATCGCTTCCAAATCCCCCTGGCCAGTCACCGTGCGTGGTGGAAGTTTTGTGTAGGGAGGGTATTCATAGTGCACACGTGTGACCCAGATGGTGGGAGCCGGGATCACCGTCAAGCGATAGATCGATGTGCGTGTATCCCCGGCCTGTACGTAGTACTGGATGTCCTGCTGGATCCCGCCAGGATCCGCAGGTAACTGCGCTTCGTAGCGTAGTGTTTTTTCCGATCGCAGCATCGGCACCTGTTGGTCGACGACCTGGCCATCCAGTGATTCGTAGACCAGGGAAACCGTTTCCTGGTCTCGTAACCCGTTGACCTTGGCCGAGACCGTAATGGTTTGCCCGTGATAGACATCGTTAAGATGGCCGGGCTGAATGTCAGCGATCAGGACACGCGTGGGGTTATCGATTTTAGCCCACGGAACCAGGACCCGTTGGAAACTCTGGAAGGGATCCTTGGGAGAAAGCACCTTGTAGATCGCACAGCAGGCCAGGATTGCCACGAACAGGTAACCCACCTTGATGAGCCGGGAGCGATCGATATCGGTATCTACATCAGGCAACGACAGGTCGGCGGCCGCTTGTTCGCCGAGGGCGGCGAGCATACCTCGACGCATTACATGTGCCTGGCTTCGCAACAGCAGGAAATTAATCAGGCTGTTCTTGAGCGTGGGAGATTGTTTTTCAATGGCCCGAGCAGCATAGATAGGGTTGATCGAACGGAAGAGCAGCGGTCCTACCAGCCGGGCCAGGGCATAAAGGGTTCCCACTGCCAGGATGCTCCAGGCTGCCAGGCGCGTCATGAAACTGAGTGGCAGCAGCCAGTGATCGATTACTGCCAGGCAGAGTAGGCCGGTCAGGAGACCGGCAGAAATGATCATCAGGCTGGCAATCAACTCCACCACCTTCACCTGGAATCGTGTGCGGTTCAGTTGACTTCGAATGAACCGATCGTGTTCAGCAGCAGCCTGCTGTTCGGTAACCGGAGGTGATTCGAGGGTACTGCTGGACATGACAATTCGTGGATTGGTTAAGGCCAGGGGACGGGTGGTTGCGTGATCACCGGATGCGTGCATGGTAGCCGACATCGCTGACCGGGAGTTCATACTGGATTATAGACGATTTTGACGGATTATTTGTTCCCCATTCCTACTGCCCGAGCCTGCTTTTTTGACCGGGAGTTGCAGAATGGCTGTCAAAACCACTAAAGTTACGGGTTGTAAGGGGCATTTTGGGTACCGTAAATGACGGTACCTGGGTTTCCAGCAGCAACGTCGGCAGAGCCTGCTGTAACGCTCTAACTAACTGGTATACAACTGTTTCGAGAAAAGAACGCGAATATGGTTAAGCCTATCTCGGTCGATGCGATTCACCTTCACTCTAATGATAATATCGGCGTTGCCACCCGGAATCTCAATGCAGGTGAAGTGATTTCCGTGGCGACCAGCGAGATAACCTTGCAGGAGGATGTTCCGACGGGACACAAGTTCGCCCTGCAATCGCTGACTGCCGACCAGCAGGTATTCAAGTATGGCCAGTCCATTGGTATCACCAGCGATTCGATTGGCGTGGGACAATGGGTCCATACTCACAACCTGGCCAACGGAGATTTGAACCAGGAGTACGAAAAGTCAACGGAGATTCCAGATCCTTTGCCACGCATCGAGGATCGTACCTTCCAGGGTTTTCGACGCAAGAATGGTAAGGCCGGAACACGCAATTACATAGCTGTCATTTCGACCGTCAATTGCTCGGCTTCGGTCAGCAAGTATGTGGCTCAGCGTTTTGATCACTCCGCGCTGGAAGATTATCCGAACATTGATGGTGTCGTGGCGCTGACTCATGGTTTTGGGTGTGGGATTGAATTTGGTGGGATGAAGCACCAGATGTTAAACCGAGTCATGGGTGGCATGGCCAAGCATCCGAACGTGGGAGCTTTCCTGCTGATCGGACTGGGGTGTGAGCAAACCTCCCTGGATTACCTGCTGGAAGACCAGAAGCTGGTACAGATTGACGGTGTTGATGCGCCGTCCACGGGGCCACCGGTTTTTACGATCCAGGAAACTGGCGGGACGGTCAAGACCGTGGAAGCTGGTGTTCGCGCGTTGACGGAACTGTTACCCCGGGCCAATGAGTTTAAACGTGAAGCGATTCCCGCCAGTGAACTGGTGGTAGGGCTCGAGTGCGGTGGTTCCGATGGGTATTCCGGAATCACGGCTAATCCCGCACTGGGTGTGGCCAGCGATCGTGTCGTAGCGTGTGGTGGCACAGCCATCCTGTCAGAGACTACGGAGATCTATGGAGCGGAACATCTGCTGACACGCCGGGCACGGACTCCGGAAGTCGCTGACAAGCTGCTGGATCAAATCGAGTGGTGGAAATGGTATGCGAATACCTTCGATACCGTACTTGATAGTAATCCCACGGTCGGCAACAAGCTGGGAGGATTGACGACGATTACCGAGAAATCACTGGGGGCCGTTGCCAAGGCAGGTTCCTCGATGTTCCGGGAGTTTTACCAGTATGCAGAACCGGTGACGGAGCGAGGTTTTGTTATTATGGACACCCCGGGATTTGATCCACCCAGCGTCACGGGAATGGTTGCTGGTGGTGCCAATATCGTTGTTTTTACGACAGGCCGCGGCAGTTGTTTCGGCTGTAAACCAACCCCCTCGATCAAGGTCATGTCCAATACGCCAACTTACGAGCGCCTGGAGGATGACATGGACGTTAATGCAGGTACGGTACTCAGCGGCAAATCGGTAAAGGAAGTTGGTGAAGAGATTTTTGAAGAGATCCTGGCTGTGGCCAGCGGCAAGAAGACCAAGAGTGAAACGCATGGTATTGGGGATGAAGAATTCGTTCCCTGGACCGTGGGCCCTGACCTGTAAATCGCGTTGGTAACTGGATGAATTCAGCAGGTGATCACGTACCATGTACCGAGTTTCGATCGGAAGGTGACTCATTCTTAATCCGGATAGCTACCTGGATGTGATTTCTGGTCGCCGCCGAGGTTGGTTGGCGGGTCTGCAGCGATCGTTGCTTCGCGCAGGGACTCTTCCCTATGCCAGCGTGGTAGCCGGTCGCAACTGGCTCTTTGACCGCCAGCTTAAAAAAACACACTCGGTTTCCATACCGGTTATCAGCGTGGGTAATATCACGGCCGGTGGTACCGGGAAAACGCCCATGGTCTTTTGGCTGGCCCGTCGACTGGCTGCCGAGAATATTCGCGTGACGTTGATCAGTCGCGGGTATGGCAGCAGTGAGGATCGTCCCAATGACGAAGCCCTGGAATTATCCCAGAAGCTCCCCGGCGTACCCCATTTGCAGAATCCTAACCGTATCCAGGCAGCACGTCAGGCAATCGACGAGCTTGATTCCCAGGTGATCGTGCTGGATGATGGTTTCCAACATCGCCGGATTGGTCGGGACCTGGACCTGGTGCTGGTCGACGCAACAAACCCTTTCGGTTTTGGACACTTGTTGCCGCGTGGGACGTTACGAGAGCCCCTGGCGGCCTTGCGGCGAGCAGATATGATCGCCCTCACGCGTGTTGACCTGGTCCAGGAGAGTTGCCTGGCGGAGCTGGAAAAGCAACTGGATACATACGCCCCAGGAGTACCTCGATTTCATATTGCCTATCGACCCGAGAAACTGATCAACGTGTCTCAGGATGAAAAACCAATCAACGACCTCGCCGGAAAATCGGTGGCCGCTTTCTGTGGCGTTGGTAATGCCCCCGCTTTTCGGCAGACGCTGGGACAATGCGGTTGCGAGATTGTTGATTTTCGTGCCTTTGCGGATCACCATCCGTACAGCCCGGACGATATCAAGTCATTGAAAGGCTGGCTGCAACACCTTCACGAAATCGATGCCGTGATATGTACTCACAAGGATCTCGTGAAGATACCAGTGGATCAGCTGAACAAGATCCCTCTCTGGGCCCTGACCGTGCAGCCTGAAATGACAACTGGCCAGGCAGCCCTCGAGGAGCGTCTGCAGAAGCTGGTGACACAGGTTAACCCGAGTGCTGTGATTACATCTTCAAACGCTTGAAGAGTTGCTCGGGGATCGAGCGAATAATGCACATGATCCAACGCCACTTCCAGGGCGTGTAAAGAACATTCGTTTGTCTTTGCAAGGCGCGGCTGATGTCCTGGCTGACCCGCGACGGCGAACTTACCATGAACGAATCCGGGTTCACAATTCCGTCGGTCATCGGTGTATCGACGATGCCCGGCTTGATGGTCAGTACGTGTACTCCAGCATGGTAGAGCCGGTTACGCAGACCCTGGAGGTATGCGCTGAGGGCGGCCTTGGTGGATCCGTACAGGTAGTTGCTTTGCCGACCCCGATCGCCTGCTACCGACGAAATCGCTGCCAGGAAACCACTGCCACGTTCGGCGAAATGTTCGGCTAGCAGGTTCATCAGCGAGACCACGGAGGTATAGTTCGTATCGATCATCTGTCGAGCAAGTTCCCAGTCGACCTGTGCTTCCTGTTGATCGTGCATACTTCCGTAGCAGACGACAGCACCATCCAGGGGTTGATCAAACAGGCCCAGGCAGTGCTGAACAAAGGAGGGATGTTCCGGGAAATCGAGGGCATCCAAGGTGACGATGTGGACCGTGCCCTGGTACCGGATACGCAGGTCGGTGGCAATCGACTCGAGTTCTTCCTGCTGGCGACCGGCGAGAATCAAATGACACCCACGCTGGCAAAGTTTACGAGCCAGTTCCTGCGCGATGGCGGAAGAGGCACCGATTAGTAGGATTCTTTCACTCATCAGCGAAGTGATCCCGGGAGCGAGATGTGAAGAAAGTGACGTACTGAAAAGGCCGCGAAGTGTAGTCCACGGGCGATAGCGCGGTCAAGCTCGTTTCTCACGGGCCAGCGTATCCAGGTTGCGAGCAGGCAGGGACCTGGCAGGCCTAGGTTGAGGCTGGAATTTTTCCTGTTGCGGCCAGGTGATTCAGCACCTGGTCTGCCAGTGCATCAGCATCGTTCTCGGCACTATGCAGGTGGATTTCTGCCGAATCCGGCGCCTCGTAGGGAGCGTCAATGCCGGTCATGCCAGCCAGTTCGCCAGCGCGGGCACGCTGGTAAAGTCCCTTGGGATCCCGTGCTTCACAAATGTCCAGCGGCGTGTCGACAAAAACCTCGACGAAATCACCGGGACGTAATGTTTGCTCGATAACACCTCGCACCGCATCACGATCGCGGCGGTAAGGACTTACGAAGGCGACCAGTGCAACAAGACCGGCAGAAGCAAATAATTGGGCCACTGCTCCAACCCGCCGGATATTTTCCTGTCGGTCTTCGGCAGCAAAACCCAGTCCAAATCGATCCGGATTGGCGGATCCCGCGGCACTCAGCATGTCCACCGTGGCATTCAAGCCATGACGAATGTTATCACCATCCAGCAGGAAACTATGTAGGCCTTGTCGGGACAGTTTCTGATCGACCAGGTTGGCGATCGTACTCTTGCCGCTGCCACTCAGGCCCGTGAACCAGACCACGCATCCCTGGTGACCTGTTAACCGCTCGCGTTGTTCCCGGCTCACGATGGCATCGTGCCAGGTCACTTCCGGTTTGTCTGTCATTGTTTTTCGTGGTTTGGGGTTAAAGGAAATCAATCATCATGCCAGGTTCATTCACTGATACCGGCCAGTTCACACAAGTGTGCAGCCATCACGGGCTGAGGGCAACTCCAGATGAGAAAAAAGAGCGCCTCACGACACCAACGGCCGGCCGGGTGTCCAATGACATAACCAGTTCCCTTGGCTGCCGCCAGTGCTGCCTGCGTGGCACGCATGACCAGGTCATTACAGCCCATGCGTAACTGGTCCTTGTCACAGGTGGTGTCCCCGGCTGCGAATTGCATCAGCCGTTGCCTGGTCTGGTCCCAGTCAGCTCGCAAGGCGACACCGATTTTCTCTAGATCTGCTCGCTTGTTGGATTCCTGTGCGATAAATGAGATGGCGGCGTCGGCGAGTCCAACGGCCAGCGTGGATGTCTGGAGGCCACCGGTATTGGCGCCCACGGCACTGCCCATCACGTGTTCCATGGGTCCGGTCAAAATCCACTTGCGATCGATATGCACCCGTTCACAATTCAAGCGGCCGGTGCGGCTGGCGGAAAGTGCAACCATGTTTTCTGAGGCTCCGTACGAGATACCTGTGGCATCGGTTGGTACCGCTGCCAGGATCTGTCGCTCATCTTCCAGCGTAGCACCGATTACCACGACATCAGCAAACGGTGCCCCGGTGACCCAGGGACTGAAACCATCCACGATGAAGCCATCGACTGTTTCCTCGGCACGTAACACGGGTTTCTTCAAATGCCGGCGGCTTGTGGTCAGATGAGAAATACCAACCGTGGTAAACAATTCCCCGGTAAGTAGTCCAGGTAACCATTGGTCACGGCAGAAATCGCTGTCCCCATTGGCAATGCGCCGACAGGCACCTGTTCGTTGCGTGATGATAAAAGTGGTCGTCAGGCAGGCTGAACTCAAACGCAGGTAACCGGCCGCCAGGTCGGTATTGGCCCAGCCCTGGCCACCCTGCTCGGTGGGCAGGAACCACTCGTAAACGCCGTGGTTTCCACAACAGGCCAGTTGTTCAGCGGGCCAGGCTTCGATGCCCTCGAATTCCAGTGCATCGGCCCGGGAACGCAGCTGGTCTACCAGCATGTCCAGGGCTTGATCGTCCGGATCCGTAACCCGGTTCATGTTTGTTGAATTTTCGTTGCTCATGATCGTTACGGCCTGGGGCAACAGTTTAGGGTGAATCCCGGCTTGGCCCTTGGGCATCAACCTATTATATATGAGCCTCTTGGTGCCACAACATGCAGTCGGCCTGTGGCCGCCGCCAATCACTGGATAGTCCGGTTGGAGAAGATGATATGGACAGGGAAGCCAGCAAACAACCGAACCGTGCATCCGCAGCGCCTTCTGCGGGCCAACGATCATTGGAAACCTGTCAGCCAGCTTGCCCTGTTTGCCAGGGAAGTTTGATGGAAATTCGCGGAAAACTACAGTGTTCTCGCTGCCACACCATTTGCGAAACCTGTTGCGAAGGAGGCCGTGGCTAGTAACGTTCAGCAGGCGGCCTGCAGGGAGAATAACACGCGATGTCAATATCTGAATTCCTGGAACGAAATTATCGCCATTTTAATGCCAGGGAAACGCTGGCTGCTGCCCAGGCCTATCGCGCGCATCTCGATGCGGATGGCAAGATGCTGATTTCCCTGGCCGGGGCAATGAGCACGGCGGAAATCGGTATTTCACTGGCACCGCTGATCCGCAGTGGAAAGGTGCATGCCATTTCCTGCACGGCCGCTAACCTGGAAGAAGATCTCTATAACCTGATTGCCAATCGCGATTATCGGATGGTACCGGATTATCGAGACCTGGGACCCGCGGATGAACTGGCATTACGTAACGAGGGTTTTAATCGAGTCACGGATACCTGTATTCCAGAAGACGTGATTCGGGATGTCGAACGAATCTTGCTGAAGTACTGGCAGGAAGCGGATACAGCTGGTGAATCCTACTTTCCTCATGAGTACCTGTTTCGCCTGCTGCGGGAAGGGGAACTAAAGTCACAATACCAGGTCCCCGCAGAAGACTCATGGCTGGTGGCCGCCGAGCAGATGAATATTCCAGTTTATGTTCCCGGCTTCGAGGACTCCACGACAGGCAATATCTTTGCGGCTCGTGTACTGGATGGTTCCGTCTCGCGGCATTCCGTGGTGCGCAGTGGTACCGATCAGATGCAACAACTGGTGCAGTGGTATCGGGAACAGTCTGCCGCGGGAGATCGGGTGGGATTCTTCCAGGTCGGTGGTGGTATTGCCGGTGATTTCGCGATCTGTGCGGTTCCCTTGATCCTCCAGGACCTGGAAGAGGAGGTTCCCCTGTGGTCCTACTTCGCACAGATTTCTGATTCCGTAACTTCCTATGGATCCTACTCGGGCGCGGTGCCAAACGAGAAAATCACCTGGTACAAGCTGGATGTTGATTGTCCGAAGTTCATGATTAACTCGGATGCATCGATCGTTGCGCCCTTGATTTTTGCCTATGTGATGGGCCTTTGAGCACCAGTCCTCGCTTTTTCTGAGCGGGATTAGCAGCGGTTTTCACGGCGTTTGATGCTTTCTTTTGAAAAAACGCCCATTTCTTGTCCGCCGTGATCTCGGCTGGCGTTTTGTTTTCCAGAGGGAACCACGAGACGATCGTTTCGTGCCAGAGTTTTGCTGAAACACTCATGGGAGATAAGACATATGTTACTTTCACGAAAAAAACGTCGCTCAAGAAAACGAAGTTCGTTGATCCAAAACCGTCTTGGGTTGGAGTCGCTGGAAAATCGTCGCCTGATGGCGGTCGATCTCAACCTGATGAACGGGACACTCCATATCGAGGGTGATGAAGCTCACGATATCGTCAAGATCAGCCATGTAGCGCCGGTGCAGCACGCCTACCGGGGTTTTCTTCCGGCTCCACGTATTTACATGCCAATGGTCAACGTCTGGTACGGACACCGTGAAGGAGGGCAGACAGTTTTTGACGGGAGTTCGAATTTTCCTCGCCTCTTTGTCAGTGGTATTTCGTTTAACGGAAATGACGGAAATGACTTGTTTGACAACCAAACCATGATTCACTCAGAGGCACACGGTGGCCTGGGTTTCGATGTGCTCAAGGGTGGATCGAGCCATGACAAGCTGTTTGGTGAAGGAGGCTCAGATCACCTTTATGGTAATGCCGGCAATGACTACCTGGTGGGAGGTGGTGGTTTCGATCGAATTTCCGGTGGAGAGGGGAACGATACGCTACGCGGTAGTGGAGACTCGAACGGGACGTATTACAACGACAACATGCACGACTACCTCATGGGAGGCAATGGTTACGATAAGGTCCTGGAGGAAGTCCTGGAAAACGCTGAGTTGACTCCCTCTTATCTGAAGCTGGCCAGTTTTTCAGGCACGGTTGTCGAGTACAACATGCTCAATAGTATTGAATCGATCAAGCTGCACGGGAACAACCTCGACAATATCATCGACGCATCCACGTACAGTGGCGGTAACTTGTTCGTGGATGCTGGCAGCGGTGATGATGTTTTGATGGGAAGTGAGGGGAACGATATCCTGGTGGCTGGCAACGGTCATGATCTGGTCCTTGGAAACGGTGGCCATGATTTTATTGTGGGTGACCATGGAAACGATATCCTCAAAGGCAATGCGGGTGATGATATTATCATCGGTGGTCAGGGGCACGATGACATTGCTGGTGGTACCGGGAAGGATTTCCTGCTGGGTAACGAAGGGAATGACACGCTCCATGGAGACGAGGGTAAGGACCAGTTGTTCGGTGACACGGGAAATGACAACCTCTATGGAGGTGCAGATAATGACAATCTCTTTGGTGAGGAGGGTGATGATGGCTTGTTTGGTGGCGGTGGATCTGACAGCCTGACCGGTGGTGCCGATGAGGATCGTTTCCTGTTCCAGGCGGGGGATACGATCGTCGATAAGAATGCCCAGGATGCACAGATTGATTTCATCGACCTGGAAAGCTGGACCGTGGATTATAACGGGTCCACGATTAACTATACCGGCGGTACCTGGAGCGATGCCGAGGTCGAATTGATCGATGAAGCCCTGGCTGTACTGCACCATACGACCGGGGACGACACGTTTCTCAAGGAAAAAGATGGTACAGAAATGACCTATCAACGTGTAGGCACAAGCAGTACGAACTTCATTGCCTGGAATGGTGGGGATGTTCACACCTTTGCAGATGGAACGTTCAGTGGCGCGACTGACTTCGTGTTGCAGACCGTATTTCATGAGATTGGCCACAACTGGGACAGCGAAAATGCCAACTGGGATGAATGGAAGGATTTGAGTTCCTGGACCCAGGAAGACAAGTCTGCGGACTCAAACTTCATCGCGGGTGGCACTGGCGGATGGTTCTACAGCAACAGTGCGAACTTTGTTCGCAACTACGCCAAGACCAACCCAAAAGAAGACTTTGCCTGTAGTTTCTCAGCTTACTTCATGGATCAGTTGGGTAAGCCGTTCGGTGGTGGAGGCGCATCTGCTGCTCCTGGCAAGATGGATTTCATGGATAAATTCGTAGACTCGAAGACGTAAGCGAGTTTGGTTCTCTCGTCCTGAAACGACCTGCAGGAGTTTATTCTGCAGGTCGTTTCTTTATGGGGTCTAGTCCAGGCCTGGATTATTTACGGACAGGAAATGATTTCTATTCCGCGTAAGGACTGTACAAGTAGTCGCGAAAGTTCTGTCTTGTGGATCAGTTGCGAATTAACTCCGTTGATTGCCATCGTTGCCCCCTCCTCGCCGGTGAACGAAGCGAACCCTGCAAGTCACCTACTAGCACTAAAAAAGCAGGCTGATACGATGCAGTGACCTGAAGCAGAAGAAAGAACAAAGTACCACGTTGAACGTGGACGAAATCGGTTTGCCGATGCAAGGCCTGGTGGCAGTCGGTTTAAGTGAAAGGACAAGAGGCAAGATCATCATGTTGCATTCATGTTTGCGAGTTCTACTGGGATTGGCGTTCGGTCTCTTGGTGACGCAGGGTGTTCGGGCCGCCGACCAGCGTCCAAATATTATCCTGATCATGGCGGATGACGTGGGTTACGAATGTTTCGGGTGCTATGGGAGCAAGCAGTACAAGACCCCACAGATCGATCGGCTGGCACGTGGAGGGATGCGGTTTAACCACTGTTATTCACAACCTTTGTGTACCCCCAGTCGCGTCAAGATCATGACGGCCCTTTCGAATGCCAGGAACTACTCGGCTTTCTCGATCTTGAATCGTGACCAGCGCACCATCGGTCAGTATTTTCAAGAGGCTGGTTACCAGACGATGATTGCCGGCAAATGGCAATTGTTGGGATCGTCGCATTACAGTGAGCAGTTTCGTGGCAAGGGGAGTCGCCCGAAAGCCATGGGGTTTGAGCAGTCCTGTCTCTGGCAAGTAGACCAGCTGGGTTCGCGCTACTGGGGACCATTACTTGCCATCAATGGAAAGAATCAGCAGTTTGGCAAGGATCAATATGGACCAACCCTTGCTACCGATGCGATCACTGATTTCATGCAGGCCCAGCGAGACAAGCCGTTCCTGGTTTACTACCCCATGATCCAGGTTCATAGCCCGTTCTTGCCAACCCCGGACAGCAAGTCGCGAACTAGCAAGAATCAGCAGCGAAACTTTGAAGACATGGTGACCTACATGGATAAGCTCGTGGGGCGAATTGTCACGAAAGCTGAAAAACTGGGTATCGCGGAACGAACGCTGATCATGTTTGTCGGTGACAACGGGACGCACAAGAGAATCAAGTCGCAGCTGCATGGAAAAACGATCGTGGGAGGGAAAGGGCAGACCACCGATGCCGGCACCCGTGTACCGTTTGTCGCTTACTGGCCCGGAGTGATTAAGCCAGGTCAGGTGAGCGACCAGTTGGTTGATTTTTCAGATTTCGTACCCACGACATTAGCAGCGATCCAGGCAACCGTCCCGGACGGATTGGATGGCCGGAGTTTCCTGCCGCACTTACAGGGTAAGCCAGGTCAGTCTCGTGAGTGGATGTACTGTTATTATTGTCCGCGTCCCGAGAAAATGAAGCCAGTACGGTTCGTGCGTGATCAGCGTTGGAAGCTCTACGGGGATGGCCGTTTTTTTGATGTTCAGCACGATACACTGGAGCAAAAATCACTGGACCGGTCATCCCTTGCTGATGAGCCCCTGAAGGCATATCAAAAACTCAGCGCAGCAATCGAGTCGATGCCCGCGAAAGGCCAATCGTTGCTGAAGTTTGCAAGGTGACGGGCTCTATTTCCCTCGTTCCTTGAGAACCTCGTTCTGCGACAAATCCCTGGCAAGACGTTCAGCAAGTGTCTTACCAACAAGGGCATGGACCTCGTTGTTGGGGTGATGATCCGTGGGGTGTACCCAAAGATCGGCAGCCTGTTTACCCGCAAGTAGCGGGAACAGGTCGATGAACGTGGCATGAGTCCCGGCCAGGGTCTTTTTGATGTGCTCGTGGACACCCTTGAACGGGTAGTTCTCGTTCAATTTGTAAAGTTCGGGGAACAGTACCACATAGCAAGGAATCTGATCTTGTTGGCAAGTCTCAACAATTGCCAGCAGCGCTGCTCGATTGGTTTTCCAGGATGGGTTCGTATCGGTGTAAAGCGAGCGATAGTGAGCGACCATCCCATCGGTTTGCTGACGCTGGGCACGAAACTTCCAAATTAGTTGAGTGATGTTAGATCGATACCACATACGTTTCGGTGGTCCGGTGCCAGGCAAACGACCCGGTGGGCGGGTGGCAAAACGACCCTGTTCGACCGCCAATTGTCGCCGTTGCGGTCGACCGCTTACCGGGTCTGGAGTAAAGATGGGCGGTTCGGCATCGTTGAGTACAAATCCCAGGATCACGGCATCGGGATCGGTCTTTATTGCCCAGCGTTGCAGTACGTGAAAAGACTGGATTATGTTGTATCCGCCAACACCATAATTGGCTGCTTCCACGATTCGATCCGGCCATTGTTCCTGTAAATTAGCGGCCGTCACCTGGGCGAACGTATCCTGATCGTGCACCCCTTCACCGAAGGTAAAGGAATCACCGAGAAAGGCCAGTCGAATGGCCTGGGGTCGCTTCGGCACGATGATCTCGTTACCCGTCGCATCCAGGTCAAAGGGAAAGGGGCGACCACGAAAACCAATCGCATTGGTCAAGTGTCCAACTTCATTCTGCGAACCAAAGTAACCTCGTGGATTGCCATCGTATTCGAACACAATGTTGGTCGAGGGCCGATTGACGTAACCGATGGTATCAAAATCAATCTGGGGTCCGAACATAAACTGGCCGGGTGCGGTATGGGGTTCGTAGAATCGTGGCTGCCCACTGATCTTGAGGATCATTTCTGCCACCAGCAGCCCCACGAACAAGCCGCCCAGCATTAACAGGATGCGCTTGCGCAGTTGCCTGACGGAGCGGGTCGGAGATGATGGTTCCGTGGTCATGGCAGTTACCTTACAGGATTCCCGATATTTTTTTCCAATAAATCAGCAACTCGCTTTCCAATTTCCTGGTTTCCCAGGGCGGAAGCATGTCCCTTGTCAAAATACAATGCCTGGGCGCCATGTTGATCTGCCAGTTGATGAAATTCAGAAACCAGGTCTAACAGTAGTACCTGGTGTTGCTGGGCAAAAGAAACCATTTCCTGTTGCCAGGGCGTCCTGAACTCCCGGGATTCCTCGACCTGGAAAAGTAACGGCCAGGAGATGATCACCATTTTGGCCTGCTTGGCAGTAATCGATGCGTGCAACTTACCAAGTAAGTACTGGAAGTCTTCGACGGTCACGCGTGGTTTGGGAATGACCTGTTCAGGACCGAACCTATGGTACGTTGCCCAGAGGCGTCGACTGATGGCACTGTTACGCAAGATACCCGGTGGCTGCAACTGCTGTAGGTGCGCGTGGTGCTCCCGGTCTGTTTTATCATCCCAGCTGTCCATGTCGTTGGCGCCGAAACAAACCACCACGAAATCTGGTTTCAACAGGTGGCCAGCCGTTTGCCAGAATCGCCAGCCCTGGAAAAGCGTGTAACCAGGAACGCCGGCGTTGATGCACTCCACGGACCGTCCGGCCAGGTTCTGGTTGAGGCGCTGTTCTGCAATATCGACGTAGCCCTCGTTATGTTTAAGTCCAAATCCAAACGTGCAGGAGTCGCCCAGGAAGAGGATGCGTAAACGATTAGCTGGTTTTTCAGCGGGTATTTCGTGGTCTTCCCGTAACCCCTGCTGATTGGCGATCGTACCGTAAAAAGGACTGTCTGCGAGTGGTAAGGTAGTCCCGGGTGACAATCGCCAGAATAACTCGGCGTCATTCTCGACCAGGGCGGCGAGTTGTGTCATGCCATGCTGGTCCAGGACACCGACATCCTGTTGAAATCGAATGCTGGCCGTGGGTTGCTCAATCAACTGGAGAAGGATTTCACAGGTCAGTAAAGCCAGGAAACCGGCCAGGGCTGCCAGGGTTACCTTGCGTCGCAAGGCAGCAACGGGTGGCTTTGCCTGGGGTGGGTCGGTCACTTGGTTACTTTCATGAAACAGAACAGGGTTGATTACAAGATGCCATCTCAGAGCGATCCTGTTCCGCGATAGGATGTTGTTGGTGACTGTTGCTGACAATTATAAGTCAGCCCGGTTACTGAATCCACAGCAGCCTGGAGCGGGAAGCTGGACTAGGGTGCGATAGTGGCACGGTCCAGGTTGAGTTGCGCTTCCTTATACATGGGATCCAGTTTGATGGCCTGCTGGAAATGATCGATAGACGCCTTGCGATTCCCCATTTGGAACAGGACCATGCCAAGCCGATTATGTGCCTGGGAAAAACCGGGTTCTAACGAGATGGCCTTTTCCAGGTTGGCCCGGGCCTGCGGTAGATTTGCTTGTCGTTCAAACCAGATGGCGAGGTTGAAATAGGCCTTGGCGTAACCCGGTTGCAGTTGAATAGATTTCTGGACGTGCTCGTAAGCCTGTTGCATGTTGCCGAGTTCACCGTCGATGATTGCCAGGTTGTTGTAGGCCTCTGCATATTCTGCGTCCAGCTCGATGGCGTGCAGAAGCAATTCCTGCGCTTCCCTGAATCGTCCCTGGTCCCCGCGCAATGTTCCCAGGCTGGCGTTTGCAATCTGCGACCCGGGGTTCTTGGAAACCGTATCCGACCAGAGTGTATCGAGGTCCTGGTACTTGCCACAGTTCTGCCAGGACAGGATTCCCAGGATGACCAGTAGCGAGGCAGCGCCGATCGTTCGTGGTGAGACAACATCCGCTTCGCCCGGGAGTTGTTTCGACCAGGTTGTGAATGCCGCTGCGGCCAGGGTTAGCAGGCCGATACTGGCCAGGTATTGAAAATGATCGGCTACGAATGAAAAACGCATCGGATAAACATCCACGAATCCCAATGCCGGTACCAGCGTGCCGCCGAAAAACAGGATGGCCACAAGTGGCCCACCACCCAGTCGGGATCTTTGCCACACGACCAGCCCGACCAATGCCAGGGCGGAGATGGGAAAGAGGTATTGCCACCAGGTTCCGGCATCGATGGCCCAGCGCGGGTAGATGAAGGTGAGTTGCAGCGGGACCAGTAATTTCCCGGCATAAAACCAGGTCGCGCGGCCTGCGATCAGGCAGCGGTCAATCACGGACAGATCCCAGTTAACGTACATCGTACCAACGATGTTTTTCTCGACCCAGGCAGTCACCATCGCCATCGGAATGGCTGCGACCAGCATCGGTAGCAGCGGAGTCACGTCTTCCCATTCGAACCGTCGTCGCTTCCAGGTCAGGACCATCAGCAGGGCTGCCGGCAGCGTGGCAGTTACGCTTTTACTGAGTATCGCCGCGATGAACAGTAGCAGGGAGAGCGCGTAAAGTTTCCCGGCATGTTTTTGTCCATCAGGAGCAAGCATGCAACGCAGGTAACACCAGGCAGAAAGCAGGTAGAAAGCACCGGATAGCGTGTTCTTGCGTTCCGTAATCCAGGCGACCGATTCCACGTGAACCGGGTGAACTACGAACAGGAGGGCCGCCAGGAAGGCACCGGGAACACTGAGAAACTTCAGGATTTTCCAGAGTAGGATGGCATTGAATGCGTGTAATAAAATGTTGACCAGGTGATAGCCTGTCGGCTCCAGTCCCCAGAGATGGTATTCGATCCAGTAACTGGTATGAACCATTGGGTAATACTGAGGGGTTGCACCAACTTCACACCAGATGCGTTGTAGTCCCGTGACGCTGCGAAGTGTGCGGTTTGCCACGACGTAGTCATCATCGTCCCAGATGTAACCACACCCGATGGCTGGAAAGTAGGCTGCCAGGGTGACGAGAAGAATAGCGACGGCCAGTCCCCACTGGCGCAAACGTGATTCGCCTTGATGATGATCCGTAGACATGAGCAGCCAGGGCAGTGAACGATGATCTCGCGGATCGTTTCCATCGATCAGCAGGAGCGATGAAAACGGGAGCCGTTGCCGGCACGGCGCGATTATCATAGGTGAGGTCGCTATTTAACGTCAAGATAATCCGCCTGGTACTCCAGGTGGGCTGCCTGGAAAGGCGGCCAGGTGAGCTAGGTCTGTAAAAAGCAGTTGTTTTTACACGGATACCAGTTTTTCACTGTGCTAAAATGCATCCCACGGTTTGTGAGAATAAGCACAAACTGGCTACGTTTTTTTCCATGTGGTAATTTGTTTTAATATTGGGAGATGTGAAAATGGCATTTTCAGAGTACAAGATCATTCATGTTGTAGAAGGCGGTTTGGGAACCCTTTTGCTGGGTGCATCGGGTATCCCCATGAAAAAGATGGAAGCAACACTGAACCAGGAAGCTGCTGCCGGGTGGCAAGTTGTTTTCCAGGTAATTGAACAAAAACGATTCATGCTTTTCTGGAAGCGAGAAGCTGTGGTTATTACGCTCGCGCGTTAACGAATCGAGCAGAGGGCCTGGAACGTGTTCTGTGGTTTTTGATTTGGGAGGCGGCTTGGTGCTTAAACGTCAAGAAGTAGAGTCGCGGGAAGAGCAATTGCGGTTGCGGATTCGAGAGTTGCCAGATGACCTCAAGCAACTGTATTACAGACAGGCCAAATCCCGGATCAAGGACCCCGATACCTATGCTGTGTTGAATTATCTTGGGGTTGCCGGGCTACACCATTTTTACGTGGGCCGCTGGTCGAGAGGTTTCGTCAATATCAGCATCTTCACTCTCGGTTTGCTCCTGGTGGGAATCGGGCTCGTCAAACTGGAGCTAATCTACATGGCGATTGGAGCCATCGCCTTGGCAGCGGTCTTGCTTGCTGAACTGCCCGCCCTGTTTAATTCGCAGCTTGTTATCCAGGATCATAACAACGGAATCATGGAACAACTCCTGGATGACCTGGACCCGCAGGAGCAGGCCCCGGATCCATATGCGTTGTTAGATTAGAGCTCCAGCCGACCCATGATAAGTCGCAGGCCTGGCCGACCTTGCATTGCAAATAGGTCGCGTTACTTTTTCCGTTCGAAACGGAAAATCGTTTTGCCGGTTGCTGTGGCAATCATGTAGTAGACTTCCCCATGTTCATCCTGGCCGAAGGCCAGTACCGGTAACCCGGTAGATGGAATACGCACGTTCTCGATGACCTTGTTTGTTTTCTCGTCATATTTCAAGGCCCAGATTTTTCCGCTTACGTAATCACCATAGATGTAGTAGCCAAACAACTCGGGTAGCTTCTTGCCGCGGTAAACATGACCACCGGTAATGGATTTGCCAATCTGGTGATCGTATTCCCAGAGAGGATCGACCGGCTTGTCAGGATTGGTAGCGGCTGCATTACCGAATCCGTAACTTGCCTCGCGGATGCTCCAGCCATAATTAGCCCCGCGCTTGATGATGTTGATTTCTTCCCAGAGGTCCTGGCCTACATCAGCAGACCAGATCAGGCCGGTTTGCCGGTCAATCGAAAGCCGCCAGATATTCCGCAATCCGTAAGCGTAGATTTCCGGCTTGGCACCCGGTCGATCCAGGAAGGGATTGTCCTTGGGAATGGCATAGTTGAGATCCTTTTCCTTGTGATCCACGTCGATGCGAAGCATGGATCCCATCCAGGTCTTCAGGTTCTGGCCATGTCCGGTGGGGTCATTACGGCCACCACCATCACCCAGCGCCAGGTAGAGGTACCCGTCGCGACCGAAAACCATGGGGCCCCCGTTGTGATTGGCGAATGGTTGCGGAATGACCATGATGATTTCCTCGCTGGCAGGATCACCCCGGTTGGGATTGTCTGCCGAACGCCGGAAACGAGACAGGTAGGCGGTACGGGGTTTCTTGACCGTGTTGTAGTAGACAAAGATCTCCCCGTTGGTCTTGTAGTTGGGATGCAGGGCCATGCCCAGCAACCCTTCCTCGTTATCCTTGGTCCAGTCATGCACACGATCTCTCAGGTCCAGGTACATGGAAGTGGATTTCACCTCGGGGTCGTTATCAAAGACGTGGATCATGCCACTTTGCGTTCCCACGAAGAGGCGGTTGGTACCATCACCACCGTGAATGATCTCGATGGGACGTAGTTGCCTGATTTTCCCGTTGTCATCAACGCCTTGCCAGCCTTCCCATTTCAGCTTGGGAAATGCCTCCACCGCCTGCAACGGTAACTCTCGGTCCACGGGATCGGGAACCGATCCGTCAGCTGCAAGTTCTCTCACCTTGATGTTGCGGAAGGCCACCGCGTTGCCATGATCCTGGAGACAGATGTGCCCCTGCTCGGACTTGCCGAAACCAGCAAAGCTGGCAAACTTGCTCTTGGCGACGCGTTCGTTCCAGTCCTTGCTCCCCTTCTGGAAGTAATAATAGCTGACACCATTTAATGCGACCTCGGATTTCTTATCGCCGATCCGAATGTAGAGATGATTCCATTGCCCGGCCGGACGTGTCGCATCCGAGATTTCGGGACTGGTGAAACCAACCTGTGATTCAAAGAACTTAGCCCAGTTCGGTTTGACAGGACGATACAGCTGGTAGAGCCAGCCTGCTTTCTCCGGATCGCGTCCGTCCACGTTATCCTGGATCTGGATCTCGGGACCGGATTGCCATGGATACTGGGCCTGCTCTGTGACGTGAAACATGATCCCACTGTTACCACCCTTCGAGATGCGGTACTCGATGGATAGTTCGAAATGTTTGAATTGTTTTTCGCTGACCAGGTCGCCGGCACCTTTCTTGGTCCAATTGAGTATGCCGTTCTGGACAGCCCACCCGTCGCTGATATTCTTGGCACGGTAATTGCGCCAGCCGGTGGTCGTCTTGCCATCAAACAACAATTTCCAGCCGCTGCGGCGTTCCGCCTCATTGAGCTGGTTCAGAGGTGTTTCTGCCTGGGCCGGGAGATTGAAACCAGAGGCCAGGGCCAATACGAACAGGCTACCAACAATCCGCATCATGGGTTTTATCTTCCTGCTGGAGTCGGCTCGCCAGGGATTTCCACAACCACCGGTAGACAACTCATGAATCTTGAAGTGCTTAACATTGTAGAGGGTCACGTCGCATAATTCACCGGTGGAGCAAGGGAAAAATGAGACGCTAAATCCCTGGGACAGGGTCCCGTGAAACATGCTTTTTACACGAGGCACAATGCTTATTCGTCGTGGGCTGTGTATTTTCGATCCAGGTGCGTGTAGCCCCCATCCACGAAAATAATCTGGCCCGTGGTATGGCTGGAGCGCGGGGAGGCCAGGAATACCACCATGTCTGCAATTTCCTGGGTAGTGGTAAACCGTTGCTGGAACGGAACCAGGCGTTCGATCTGACGTTTTGCTTCCGCGGGATCGTCAAGCTCATTCAATAACTTGTCATAGAGTGGCGTCCATGTCTCGGCAGGTAACACGGTGTTGACCCGGATGCCGTCAGCAGCCAGGTCGACAGCCCATTCACGGGTGAGACCGTTGATGCCACCCTTGGCCGCTGCGTAACCCGACGTGTGACCCTGGCCCGTGATACTGACCTTGGATCCAACATTGACAATCGATCCCTTGCTTTCTCGGAGGGCTTCCAGGGCATAGTGCACAATCGCATAGTAGTGAACGAGGTTTCGTTCCAGTGATGCCACGAAGGCCTCCGGACCCGCTTCCACGCTGACACCATCATTGACCCCGGCGTTATTCACCACCACGTCAATGCGACCGAACTGGTCGAGCGTTTCCTGTACGACACGCTGGCAAACCGAGGTGTCACTCAGGTCGCCCTGGATGAAGATGCACTGCTGACCTTGCGCTGCATACTCTGCTTCCAGCGCTTCTCCCTCTGCAGTGCTGCGGTTGATATTGGCAACCTGGCCACCCTCGGCCAGGAACGTACGTACCACGGCTTCGCCAATTCCCTTGGAACCACCCGTGACCAGTGCGACTTTGTCCTGTAATTGAAGATCCATGTGGCGTGGCTTCCAGCAAACGTGAGCGGTCGAATGGGGAGGGTCAATCACCATGATCCTCGGTACTGCATCACAAGGTAGCATGGAGAGTATGCATTGTCATCGGTCTCGTCCTGGGAATTCAACGTGGCCAGGGACCAAAAAACGGTGCCGCCACTTGCTTCGTCGAAGCAGGACTGGCACGATACGTTCAGGTGGAAACAGGGTTTTTCAGGAGTCACCTGTTGACCGTGTATCGTTTTTTTTCGTGACAGGAGAAGAGATCATGACCAGTGCTGCGAACACCTGGCAACTGGGCCGGTTGCACCACCTGGGGGTTACCGTTGCCGATATAGATCGTTCGATTGAATTCTATCGTGATATCCTGGGAATGGAGCTGGTCGGAAGACGGCCCTGCGTGGAGGCGGACTACGTGGCCACGCAAACAGGCTATCCGGGGGTTCAGCTGAGCGTGGCCTCTTTTCGTGTCTCCGCAGACAGCCCACAGACGTTGGAAGTGGTCCAGTACCTGAACTGTCCGGGAGAAGCCGTGGACCAGGCCACGAATCGTCCCGGGAATACTCATCTTTGTATCCTGGTGGATGATCTGCAGGCAGCTTTTGATGATTTGAGCCAGCAAGGAGTCCAGTTTAAATCGGACCCGGTCAGGATTACTGCGGGACCCAACGAGGGCGGACTCGTCGTCTATTTTTATGATCCCGATGGGTATCCCATGGAAATGTTTCAGCCTCCTGTCCAGGGATAAAACCGGGAAGCACGCAGCAACAAGTAAATCGCTCACGCAGAGAAACAGTAGAGGGCAAACATGTCACGAGAACTTTTTGACCTGGACGGAAAGGTGGTCCTCGTTACCGGCGCTGCCCAGGGACTGGGTGCCGCCATCGGAAATGCTTGTGCCGTCCAGGGAGCGGCGGTGGTACTGGCCGATATCGAGCAGGAACAGGTAGGCGAGGTAGCCAATGCCATCCGTGAGAAAACCGGCAGGACAGTCGTGGCCCATGCTTGTGATGTTCGAGACAAGGACCAGGTGCAACAACTGGTCCAGTCCGTGGTGGCCGACCAGGGACGGATCGATGTGCTGGTTAATAACGCTGGTATTCATCGACGGGTGGATCCGCTCGATATCTCGCCGGCCGATTTAAAAGCGGTGCTTGATGTGAATTTGGTGGGTTGCCTGAACATGGCCAGTGCCGTGGGTAAGGTAATGATCGAGCAACGCGCGGGCAGCCTGGTCAATATTTCTGCACTCGGTGGCGGCCTGGTTGGACTGGGTCGAGGAGGTTCCGTGTATGGAATGACCAAGGGTGGCCTGGTTTCATTGACGCGGGATCTGGCAGCGGAGTGGGGACGATATGGTATTCGGGTGAATGCCCTGGCTCCCGGGTGGATCAAAACACCGATGACCCAACAACTGCAGGACAATCCCACTGGTTCAGCCAGCGTGATGGAGCGTGTTCCGTTGGGACGTTGGGGAGATCCCACGGATGTTGCAGCAGCCGCAGTGTTCCTGGCCAGTGATGCCTCTTGCTACATTACCGGGCATACGATTCCCATCGATGGGGGAGCTGCCAACGTGATTGCCTTGAGCCAGGAGTGACGATGACCGAGTGCCTGATCCAGGAAGTGGATATTCCCGAGGACTTGCTGGGACCGTTGCAGGAATTTACCGGGGATGTCACGGATCGACAGGCGCTTGCCAAGGCAGTTGCTCATGATGGGTATGTCCTGTTGCGTGGTGTACTGGATCGTGCCGCCGTCCTGGCTGCTCGCGAGGAAGTCATGACCCGTCTGCACGAGGTGGGTGAAGTGGCCGCACCGCCGCGGGACGGGATTGCCACCGGAACCAGTCGCCGGCGTGAAATGTTCGCGGATCTCGGGGAGTTCTGGAGCTCGGTCAGCCAGGGCCCGGCCCTCCGCGCGGTGACCCATGGGAACCAGTTCAGGCAAGTCATGGAATGCCTGCTTGATGAATCGGCTCGTCCCCATGACCTGATGTACCTGCGGCCAGTCACCGTGGGAAATGCGACAGACCTGCACTATGATTATCCTTTCTTTGCAGGTACCTCGGAGCGAATGCATACCGGCTGGGTGCCACTGGGTGACATCTCGATTTCCGATGGAGCCCTGGCCGTGGTCGAGGGTTCCCAGTACTTCGGTGATTTACTGGACCCAATCCGAGAGCATGATTACCAGCGAGATCAATCTGACCAGACGATCCAGCAGGCGGCCTATGGTAAGCAAAACCTGGTGCATCCACTGACCTTTTGCCGACAGCGGAACACCCGCCTGTTAAGTACCGATTTCCAGGCGGGCGACCTGCTGATTTTTAGCATGGTCCTGATGCACGGTTCGATTGACAATAACTCGCCCGTAGGCCAGGTGCGCCTGTCCTGCGATGTTCGTTACCAGCCAGCCGCGGATTCCACGAACGATGAACGCTATTTTGGTGAGTCGCCCACCGGTTCCAAGGGTGGTGGCTATGCTGATATGCGGGGCGCCATGCCATTGGCCTGAACGGGAGGCCGTGGCGCAACAAGCTGGGGAATCTTTCTGTTCCAGGATGTATAGAAAGATCATCTGGGCTTCAGGCAATGACATCCCGAATGGGTTCACCGTCGAGGGCAATATGGACCGGGTTGTTAGAGCGATCGCGGATAATCATTTTCGGGTCTAGACCAAGTAACTGGTAGATGGTTGCCACGTAATCTGCTGAGGAGACAGGTGAATCCATGGGCCAGGCACCCTGGCGATCACTTTGTCCATGCACCATCCCTCGCTTGACTCCGCCTCCCGTGAGAACGATAAAACCACACTGGGTCCAGTGATCGCGGCCTCCGTCCGGCTTGACCTTGGGAGTGCGACCCATTTCCCCCATCAGGATCACCAGTGTGGAATCGAGTAACCCGCGTTCGTCGAGGTCCCGAATCAGGGCACTGTAGTTTTGATCGAGGGTTGGCAGGTTGAAGTTTTTCAAGAGCTTAAAGTTGTTGGAATGGGTATCCCACTGCCCGGCACCGATGCCCCCGTTGAACTGTGACTCGGTGGTGACACCGATGAACCGTGTCCCGGCTTCGACCAGGCGCCGTGCCGCCAGCATGCAGGAGCCGAACAGGTTGCGACCATAACGATCCCGCACCTGCGGCGGTTCCTGGGACAGGTCAAAAGCCGTCCGGGTTTTGTTGGAACTTAGTAGCTGAAAGGCTTCCTGTTTATAGTGGCTCAGATTACTTACCGATGCTGAGGAATTAAACTGGCTGACACTGCCATCAAATTTTTCCAGCAGGCTGCGCCGATGGGTCATACGCTGAAGGTTAATGTCAGGCAGTGTTTCCAGTCCTGACAGGGTTGGTGAAGCAACGGGAACGGCCGGGTTAATGTGCGAGTTGCGCCCCTCGATTTCGGTAAAGCTTGGCGAGTAAGAAGTAAACATCGGATCAAACTGGCTGCCCAGGAAACCTCCATAAGGTCCGGCTCGATACTTGCCCTGGCTGTGACCGGGATGTGTCGGCATCCAGATATAGGAGGGAACGTCCCGGGACCGGAGCCCTGCGTACTGCATGACCGCACCCAGGCTTGGATGATCGGTGGGTTTGGCGACATTGTTGACGATCACCGGACCACTGTAGCCGGTTAGCATGTTGTAGGGACTGTGGGTGTTGTACAAATGGCTGTGTGTGCGGATCAACGTGGAATGGTGCATCAGTTGTGCGGTGCGTGGCAGGTGTTCGCAAATGTGCAGTCCCGGCACGCTCGTCGCAATCGGTTTGAATTCTCCGCGAATTTCTGCAGGTGCAGACGGTTTCATATCAAACATGTCGATGTGGCTGGGGCCACCAATCAAGTTGATCAGGATGATCGACTTCGTGGAAGGCTCGGCACCGGCGGCCTGGTCCCGGGCCTGTAATAGCCCAGGAAGATGAAGTCCCAACGATGAAATGGCACCTGCTTGCAGTACCTCGCGCCGCGTGAGGTGGTCGCAAAGACGCGACCCTCGTCCTAGCAGTCGTAACATGAGCTGCTTCCTCGCTGGTAATCCAGGAGCACGATAAACGATCACAATTCATTTATACTTTATGAACTGTGATCGAGTGGAGCAACGGCATTCCGTGTTTTCAGGCGGATTCCCTTTCGATATATCAAGGTTTGCGCTGCTTGCGACAGCAAACAAAGCCATGGTAGGTTGGCCGCGTGCTGCCAGCCCCCGCCCTCACGGATTGAGCAGGAGTCCATCATGTTGCAAGTTATTGAACTCACCGGATCACCCTATGAAATGGGAACCCAGCACGGGGAGCAACTGAAAGAACAGGTGCGTGGACTGGCGCGTGAGCGGTACGAGATT